>ERZ827440.3867-NODE-3867-length-10798-cov-5.910267_pt1 | contig 10798 bp, 6 predicted proteins | sample MGYA00519774_ERZ827440 | MGnify/ENA primary metagenome ERZ827440 (study PRJEB31778, sample SAMEA3449302) | human gut metagenome | biome: human gut; feature: human-associated habitat; material: faeces | place: United Kingdom | collected 2010/2012 ... | reverse complement strand
TGAACGCGAAGGGGACTCTTTGTCCCCTTCACTCTTCCCCTGCGGCTCATTCGCAAAGCTGCATCTTATCGTTTTTTGACAGTAAACGCCTCCCCACGGTTTCCCGTGGGGAGGCGCTCACTATCTTGAGATACTGAGGAATTCAGTTGAAGAAATTGAACGGGAAGCCGCCCTGGCCGTAGGAATAGCCATACTGCTGGCCATCCTGCTGCTGTTGCTGGCTGTTATCCTGCGAAGGCTGGGTGCTGTCCGTCTGCGGCAGCGCGTCCTGCGTCTTTTCGCCAACGGTCAGCGTCAGCTCCATCTCCTTGCCCTGCCGATAGACCGACAGCGTCAGCTCATCGCCGATGGCCGCGCCCTTCACGGTGTTGACCAGATCGGTGCTGCCGGTGATGGCCGTACCGTTGACGGCGGTGATGATGTCATTGACCTGCAGGCCGGAGGCCTCTGCAGGGCTGTCCGCCACGACCTCGGCGACCGCCGCGCCCTGCGGCAGGCCGAGCTGCTGGCTCTCGCTGCTGACGTTCGTCACGCTGACACCAACATACGGTTTGACAATGTAGCCGTTTTCAATGATGCTCTCCACGATGCTGCGCACGTCATCGATCGGGATGGCGAAGCCGATGTTATCGATCGAGGCGGTGCCGCTCGAGCTGGAGCTGGAGCCGTATTTCGCGTTCGTGATGCCGACGACCTCGCCGTACATGTTAAACAGCGCGCCGCCGGAGTTGCCGGAGTTGATGGCCGCGTCGGTCTGGATCAGGCTCATGCGCAGGCCGTTCGAGAACGTGACCTCACGGTTCAGCGCGCTGACCATACCGGCTGTCAGCGAAAACGTCAGCTCGCCGAGCGGGTTGCCGATGGCGACGACCTGATCGCCGACATGCAGATCATCCGAGCTGCCAAGCACGACGGGCTGTAACCCTGTCGCGTCGATCTTCAGCACGGCGATGTCGTTATTCTCATCATACCCGATAAGCTTCGCGTCATAGCTGCTGCCGTCGTAGAGCGAAACGGTGATGGAGTTCGAATCCTCGACGACATGATAGTTCGTCAGGATATAGCCGTCCGCCGTCAGGATGAAGCCGGAGCCGGCCGCGGCGGACTGCGTCTGATAGCCCCAGTAGTTTGTGGTGATGGAGGTCGTGATGCCGACGGTCGAGTTGACGTTCTCGGCGTAGACCTCCGCGGCGGTCAGCTCGCGGCTGGTATCAACGTGCGCCACGGTCAGCGCCTCGGTCTCACGTTGGCCCTCGAAGAGGGTCGTGCCGTTGGCCGAGGCCTCCGGCTGCGCTGCGGTTTCCGTCTGGGCTGTGGTCTGCCGCGAACCGGTCAGCAGTGAAGCGCCCACACCGGACGCGCCGCCCACCAATGCACAGGCCAGCAGCAATGCCACGACCTTGCCCGCGCCGCCGCGCTTTTTCTGCGGATGCTGCTCCGGCTGATGCACCGGAGGCTCCGGACTGAAGTTGTAAGAGTAACTCTGCTGATTTTCCACGGGACGATGCTCATTTTCATATTCGTACATATTGAAGACTCCTTTCGGATGTGTGTTTCCATTGTGGCTTGAAACGGATTCGTGTTTCAATTTCTGATAACAGTGTACCTCAGAATCCTGAAAGGATGCTGAAATTTTCCGAGAACGTTTTGTGAACACTTTGTGATATAGATGTGAAGGGTTGACTTTTGCCTGCATTGTCCGGTATTATAAAGTGTCGAACCATCGATACTATGATTATAAATTAGGGCACACAAGGGGCTTTTTATGAAACGAATCAAAATGATTGTGTTATTGTGCGCGGCGCTCTGCACGCTGACCGCCTGTGGCGCGCAGCAGGAGCAGACCGTCGCCGGTACCTGTACGCTGTCCATCTCCTGCCAGACGCTGGCCGACGCGCCCGAAAAATGCAAGGCGGACAAGCAGGAGCTGATCCCGGCGGACGGCTGGATTCTGCCGGAGGAGACGTTGGAATTCTACGAGGGCGAGAGCGTCTTCGACGTGCTCCTGCGGGAGACGAAAAATCACAAAATTCACATGGAATACAGCGAAACGCCGCTCTATCAGGCCGCCTATATCGAGGGCATCGGCAACCTCTACGAGTTTGACGCGGGCGAAACGTCCGGCTGGATGTACAGCGTGAACGGCTGGTTCCCGAACTATGGTTGCAGCAAATACGCCGTCGCGGACGGCGACGTGATCGCGTGGGTCTACACCTGCGACCTTGGGCAGGACGTCGGCGGCGCGGATGCTGCGGGTGCGCAGCAATGAAAAACAGGGACGCGTTTTCGGCGTTTCATCCGGCGGTGCTCTGCGGCTATTATGCGCTGGTGCTGGTGTTTTCCATGTTTCTGACGCACCCGCTCTGTCTGGCGGCCTCGCTGCTGGGCGCGCTCAGCTATGCGGCAAAGCTGCGCGGCGGGCGGGCGGTGCTGCGCTCTCTTGTCTGGATGGCGCCGGTCTGGCTGCTGGCCGCAGCGGTGAACACGCTCTTCAACCACGAGGGCGCGACGATCCTGACCTATTTTTCGTCCGGCAACCCGCTGACGCTGGAATCCATGCTCTATGGCCTGTCCGCGGGCGGGATGCTTGCGGCGGTGCTGCTCTGGTTCACAACGTATCAGGCCGTAATGACGTCGGACAAATTTGTCTATCTCTTTGGCCGCGCGATCCCCGCGCTGAGTCTGGTGCTGTCGATGACGCTGCGCTTTGTGCCAAAGTTCCGCGCGCAGCTCCGCGCGGTGCAGCAGGCGCGCCAGTTCGCGGGCAATTCTGAAAAAACCGGCCCGATCCAGAAAGTCCGGACTTCTGTGGAAAATTTCTCGATTTTAGTGACGTGGAGCCTGGAAAATGCCGTAGAAACGGCGGATTCCATGCGCGCGCGCGGTTACGGCCTGCCGGGCCGGACGGCGTTTTCGATTTTCCGCTTTGAAACGCGCGACGCACGGCTGCTGGCATGGCTGCTGGCCTGCGGCGGCCTCGTCATTTTCGGCTGGGCCGCAGGTACGCTCGCGTGGCGCTATTATCCGACGGTACGCGGCGGCTTCACCGGCCTGACCGCGCTCTGCGCGGCGGCGGAGCTGGCGCTCGCGCTGACGCCGTGGGCCATAGATGCTTGGGAGGCAAGGAAATGGAATTCCTGAACATCGACAATTTCAGCTTTGCCTACCCCGGACAGGAACAGGCGGCGCTGCGCGGCGTCTCGCTGACGGTGGAGCGCGGCGAGTTTCTTGTGCTCTGCGGGCCGTCCGGCTGTGGAAAGAGTACGCTGCTGCGGCAGCTCAAGCCCGCCATCGCGCCGCACGGCGAACGGCTGGGACAAATTTTGCTGGACGGACAGCCGCTGGAAAGCCTTTCTCAGGCGGACAGCAGCCGGAGGATCGGCTTCGTACAGCAGAATGTGGACAACCAGCTCGTGACCGACAAGGTCTGGCACGAGCTGGCATTCGGGCTGGAAAGCCTCGGCTATGAGACGCCGGTCATCCGGCGGCGCGTGGCCGAGATGGCCTCGTTCTTCGGCATTGAAGACTGGTTTTACCGGGACGTCGCGTCCCTCTCCGGCGGGCAGAAGCAGATGCTGAATCTGGCGTCCGTGATGGTCATGCAGCCGGATCTTCTGATCCTCGACGAGCCGACGAGCCAGCTCGACCCGATCGCGGCGTCGGAATTTCTGTCCGTTTTGGGAAAGATCAATCGCGAACTGGGGACGACGGTGCTGCTCTGCGAGCACCGGCTGGAGGAGGCGTTCGCGCTCTGCTCCCGCGCGGCGGTGCTCGATCATGGGACATTGCTCTGCGCCGGGAAACCGGCGGAGATTGGAGAAACGCTGCGCACCTCCGGCCACGACATGTTCCTCGCAATGCCGGCGGCGATGCGCGTCTGGGGCGCGGTCGATTCCGGCGCGGCCTGCCCGGTGTCTGTCAGCGAAGGACGGAACTGGCTGGAAGCGTACGCAGCATCACACCCGCTCCGCCCGCTCCCGCCCGAGCAGGCAGCCCCCGTGTCGCCGCAGACGGCGATCTCCGGAAAGGAACTCTGGTTCCGCTACGCGCAGGACGGCGCGGACGTGGTGCGCGGCCTGACGCTGACGGTGCAGCGCGGCGAATTTCTGGCGCTGCTCGGCGGCAACGGCACCGGCAAGAGTACGACGCTGAAGCTGCTGGCCGGAGCCTTACAGCCCCAGCGCGGGAAGATCGCGCGGGCAGGGCGCGCGGCGCTCCTCCCACAGGACCCGCAGACGCTGCTCTCGAAAAAGACGGTGCGCGAGGAGCTGCTGGAGTCCGGGAATCCGGAGCTGGCGGGCGAGCTGGCCGCGCGGTGCGGCCTGACGGCGCTGCTGGAGCGCCACCCCTATGACATTTCCGGCGGCGAACAGCAGCGGCTGGCGCTGGCAAAGGTGCTTTTGCGCCAGCCAGATATTCTGCTGCTCGACGAGCCGACGAAGGGGCTGGACGCAGCAAGTAAAGAAGAGATCGCCGCGATCCTGCATCAGGTGCGGGCACAAGGCGTGACGATTCTTCTGGTGAGCCACGACATCGAGTTCTGCGCAAAGCACGCGACGCGCTGCGCGCTGCTGTTCGACGGGGCCATCGTGGCGGAGGATGCGCCGCGGGCGTTTTTCGCCGGGAGCAGCTTCTATACGACGGCGGCCAACCGGATGGCGCGCGGGCTGCTGCCGGAGGCGGTGACGGTCGAAGACCTCATCGCGGCCTGCGGCGGAGCGATTCCCCCTGAGATGGAGCCGAAAGACTGGGACGGCGCTCCGCTGGACGCCGTGGAGGCGCAGGCCAGGCCGAAGCGTCCGCTCTGGAAACGCATCACGGCGGGCCTTTCGCTGCTGGGCGCGGTCGGGCTGGCGATTTCCAGTCTTGGAAACAGCAGCCTCAGCGAGTTGGTCACAGCGGAAGGACTCGGCGCGGGCGCGCCGGGGATGCTCGGACGGTACGCCGGAATGTTGGCGCTGCTGGTGCTGTTCGCAGCCCTGACCTACCGCAAAGCGCCGGAGCGGAAGCACGCGCTGACAAAGCCGCCGAAAAAACACCTTTCAAAGCGGACGCTCTGGACGGCTGTGGCAGTGTTCTTGCTGATCCCGGCGACGCTGCTGCTTGGCTTTCAGGTCTGGCAGGTGAAAAACTATTATGTACTGGCGGTGGCGGTGCTGCTCGAGGCGATGATCCCGTTTTTCCTGATTTTTGAGGGGCGGAAGCCGCAGGCGCGGGAGCTTGTGGTGATCGCGGTGCTGTGCGCGCTGAACATCGCAGGCCGCGCGGCGCTGTTCATGCTGCCGGAGTTCAAGCCGGTCGTGGCGCTGACGATTCTGGCGGGCGTGTCGTTCGGGGCGGAGAGCGGATTTCTCGTCGGAGCGATGACGATGCTGTGCTCGAACATGCTGTTCGGGCAGGGACCGTGGACGCCGTGGCAGATGTTTGCGATGGGACTCATTGGTTTCCTCGGCGGCGTCTGCTTCCACAACGGGCCGCTGCGGCAGTCCCGGCTGTCGCTCGCGATCTTCGGCGCGGTCTGCTCGGTGCTGGTCTACGGCGGGATCATGAATCCGTCGACGGCGCTCATCTGGGCGCGGACGCTCGACTGGAAAGTTTTGCTGAGCTACTATCTCACGGGCATCCCGTGGGATCTGGTGCGCGGCGCGGCGACGGCGCTGTTTTTGTGGTTCGGCGCGGAACCGATGCTGGAAAAGCTGGAACGAATCCAGACCAAATACGGTCTGATGGAACACCGCGAGAACGCGGAGAGGTGACGAATGGACGAAGAACGGAACTTTACAATCGAGCCGGAGGACGAACCCCCGGCGCAATCGGAATATACGCAGCCGGACTATATCCCGGAATGGAAGCAGCCCACGCAGCCGGAGGAGCCGGAGGAACCAAAGAAGAAGCGGCGGACGTGGCTGAAGATCACGGCGCTTCTGCTGGCGCTGGCCATTGTGGCAAGCCTCGGGCGAGCGCTGCTGCGCAGCGCGATCAACGGGCTTGCAGCGCATAACGCCAGCGGCGATTCAGCGCAGCCGGCAGCGGATGCGAGCGGGGCGGCCAGTGCACCGGAATCAGCCGGCGAACCCTATCAGAGGGAGCTGACACCGCTCCCGGAGACGCTTCCGACCTACGACAGCGGCAAGACGCTGACCGCGCAGGAGGTCTACGGCATCAACGTAGACGCGGTGTGCGGCATTGCAACCGAGGTGACGACAAACGTGTTTGGGCAGACGGCGTCGACCGCGGTTGTGGGCAGCGGATTCGTGCTGACGGAAGACGGCTACGTCGTGACGAACAACCACGTCGTAGAGGGCACGGACAATGTGTCCGTCAAGCTGCACGACGGGAGCACGTATCCGGCGGAGGTCGTCGGCGGCGATTCGCTGAGCGATGTGGCGCTGCTGAAGATTGAGGCGGAGGGACTCTCGCACGTAGCGGTCGGCGATTCGGATGCCATCGCCGTCGGCGAGGGGTGCATCGCCATCGGCAATCCGCTGGGCGAGCTGACGTTCACGATGACGGGCGGCTATGTCAGCGCGCTGCCGCGCGAAATCAACATCAGCGGCAAGCCCATCAGCATGTTCCAGACCGACGCGGCCATCAACGCGGGCAACTCCGGAGGGCCGCTGTTTGACATGGCGGGCAACGTCATTGGCATCACGAGCGCGAAAATTTCCGGCATCACAGGCTCCGGCGCAAGCATCGAGGGCGTGGGCTTTGCCATTCCGATCAACGAGGCGCTGCGCGTCGTCTACGACTTGCAGGAATACGGCTATGTGCGCGGGCGGGCATTCCTCGGCGTGACGGTCAAGGAGCTGGACGCCGCGACGGCGGACACCTATGGGCTGCCCGTCGGGCCGATCGTGCAGAGCGTGGTTGCGGACAGCTGCGCGGACAAGGCCGGGATCGCCGTGAAGGACATCATTCTGGCCTTCAACGGCAGGACGGTACAGACGTACACGCAGCTGATGTCGGCGCTGAACAAGTGCAGCGCGGGCGACGAGGTGACGCTCCGCATCTACCGCGCTGGCGCGGAGCTGGATGTGACGCTGACGCTCGACGAGCGGCCGGAGGAGCAGACCGTGCGGAAGGTGGAGCAGGGCGACGTCGACAACACGGAGGAATACAGCTATTATTATGACCCCGACAAGGGAGAATAGCGAAGCAGGGCGGCCCCGATGGGGCCGCCCTTTTTATATAGTACAGGAACCTGCAAGGTGCAGTGGAAATCGAAGGAAGCGGGCGGGCCGCCCCTGCGAGTGTGAATGAAGTGTAGCGGGAAATTGAGGGCCTTAATCCCCTCAGGCCTCGCTTCGCTCAGCCAGCTCCCCTTGATGCAATCAAGGGGAGCCTTTTACTGCTGCAAAAGGGACACGAAAAAGCTCCCTCGGATGAGGGAGCTTTTCGAGCTTTTGGGTTATTCGGTGCGGAGGGCGACGACGGGGTCCTTCTTCGCGGCAAAGCGCGAGGGGATGAGTCCTGCGATGAATGTGAGCAGCATCGAGATCGCGACGAGCAGCACAGCGGCTACGGGCGGGAGCACCGCGCCGAGGCTGGCGATGCCGGTCAGGTGCTGGACGATGGCGTTGATCGGAATAATCAGCAGCAGCGTCAGGCCGATGCCGATCAGGCCGGCGATGAGACCTTCAATGAGCGTTTCGGCATTGAAGACGCGCGAGATGTCGCGCTTGCTCGCGCCGATGGCGCGGAGAATACCGATCTCCTTCGTACGTTCGAGCACGGAGATGTAGGTGATGATGCCGATCATGATGGACGAGACGATGAGCGAGATGGACACGAATGCAATCAGCACATAGGAAATGGCGTTGATGATCGTGGTGATCGAACTCATGAGCAGCGCGACATAGTCGGTATACGTGATCTCCTGTTCGTCGGAGACGGTCTTGTTATAGTCCGCAATGCAGTCGGCGATGGCGTCCTTATCCGCAAACGTCGCAGCGTAGAGGCTGACCTTCGAAGGAGATGCGAGATCCACATAGCCGAGCGCGGCGAGCACGTCGTCATACGTCGAATCGGAGACGGTCGCGGGCATGTAGTTGTCGTAGAGGTACTGCGTCTGCTCCTCGGTGCGCGGCGTCATGTCGAGCGCAGCGGCGAGCTGGTCGACGGTCATGGACGAGAGCTGGGCGCGCGTGGCTTCGGCATACTGCGCGGCGATCTGTTCACGGACCATGTCCTCGACATAGGAGAAGAGCGTCTCGTCGTCCATCTTTTCAATATAGTTCACGACCTCATCGCGGCTGACGCCCATCTGCGCGGCATAGGAGTCGGACATCTGGGCGACGATGCTCTCACGGGTCATGCCCTGCATGGTCTGTTCGGTCATGGCGTCGAGATAGCCGCTTGCGGGCTGGGCCATCATGGCCATATACATGTCGGCCTTTTCCTGCGTGCTGGCCGCGGTGATCACGTCTGCAACGCCGGATTCCATTTCGTCCAGCGTCGGGGCGGCCTCGTCCCCGGTCGGGAACGGGAGTCCTGAGAGGACGTCGGTGGCCGGGTCAGCCAGCTGGGCTTTGACAATGTCACTGTTTGCAGTGGTCTCGATGACGTGCGTGGTCAGGGCGCTGGTATAGCCGATGGAGGCCGTCATCATGGAGGCGACGGCGTCCTCGTTGACGCGAGCAATGCCGACGATCTTCAGCGTCGTGCCGACGTCGTCGGCGCCGTAGAGGTAATCCATGCCGGCGTCGGTGGCCGAGAGGTCGGTATACGTGCCGGCGGCCTCGTCGCGGCGGTAGGTCTCATAGGGGAGGATGAGCTGGAAGGTGCGGGAGCAGAGATCTTCGTAGGTCCAGCTCTCCTGCGTGGTGTCGACCTGTTCCTGATTCATGGCCGCGTTCATCGCGTCCTCCATCTCAGATTCGGTCTTCAGGCCCATGGCGTACATGACAAGGTCGGAAATTTCATTGTTTTTGTCCACAAACAGGACAACCTCATCATAGTTTTCCGGCCAGTGGCCGTAGAGCATATCATATTGCGTTTTGACGAGGTCGCTGATGGGCTCGCCGTCCTCGCCAGGGAGCATCTCCTGCCAGACGTCCATGGCGGAATAGTAGCTGCCGAACTGATCAAAATAGGAGGTATAGTCGCCGCCGTACATGCTGCTCATCATGCTTTGCAGGAGCTGCATCACGTCGGCGCGGACGATGTTGCCGTCGGCGTCCTTCGTGTAGATGGGAAGGTCGAGATCGTAGGAATACTGGATGGCGGAAAGGTATTCATGGATGGGGCTGTCCGGGTCGTCGAGGTAGGCGCGGAACGATTTGAGATCGTTCGTCTGCGTGTCGGCGGCGTTCAGGCTGTTCATCAGGTCATACATGATCGTCGAGGAATAGACGCGGCCATCCTCGTGCTCGGTCTCCTCGCTCTCGGCCTTCGCGCCCATGAGCGATGTGACCATGGAGGACATATCCATGGTTTCGGCCTCGATAGAGATCGGGTAGGACGAGAGCGTATCCTCCTGCACGCGGTCGATGTAGTCCTGAATCCCGGTGGACAGCGACAGGATCAGCGCGATACCGATGATGCCGATGGAGCCGGCGAAAGCCGTGAGAATCGTGCGGCCCTTTTTCGTGAGCAGGTTGTTCAGGCTGAGGCCGAGGGCTGTGAAGAAGGACATGGACGTCTTCTTCTGCGTGAGCGGGACGGGCGCAGATTCGGTCTCCGGCTCGAACGGCGCGGAGTCGGAGATGATCTGCCCGTCGAGCAGGCGGACGGTGCGGGAGGCGTAGCGTTCTGCAAGCTCGGGGTTGTGCGTGACCATGATGATGAGCTTTTCATGCGAGATCTCCTTCAGGATGTCCATGATCTGGACGGAGGTCTCGGAGTCGAGCGCGCCGGTCGGCTCGTCGGCCAGCAGGATCTCGGGGTCGTTGACAAGGGCGCGGGCAATGGCCACGCGCTGCATCTGGCCACCGGACATCTGGTTCGGGCGCTTGTGGAGCTGGTCGCCGAGGCCGACCTTCTCCAGCGCCTCCGCGGCGCGCCTGCGCCGTTCGGCCTTGCTGACGCCGGAGAGCGTCAGCGCCAGCTCGACATTTTGCAGCACGGACTGGTGCGGGATGAGGTTATAGCTCTGGAAGACGAAGCCGATGGAATGGTTGCGGTAGGCGTCCCAGTCGCGGTCGCGGAACTCCTTCGTCGAGCGGCCGGAGATCAGCAGGTCGCCGGACGTATACTGGTCGAGGCCGCCGATGATATTCAATAGTGTGGTTTTGCCGCAGCCGGACGGGCCGAGGACGGCGACGAACTCCCGGTCGCGGAACGAGACGCTCACGCCCCGCAGTGCGGCGACCGTGCTGTCGCCGGCGGAATAGTTTTTGACGATATTTTTCAGCTGCAGCATGTGCGCAGGACCCCTTTGCATGATAGATTTAAAAAAATGATAGCGGACAAATGTGAACAAATCGTGTATTTTCTGGGAAGTTTCCGGGAAAATTAGCCATGGAAAAGTTCCATTCTCCGACAAACCGCCGCACAGCGGCGGCAGTGTGGAGAAAACTGACAAAATGATGGAGAATGAACAGGAAAATACGGCTGTTTTTGGCGAAAATCCTAGTGGACAGTGGAAAAGAATTAAGCTATAATCAAACAGAAACCGAAGATAAACAACAAAAACGCGTTTTTGAGGCAGTTACGGCGTGGGCCTCGCCGGTCATGCGCCGGGATATTTGAAGGAGGAAGTTTATTATGTCTGTTAAAGTTGCGATCAATGGTTTTGGCCGTATTGGCCGTCTGGCTTTCCGTCAGATGTTCGGCGCTGAGGGCTACGAAGTCGTCGCCA
>ERZ827440.3864-NODE-3864-length-10807-cov-3.400484_pt1 | contig 10807 bp, 7 predicted proteins | sample MGYA00519774_ERZ827440 | MGnify/ENA primary metagenome ERZ827440 (study PRJEB31778, sample SAMEA3449302) | human gut metagenome | biome: human gut; feature: human-associated habitat; material: faeces | place: United Kingdom | collected 2010/2012 ... | reverse complement strand
GCTGGCGGCAGGCTTTTTGTTTGATATAAATAACGGGCGTTACATGAACCTGATAATGTATTGCGTTACGCTGCTTTCTACAGCCTGTGTTGTAGTACTGGAGCTGGGAGGCCCTTTTCTGGCAGGGCTGATTGTATTTTACCTTTCCGCAGGCTTTTTTGTAGTTTATTTTACAGGCAGTTTTATAAAGCTTTCCTATGAAATGAAGCTTCCGGCATTGTGGCCGGGAATGGGGCGGGCAATTAACAATGTATTTGCGATTGTGGCATCCTTGCCCTTTTTGTCCTTTCTTCTGAAAGAAAATAATATGGCGCTGATGGTAACGGCGCTGGTGCTTTTTGCGGGAATCAGTGTTTCTTCCTATATATACTCTGTTCAGCTTGTGCCTGCGGAAAGGGAAGGAGCAACGGAGCAGTATTCGGAGGAGGAGCGGTTTGCAGCCTTTGTGGCCGCCTTTCATTTATCGGAGCGGGAACAGGAAATTTTGAAAATATTGCTGGTGTCGGAGGAAAATGTACAGGATATTGCAGGGCAGCTTTTCTTATCCAGAGCGGCGCTGTACAGACATCTGACGGGGCTGTATGAAAAGACGGGCACCAGAACGAGAATCGGTCTGCTGCAATTTTATTACACTTGGAAAGGAACAAAGGAATGAAAAGAACGAAGGGAGTAAAAAGAACAAGAGGAGTAAAAGGAGAAAAGGGAATACCGGGTATGAACAGAAGGAGTATTATGGGGAGGAATATTATCGGGAGGCTGGCAGTCCTTTTTATGACAATGTCATTCCTGATGACCGGCTGCGGAGAAAAGGCAGCCGGAGTGGACGGTGCCTTGCAGGAGAGTACTGCATCGGAAAGTGCTTCTGAGAATAGTTCTGTTGCATTGGAGAGTGCGGATAAGGAGAGCAGTTCCGGGGAAAGTACAGAGGGAGAACCTGCAGGGGATGTCGCTGCAGTTGTCAGGATTACCATAAACCCGGATTTGGAATTATTACTGGATAAGGAAGCCAAAATTCTGGCAGTCAATTACCTGAATCAGGATGCGGAGGATGCTTTTTCTGAACTGGAATTGCAGGGAACAGAGTTAAAGGATGCGGTATCACTGGTGGTGGATGCGGCGATAGAAAAGGAATATCTGAAGCTGAAAGCTGAGGCAGCCGGGTATCCGAAGGGCCTCTCTATCCTGACCGAAAGAAAGACGGGAAATGTATGGTATGTGCCTGGAGGTCAGAGTACTATCGGTATTCTGCTGAAGGATGCCAACGCCCGTTATATCTTCGAGGACGATGAACACAGCGGAAGTCTGGCGATGAGTCCGGAGCAAATCTTGGCGAAGGGAAAGCAGGTGGATGTATGGGCGTTCAAGTATTTCGGTGGTGCCCCTCTTTCGCAGACTCAACTGCTTCAGGAATATGACGGCTACAAGGCTCTTGCTGCCTTCAGCCGGGGTAATATCTATCAGGTAGATACCTCTACGGTACCTTATTTCGAGCTTACGAGTTTCCATCCCGAACTGCTGCTCAGAGAGTTCATCATCCTGGCTCATGGCGAGCGGTTCGGCAAATTGAGATTCTATAAGAAATAGGGCTTTAATCAGAGATTTTACAAGAAATAGTTTTAGTGAATGAAAACCATCGTTTTTGGGGCAATCGCCATTATCATACTGTTTTTCGCCAACCTGGCATGGGGGAGTGTAAACATCCCGTGGCAGGACGTGGGGGCGATTATTTCGGGCTCTCAGACTGACGAAACCTACCGCTATATTCTGTTGGAATCGCGACTGCCGGCGGCGATTGCCGCCTTGCTTTCGGGCGCAGCCCTCGCCACGAGCGGCGTGCTTCTGCAGACAGCCTTCCGCAATCCTCTGGCGGGTCCTGACGTATTCGGTATCAGTAGCGGAGCCGGACTGGCGGTAGCCATCGTGATGCTTGCCTTTGGCGGCAATATTGCCCTGGATGATTTAGGGGTAGGTTTTCTGGGCGATGCCGGCAACTATGCCATCGGCGGTTTCCTGGCTATCCTCATCGCTGCCTTTATAGGGGCTATGGTGGTGATGGGCATCATCACCTTCTTTTCTGCCATTGTGCGCAGCCATACGGTACTGCTCATCATCGGACTGATGGTGGGTTATCTTGCCAGCAGCGCCATCTCTTTGCTCAATTTCTTCAGCACGGCAGAGGGCGTGAAATCGTATATGGTTTGGGGCATGGGCAGCTTTGGCAATGTTTCGAGCCAGCAGATGATGTTCTTCATCCCGTTAGCCCTCATTGCCCTGGCTGCGTCTCTGCTCCTTGTAAAACCGCTGAACGCCATGCTGTTAGGCGAACAGTATGCCGAGAATCTGGGTTTCAACATCAGGCGTCTGCGCATCGTTCTGCTCATCATCACCGGTCTTCTTACGGCTGTGGTTACCGCCTTCTGCGGTCCCATCGCCTTCATCGGTCTGGCAACACCGCATATCGCCCGCCTCATCATCGGCACGGAGAATCATCGCCGTCTGTTGCCCGTCACGATGCTGATGGGTGCAGCCATTGCCCTTCTCTGCAATCTCTTCTGCACCCTTCCGTCGGACGGTGGCATCATCCCGCTGAATGCCGTCACCCCGCTGTTCGGTGCCCCCGTCATCATCTATGTGTTGGTGAAAAAGCGCATCTAATTGCATATAAAAAAGCGTTTCTAGTTCAAAGAGATGAACCAGAAACGCTTTCTTTGTTATACTATGTTTTACTTGCGGAAGTTCTGTTACTTATTCACGACATTAATCGGATTGCCCTCGAGGAATGCCTTTACGTTGGCGGCTACCTGCTTGTTGAGGCGCTCGCGAGCCTCGTAGGTGGCCCAGGCAATATGAGGGGTGAGGTAAGCATTAGGCTCGCCGAAGAGCGGATTCTCCTTTGATGGTGGCTCCTGAGCCATCACGTCGGCACAGTAGGCACCCAGACTGCCTTCGTGGAGGGCAGCAGCTACGGCCTCCTCATCTACCAGCGGACCGCGACCCGTATTAACCAGGATGGCGGTATCCTTCATCTTCTCCAGACTCTCCTTATTGATGAAATGATAGGTGTCATCAGAAAGCGGACAATGGAGCGAGAGAATATCGCTCGTGGCAAGCAAACCCTCCTTGCTCACCTTCTGGATCCACTCAGGCAGATCGCTCGAATTCTTGCTGGTGCAGGCACAGATGTTCATGCCAAACTGGCGGGCGATGTTGGCAACTTTCATGCCGATATTGCCCAATCCCATGATACCCAGTGTCTTGCCGGCAAGCTCCATCAGTGGGGTATCCCAATAACAGAAATCCTTATTGTAAGCCCAGCGCTCGTTGCGGTTCTCCTGGGTATAATGCTCTACGCGGTTGGTTACGGCAAGGATGAGGGCAAAGGTCATCTGCGCCACGCTATCTGTGCTGTAGGCAGGAATATTGGTTACGATGATGCCCTGTTTCCTGGCAGCCTCGATGTTTACCACGTTGAAACCGGTAGCCTGGATACCGATGTATTTCAGTTTAGGAAGCTGCGCCAGTGTCTCTGCATCTATCTGCACCTTGTTCAGAAGGATGATGTCGGCATCCTTGGCACGTTCCACTTTCTCTGCATCTGATGTGCGAGGATAAACTACCACCTCGCCCAGTTTCTCCAGAAGATGATAATCCAAATCTCCCGGGTTTGCGGCATAGCCGTCTAGAATAACAATCTTCATAAATTTTTCCCGTTTTCTGTTGTTATAAAATTCAAGACCCATCTGTCCTGACAAATCTGAGTCTGAGTTTATTTTAATGGGAAAAGCCTTCCCCCTGAGAAAGAGAAAGGCTTTTCCGTATGTATGGTTTATTCGTTCATCAAGTAGTTCTTGAATGATGCGAAATCCTTGGTCATCTGGATGCTCTTCTTTTCACCCTTCATGAATTCTGCAAGGCGTGCAGGAATCTCTATGTCGCTGTTAAGGATGCTGTCTACCTTCTCCTTGAACTTGGCTGGATGAGCGGTCTCGAGGAACACGCCAACCTCACCTGGCTTCAACTGCTCCTTCAGGGCGCGATAACCGCAAGCTCCGTGAGGGTCAAGCACATACTTGGTTTCATTGTAGCACTGCTTCATGGTTTCTGCAATCTGCTCGTCCTTGTATGTAGCACCACCGATGTAGGCTGCGATGGCATCATGATCGCCCTTGTAGAGGTCGTAGATGCGGGCAAAGTTTGATGGGTCGCCTACGTCCATGGCATTGGCGATGGTCTGCTTGCTAGGCTGTGGATTATACTTGCCTGTCTGCAGATACTCGTAGAAGATATCGTTGGCGTTGTTGGCTGCGATGAAGCGGTGGATAGGCAATCCCATCTCATGACCGAAGAGTCCGGCTGTGATGTTGCCGAAGTTGCCGCTAGGCACGCAGATAACCAGCTTGTCGGCGAGACCCTTCTCCTTCATGCGGGCATAGGCATTGAAATAATAGAATGCCTGAGGCAGGAAGCGGGCTACGTTGATAGAGTTGGCTGAAGTGAGCTTCATGTGCTTGTTGAGCTCCTCGTCCATGAACGCTGACTTCACCAGTGCCTGGCAGTCGTCGAATACGCCATCTACTTCGAGGGCTGTGATGTTCTGGCCGAGGGTAGTGAACTGGCTCTCCTGAATCTTGCTCACCTTGCCCTTAGGATAGAGCACGTAAACATGGATGCCGTCAACGCCGAGGAAACCGTTGGCAACAGCCGAACCGGTATCGCCCGATGTAGCTACGAGCACATTCACCTCTTCCTTGCCCTCCTGACGTACGAAGTACTGCAGGAGACGGGCCATGAAGCGCGCACCCACATCCTTGAAGGCGAGGGTAGGACCATGGAACAGCTCGAGAGAGTAGATGTTTGGCTCTACCTCGACTACAGGGCAGTCGAATGCCAGGGTATCGTATACAATCTTCTTCAATGACTCGGCATCAACGTCCTCGCCAAAGAAGGCATCTGCTACCTTGTAGGCAATCTCCTGGAAGGAGAGCTTCTCGATGTTGTCGAAGAAATCCTGTGGCAACTTCTTGATGATTTCTGGCATATAGAGGCCACGGTCTTCTGCCAGACCTTTAACTACCGCCTTGTGAAGGTCGGCGATGGGTGCTTTCTTATTTGTTGAATAATATTTCATTTTTTACTTTTAACTTTGAGATTTGAACATTAAACTTTATGATTAGCTTTGGGGACTATCATGAAGCCGTTGATTTTAATTGATCGCCATGAAGGCATTCATGAATTCCTGCAGCTGCAGCATGCCGTAACCGCCACTCACGCAGCTTACCTCATCATACTTCTCTACGCTATCCGGCTCAATTCCAGGGTAATAGATGATGAAAGGTACAGGCTCCTTGACGTGGGTACGGATCTCTACCGGAGTAGGATGGTCGGGGAGAACTGCGATGCATACCGGCTCGTCCCAGGTGCTTACCTCATCGAAGATAGGCTTGATGAGTCGCTGGTCGAGGTTCTCGATGGTCTTCAGCTTCAGCTCCAGATCGCCATCATGACCTGCCTCGTCGCTCGCCTCTACGTGAACATAAACGAAGTCGTCGCCGTCCTTCAATGCCTGGATAGCTGCAGCTGCCTTGCCCTCATAGTTGGTATTGGCAAGACCGGTAGCGCCCTCAACGATGATGTTGCGCAGACCGGCGTAATGGCCGATGCCTCGAATCAGGTCTACGGCAGAAATCACAGAACCCTTCTTGATCTGTGGATACATCTGGGAGAGGGTGAGCATGTGCGGACGGTAACCGCCGCCCCAAGGCCAGATAAGATTGGCCATTCGTTCACCACGCTCCTTGCGCGCCACATTGAAAGGATGGTTCTCCAGGAGTTCCTGACTCTCGAGAATCAGCTGGTTCAGAAGGTCGGCTGTATCACGACGGCTGATGTGACCCTCATCGCCTCCAATCTCCGGCAAGATAGGTTTCACCATCAGCTTATTCCATTCCTCGTTGGGATGATCATGAGGTGGGGCACAGTCGATATGCTTGTTTCCGTGCTTCACCACCAGAAGATGGCGATACTGGATGCCGGTAACAAACTTGACATCAGGATATTTCTTGCCGAGGGTATCGTTGAGATACTTGATGAGCACATCCGCATCTTCCGTTTCCAGATTACCACCGTTGTGGGTGATAATCTTGCCGTCCTGCACATTGATGATGTTGCAGCGCAGGGCAAGGTCGGTAGGCTCCAGTTCATAGCCGATGCTGGCAGCCTCGAGCGGTCCGCGTCCTTCGTAAACCTCGTTCTGGTCGTAGCCCATGATAGAGCTGTTAGCTACCTCAGAACCCGGATGGAATCCATCTGGCACGGTAACGAGTCTTCCTGTCTTGCCCTTCTTGGCAAGCATATCCATATAGGGTTTATTGGCGTATTGCAGGAGTGTCTTTCCACCCAGTCTTTCTACCGGGTGGTCAGCCATTCCGTCGCCAAGAATGATAATATGTTTCATCTCTTCTTTTAATGTTAAGTGTTAAATGTTAGCGATACTCATGATGTTGGCGAATACACCGGCAGCAGTTACGCTGGCTCCGGCACCATAGCCCTGAATCATCATAGGGTATTCTTTATAGCGCTCGGTGGTGAGCAGCACGATGTTGTTGGAACCTTCCAGATTGTAGAACGGATGCTCAGGACCTACAGCCTGCAAACCTACGCTTGTCTTGCCGCCATCCAGGGTAGCAACGAAGCGCCAGCGTTTGTGCTCTACATCGAGCGCCTTGCGCTTAGCCTCGAAATCGGCATCGAGCTCAGGAAGTTTCTTCCAGAAGTTGTCGAGCGAACCCTTGAAGTATTTGTCTGGCACGAAGAGGTTCTTCTCTACATCTTCCTGCTCTACGCGGTAACCTGCCTCGCGGGAGAGAATCACCAGCTTGCGAATCACGTCCATACCGCTCAGGTCGATACGTGGATCAGGCTCGCTGTAGCCCTTCTCCTTAGCCAGTCTCACGGTCTCAGAGAATGGGACGACGCTGGAGATGGCGTTAAAGATAAAGTTGAGCGTACCTGAGAGAACTGCCTCAATCTTAAGGATTTTATCTCCGGAGTTGCGGAGATCGTTGATGGTTCCGATGATAGGAAGACCAGCACCTACGTTGGTCTCAAAACGGAATACTACACCACGCTGGATGGCAGTCTTCTTCAGTTTCTCGTAGTTCTCATATTCGCTTGATGCAGCTATCTTGTTGGCTGCGATAATGCTTACGTTGTGCTCCAGCAGACTCTGGTAGAGAGCGGCCACATCCTTGCTGGCAGTACAGTCTACAAACACGCTGTTGAAGATGTTCATCGCCAGGATGGTATCGCGCAGAACCTCTGGAGTGCTTGGGTCTGATTTCTTCAGTTCCTCGCTGTAGTTCTCGAGATCAATACCATCGCGGTTGAAGATGGCGTTCTTGGAAGAAGCGATACCCACCACGTTGAGCTTCAGTTTGCTGCGCTCCATGAGGTCGGCATACTGGTTCTTGATCTGCTCGATAAGCTTTCCGCCCACGGTACCCACACCGCACATGAAGAGGTTCAGCACCTTGTATTCTGAAAGGAAGAAACTGTCGTGGAGTACGTTGAGTGACTTTCTCAGATAATCGCTCTTCACTACGAACGAGATGTTGGTCTCTGAAGCACCCTGTGCACAGGCGATGACGGAAATACCGCTACGGCCGAGGGTTCCGAAGAGCTTACCGGCGATACCGGCAGCATGCTTCATGTTTTCACCCACGATGGCGATAGTAGCCAAGCCCTTCTCTGCGTGCATTGGGAACATGGCACCATCGGCAATCTCGTTGTGGAACTCATTGTTCAATACCTTTACAGCCTCTTCTACATCCTGCTCGCGCACACCGATAGAGGTTGAGTTCTCTGATGATGCCTGTGACACCATGAACACAGAGATGCCCTCGTTGGCAAGAGCGGTGAAGATACGGCGGTTTACACCAATCACACCGACCATGGAAAGACCGGTTACGGTGATGAGCGCTGTACCGTTGATGGAAGAGATACCCTTGATAGGCTTCTGGTCGCCATCTATCTTGTTCTTGATGATGGTGCCCGGAGCATCTGGGTTGAAGGTGTTCTTAACCTTGATAGGAATATTCTTGACACAAACCGGGTAGATGGTTGGAGGGTAGATGACCTTTGCACCAAAGTTGCAAAGCTCCATCGCCTCAACGTAACTCAGTTCGTTGATGGTATAAGCTGATTTGATGACACGTGGGTCAGCGGTCATGAAACCGTCTACATCAGTCCAGATTTCGAGCACTTCTGCATCGAGGGCAGCTGCTATGATGGCAGCTGTGTAGTCGCTACCGCCACGGCCAAGGTTGGTGGTGCGATCTGTGTTCTTGTCACGGCTGATAAAACCCGGAACGAGAGATATGCGTGGAATTTCTGCAAAGGCTTCTTTTACCAGTTTGTTGGTCAGCTCGCTGTCGAGTACATGCTTGCCTTTGCCGTTCTTGCGCTCAGTCTTGATGAAGTTGCGGGAGTCGAACCATTTGGCTCCACGAATCAAAGTGGCAACAATCTTGGAACTGAGTCTTTCACCATAACTCACGATGGCATCCTGCGTTTTCTCGCTGAGGTCGTGGATGAGGTACACACCAAAATAGATGCTCTTCAACTGCTCGAAGAGGGCATCAACCGATTTGAATAAGTTTTCTCTGTCTGTAGTGTCGGTGATGATGGTATCTATCATCTTGTGGTGGCGATCAACCATGGCTTCGAATTCTACTTTCCACTGTTCATCACCCTTGAGGGCAAGTTGAGAGGTTTGCAAGAGTTTGTCCGTGATACCGCCAAGCGCGCTCACGACAACCACTACACTCTGTTTCTTAGCCTCGTTTTCAACGATACGTTTCAAGCTGAGGATGCTTTTTACGGAACCAACCGATGTTCCGCCGAATTTTAATACTTTCATATGTTCTTGAATTTTACGTTGGTAATGTAATGCCTCCCCCGAAACGACCGGGGCCGAAGCAGAACTTGAGGGCAAATGTACGAATAATATATCAAACTGCCAAGGATTTTAACAAAAAAGTAGCATATTGTAGATAAAAAAGCTATTTCAGTAGATAATTATAGGCTCTTCCTCTCCCTTATACCTTATTATATATATAAAAAACGTTGAAATGTTTGGGTGTTTCGGATTATTTGCTTAATTTTGCGCTTGCAATTCAATGCATAAAAGACATAAGCATAACAAACATAAGAAGGAACGAATGAAATATCTTTTATTCTCAGATATCCACGGCTGTTTGCCAGCCCTGGAAAAGGTCCTCGATTTCTTCGAGGCTGAACATTGTGACATGATGTGCATCATGGGGGATATCATCAACTACGGTCCCCGCAACCGCATTCCGGAAGGAATCGATCCTAAGGGTATCGTAGAAAGACTGAATGCGCTGGCAGATAAGATTGTCGCTGTGCGTGGCAACTGCGATGCGGAAGTAGACCAGATGCTCCTCGATTTCCCTATCATGGAGACCTATGCCTTGCTGGTAGACGGAGGCAAGCGCTATCTTCTGACTCATGGACATGTATACAATAAGGAAAACATGCCGAAGGGTCCTTACGAGGCTATGATCTATGGACACTCCCATCTCTGGGAACTCTCTCATAACGAGAAGGGGCAGGCCATCGTAAATACCGGCAGCATCACCTTCCCGAAGGGTGGCAATCCGCCAACCTTTGCAACATTGGAAGATGGTAAGTTCACCATGTATCAGCTGGATACGCTCGAAGTGCTGGCAACAATGGAAGCATGAAAAAGTGAAAGTGAAAAGTGAATTGTGAATGTAATGCGAAATCCGTAATATGGAATCGGTCACTTGTCACTTTTATAAAACTAATCATAAAGTTCAAAGCTCAAAGTAAATGATTCAAGAATACCAGATAAGAATTCTGCCCGAACAGGCAGCAAGCGAGGAAGGCATCAAGCGTTATCTCGCCAAAGAAAAGGGATTGGATGTAAGAACGCTCAACCAGGTGAGGGTTTTGAAGAGAAGCATCGATGCCCGTCAGCGCACCATCTTCGTCAACCTGAAGGTGCGTGCTTATATCAACGAATTTCCGCAGGACGACCAGTATGTCCATACCGAATATCCGGATGTGAGCAGCAGACCTCGTGTTATCGTTGTGGGTGAGGGACCTGGCGGTCTCTTTGCTTCCCTGCGCCTGATAGAACTGGGATACCGTCCTATCGTGCTGGAGCGAGGCAAGGATGTGCGCGAACGCAAGAAGGACCTCTCTAACATTACCAAGACTCAGAAGGTAGATGGGGAGAGCAACTACTGTTTCGGTGAAGGTGGAGCCGGTGCTTATAGTGACGGCAAACTCTATACACGAAGCAAGAAAAGGGGAAGTGTAGATAAGATTCTGAACGTATTCTGCCAGCATGGTGCCAATACCAATATCCTGGCAGATGCCCATCCGCATATCGGTACCGACAAGTTGCCACGCGTCATTGAAAACATGCGCAACACCATCATCAAGTGTGGCGGCGAAGTGCATTTCCAGACCAAGATGATTCGTCTGATCCTTGAGAGTGAAGGTAAACTGACGGCACCTGATGCTGCTGCTGGCGATAGGGTGATAGGTGTAGAAGCCGTGAATCTGGCTACAGGTGCTGAGGAAACTTATCGCGGACCGGTTATCCTGGCAACAGGCCATAGTGCCCGCGATGTATACCGTTATCTCGCTTCGGCAAAGATAGATATCGAGGCAAAAGGCATCGCCGTAGGTGTGCGTCTGGAACATCCGCAGCATCTGATAAATCAATTGCAGTACCACAATCCTAAAGGTAGAGGAG
>ERZ827440.3862-NODE-3862-length-10811-cov-3.777241_pt1 | contig 10811 bp, 13 predicted proteins | sample MGYA00519774_ERZ827440 | MGnify/ENA primary metagenome ERZ827440 (study PRJEB31778, sample SAMEA3449302) | human gut metagenome | biome: human gut; feature: human-associated habitat; material: faeces | place: United Kingdom | collected 2010/2012 ... | reverse complement strand
AGCACTCAATCTGAAATTATAATACACTATCAAAGTGACAAATAAATGACATTTTCTTTTTTTATTAATATTGACATTACATGTTCTCCATGTTATTAATTATATAGAAATTATGGAGGTAAAAATATGACCAATACGGAAAAGAAAAATGAACCTTTAAATTCAAGTACATTAGCTGCAATGAAAGAAGCAAAAGATATACAAAAAAATCCTAGTAAATATGAATCATTTAATAATGTTGAAGAACTTATAAATAATTTAAAAGAAGACAAATAAAAATTGAAAAAAGATTAAATATTGTAAATATTTAGTCTTTTCTCAATTTTTATTAAATTTATCTTCAATCTTTTAGTTCAGTCTAAACTGAATTACTTCCTCTTTTTTGGCCTTTTTATAATATTTCTTACTTTCTGCATAATTGCATTAATTTATTTATTATTTTTAAGTTCTTTATCTTCAATTAATTTTTCATTTTCTATATATTTATAATTTAGTGCATTACTTTTAGAAATTGCCGATTTTTTAGTCTGCTTTTCGTACGATTTTCTAGCATCATTTGCAACCTGGTTTCTTAATGCTTTTAAGTCATAGTCTTTTACATTTACTCCTCCAACTAAAACTTTGCCTTCTGAGGCATCATACAATCTTGGAATTAAGTTAATTAAGCTAGATTTTCTATCTCCAGTTCCACCAATTATTCCAACGGTTTCACCAGATTTTATCTTTAGATTTATGTTCTTTAATACTTCCTTTATCAATCAAATTTGCCATAAGCAGTGGAATTATAACTTCCATAACCACTTCCAATGACACAAAAATTGGCGTTAAAATTGATTCTTTTTTATATTCTTTAATCGATTTTGCAAGTTTTTTTATCATTTTTCTCTTCCTTTCTTCAAGATTTTTGTCTATTTGAGATAGCAATGCGTAAAATTAGCACAGCTTCTTATCAAAAATTTTTCCTAGTAAAGCAAATTTTTCGCCCAAAAAGGGGCGTCCCCTTTTGGCGAAAGAGGGCGTCTCCTTTGGGCGAATTTTATTATTTTTCATTCTTTAATCTTAAATATCCAAGTTCAACCCATCTATTGTATGCTAAGTTTAAGTTAAATAATAGTTTTGGTTTTGCTCCAGCTCTGTTCTTATCAACTACACAAGCATAATATCTTTCATCTGGATCATCATAATCTTTTAAATTAAAGAATTTATCGTCTACTTCATTTAATGAATACTCGTATTTTCCATAGTCTTCTTTATGAATTTGTTTGAATAAGCATAAAGTGTCTAATACTTCCTTTACTGTTCTACTTACAGCTAAGTCATTTACACTTAAATTTATTGGATCTGTCTGCGTTTCAGCAAGTTGCAATGTTGAACCAATAAACATATTAAAATTTTGAGCTAGGTTAGAAAGTATTGTCGCTGTTTTCTTTAGCTCTTCTCCATTTCCAATATTATCTATGTCAGTTTTTAATGTATCATAAAATACATACTCAACTTTTTCTTTGTAATAGTAATTCATTATTACTTTTTTTAGCTCATCGTTTGTATGGTCTGTTATATTTATAAAGTAAATTGAATTATTAACTTGTTTGTTGAACCAGTTTGTTACCTTTATTGTTTGGGTAAATTCAGTTGAGATTTCTGCAAGTCTTCTTGAAAATTCTGCTCTTGTTTCTCCCTCTTTTTGAAGAACAAATCCATCTTCATCTGTTTCTACTTCACTTGGATTATTTGGTCTAAACTTGAACTGCAAAAGTTCTCCTTCTGTCTTCTTTATGTTTTGACCATGTAATTTTTGTATGTCTGGATGATTTAAAATTGTTGTTATTAAACATAATTTCATTTTTTCTTCAGACATTTCATTTGATATTAGAAGAACTTTTTTCTTGTGCATTAATGCAATATATGCAGCTAAATTTATTGTAAATCTACTTTTTCCTGCATTTGAAGGCATTGCAAATGCCATTGTCTCTCCCTGTCTAATTCCTTTAAATACACTTGATAGAATTTTAAAAGGAAGTGAAAGTCCATTTGTAAGAGTATTATCTCCTGTTACCAAGAAATTTGTAAGTCCATCGTTTAAAACAGCTCTCTTGAATTTTTCGGTTGTTGTTACCTGATCAACTGCATCAATGACCTCTTCTACAGACATTTTGTCATATAAATCGTAACTGATTATTTCAGCAATTTTTTCCTGTGTGTGTCTAACAGGGTTATTCTTACAACTCTTTCTTAGTGCAAATAATTTCTTTAATTCTGTATATGTTTTCTCCATAGTAAATTTAGAATCTTCATAATCAACTTGAAGTTGATATTTCAAATCTGTAAGTTTCTCTGGATTTCTTGCAAAATTAAAATCCTTTTTAGCAATTTCCGGAGCAAATTGTTCACCATCTGTAAACAATACAGTTTTGTAGATTTCAAACATTTCTTCATCTTGGAAACAGCAATCCTCATAAAGAAAATAATAAGCAGATATTTGTTTTACATCATTTAGCAATAAACCAATATATCTTTTTTCAAGAGTTGTATCAGCTAATTCTTTTGGATATCCAACTTCCTCTTCCTTCTTCCTCTCCTTTATTTGAGCTTCCTTTTCTTTTACTTCTTGGTAATCAATATACTCAATATTTCCAGAAGTCTGAAGTCTTCTTAATTCAACTAATGCTTCCTGATATTTTTTCGAATCCAAATAATCTCTTATTCGCTCTATTGTTGCTCTATTTTCATCAGTTACTTTTATTCTATCAAGTAAATCATTTATTATTTTACTATTTTCATCCGCCATTTTCTCGCCCTCTTTACAATTATTTCTCTACAGTATTAAAATTGTTTTTTATTCAATAAAACTATATAATTTTTGTATTAATTTTATATAATACTTAGAACTCCTATTTATACAATAAAATTTGTTAATTATTGTTTTTTTACTTATGGTTCTAATCAATCATTTTTATATTCTCTATTATAGGTTGTTCATTCTTTAATACAGTTCCATTGTTATCAACTGGAATAACATTCTCACATATCTTATCTACAACTTCCATTCCATCTGTTACTTTCCCAAATGCTGCATAAGCTCCATCAAGTCCTGTATAATCTTGATGCATTATAAAGAATTGAGAACTTGCACTATTATATGCAGATGCTCTCGCCATTGAAATTGTTCCTCTTGTATGAGGAATTGAATTTTCAACACCATTTAAGGCAAACTCTCCCTTTATTTCTTCATCACTTCCGCCAGTTCCATTGCCAAGAGGATCTCCTCCTTGAATCATAAATCCAGACATTATTCTATGGAAAGTTAATCCATTATAAAATCCTTCATTTACCAATTTTGCAAAATTAGCAACAGTAATTGGTGCAATATCAGCATATAATTCCATCTTTACAGTTCCATAATCCTTAACAACCATCTCAGCATGATGTGTTCCTGTTTTATACATATCATTTTCCCCACTTTCATTATTTTTCTCACTATTTTCAGTATTTTGACTGTTGACATTATTTTCAACATTTGTTGTGTTTTCATTTTTTACTGTTGTCTTATTAATTCTTGCATAAATTCCTGCAACTGCAAGCATTAATATAACAACAATTCCTATTATAATATACGATTTTTTCATTTTGAGCTCCTTTCTATACAGATGTCATCTTATCAAAATTTAGAAATAAATTCAAGAGCATTTGAGGTACAATTTTTTCCCCATTTTTCCCCCGGAGCCAAATTATACCGGAACTAAATTATACTAATTAGCAAAATTATAAATGGAGAAAAATATTTAAATTTTTTCTCCGTCTTCTAATTTTATATATTTAATATGTTCTACATTGCTATTTTTGCTTCTCTCTACCATTTTGTTGTACACTCTATCTCTCAAATCTTGTTGTCTCTCTTTTATTGGTAGTACTTCGTTTGGATAAAATGGTCCGTCCACATAAGAAACCATTTTAATTTTTTTGTTGTTTTTTCCATAGCTTTGATATGTATTTGTTATACAATATGCTGGTGCATTTAGTTTAACAGGGTACTTAAATGATACTGCTTTAAATGGTCTTATTTTTGTATAGTATGGCCAAATATGTGCCTCTGGATATATCGTAATCGAGTTATCTTTCTTTATTTTTTCTTCTATAATTTCAAGAAAGTTTTTCATTGCTTTTATTTCTGAAGGAATTGGTATTGCTCCAAGCATTTCAACAAGAGTTCCTGTTCCCTTTAGCGAAATATTCACTGGGTTTACTATCAAGAAATTTCTTTTCGGATAATCTGCAACACTTGGAATAAATGTATCTGCAAATGGCTGGGTATGGTTTGCATATATGAAATAGCCTTGACTCTTGCAAATTTTTAGTTTTTCTTTTCCTATAAATTTATGTCTGAACTTTATTTTCAAGTATCCAATTTTTATTGGCATGCTAAGAACATTTTGTAAAAATAATGAACATGCATTCCAAAGAAAACTTTTTTTATATTTAAAGTTTTCATCTATTACTCTTGATTTTATAGTTGCAGGTGCAAGTTCGTCATTTAGTTCGTCTCTGTAATATAAAACTTTTTGTTCCATTTTTATCTCCGTCCCCAAATTGTACCGAATTGTACTATTTCTTGTCACATGTATATTCTAGTGGTATTTTGTAGAATCTTTCGTAAACGTTTTTCCAAACTTCTGAATTTTTTGCTTTCATTATTTCAGTGTTTTCTTTTTCAGTTAAGTTTACATCTGGATATATTGGTTCTTCTACATTTATTGTGTATTCTTGTATGTTAAATCCATCTTCTCCAATTAAGTTGCTGTCTTCCATTGTTATAAATACTGGTATTACTGGTACATTGTTTCTTGCAGCTAATTTGAAGGCACCATTTTTTAATGGCTTGGGTTTTTTATAGTTCCACCACATGCTTTGTTCAGGGTATATTAGTATATAATCCCCTCTTTGCAATATTGTGTCTACCGCTTTCATGAAGTTTACCATTGTTCTCTTGTTTGAGCTTAGTGGTAATGTGTCACAGTTTCTGAAAAAGAATCCATATAGTCCTGGGAAGTTTGTATAATTTCCTTCTCTTATTACTTTATATAGCCTTTTGTCTTTTTCATTTTCAGACATTCTGAATACTTTTTCTACTGTGAAACAATCAAATGGATTGAAGTGATTGCAAGTTATTAATGCTCCTGTTTTTACCTTGTTTAAATTTTCTAGTCCATTTACTTGTTTTATTATTAATTTGTTGTTTTTTAATAAATTATCTAGAAATCTTTCACCCATTTCATTTGCGAATATTCTTTTTATTTTGCTGGTCATTTTTTTTCTAAGATAATCTATATTTTCAGGAGTAAGTACTATTGTTGGAGGATCATCTTCAACATCAACGTCGAATTTTCCTTCTTTTTCATATTCTTCAATTTTCTTTAAAACATCAACTCTGTATTGTGATTTTTCAACATGTACATCTTCTTTGTTCAATGTTTTTTCTGCTTCAATTTGATTTTGTTGTTTTTCTTTTATTTTTATTAATTGCCATTTATTTTCTGATACTTGTTTATTGGCTGATTGTTCATTTTCAAGCCCCTGCAATTTTTCTTGCTTTCTTTTTTCTTTCTCTTCTTTTCTTTCTTGTCTAGCCTTTTTTGAAAGTCCTAACAATTTTTTTGTATCCATCAAACTATCTCCTATTTATTCTATCATCGCCAACACAATCTGCTTCTTTCTTTGCAAGTTCTATAAGCTTTGAACTATTTGCATCATCTTTTTCCTTGTCTGCTTCAGTGTAATCTTTTCCCATTTCTTTTATTTCATCGTAGAACTCTGTCTCTTTTGCGTATTTCCAGAAATACTCTTGGTATAATACATTGTCAAAATACCATGGCTTGCATCCTAAATTGTAATGTATTAGCTTTAATTCTCCATTTTGTTCTCCCATTGCGGGCATTCTGTTCCATTCAAATCCTAATAATTTTACTCTTCCTTTGCACAATCTATTCATATAGTCTTGATCTTGTGCAACTTCAAATTTGATTTTGCCAAGCATATATAAAAACTTATCTTGGAATTTATATTCTCTTAATGCTTTTAGGTTCATTACGATTATTCCAGCATTAAAATAGTTATTATAATCTGCAACTCCTACAACTTTTTCAACATATTCTTGGAATATTGGAATAGCTTGAACTGCTCCATCTGGTATTCCAGCAATTAGGTTATCTCCCATTTCTGTATTGTATAGTTCAGCAATGTCTGCTAATATTACTGTATCACTGTCTATGTATACTGCCTTATCATATTCTGGATAAAGCTCTGGTATGAATAATCTAAAATATGTTGTATTTGAGAAGTAGTTTCTTGTATAAAGCTTATCTTCTATTTCTTTTAGCTTATGACTTAAATTCACAAACTCGATACTGACATTTGCTTTCTCATAAGCCTTTATTTTTTTCTGATTTTCCTCTGATGCATTTGTGTATAAAATTTTTATTTCATAATTATTTTCCTTAGATGAATTGTCTATTAATGATTTTAATGACACTCCTAAAAATGGTATATAATTATTGTCAACTGCCATAAATACAGGTATTACGTTTTGTTTTGTATTCATTTCTTTCCTCCTATAAATTCTTTTTGCATTCTATTCTTTACTGTCTATAAATTCTTTTCCCTCTATTTTTTTACATTTTATTATTTTTCACTACATTTTATTTTTGAAATACTTTCACTACTAACTTTTTAATAGTTTTCAATTTAAAGATTTTATTTTGCTTCAAGTTCTTTGTAATTTTTCATACTTTTATTTAATTCATATTTTTTCTTCCACTCTAAATATTCGTTTAAATCATCATCAAATCTGAAACATTTAAGTTCTTTATGAATTCCTTCTATCTGCCACTGTTTAAAATTTTCTGTATGTGGATATGGCTTGTACATAAGCCTTTTACAGAAGTGACAAATTACCGTATCTTTTCTTCTAAAACTTGCCTGTTCATTATATTTTCTTGGAAGCAATAATTTGCTTGTTGTCGTCCAGAATATTGCATCTTGGTCTGCAAAAGGAAGTTTTCTCTTTTTTATAAGGTTTCTTGCCTTTTCTAAAAGTCCTGTTTCTTTTATTTTTTTCATATTTAATAATAACATTCCCGCATTTATATAGTCATGTCTTATTATCTTTGATCCATACTTCTCTTTAACAGCTGCATATTCATACTCTTCTATATCTATATTGTATAATTCTGATATATCTTTATCAGCCATCATGTCTATATCTAAGTAAAGAAGCTTGTCTGGCATATCTGGAACTAAATCTGCCAATAATCTAAGCAAAGTATATGGCGTACAATATGCATTCTCATTCTTTCCATGCCCAAATTCTTTCTCATACAATTCGGTTACATCTATTTTTATAACTTTGTTTCCTCTGTTTTTTGTTTGAACTACTTCATTTAAAAATGCAATCTGTTCATCATGTATTGGAACATACTCTTTTTTTATTCTTGAAACGTCCATTGTTAGAATATAGCATGTTACTGCTTCTTTTGTCTTATTCGTAATCGATATGAGCTCTGTAAGTGCTCCATCAAATACTTTCTCATTACCACTAAAAAGTAAATTAATCATATTTTCCCCTATTATATTAATTCATAAAAAATGTAGAATTATGTCTTTTTTTAAACTGAGTAGTATTATACAACATTTCGTAATTTTTTTCAACAATTTCTTGCCGTAATTATTATTTTCTATTTACATAACATTATAAAAATGATATAATATTTTTTATCCATCTTGGATTTTATATAGAAAGGAGCACGTTGACTATGATTTTTAACTTACCCGACAAAAGTGAACATTCAAATTTCTTATTAGCATTTAACTCTTATTCATCAATCTTTGGAAATCTAAAAAAGTTAAAGAATGCTATCAATTCGTTTACAAAGATTTCATGGAAAAAGCCCAGTCACACTGATTGGAGTGAGGTTTTTAATGCTTGTGATGTTATTCATAGCTTTTTTATTCCAAGCTTTCCAACAAAAAAAGAATTCGAATATCAAGTCGAGCAGTTTAAGTCTGGTAATCTAGACATACTCCAGTTCAAACGGTGGGTATTATCTTTAAATCAGGAACTCGAAGAGGAATTAACTGTGTATAAAGGTCGTCTTTATGTGGCTGATGGAGAACTTTCCGCCGAGACTGCAAAATTATACGGAACATTTCTGATCTCTTCACGAACCAATCGATTTGATAATACTCTAAAGCAAATTGCTCGCCTGCCGTGTTTCGAAAACCTGGTGTATGAGCTCTTCAAATGGATGGCAACGATTTAATAATTTTGAAACCATCTAGAAACCTCCCCGCCATTGCAGTACAACACTGTACTTTGCAATGGCTTAGGGAGTTTTTATATTTTACTATATTATTTTTCATGCTTTTTCAACTTTTATTCAAATTTAATATTATACTGGTTATTAATCTTTTTAGGATTTCAAAAAAGTTATTCTTTAAATTCTTGAGCTAATTTTCCAATAGCTTTTGTTTCAATTCTTGAAACATAACTTCTCGATATTCCCATCATTTTTGCAATCTGTTTCTGAGTCTTTGGTTTATCACCATTTAAGCCAAATCTCAATTCTATTATTGTTTTTTCTCTGTCTTTTAATACTTCTTTTATTTTATCATATAATTTTTTTACTTTTAGTTTTAAATCAACTTCGTCTTCGATATTTTTTTCGTTATTTTCAAGGACTTCTTTTAAGGTTACTGAATTATCATCTTTGTCTTTTCCAATTGTATCTTCAAGATATACTTCAGCTCCGAGTTTCTTTGTACTTCTAAGATACATTAGTATTTCATTTTCTATACACCTAGAAATATATGTAGAAAGTCTTGCACCTTTACTGATATTAAAGCTATTTATACCTTTTATCAGTCCGATAGTTCCTATTGATATTAAATCTTCTTGGTCAGCATTTGCTGAATTGTATTTTTTTGCAACATGTGCAACCAATCTTAAATTTCTTTCTATTAATATATTTCTTGCTTCTTCATCGCCATTTGCAAATTTTTCTAAATAGATTTTTTCTTCTTCCGCCGTCAACGGTTCCGGAAATAAATTATTATTTGAAATATATCCAACTACAAACACTGCTGTTTGTAAAAAGGTTAAGAATCCCATTATTGAAATGCCTAACATACACGCACCTCCAAATTTCACTATATCACAATATATGTTTTTACCTTTGTGTCCGTGCATGACCAAGAAAATATTTTTGTTCTAAGGTTGCAATATCTTTTCATATAATATACTAACACTCCGTATTTTAATATTGTTATTTAACTATATATCTTGATATTAAAATCATAGAGTTGAATAGAATTGAAGTATAAAGTTGTTGCTGAATCGTTACAGCAATCTATATGTCTGAATTTTCTATAATCTCTTTTATAAAACAATTTTGAGTTTGGAGTAAAATAAATGAAAAAATTTTTCTATAATTTTCTTATTGGAATCCTTATAGGGTTTGGTGCAATTCTGCCAGGTGTTAGCAGTGGTGTTTTTTGCGTTATATTTGGAATTTATGAAAAACTTGTTAATAGCATAATAAACTTCTTTAAAGATTTTAAGACCAATTTTCTTTTTCTATTTTCAATTGGCCTTGGTGGAATAGTTGGCATAGTATTGTTTGGAAATGTTATAAAATATTTCTTTTCATTATATAAATTTCAATCTTGCTATACATTTATTGGACTCATTTTAGGAACCGTGCCCGCCTTGTTCAAACAAGCTTCTACTAATAAATATGTTGAATTTAAAAATATACTTCCAATGATTATTTCATTTTTATTTGGAATTGCTTTAATATTTCTTGAAAAATATTTAGGTCTAAGCAATACAAGTTCCGCTTCTTCAAATTATTTATATTTAATATTTGCTGGATTTTTGATGTCTGTCGGAATTGTAGTCCCTGGAATTAGCAACACTGTAATTTTAATGTGTTTAGGGGGTTACACAACATACATCGGTGCAGTTGCAACCATCGATTTGCACATTTTAATTCCAATGGGAATCGGACTTTTCTTTGGTTGTTTACTATGGATACGAATTATAAAATATTTATTTGATAAACATCATCAGATAACTTCATTATGTATTATAGGATTCACGTTTGGTTCTGTTTTTGTATTATTCCCAGGTTTTGCACATGGCATTTCCGGATTAGTTTGTACAATGCTATTTTTCATAAGTCTTATAATATCTTATAAACTTGCAAATATAGAGCAATCAAATTGAATGCTCTATATTAACAATTCCATTATATTCTAGATAATCTTTCATTGTTTTCCAGGCAAGTTCAAACGTGAATTCATATCTTTGTATTGTACCATCAATAACAATTTCACTTGGTACTTCACGTGTAGCTTCTTCTAATCTTTTAAGTGCATTAGAAAAATCTTGAAATCTTTCATTTAATCTTTTCATAATCTAACTCCTTTTGGCTAAATTTCTTTTTTATCTCTATCTATGTTTTTTATAAACTCTTCATTTTTTACATCCTGTATAAAAATCAAGTCTATTTTATGATGTGTCATTATTTTATCTACATCATCCATTATTTTATATCTCCTTTTTTGATCAACTTCTTCAGTTATGCAAATGTCTATGTCTGAATATTCTTTATAATCGCCTCTTGCTCTTGAACCAAAAATATATATTTTTACATTATTATTTTTTTCTATAATCTTTAATGTTTCTATTATTTCTTCTGATAGTCCATACATTTATTGATTCCCCCTAGAATATTTTATATTACTTTCATTTTATTGTA
>ERZ827440.3853-NODE-3853-length-10845-cov-2.879055_pt1 | contig 10845 bp, 18 predicted proteins | sample MGYA00519774_ERZ827440 | MGnify/ENA primary metagenome ERZ827440 (study PRJEB31778, sample SAMEA3449302) | human gut metagenome | biome: human gut; feature: human-associated habitat; material: faeces | place: United Kingdom | collected 2010/2012 ... | reverse complement strand
TATAGACTGTGTTACCGTGGCGGCCGCCGCCCCTAGTACAGCAGGGCAGACTATCGCCACTGCAGCAGTAACCACAAGCACGCCTATGCCTATAGCCAGCTTTCCTTCACTGGTCTCATACCATGGAGTTTCAGCATATAGGTTGCATAGAGTCTGTCCAGATGCCTCGAATTTTTCATTACATTCTTTATACAGATCGTATGCCTCATCCAGAATCTTCTTCAGAGTTCCAAGCCGATCATATTCGTCTACCAGTTGAGCACGATATCTGTCCAGGGATGATATATCCAGAGATTCCGCCATCTTGCTTATGTATATTATATCTCTCTGACGTCTGATATCATCAATATACTGTCCAAGTGTATCATATATCTTTGACAATCTGTAAGGTTCATCTTCAAGCCTGCCAAGATCTACATACAAAAGAACTCCTCTATTGTCCATTAATCCCCTCATTCAGGTATTTGTCAACAAATTCAAACTCTTCCGGGTCCTGAAATCCAACAAAATATACCCGTTATATCTGGTCATGATCAAACATATACGTCTGTTTTGTAGATATATTTCCCTCTGGATACAGGCATCCTATATAATCCCTTACGCTATCTGAATCCTCTGCCTTCTGCAATCTTCCATATATCATCAACCTTTTATTTGCGTTCTTTAATAACACAACCGAACCGATCGGCAGATATTTCTTAAATTCAATCATAATAACCTCCTCAATCTCAAAATGCCATCTCTGATGGCTATCAGAGATGGCACTTCTTTCCTACGAAATAATATTTGCTGCAAGCGATTCCGTTGCCGCTGCATTCTTTTTCTCTGTTGTCGTATATTCTTTAGCAAGTTCTGTAAGATTATTTACATGTTCATTAATCATTCGGCCCATGGTATCCATATCCGTCTGCAGTTTTCTAAATTTGTTTATATACGATGCAGACGCATCTCCTGTCCATGATGATGAAAGTCCAGTGACATCATTCATCATATCATCTGTCAACGATTTCGTCTGAGTCATAACTGATTTAAAATCAGCAGCCTTAGCCTCCAGTTCCGCCGGGGTGACTTTCAAATTCATATCTGACATATCTGTATTTTCCTCCCTTTAATACTTTCTCTGAGCCACTGTATTTGCATTTGTGGCTTCTGTAGTTTCATAATTAGCTATTATATTGTCCAGCGCTGAACAATACTGTTCTATCAGATTACTAAAATTTGTCATCTGTGAAACATCACTCTCAACTGCAGAGCTGAAAGCTTTTTTCGCGCTACCATCCCATGTACTGTTCAGAGCCTCCTTACTGTCTCTGAGCTTTGATATCTGCTTCTTAAGAGACTGATTTTTCGAGCGAAGCTCTGTTGTTCTTTTCGTCATCTCTGACGATGTTACTGAAAATGCTCCCATACTTGATCCTTCCTTCTATTATTGATTTTGGTATATATTTGAAGCCTCCCGGCTCATACCCACGCCTAAATTTTCAAGTGCTGTACATGTATTGGATATGTCATTGTATACACTTTCGAGTTTTCCAATATATTTGTCACTTGCATCCCCTTTCCAGTTTTTTCTTATAGTCTCGACTTCACTTCCCAAATCAGATAAAACATACTGCTTTATACTTGCTTCTGAATTCAAGTAGCCATTTATAGCCGCTGCTATTTCTGAATAGTCCAAATCACTAATCTTTTTTTCCATGTGCTTACATCCCTTCAGCGAATTATGTTATCTGGTAACGATGAGGTCATATCACCATTCACAACTTCAGCAGTGATGTAGTTTCCTATAACCTCACCCAATGTATCACCATACGAATACATATCCTCCATAAATGCCTGCATAGTATCCATCTTCGATACAAGATCAGAATAAATATCTGCCCAGCCTTCACTCTCCCAATATTCCTGTATCTTGCCACAGGTTGATATGATCGTATCATACTGATTTCCCAGATCTGTTGCCCCCTTGCTCAAGGTATCATGAAATGTTTCCAGTTTATTTATCGGTACTTTCACCGTCTCAACATACATACTTTCCCTCCGTTATTAAGCACCCTAGCCAATCAGAGCAATTACATTTTTTTCACAAGTCTCAAACGTATTGCATACATCAAGCAATGAGTCCACTTTCTTTTGAAGATCCTCATACATGGATTTAACTTTACTATCGCTGTTCTCAAATTTTGTATTAAATGAGTCTGCTGCAGGGCCTTTCCATTCTTTAATAAGATCTTGATAATCATTCTGGATGTTTCGTCTGTCAATTGTGCTTTGATCCAGACAGTCCTGTATAATCACAAGATCTGTGTGCAGCTTCCTTGTATCGACATTTATCTTATCCGACATAATCTTTCTCCATTCAATTATTTTGTATTTTTAGTATTACATCTTTTAAACCGTTTTGTCAACAATGGTTTTGTTTTTCTAAATTTATTTGTTTATATTTTTGTAACTAACAGCCACATTTTGACAAAATTTGTTTATTAATGTCAAAAGCATTATTGATTTTCTGATATTTTAGTATAAAATAATATTAGTTCATATTGAAATTGTATTAAAAGGAGAATGAAAATGAACACCAACTCAGCCAACTCAGCATATGAAAAAAACGAAAAAACTGTAGATAAGTATATTAAAGCTATTAAAAAAGAGTTTCCAATATACAGAAAGGGGGAAAAGAGATATTTAAAGATGCTGCGTAGTTCTATGTATGATTACGCAGTAAGTTTTAAAGGCGAGTTGATCACAGTATCACATCTGTCTAAAAAGTTTGGAAGTCCCAAGGATTGTGCCAATACATATATTGAATATTTAGGCACAGATACTATATGCCACAACATGAACGGAAAGAAATATGGAAAATATATTTTCATTACCGCGCTTTCTGTTATACTGGGTTTTGCAATATGTATATCAGTTATGTTGTATAAGGAATGGCAGATATCCAGGCGTACTGACATTGCATCAACTACTATTGTCATTCAAAATAGTGTAGCGCCAAATGATCTATCTGATAAATCATGGATGGATTCTGTTGAAGACGCACCATTAAATAATAGCTCGGAAACTCAGAATAATGATAATAACAATAATACAGATACGGAGGAGTAAATATGAATAAAAAATTACGCAGATTATTAGCTATATGTTGTATGATTTTCATCTGTTTGTCTACAATAAACGTTCCAACTGTTAAGGCCGCAGAAGAAGATACGAGCGATGACTCTCTTACATTTGTGGAAGTTATCGAGGAAATGCCAACTCAGCCATCTCTGAGTAGAGCCACAAAAACAAAAACTGCTTCCAAGACTGTATACTGTAATGATTCCAACGGAAACGTTCTCTGGAGTCTTCAGATTGTCGCAACATTCAGTTATACAGGTTCTTCCAGCAAATGCACATCCGCTAAAGCTGCAGCAACTTCTAATAGTTCATATTGGAAGACGTCTATGTCCAGTTGCACAAGATCCGGCAACAAAGCAACAGCAACTGCAGTTGGAAAAAAGTATTCCTCAAAGGGCGTACTGCTTCAGACAGTAAATAAATCAGTTACTATATCATGTTCAGCTAACGGAACTATTTCCTAATTTACTAGTTAGTTATACAAGATAAAGAACAAGGCCACATGCCGCATGAAATATCTTTTAAATTTTTCATATGGTATGTGGCTTTATTTTATCTGTACCGGCCAGACACCCCTGCTAATGCAGATCTTATAACCAGCTCCAACGCAGTAGCAACAACGTACAATGCTATGCATATTACCAACTTCACGCCCGTAGAAAGCTTCTCACTTTTAGCAACCATAACCGTCACGACTGCCGCAGTTCCGAGCAGCAAGCCTCCTATGGCACCACCCATTATTCCCCAATATTCTATAAAATATAATACATAAAATACTACTATCCAGGCAGGAGCTTTTTGATTAGCTCCTGCACCATCTGGATATGTTCCCAGATCCATTCCATCCATAATGAGACTGATACCACTCACTGCGCTTATAACCAGATTCAGTTCTTTTCCTGCTAGCGGGACTGTATAGCTCAACTGTTTATCTTTTCTTAAGGTGCCTGTTCTCTCCAGTGATCTGAGCTTGAAAGCCTCCCCACCATTAATAAATATACTTCCTTTCATGTACTCCACCAGATATTGAACACCATCTATCTGTACATTCCAGCCATATTTCTTTGTATCTGCCATTGCATTAACTCTCCCTTTTCCGTTAAATTATTTCTAATTTTGTTTTTTATAAATTTCGGATGCCTGCTCACTCATACTCATTGCCATATTATATGCTGCGGTATTTGTGTCACTAATTGCATTGTATAGCAGCTCAAGTTTACCTACGAATAAGGTCTCCGCTTCGCCCTTCCAATTCTTGTTAAAGCTTTCTGCCGATTGAAATAAACTATCTAGAATATATTGACTTATATTATTTCGGATTCCCAATATACCATTTATAGCGGATTCTATTTGAGCATACTCATAATCTGTTATTTTTTCCAACACAAATCACCTCCCCGCAACGTTTTTATTTTCACTCTTCATGTACTTTATATATTTATCAAATTTTTGCTCTGATAATTTATCAAATACCACCGGCATACATGAACCATCTGACATAGAATAGACTCCTGAAAATTCCGATGAATCAACAAGTGCATATTCAACATTTCCCGGAAGCTTCTCTATACAATCCTCCACCAAAATAAATGTAAATGCACAGACACACAGATCATCACGCAGTGCTTCCACAATTCTATGATTTTCCAATAAAGCCATATCATCTATAAACACTATGTACCGCGGTTTCATATTTTCTACGCCGACTCCATTCAAAGCCTTTCTTTCCTCGATTGCCAGTGCCAGCATGTCTAATACTTTTCCTCTTTTTTCAGGAGTGCCTGCTACAAGACTAATGCCCGTCTCCATCTGAGTTCTCGTGAACGACTCATATTTATTCCACCCCTTACTATTAACACTATCATACACAAATGCAACCTTAAGATCCTCTGGCACTTCACTTACCAAAATCTGCGTAGACAATGCCCTAACTATATCGTATGCCTTCCTCTTGTCACCTTGTCCTACTACGCCAAGTAATCCCACCTCGTCCAGACTTATAGCTTTGGGGATATCATGTATTATTCCGTATTCTTCTTTGAGTTTTTTACAAGTTCTCTTTAACTTAATATTCTGTGGTATATTTACCATATTGGGAAGTATGATATGCTCTGATATATCCAGATCACCTGTTCCTAGTCTATATGTGAGCATTACATCTCCCTGATTACGAATCTTTTTCTCTCCCCTCATAATTCTTCTTATCAGATTCTCTGCCGGCACAAACCGTTTGTTCATCCATTCTAAAGCGGCTTCTCTGTAAGAAATTATCTGCTTGCTAACATCCTCCAAATAGTTCTCTCTTATTTTTTTTATTTTCTTTCTTGAGGGTCTATTTCGTAAATAATCACGAATACTATCATATAAGGCCACAAGAGCAATCACTATTCCTACTGGTACAGCCCCCAGAAGCATAAGCGTATATCTTGTAACGGAAGGGCTTGTATGCGGTTCACCTGTCATCTCCATATATTTATAATACGCATACACGCCCAAAACCGCATAAAATGCTAATATTTTTATAGCTGTCCATATATCTTCTTTATTTTTATTAAGTTGGGGAATCGCATGCAATTTGAGATCACTCTCCATGCTTGGAAATCTTTCAATAATATTTTTATTTGTATCTTCTCTAATCATTTCTTACCTAATAAATTTAATTTCAACATCGCTATCTAATGCACACTTTGCTTTCATGTATAGATCTTTTAAATCTCTATTTGATATACTCCGTCCTCTTGCATCAATAACTATTGTCTGCTTTGTTCCTGTGGGCAAATTTGCTTTCATTTTCTGGCTTCTTGTCGTGACATCTTTGATAAGCATTGCCCTTCCACTTTCATTTTGAATATTATAACTTCTGACATCAATACAACTTCCATCCTTATACAATGTCGGACTTATACTTCCTTGAGCATTACGCGTTGATTTTTCTCCATTTAAAAAAGCCTGATTTTGACTGTAACCTTCATTTTTACTTGTAATTTTCCGGACAGTTTTCTCTTTTGTCGAAAGCTTTCCAACCTTGCGCTTTTCTCCTTCCATTGCCTTATTTTTTTCTATACTTTTTGTTCTTTTTACGTCAACAAATTTCTCGCCAATTCCAACAGCAGTATCTATCGCTAAATTATATGTAAAATTCTCTTTATATTGAATTGCGGCATCCTCCAACGAAACGTTTCTACAATGTGATTTCTCTTGGGCGCAATATATGGATGTCGACAAAGCCGAATTCCCCGCCATTACTGCGAAGTTAACGCCATTTACATAACCGGTTATTTTATATTGCTGTAAAAAAGCTGCAGTATTAGTCATCGTCTTTGCACTTTTCACTATAGCCAACGTCTCCCCAAAACCTTCCAGTAATCCAGTGGCTCCACCTTCCAAAGCACCCCATATATGCATCAGCAAAGGCATCCGCAGGATTTTCTCCATTTTTGCATGCCATATAACATGAATACTCTGCATTCATCATAGATGTTGTTAGAGAACCCCACGCCATGTCTGCCGTTACTGTCTCTATCATAGTTGCTGCTGTTGTACTTGTCATTGCGCCAGTAGACATCGCTGCAGCAGTAACCTCTGGTGCTACAATAGCAATCACCAGCAATCCCACTATTATGCTCGTCCCAATGACTATCTTTCCTTCATTTGTCTTTGCCCACGGGGTAATTGCATATTGATTTCCAAGGTCTATACCCATTTGAGTATATGTATCATTACACATCTTATACTCTTTGTATATATCTTGCAAAGCTTTTGAAAACTTGTTCAACCGATCAGCTTCTTCCACAAACTCATCATAAGTTCTTATAAGTGCTGGCATGTCATATAACCCATCTGCCATTTTGCTGTATCGTATAACATCCATCTGCCTTTTATACATATCTATGTAATCCCCAAAGTTTTTACTGACGTTATTAAATTGTTCTACTTCGTCCTCCAGCTTCTCAAGATGTACATATAGTTCTATACCAGTGCCGTCCATCATTTACCCCTTAATATTACTTTTTAACCCAATATTTCTTTTAGTTAATTACGTCTCCCGACAAAGATTCTCCAATATCCACATTAATTGCTTCCACAACATCATAGCTTTCTGTAATATTTACAATATCCACATAGTACTTAGACATATCGTCTACGATCTCATTCATACGATCTGATTTATCTGCCATATCTTCATAAATATCTGTCCAGCCATCACTTTCCCAATAACCATTTATTTTGTTGCATGTTTCTATAATACTTCCAAATCGCACAAGCATATCCGCAAAGTTCTGCGCATATAGTTTTTCAAATAGCAACATTTGCCTTAATGGCACCACTATTATTTCTGTATCGCTTTTCACATAACCATTCCTTCCTGAATTTTGCTCGATCAGAGTTCCTGAATCCTATCCAATACAGAAGCTTCACACTTCTCAAACAATTTACACATGTCATAAACGCCATCTATCTTATCCTTAAGATCACTATATAAAGCCTTCATATTGGTCATAGCATTTCGAAATCCTTCATCATAAGTTTTTGCGGCAGGTCCACGCCACTGTGACGCAAGTTCTTCATATCCACACTGAATAACAAGTCTTTCGCGCATACTCGCATCAATATCGTCCTTCAACGCCTTTATATCCGCATGTAACTGTTTTGTATTAATATTTATTTTTGTTGCCATACTCATCCTCTCCATTTATGTTATATACAGTATCTTACTTTTGGATATAGTTGTCAATATGTATTTAGATAATCTATTTTATGTTGATCAGTATTTATTGTCATCGTTTTTTGCATACAAAAAGCCCCACACCCTACGCGATATCCTGAAGATATCTCATAGTGGTGTGGGGCTTTTGTGTGACTGATGCTCAGGTCAACCGGCTTTTATACGTAGCTTGTTGTGTTAATCTTTACACCAGGGCCCATTGTTGAAGCAATTACAACGCTCTTAAGGTACTGACCCTTAGCAGCAGCTGGCTTTGCCTTAACAATAGCATTTATTAAAGTCTGGAAATTCTCGTTTAACTGTTCCTCTGTGAAAGAAACTTTTCCCACTGGCACATGGATAATGTTGGCTTTGTCAAGTCTGTACTCTATCTTACCAGCTTTGATATCTGAGATAGCCTTAGCTACATCCATAGTAACTGTTCCAGCCTTAGGGTTTGGCATGAGACCCTTTGGTCCAAGTACACGACCAAGACGTCCTACAACGCCCATCATGTCAGGTGTTGCAACAACAACGTCGAAATCTAACCATCCCTCGTTCTGGATCTTTGGCACGAGCTCGTCTCCACCAGCGTAATCAGCGCCTGCTGCAAGAGCCTCGTCAACCTTTGCACCCTTAGCAAATACGAGAACCTTAACAGTCTTACCTGTTCCGTGTGGAAGAACTACGGCACCACGAACCTGCTGATCAGCGTGACGTCCATCAACACCGAGTCTGAGGTGTGCCTCTACTGTCTCATCAAACTTAGCTGAAGCCATCTTCTTAACTAAAGCAACTGCCTCAGTTGCCTCGTAAGCAGCGGTCTTATCATAGAGCTTGCTTGCATCTACATATTTCTTACTCTTTATCATTATTATAAACCTCCTGTGGTCATATCGGGAGCGACCCTCCCACTAAATATCTGTATTACTCTTCAACTGTAACGCCCATTGAACGAGCTGTTCCAGCGATCATGCTCATAGCAGTTTCAAGGCTTGCAGCATTTAAATCTTTCATCTTAAGTTCGGCAATTTCCTGAACTTTAGCCTTTGAGATAGTTGCAACCTTTGTCTTCTTTGAGTTAGCTGAACCGGATTTGATATTACAAGCCTTCTTGATCAGAAGTGCTGCAGGAGGAGTCTTAGTGATAAAGCTAAAGCTCTTATCCTGATAAACTGTAATAACAACAGGAATGATCATATCTCCTTCGTTAGCAGTTCTAGCATTGAATTCTTTTGTAAATGCAACGATATTAACACCATGCTGACCAAGAGCCGGTCCAACAGGTGGTGCAGGTGTTGCCTTTCCTGCAGGAATCTGTAATTTGATATATCCTTCTACTTTCTTCGCCATCTTAGCGCACCTCCAAAAATATTGTGGTAATAACGGGGGATACCCTTCCACTCACTCTTACAATTTCTTGATATCAGCGAATGCAATCTCTACAGATGTTGCACGGCCAAATATTTCTACATCGATGGTAATGGTCTGTTTACTTGGGTTAATTGCCTTAATACTACCCACGGTACCTTCCCAGGCACCTGCTGTAACCTCAACCATATCGCCTACTTCCGCATCGATCACGATTGTCTCCTTGTTGATTCCAAGGTACTTCATCTCATCATCTGATAACGGAACCGGTTTTGATCCCGGTCCTACGAATCCTGTAACACCTCTTGTGTTACGAACCACATACCATGTGTCGTCGTTCATGATCATATGGATCAGAACATAACCTGGGAACATTTTTCTTGAAACTTGTTTCTTCACACCGTTTCTCATCTCTACCACGTCTTCAAGTGGTACGCGGACTTCCAAGATCTCATCCTGAAGCTTACGGTTCTCGATGGTTTTCTCAATATCCACTTTTACTTTGTTTTCATAACCTGAGTAGGTGTGAACAACATACCAATTTGCCTCTGCCATAAAATCTCCTTACTTCTATCCAACCAATGCCTGAATTCCATACTGGATTCCAACATCAAGAACTGCAACAATGACTCCGATAATAATAGCACAGATCACTACAACTGCTGTTTCTTTTGCAATTCTTTCTTTCGTTGGCCAGATAATTCTGTTAAATTCAGCTTTTAACTCTTTGAACCAACTTGGTTTCTTTGCTTTGTTAGTTTTCTCCATGTTTTCACTTCCTTTTCTCTCAAAGGGAATTACCGGAAATTATTTTGTTTCTTTGTGTAATGTGTGAGTTTTACAGAATTTGCAGTATTTCTTTGTTTCCATGCGTTCAGGATGTGTTTTCTTATCCTTTGTCATGTTGTAATTACGCTGTTTACATTCTGTACATTCTAATGTTACTCTTGTGCGCACAACTTCCACCTCCATTTTGTTTGTTGTTTAATTAAAATAAGGCATAAAAAAAAGACCTTCTTCCAACGCTAAAGTCTAGCGTGTTTATCATATCATCCATATGTTGGTCCGTCAATAGATTTTTCGTTTTTTTTACAATACAATCTTGTTTCTTTACATATAAAACGAAATAATACCGCATCAACATCTCGGCTGATACGGTACTTATTTTCAAAAAGAGAGGATTAAAAATATATATGAAAAACTATGTCTTTATTATACCAGTATTCTCTCTTCATTCAATATTCTGTTTCTAAACATTTCTAAAGAAATTATAAACAAATGTGAAGGAATTATTATTTCACATATTTTACCTGATATGCTCCTGTTGTACTCTTGCTGTATCTCTTTACTCTGATATAATAAGTTCCTTTTGGTGCTTTAAGGTAATAACGTGTTCCATTCTTTATATTTTTTGTTTTAAATCTCGCTTTTCCTGATACAGTACAATAAATTGTTCCTGAACTTCCAAGACTCGTTACATCAATATAAGTTGTACGTTTCTTACTTACCTTAATCTTGTACCAATGTTCTTTCTTTACACTGTCTGTTGTTAAAAATGTCTGTTTTTTGTATTTCTTTCGACTAATTGTTTTAGCTTTCTTCTTTGATGTTCCATAAGAAGAATTTGCTGCAACCTGTCTATATGC
>ERZ827440.3852-NODE-3852-length-10850-cov-3.311904_pt1 | contig 10850 bp, 9 predicted proteins | sample MGYA00519774_ERZ827440 | MGnify/ENA primary metagenome ERZ827440 (study PRJEB31778, sample SAMEA3449302) | human gut metagenome | biome: human gut; feature: human-associated habitat; material: faeces | place: United Kingdom | collected 2010/2012 ... | reverse complement strand
TGACGTCGGACTGGCAGAATGCAAGCTCGGCGTTGCCGTCCTGAAGCTCCATGACGTTTGCCTGCGAGCCGTTGCCGACGAGGCCAACGACGTTCACACCCGCGTTATTGGTCGCGTGCTGGGCGATGACGGAGCCGAAGGCATAGTAGGTGCCGGATTCGCCGCCGGTGACGAAGCGGAGCTTCGCGCCGGACGAGGAAGCGGAAGACGAGGCGGAGCCGGAATCGGCGGGTGCTGCGGTTTCGGTCTTTTCTCCGCAGGCGGTGAGCGCCAGCAGCATGACAGCTGCGAGCAGAAGAGCGACAAGCTTTTTCATTTAGAATCCTCCTATGTGTGCGCTGAGCGCACAGATTTCTTTTCACAGGTTTTACTATACAGGATGCGGCGGCGATTTGCAAGAGGCGTTCCATGAATTTTGAAAAAAATACTCCTGCAAAATTCAAAAAGCATGAGAAAGAAAGATAAAAATGCAGGAAGATGCGTCAAAGTGACCAAAAATGAATTTTGACTTGCATAACAGGAAGCAAGAAAAAGGAAACGCATGCGAAAGTGCTGTGCATGCGACACGAAAAATGCGCATAAAAAACCGGATGGCGCGAACCACCCGGTTTTTCTGTTTGGAATTGGAAAGAATGTGCGGCTCAAATTTCCTGCGATTGCAGAAGCTGGCACAGATCGTCGGCTACGGCGGCACATTCGGACACGCTCTTTACACAGGCGCAGAGCTCGTCCAAGTGGAAACGGCAGCCGGTGAGAGCCTTGGCTAACGGCGCGGCAAATTCCGCGTCCATTGCGTCGGAGTAGACGGCGGCGTCCTCGCACAGTCCGTTTTTCACGGCCAGCTGGATCGTCACCTCGCCCCACGCAAAGCGCTTTGCGCACTCGAACGAGCACGGAACGCTCTTGCCGTAGTTCCAATCGAAGCTTGAAAACCGCTGATAGCGCTTCTCAATCTCCGCCTCGTCAAAATCGGCCTCCGAAAGTGTCTTTGCTTCCAGACCGTAGACCTTCTCGGCAGCCTTGACCATCGCATCAGCCATTTGCGCAACGCTCAGCGTTGGGACAAGCTCGGTGAGGTTGATGACGCGCGAGCGAACGGACGCAACGCCCTTGCTCTCAAGCTTGACTTTGGACGGTGTGAGGTACTTGCCGAGGTTTGCCATGTCGACGGAAAGAAGCAGTGTTCCGTTGTGGAACGAGCAGCCGTTGTGGCTGTAGAACGAGTTGCCGGAGAATTTGCAGCCGTTTGTCAGAATGTCGTTCCGGCCGGAAATTTCGGCGGGAACGCCAAGCATCCGGCAGGCCTCGACAATGACGCTCTGCTGCTTGCGAAGGTCATAGTCCTCCGTGCGAAGCGAGAACGTAAAGTTGAGGTTCCCCATGTCGTGGTAGACCGCGCCGCCGCCGGAAAGCCGACGGGCCAGCGTACCGCCGTCGCGCTCGAGTTCCGCCGTGCGGCATTCTGCCCATGCGTTCTGGTTGCGGCCGATGACCACGGTATGTTTGTTCTGCCAGAGATAGACGATCAGCGTGTCTTCCGGTACGGTATCCGTCAAATATTCCTCGATTGCGAGGTTTCGGTGCGGGTTGGTACCCGCACCGATGAAAGCTTGTAAGTGTTTGATCATGCGCCGAAGTTGTACCGAAGAACCATATTTCTCGCTGCGCCTACTTCGTCCAGACGGCGGACCGGGGTGTTGTGCGGCGCGGTGTGAAGCGCCTCGGGATCCGTGTACGCCATGTCATAGAGCTTGCAGTAGATGTCGCAGACCTCGTCCATGAGCTGCTTGGCCTCTGTCTCGCAGGGCTCGACCATGAGCGCTTCGTGGACGATGAGCGGGAAATACATTGTGGGCGGATGGAGATCGAAGTCCAACATTCCCTTGGCCATATCCAGCGCGGAAACGCCCGTTTCCTTGTGCAGCCGCGTCAGGTTCATGACGAACTCGTGCATGCAGATCTCGTCATAGGCCATGTCGAATTTAGCCTTCAGGCGCGCCATCATGTAGTTGGCGTTCAGAACAGCGTTCTTCGCGGCCTCGGGGATACCCTCCTTGCCGAGGGTCAGCACGTAGGTCAGCGCCTTGATGCAGACGTCAAAGTTGCCGTAGAACATCTTCACGCGGCCGATGGACTTTTCGGGATAGTCAAAGCCATACGCGCCGTCCTTTTCCACAACCAGGGGACCCGGCATGTACTTGCGCAGGAACTCCTTGCAGCCGACTGCGCCAGCGCCGGGGCCGCCGCCGCCATGTGGGGTTGCAAAGGTCTTGTGAAGGTTCGAGTGGATGCAGTCGAAGCCCATATCGCCGGGACGGACAACGCCCATAACAGCGTTCAGGTTTGCGCCGTCATAGTAGCAGAGGCCACCTGCGTCGTGGACGATCTTCGTGATCTCGAGGATGTTCGGGTCGAAGATGCCGACGGTGTTGGGGTTGGTGAGCATCAAGCCTGCGGTATCGGGACCGACAGCCGCGCGCAGTGCGTCCAGGTCAACGCCGCCCTTGTCGTTCGACTTGATGTTGACGACCTGATAGCCGCACATGGCAGCCGTCGCGGGGTTCGTGCCGTGGGCAGAGTCGGGAACGATGATCTTCGTTCTGGCCGTGTCGCCGCGGTCGGTGTGATAGGCCTTGATGAGAAGAACGCCGGTAAACTCGCCGTGCGCGCCTGCTGCGGGCTGGAAGGTGACGGCGTCCATGCCGAACACCTCGCCGAGCTCGGAGCCGAGCGTGTGGAGCGCTTCCAGCGCGCCCTGCGCGGTCTCGACAGGCTGCAGCGGGTGCAGCTGCGTAAAGCCGGGAAGCGCCGCCATGTCCTCGTCGATCTTCGGGTTATACTTCATCGTGCACGAGCCGAGCGGATAGAAGCCGTCATTCACACCGTGGATGCGCTTGCAAAGCGCGGTGTAGTGGCGGGTCAGCTCGTTTTCGCTCACATGCGGAAGGTGAAGCGGGGTGGTGCGCTCAGTCGGGAGGGTGTACTCCGGAACGTCGCATGCGGGGAGAAGATGCAGGCAATGACCCTGTGCGCCCTGTTCAAAAATCAGCTTCATTTGCCAAGCACCTCCTTTACGATCGCGACCACTTCGTCGAGCTTTTCTTTGGAGACGAGCTCCGTGACGCACCACAGGATGCCGCCGTCGACCTCGGCGCCGCCGAGAATGTTCTTTCCTGCCAGCGCATCGAGAATCTTCTTGCGGCAGTTCGGGCAGGCGGTCTCGGTGACGAATTCGTGGAAGAACTCGCCGGTGTATTTCAGCTTGCAGCCAATCTTCTCCAGCTCGGAGGCGAGGTAATGCGCCTTCGAGGTGCAGAGTCTGGCGCACTGCTTCATGCCGCCTTCGCCCATAGCCGTCATGTAGATGCCGGCGGTGAAGGCGCACAGCGCCTGGTTCGAGCAGATATTGGACGACGCCTTTTCACGGCGGATGTGCTGCTCACGTGCCGAGAGCGTCAGCACGTAGCCGGTCTTGCCGTCGACGTCCTTCGTCTCGCCGACGATTCTGCCGGGGAGCTTGCGGGTCATGGCGCTGGTGGTCGCCATGAAGCCGAGGTACGGACCGCCGAACGCGATGTCCAGACCGAGCGGCTGACCGTCGCCGACAGCAACGTCTGCGCCGACCTCACGCGGGGTGGGCAGCAGCGCGCAGGCGATGGGGTTGACGCCCATGACGAACTTTGCGCCCGCAGCATGGGTGATTTCACCGAGCGCTACGGTATCTTCGATCTGACCGAAGAAGTTCGGCTGCTGGACATAGAAACACGCGGCGTTGTCGCCGAGCGCTGCCTTCAGAGCCTCCGGATCGGTCTTGCCGTCCTTTGCCGGGACGACGTGCAGCTCCGTGTTGGAAGCGAAGCAGTAGGTCTTCATGACCTCGATGACCTGCGGATTGGTGGTTTCGGAGACGTAAGCGACGGTGCGCTTGCGGTCCTTGCACATCGGAATGGTCTCCGCGGCGGCGGTTGCACCGTCGTAGTGGGACGCATTCGAGACGTCCATGCCGGTCAGCTCGCAGATCATGGTCTGGAATTCAAACGTGCCCTGCAGAACGCCCTGGCTGATTTCCGCCTGATAGGGGGTATAGCAGGTGACAAGCTCCTCGCGCGAGGTAATGGATTTGACAACGGCGGGGATGAAGTGGCGGTAGCTGCCTGCACCGCGAAGGACGGTCTTGAAGACCTTGTTCTTCTCAGCAAGACCGGTAACCTTTTCGCGCACTTCCAGCTCGCTCAGACCTTCGGGCAGGTTCAAGCCGTCATGCAGGAACATCTCCTGCGGCACTGCCGCGTAGAGATCGTTCAGCGACTTGACGCCGACCTGTGCCAGCATTTGCTCTCGTTCCGCCGCAGTGGTAGGAACATAAGAGCCCATATTACGCCTCCTCGGTTGCGCAGAACGCTTCATACGCAGCAGCGTCGAGCAGCTCTTCGGTAGCGGAGACTTCCTTGACCTTGATGATCCAGGAGCCGTACGGATCGGAGTTCAGGTTCTCGGGCGCGTCGGCCAGATCCTCGTTGACCTCTTCCACAACGCCGGTGACCGGGCAGATGATATCGGAAACCGCCTTGACGGATTCCACATCGCCGAGCGCCTCGCCCATGGTGACGGTGTCACCGACGGACGGAAGGCCGATGAAAACGATATCGCCAAGGGAGTCCTGCGCGAAATCGGAAATGCCGACAACAGTCAGGCCGTCTTCTTCCTTGACCCACTCGTGTGTCTTGGAGTATTTCAGATCAGTCGGGTAATTCATAATGTGTTCCTCCTTAAAATCTTGTTGCTGTGGTTTGAATCAAATGCCGGGTTTTCCCGGGGGTAACCTGACCCGACTGCCCTCACAATCGGGTCAGGGATTCCGTAAAATTCAGATGCCGGTGGCAGAGGCAAAGCCGTTGAGAAGCTCTTCGGTGTCCTTGTCGGAGAAGCAGTACTTCATCTCCAGATGCTCTGCACGCAGCTTTGCGACTTCGTCCTTGACATTGGCGTTATGAAGCACGCAGTCAGCGATCAGGTGGGCAAGTCTTGCAAAGTCTTCCTTACCGAAGCCGAAGCGCGTCATTTCGTTCACGCCCATGCGCAGCGCGCCGGATGCGGAGAAGCCTTCCTCCTCGGGCGTTGCCTGATAGTTGCAGATGATGTTGTTCGCTTCCAGACGATCGGCAACCTCAGGACCGTGCGCATAGCCGACCTTGACGATGACCTGATGGGTCTCGGTGTAGTCCATGGCAGGGTCGCCCGCGACGTCGAGTCCTTCTGCGGCAAGGCTCTTGGCAAAGTGCTTCGCGTTTTCGACGACTGCCTTCTGGTACTCGTCCTTGAACGCGTTCATTTCGTACGCTGCCATCAGCTGGCCAAGGAGCGTGCCGAGATGGTGGTTCGAGACGCTGCCCGGGAAGGTGCGCGTTTCGATGGTCTCCCACAGGCCCCACTTGAGGTCCTCGGGCTTGTAGTTGACGCCGATGACGCCGCGCTGCGCGCCGAAGAAGGTCTTGTGGGTCGAGCCCGTGACAATCTCTGCGCCCTCTTCAAACGGCTTCTGGAAATGATCGCCGATGAGGCCGAGCACATGCGCCATGTCGTACATGATGGTGGTCTTGATGCCCTGCTCATCGACAAACTTGCGGATCTCGGCGACCGGCTCTTTATAAAGGACCATGGACTTACCGAAGATGATGAACTCGGGCTTGTACTGCGCGAGCAGAACCTTCGTCTTCTCGACGTCGATCTTGTAGGGGTTATCCTCGCAGACCGGGAAGTTGACGACCATCTGCTTTTCCGTGACGGGGTCGATGGCGACGTAGTCGTGGAACGCGCCCATGGGCTGCGCCGAGAGGTGGCCGCCGCGGACGATGTGGTTGTTCATGACCCAGCCGAGGCGCTGCGGGGTGCGCTTGCGGTCGACGCGGTTTTTAAAGTCCATCATCGCCGAGAACACCGCCGTGTTCGACATCTGACCGGACGTGACGCGGGTTTCTACCTGCGATGCGCCGAGGAACTTTTTCATTTCCTCAACGAGCATCGCCTCGACGGAAGCGATGAAGCCCGTGCCCTGATAGTAGAAAATCTCTGCGTCGTAGAACGCCTTCTGCTTTTTGTGCTCGGCGTAGCGGTTGCAGGGGTCGGACGCGGAGAGCATCCGGACGGCTCTGGACTGCGTGTTCTCCGACGGGATGAGGTTGATGCACTCGGTCTGGCGCCACAGATGGTTCTGCTTGGCGGCGGCGACGAGGTTCTTCATCTTCTCGGGATAGGAATCGGTGCTGGGAGAAGCCGTTTCGATCTTCACATCGGGAAGGATCGGGCGGACATAGGGCGCGGCGTCCTGACGGATATGGTAGCCGACGACCTTTGCAGGCTGACGGCGGCCGCGGATGTCGATTTCAATGTCGAAGTCCTGGCAGATGCGGCTGTCCATGTAAGCAAGGCCGATCGAGCGTTTGCCGGTCTCGTCGGTGAAGACGCTCTCAAGACCCTGGCCCTCGGTCTTGTAATACGGGATCATGGTGCCGGAGGTGACATAGCCGATCTGCTTGCCCTCAGCCCATGCGTCCTTGCAGTAGATCGGGAAGCCCTTACGCAGAACGCCCTTGCCCTCGAGATAGATGGGCTGGATGCGGTACGGCAGGTCCTCGATCGAGGAATAGTCGCGATTCATGATTTTCTTCATTGCCTCGAACTGCTTCTTGAGCGGCTCGCGACCGATGAAGTCGCCTTTTTCCGGTGCGAACGAAACGGCAAATTTTGCAAGAGGCACAGCGTAGATCTGAATCTCGCCGCCCATCTCGCACTCGCCCATCTCATGACCGTAGAGCGGCAGCGACGCTTCCATACGGGTGGTGTCGCGCGCGCCGAGCGCGGTGGGCTTTGCGCCGAGCTCGATCAGACGGTCCCAGAAGTACCGGGCGTCTTCCGAGTTGCAGTACAGCTCGTAGCCGATGGGCTCGCCGGTGTAGCCGGTCTTCGCGATACGAACTGGCTTGCCTTCCATGGTGAGCGTATTCAGCGCGTTCTTGACGTTCTCAGGGGTCAGCTGCTTGCCGCCTGCGAGCTTCATGAGCATTTCCTTCGACTCCGGACCCTGCACGGCAATTGCCGCGTACTTGTCGGAGACGTTGGTGAGCTTGACATCAAACTTTTCCGCCTGCTTCGTCAGATGCGCCCAGTCTTTGTCGATGTTGCCGGCGTTGATGACGAGGAAATATTTCCCTTCTTCAAAGCGGTAGAGGTAAGCGTCGTCGATGGCGTAGCCGTTTTCATCGGGGATGATGCAGTACTGCGCCTGATTGAGATCCAGCGCCTGCACGTTGCTGGACAGGACGTGCTGCAAAAACCGCACCATGTCCGGCCCTTCGACGTCGATACGGCCCATATGGGACACGTCGAAAATGGCGCAGCGGCTGCGGCAGTAGAGATGTTCGGCGACGATGCCGTCCGGGTACTGGATGGGCATATCCCAGCCGCCGAAGTCGACCATCGTGGCCCCGGCGTCCAGATGGGCCTGATAGAGTACGGTTCGTTTCAGTTCACTCATGGTGTTCCTCCCTTTTTCCTGATCTCGCGCAGGCTGTGCGCCTGCGGGTATGCGGTGCTTCGATAATCCTTATCCGCCCGGTCCGCCTCCAGCAGATCCAGCCGGTCCAGTTCCTTGAGTTTGCGGTAAATGCGCAGCCATGCACACTCGTTTTCGGGGTTGACCTCACAGCGGCCGTTCCGCTGTCCGCCGCACGGCCCGTGGACGAGCGATTTTGCGCACTGCGTCACGGGACAGATGCCGCCGGTCTGGCCGAGCATGCAGTCTCCGCACATACGGCAGGCCTCACGGAAAACGCCAGCACGTTCAATCTGCCCGAGAAACAGCGTGTCGTTCGCGGGGAAAACCGGAACCGCAGTATGGGCCGCGACGGTCTGCACGCCGTCGCCGCAGGCCAGACAGACGATGGCCTCCGCGCCGCTGTCGCGCAAGGGCTTAAGATCGCGCTTGACGAGCAGCATATGGCAGCACTCGTCCGGCAAGACCGTACCGACTGTCTCGATCCCCTGCTCCTGCAGCAGCTGGCGCATCTGCTCCAGCTCCTTTTCTCCGCCGGTCTGACAGGCTGCGGCGCAGCTGGCGCAGCCGACCAGCACGACGCGGCGTACACCGTGCAGCATCGCAAGCACCTGCTCCACGGGCTTTTTTCTTGTTACGATCATATGCTTCTCCTTGTTTAAAGAAAACAGAGCGCGCCAAAAGAAGGCGCGCTCTGTTCGTAAACCTGAAAGATTCTCCCGGCTGACCGGGATTGCTTCTTCGGTGCTGCGGATGCAGCTTTCCAGAGTTCCGTCCGGAATCAGTTTTTTTGCCTGAGAGTTCGTTGCGCGTTCCCCTTCGGCGGCATACGGGTATGCCCTCTCCTGATTCGTTCATCCGGCTGAATTCAGTTGTCGAAATTTGTGCGTTTTGACGAAAATAATGCGTGTACAGCCTTGAATCTTATCTACTTTTTCAGTCTACCGTATTTCCCGGAAAAAAGCAAGCACTTTTTGGGAAATGCGCAAAAAACAGCCCCCAACAAAGGGGGCTAAGGGCGACGCCAAGCGGGGGTGGCGATACGAGCATGATCGTCAGGACGAAGGCCTTTGAAAAGCCGGTCGTGCAGCTCAAAAAGGGCGGCTATAAAATGAAGCCGGGACTGGTCTATCTCGGGTTTTCGACGGACTTTCTGATCGAAGAAGCCGACCAGTGGCGCGGCGCGTGCTGGAGCATGATCAAGGAGCGGTCAGATTGCAGCTTTCTCTTCCTGACGCAAAAAGTTTGGTACAAAAGCCCTCTGAATACGGATAAAGGGCAATGTCATCAACTTAAGACCGGTGCATTTGTTTTATGCGAAAAAACGGCAAAACAAATGCAGTTGGTAGGGGCGGGGCTCTGCTCCGCCCGGCAGGATACACCGAATTATCGAAAATCTTCGGCGAATCCGTATGCACTTACCCGCTTGGCCGTAGAGGCCGATGCCCACATCGGCCCGGCAGAATGCACCGTTTTTACGGGAATCTACGGCGAATTTGTAACTTCTCAATGGGCCGACAGAGTCGTCGGCCCCTACAACAACCCTTCGCACTCTCTGTAGGGGAGGACGACTCTGTCCGCCCGCGGGATGTACCGATTTTACGGGAATCTTCGGCGAATTCACAGCTGCCCAACGGGGCGATGTGCGCATCGCCCCCTACATCCAAAGAGGTAACTGCTTGCGGATTCGCCGCAAATTCTCGAAGGAATTCACTGCATTCTGCCGGGCGGAGCAGAGCCCCGCCCCTACCAACTGCGGTTGCATTTCAACGGTTTTTGCGTAAAACAAACCGTCTATGGTCTTAAGTTGATGACATTGCCCTGCAGGGCATCTGTTATTTAACCTGTCACCGCGTTCGGCCGGCATCCTACGCCGTCTGCCTCAATGGTCACGTCGAAGCCCGCAAGGGACAGATAATCGCGCTCGATGGCGGCGATGTCCGCATCGTCTTCGATAATCAGGATATTCGTCATATCAGCCCTTCTGCGCACGCGGCAGCGTGAGCGTCACGTGCAGCCCGCCGCTCGCCAGCAGCAAAGCAGTCGCGATCGCGACGGGGATCAGGATCATCACAAATTGGAACGCGCAAGGCGCTTCCGGATCGTCATGCTATCATATCCTTTGCAGACAGTATCGCATAAATCCCGCGTTATTTTGAAACAGATTTGAAACAAACGCGCTTTTTGCACACGCAGGACAACGGCTATACGATGCGATCTACTCCGCATACCAATCTGCCTGCGGGGTGATGGGCTGGGAGATATCGTAATAGGTCAGGCCAGTTTCGCCGATGACGGACAGCTGCACGGCGGTGATGCTGTCCAGTGCGCAGAGCGTGGCGGCGATGGCGCGCACAGCGTTCGCTGCCTGCTGCGCGGAGACGTCGCAGCTCATGAAGTCGTCGGACAGGACTACGCTGGCCGAGCCGTTCGTGACGGAAAGATCGAGCACCTGCGTCCGGTAGGGGATGGCCCGCGTCAGATTCACGGGAACCTCGCGGCCCACAAGCGCCTGCAGCGCAAGCAGCGGAAGCTGCTCCGGATCGGCGGTGCGGACAACGGCCTCACGCGCGGCGAGCAGGCCATCTTTGTCGGGATAATACAGCCGCACGGCATATTCCGGCTGGTCGGCGGACGCATCGTACAGCAAAAACTGATCTGCCGTATAGGTGGCCTCTGTCTGCCGGTGCGTGCGCACGAGGCGCACACGGTCCACGCCGTCCAGCTGCGTCATGGTGAGCGTCAGACAGGCTGCCGCCAGCGACGCCGGAAGACCCTCCGGCGCGGTTTCGTCCAGAAGCAGCGTCAGCGTGCCGTCCTCGCAGGAATCAAAGGCGCAGCTGCTGCTGAGCCCGTCCGGGAGGGAGAAGCCTTCCCCGGCAGGCGCGGTCAGATATTGCTGCAGCACAGCGTCCGGGCGTTCGTCCGGCACAGACACGGGACGTGCGGCAAGCGCGCCGATCCCGGTATCCGCGCCTTCGCCGGTGCAGTAATAGAACTGAAGCTGCGGTTCATCGGTGCTGCGGGGATAGACCGGTGCGGAGCAGCTGCAGAGCATACACGCCGCCAGCAGCACGGCAAGCAGGCGGAGCTTCTTTTTACGCATCCGGGTCGCCCTCCTCTCCGGAACCGAAGCTTGGAAACGTGACGGTAAAGCACGAGCCCTCGCCGACTGTGGAGCGGACTGTGATCGTGCCGAAATTCCGCCCGACCATCTCATGCACGATGGAAAGGCCGAGTCCCGCGCCGCCGGCCTGACGGCTGCGGGCCTTATCGACGCGGTAGAAGCGGTTGAAGA
>ERZ827440.3841-NODE-3841-length-10888-cov-12.019478_pt1 | contig 10888 bp, 12 predicted proteins | sample MGYA00519774_ERZ827440 | MGnify/ENA primary metagenome ERZ827440 (study PRJEB31778, sample SAMEA3449302) | human gut metagenome | biome: human gut; feature: human-associated habitat; material: faeces | place: United Kingdom | collected 2010/2012 ... | reverse complement strand
TGATATTGGAAATAGTGAAGCAAATACATTAAGTTCACTTGTTGGATTTATCATTTTTTAGATCAACTAGATAATCTGTAATCTCATTTAATCTTTTGCTAATATTGTTTAAATTAATTTTTTTATTCTCCATAAATTCAATTCCTTTCTGCATTTCTTATTTATTTTTTTTTATGTTTTATATCTCACAATTATTTAGAGTATAAAAAAAGAATTAGGTTAAAGATTTCCTAATTCAATAATTAATAGGTATTACTAAAACAAAAAAGACTTAGATTATTTCTAACTCTTGATTCTAATACTAGCCTTTAGGCTTTTATACAGCTATTTATTAGCTATCGTTTTGACTAACATTGTTACTTTATTATTATATTATTGTAATAATGTTAGTCTAGTCCCAGATATTTGTTTCTAAAATCAATTTTAAATCAGTTTTATAATTTATCTTTATAATTTTACATCTAAATAATTTTTCTATTTAAAATCTAATTTTATTACTTAATAATTTTTCAGTGCTATCTTTTTTAACTTTATCTATATCTTCTTCAGAATAATGGTCATAATGGTCGTGCATTATAAATACTATATCTGCATCATTGTAATTTTTATTTATTTTAAATGGATCTATATATATTACTTTTTCTTTGTTAAATTTTATACAACTATGACATAAAACTTCTATATTTTCTAACATAAGTGCCTCCTTTTCATATTATATAGACATTATAGCATAATTTTTAAATTTTGTATAAAAAAATTAAAATTAGTGTAAAATAAAAATCCAGTAATTATTAGTTTACTGGACTTTATTTTTGTTTTATATTTGAAAATAATTAATAATTTCCAAATATAATCTCTATATTCTTAAGTTCTTCTATTGTGTAACTCCTATCAAATCTCATTTCCAAAACAATTCTATTTTCATATCCTTCCATTTTAGTAACAACAGGTTCATAATCATAATAATAGGCATTATTAGTAATTTTTCTATCTCTAATTTGTAATTCATCATTATAGCGATTAATTTTAAGTGTATATTCTGTATTAGTAAGTTGAACACCTTTATTTAATGTAATTTCTATGCCAGTGTTATATACTTTATAAGATTCTATGAATGCACACTCTTGGACATTTTCTATTACAGGTACATAGTTTTGTGTATCTTGGTCATAGACAAATAATAAATTGAATTTTTTTATTTCTTGCACATCATTAGAATTTACTTGAATTTTGTTTGTAAAACAGAAGCTATTACTATTTTTATCTGTACCATATTTATTAACATTTTCAACTATTTCAGTATTTTTAGTCCCTTTTAGTACAATATTTTCATTTTTTTCTTGATTTAAATTTTGCTCTAATGAATATCTTTCTATGTAAATTTTTATTTGCTTTTTTTCATCTTTTTCATAATAATATTTATAATATTCTGCTTTTAATGTATTTTTTAAATTTTCCATTTCTTCATCATTTTTATTAGTTGTTTCAATATTTATATTAGATTTTTCATCTTGATAATATATTGTCATCTCTTTTGACTTCTTGTCTGTCAAATCTAAAATCTGCGTAATATCATATTTATTTAAATAACCATTTTTAGCAAATTTTTGTGCATAATCTTCTAGATATGTTAAATTTACATTATCATCCTCATCTTCTTTTTCTAACAATTCATAAATAGAATGATTTGATAAATTAGTAATAATCATTTTTGCAGATATTACTAAAAATTCCATATTGATAGTATATATGTATATTAGCAATAATAGTGAAACTGCTATTCTTATTTTATTATATTTGCTTGGATTTATAATAGAAAATACTAATATTATCATTGGTATACAAATTACACCTAATATATATATCAATAATATAATTGAATTTTTCAAAATATAATTCACATTGCTTTCTATATAAAATATTCCAACTGTTAAAAGAATAACAAGTAAAATCATTAATATTGGCGTTATTACTTTTTTCTTTTTGAACATTTTAAAAATTGTATAAATGTATTTATAAAGGATAAATATCCCCATACCTATAAGCAATAAAATTGCAAGTGCAACAGTAATCTTAAAATTAAATCTCTTAAGATAATTTAAAGAATTAATAATTATAAAGCTTATTATAGCAATAGAGAGTATTATTGCTATAATTTGCAATGGATTTTTTAAGATATCTTTTATTTTACTTTTAATCTCCAAATGCTGCACCTCCAATAATTTTTCCAGTTTTTTTATCTACATACACTTTTACACCATTTAATTCCATATCATCAACTCTTGTAAAAACATATGTATCTATTTTCTCTGAATATTGATTATCTCTTTCTGAAATTTTTCTAGTAAAGAAATTATTGGGTATTACTTTTTCTTCAGTAATTACCTGTGTACTTTTATCATAAGCACCACAAATTCTTTTAGCTTCTTCAAAACCTTTTTCTGCAATTCCGAGTAGCTTCATCTTTTGAGATAGTAGTATTTGTGCTTTTATATTCATTTAAAAAACTATTAAAATCTATCATAAATATATTTTTGTCTAGATTATCTACTTCCTCATCATAGCTTACTTTCATATTATCATATTCTACTTTACTTGATATTTCAGTTAAATCTGTATTATAAATGCAATCTGTGTTTACAATTTTGTCTACTATTAATAGGTGTGCATTATAACCATAATTTACATTTTCTAATTTGTCATATGTATATTTTATATTTCCAATATTTACTTTTACATCAATTTTAGGTACTAAAGACACTGTAAGAATTCCTATATTATTTTTAAATGTATCTTCTGTAATACTTTCATCAAATGCTAAATTGCAAATTGTTTTAAATTTTTCATAATCTGCAAAGTTATCTATTTTTACTTGATGGATTTTATAATTTATTTCTTTAAATAATTGTAAATATTTATATTCCATAGTATCCAATTTATTTCTTGATAACATTGTTTTATATTCTAAAGTATGTGGTGATAAGTCCTGTGTTAAATTTTCTAATAATTTTTTTATTTTTCTAACATTACTAATCTTCTCTGTGTAAACTTTTCCACCTTCATCTGCAAGTTTAATAACTGCTTGTTTATCATTATCTTCTAGCTGAATAATATAATTTTTACTTGCTGTTTTATAATCAAATTCTATACAAGTTGTGTTATGTATTTGTTCTATTTCATTATCTGATAATTTTGTTCCATCTTCTTTGTATGTTGTGATAGACTTTTGTAATAAATTCTTCGTTTTTTCATAGGAATCCTCGCCTTTTAGAAATTCAAAATATTCTCCATCTGAATTTCTATATACTATTCTATCTGGTTCGATAATTTTGTTTCCTATTATACCTTTTTTATTAGATATTTCTGTATTTTTATATGCTACTAAAAAGATACTACATAAAATTGCGATAGTAGCCATCACAAAACATATTATAATTACTTTTTTATTTTTCATTTTTACCCCCTTGCTTATTATTTTATATCATTTTGCTCTTACTTGTAAATAATTTGGAGCTAAACTTTTATAATTTGGAACATATACACATATTGCAGGATATTTAAATCCTTCTGCTACATCTAACCAACCTGATGGTACAACATTTAAATATGCTTGTCCATTTTCTGTTTTTATATCTTCTACATCAATTGTGTTGTCTGAACTTGCTCGTACTATTATAATAGCATAAACATATTTAAAGTTTCGCCAACTCATTTGTGGTGCTTGGTAATTGTTTATCATTTTTAAATATTCGCTGTGGTCAGTAATTGCAATGCTATAAAAATCATTTCCTAAATCATTCCAATTAGAAAAGTCTATATCTGGCATATCTGTTGTAATTGTAAATTTTTTATACATCATATCTTTCCAATCTTGTGGTACTAATGAAAATTGGGAATTTGGATTTTCAGATAGTTTTTGTTCTACTTTTCTATATTCTTCATCCTTGTATTGATATGTAAATGTATCATTACTAGAGAGGTCATTTCTTTCTGCAATTTTTAATTCTGCGCTCATATCTTTTTCATTTTGTCTCAAGTTACGAGTTACATTTATGTTTTCTCTTTCCATATCTCGTGATATTATGTATGAAATACAGGTTTCATTTTCATTATATTCTGCTCCATCTTCATAATGTATTAAACTAATATAAAGATTATTGTTATCTGTTTCTATTTTATCAACTGTCAAACCCAACATACTTGTATTTTCTATGGCAGTAATAACCATAAAATTGTTTTCAAAGTCTGATTTAGTCATATCTAAAATATCATTCCATCTAGATTTTACTTTGCTATATTCCTCATAATCATTTAATTTTTTATAATATATTCCATCTCTATAAATCATATCTTGTGTAAAGTCATAATCATCCCCTGTACTTTCAGGAGAAGTCTTGAATGTAGGTTTAAAAGATTTATACTCATATTTTTGTGTTATTTCATTATTGGCTGTTTGTGTGTTATTTTCTTCAATATCCACTTCTTTTGTAAAAAATAGACAAACTCCTACTAAAATAATTATTGTTGAAATTATAGCTATTATTATTTTATTTTTACTAAATTTATCTGATAATTTAATCATTTTTATCCTTCTTTCTATATTTTTATTATCATCTGTAACACATAATAGTTTGGCAGTTTGTTTTTCTTCTTGAAATGTTTCTAATGCATTTATTAGTGCCATTCCGTATTCTTTCTTTTCATTGCTTTCTAATTTTTCTAAAACTATTTCATCAGTTGCAAGTTCCATATCTTGTCTAATTTTTTTGAAAAATAGCCATATAAATGGATTAAACCAATGAATTGTAGTTATAAATAATAAAATATAATTTAATATCAAATCTTTTCTCTTATAATGTGATAATTCGTGCATTATAATGTATTTCTGGGTATTATAGTCTTGTTCTAAAAAGTCTTTAGTTATCAATATTTTTGGATTGAATATTCCAATAATTGATGGTGTCTTTTTAAAATCTTGTAAAACAATTTTTACATCAGTTTTAACTCCAATTATATCTTTACATTGTTCTAGTATTTTTTTTATATTTTCATTTTGATATTCTTTTCTTTTTATTTTTTTCTTTATATTATTATTTCCTAAAAATAGTAATAACATATAAATCATACTTCCTATAATCCAAGCTGAAGGAATTATTTTGTAAAGTATTGTACTTTTAATATCTATATCATTCTTTTTGGTTGGATTATTTTCTTTTATTTCAGAAATTTCTGATTTTATTTCAGCATTTTTCTCTATACTTTTTAATTCTTCATTTTCTGAAGTATAAGAATTACCAGAAATATTTTGTATTGGTTCAATCAAACCAGATATGCTTAAAACTTCCATATTGCTATTTTGTGTTTGGAATTCTATTTTAATTGGCACTAATAAAGAAATCAGTAATAATATCCATATAATACATTTCCATTTAGGCGATATTTTTTTATCAAAACATTTTCTAAAAATTAATATAAATATCCCTACAAATATTCCTATAATACTCATATATAATACTTTATAGAATAATAAGTTTATAAAATTTAACATATGCTTGTTCCCTTTCTTTTTTATTTTTCATCATTTTCTAAAATATCTATAAGTTTTTTTAATTCACTTTTTGATACTTTGTTTTCTTCAACAAAATTTAATAATAATTTTTCTGTGTTTCCTTTAAAAAATTTCTTTAAAAAATTATTGCTTTCCTTTGATAAAAATTTCTTTTCACTAATTTTAGGGACATATACAACTTCTTTAACATTTACTTTTTTAGATTCAACAGCTCCTTTTAATACTAATCTATGTATAAGTGTTTTTACTGTATTTTTGTTTTTTTCTTCTTTAGTGCTTAATTTTTCTATAATATTATTTAAAGTGCATTCTTTTTCTTCCCATAAAATTTGCATAATTTCTAGTTCAGCATCAGTTATTTCGTATTTTTCTTGCATAATTACCTCCTTATGATTACTTTTGTAACCTTATATGCAGTTTACACTTGTAATCTCTTTTTGTCAATAGTCATTTGAACTTATTTTAAAAATTCTAAAAAAGCAAGAAGGTTTCCCTTCTTACTTTTTTATCTTTGACTTGCACTGTAAATATAATCTAGTGTATGCCCTCCTATAATTTCTCCTGTTGTTGCATCTACAAAATAACTGTATTTTCCCTCTGTATATCTCTTTGCTATATCTCCATTATAATTATCTTCATAGTTTATGACCACTACCCAAGCTTTTCTTACTCTATCATCTACATTATAATAATTTCTTTCTTCGATTGGATAATTAGGTGTTTGCATAGCTTCATAATATTTATCTTTATCATTTATTCTATTATAAGCATCTGCATTCATCTTTACAACCATCAATTTTGCTTTAGTGCTTTCAACTTTATTGGTTTCTATCTTTTCATCTTCTTTTAATGCAATATTTACTGCCTCATTTTCAGTTATAACTACTTCATTATTATCAAATGGAATATTATCTACTCTAAACATGTCCATTTCCATATTTTTTGATTCTAATGTAATACTAATATATTCATAAGGATTATATACATCTCCATATTTTTTATTATATGTTACTGTCATTCTAAATCCTGGACCTTTATCATTTCCTTCATTATTTACAGATTGAACATCTGTAATTTCATATTCTCCTTCCTTATATCCAAATAATTTGTAATATTTATTTGCTAATTCCTTTGCTTGTTCTTCTGTCATATATTTTTTAGTATCTTGAGTATTTCTATTATTATTCCATATATCAAAAAATTCTCCTGTTTGTCCATCTATGCTTATTTCATAATTATCTTCTGTATCAAAACGATACCATATTTTATTAGAATCAAATTCTTTATAATGATTTGTTCCAACTATGTTAGAATTAAATCCTATTTCATTAAGTTTATTTATAGCTATTTCTTTAGCTTTTTCTTCAGTCATATTTTCTTGTTTGCTTTCTTCTGTTATTTTTGTTATTTCTTCTAAATCTCCAGAAGATATTTGTACCTTTTCTGGTGTTTTCCATATATTTTCTATTACCTTACTTCCTGCAAAAACTACTCCTGTTAGTGACATTAATACACAAGCTGCAATTCCTATATTCTTAAATATAAAGTTTTCTTTTTTATTCATAGCTTTTTCCTCCTCATTTTTTATTTGAGATATAGCTATTTTTGTTTTTAATTTTTCTTTTATTTCTTCATTCATATTTAAAATCCTCCTCGATTTAATTCTTGTTTTATTTTCTTTCGTACTCTATGTAATCTTGTTTTTACATTAACTTCTGAAATCTTTAATTCGTTAGCTATATCTTTAATTGGTTTAGCAGAATAATAAAACATATTTATTATTTTAATATCAATTTCTTTTAAATTATTTAATTTTTTATACAATTCGTTAATTTCTTCTCGTTCTTGTGAATAAGTATCCAAATTACTATACTCAACTAAATTTTCACATTGTTCTATATCAATAGTATATTTAAATGATTTTAGTTTTTCCTTTATTAAGTTTCTTGTAATTCCTGCTATATATGAGCTTAAAGATTTTATGTAGTAATTTTCATTATACTTTTTCCATAATATAAAAAATGTATCTAGTATAATTTCTTCTTTGTCTTCTTCAGACAAGTTGTTATTGACCATATTTTGTATTATTTTTCTTAAATATGGTGTATAATCGTCTACAATTCTATCTAAATCAATATTTCCATTTATAATATAGTTTTCTAGTTCTTTTTTCTCTTTCAACTTTTATAACTCCTTTATAAGACATCTTACATCTTTATTGTGGTAAAAAAATCAAAAAGGTTACACTTTTTTTGATAATTATATAAAAAAATAAACGGTATGTAAAATCATTTCTGACTCTACATACCTTTATTATTACTTTATTATTTATTACTTGTAATAATGTTAGTCTAGTCCCAGATATTTGTTTCTAAAATCAATTTTAAACCATTTTTATATTTTATCTTTATAAATTTTGATTAGTTAATAATTTAAATTAATTATAATTTATTTTCAGGCTTTATAAATATAATTTAAAATATTTCTAGAGATAATTATTATGCTTTCGCTATTCAATATATATGTATACATATGTCTGGTTTTATTGAATTTGATATTTTATAACTTTATAGTGAACAAATAATAGCATAAAACCCAGTCATTCTCTTTTTAAAAACATCACTATTAATATCAATAATTTCTTTAATATCAATTATTGTACCATTTTGCATTACCATTTGCTGTTTGTAAATATCAATTTTATTTATATTATCTAATATGGTTTCATATCTTCCACCATCTTTTTTACTATCTGGAATAAAATATGTTACTTCTAATTCAGGTTTATTTGAAATTAATTCTTGAATAACTTGTATTTTCATATCTAGTATAACTTTAAGTTCTTCATCTAATTCAATTTTTCTATCAGTTAGTCTTGCTGTTTCCTTAACTTGTCCTTCGTATCCTGTAAGGGCTGAATAAGGTGCAAATTGTGCAGATCTTTGATACAAACTCATTTTTGGATGCTTTGATACAGGTCTTTTTAAATTTATAATATCATCATATTTTCCCATTAGCCTTTATGACCTCCTACTTGTTCATTTCTTTCTATTGTTGTTCCTCCCTCTTCAAAATTCATTCCTTTAAGGATTGCATTTTTACCATATTTTTTCTTTATATCTAGTATAGATTTTTGAAGATTTCGTTCTTTCTTTTCTTTCTCATTTTTTCTTTCTACTTCTGTATAATCAGTAAATAAATCAATTTGTTCAAATTTATTTTCTTTTTCAGCTTGTTCTTCACTAATTATATTATTTGCAGTTATATTAATTCTTCGCGCTAATAAACGCTTATCAATTATTCTATCATATAATTTCATAACTGATTCACCAATAAGTTTATTTGATGAAGTTTTATGGTCTAAATTTATTGTACCGTGTGCATGTTTTGGTACACTTCTTCCATATCTGTCAATTGTTATTTCTCCATTATAATCTATGTTCTTATTTGTAAGATTTTCTATATCATATCCAACATCTAATACAATTTGATTTGTAACTACATGTTTATCTACTAAATCAAGTACCAATAGCTCTGTCATTTCTTTAATTATTAATTTTGTTTTTTCATAATTATATGGACAATGTAGAACTTGACCTGAACTTATACTATTTGTGGTTGGTACATAGGATTTTATGCTTTCCATAGTGCATGGTTCTATTCCCCATGCATGATCAATTAATAATTCTGCGTTTATTCCAAATAGTTTAAATAATTTATCTTCATTATAAATTGAACATCTAGCAACATCTCCCATTGTTTGCATTCCATTTGCTTCAAGTTTTTTAGCATAACCTTTTCCAACTCTCCAAAAGTCTGTAAGTGGTTTATGATTCCATAATTGTTTTTTATATATTTCTTCGTTTAAACAGGCTATTCTAACTCCATATTTATTTGCTGTTGCATGTTTTGCTACTATGTCCATTGCGATTTTTGCTAGATATAGATTTGTTCCGACTCCACAAGTTGCTGTAATTCCAGTTTGTTTATATATATCATGTATAACTTTTGTAGCTAATTGACTTGCTTTCATTTGATAGGTTTTTAAATAATGTGTTACATCAATAAAAACTTCATCTATGGAATAAACACATATATCATCTGGAGAAAAATATTTTAGATAAACATTATATATATTAGTGCTATACTTCATATATTTTTTCATTTGAGGTGGTGCTATAATATAATCTAATTCATATTCTGGATATTTTTTTAGTTCTATGTCTTCATAAGATTTTCCATTTAGTATATGACCAGGTGCATTGTATTTTCTATTTGTATTTATTTCTCTTACTTTTTGAACTACTTCAAATAGCCTTGCTCTTCCTGGTATTCCATATTGTTTTAGAGATGGACTTACAGCAAGACAAATTGTTTTCTCTGTTCTACTACTATCTGCTACTACTAGATTTGTTGTTAGAGGGTCTAATCCTCTTTCTTGACATTCTACTGAAGCATAAAAACTTTTTAAATCTATTGCCACATATATATTTTGTTCTTGCATATTCCACCTCCTATTTACAGTATTTAATTTGCATTATATCATTTATTTTTATACTTGTAAACAATTGTTTGATGTTTCTTTTGAAAATTTAAAAAGAGATGATATTTTTTATCATCTCTTGAAATTGTAATTTCTCGCTAACTTTTATTATTCTATATAATAAGTATCATCTTTATAAAATTGAATTTTACAATTTTTTGGTGTCTGTTTTAATACTTGATATACATTAAATAAATCTGGATAAGGACTACCTAATCCCATTGCAGACAATCCAAATAAAATACTATGTATTTTCATATCTGTTATAGGCATTATCCAAAATAAAATCAATGGTATTATTCCTAAAATGTAAGGTAACAGACACATAAGAATAAATTTTTCTTTTTTTAATGGATATGAAGCTAATGCTACAAATGTAATTGGTTTCGCTATCCCAATATAAACATTTGCATTTTTAGGATAGACAATAGCGTGTAATAATTCGTGTATTATTAGTGCTAGAAATCCCAACAAAACTCCTATTATTATATATAATCGTAGCAAAAAAAATTCTCCACTTTTAAAATATACTGATAGGAATAAAATTACAAGTGCTGGAATTATAAAAGGTAATGCTTTAATCATCATCTCTTTTGAAGTTGTAGGCATATTCATTTTTTTAGCATTTTTTGATAACTCTCCCACTTGATAATCTTTCATTTTTTCTTCTTTTATTAAACCAATCCATTTTATTTTAGGCATTACTAATCCTCCCTATAACTTGTAATTTGACTAACTATTTTTTATTTTATTACCTATAAAACATCCAATTATTG
>ERZ827440.3837-NODE-3837-length-10897-cov-11.600812_pt1 | contig 10897 bp, 8 predicted proteins | sample MGYA00519774_ERZ827440 | MGnify/ENA primary metagenome ERZ827440 (study PRJEB31778, sample SAMEA3449302) | human gut metagenome | biome: human gut; feature: human-associated habitat; material: faeces | place: United Kingdom | collected 2010/2012 ... | reverse complement strand
CGTTCTCTTGGGGGTCCAAGGGGGCCATTCTCTCACGTGAGAGAATGGCCCCCTTATCCGCGTCCCCCTGCACGGTGCAGGGAAACTGTAATTATATTACATAATCATAATCCCCATCTTCGCGCAGCAGATCCGCGAGCGTGTACTGATCAAGATATTTATTGATGACATCGTTCAGTCCCGCCCAGAGCGAGAGTGTGCGGCACTCCCCTGCGCGGTCGCAGGGCGAGCTGCCGGCTTCGAGGCACGCGACGGGGGCGAGCGAGCCCTCCATCAGCCGCAGGATCTGGCCGGCGGTGAACTGGTCGGGGCTCTTGCACAGGCGGTAGCCGCCGCCCTTGCCGCGCATGCCCTCGACCACGCCGCCCTTGACGAGCGATTTGACGATGCTCTCTAAATACTTTTCCGAAATGTCCTGCCGCTTGGCGATCTCCTTGAGCGGGATGTACCCGTCGGTCTGGTGCTCGGCCATGTCGATGAGCACGCGCAGCGCGTAGCGGCCTTTGGTTGAAATCATCATAGTATGTTCACGCCTTTCTAAGCACATCCGTTGAAAGGCATACGGGATTCGGCCTTTTTCAACTTTTGATATTCCTATTATATTACATGGTTTATGGGAATTCAATAGAATTTTTTGAAATTTCCTCTTGACAAATCCAAACGCACATCGTATAATCCCTATATACCTACTCGAAAGGTTGGTAATGAACGTGAATTCATTCCTTCACCCGTTCCGATGTCGCCGCGGCAGAACATAAGATGCAAGCGATCACCGAAACCTATAAAACAAACAATAAAATTTTGATATAGAACGTACATCGTTCAGGAGGAAACATTATGAGCAAGATTTACACTTCTGCGGACCAGCTGATCGGCAAGACCCCGCTTCTCGAACTGTCCCACATCGAAAAGGCTGAAAAGCTCGAGGCTAAGCTCCTCGCCAAGCTCGAATACTTCAACCCCGCAGGCTCCGTCAAGGATCGTATCGCCAAGGCCATTCTTGATGACGCTGAGGCAAGCGGCAAGCTGAAGCCCGACTCCGTCATCATCGAGCCGACCTCCGGCAACACCGGCATCGGCCTTGCATCCGTGGCCGCCGCACGCGGCTATCGCATCATCATCGTCATGCCCGAGACCATGAGCGTCGAGCGCCGCCAGCTGATGAAGGCCTACGGCGCAGAGCTCGTTCTCTCCGACGGCGCAAAGGGCATGAAGGGTGCCATCGCCAGGGCTGAAGAGATTGCCGCGCAGATGCCGGGAAGCTTCATCCCCGGCCAGTTCGTCAACCCCGCGAACCCCAAGGCGCACTATGAGACCACCGGTCCCGAGATCTGGGAGGACACCGACGGGCAGGTCGACATCTTTGTCGCCGGCGTCGGCACCGGCGGCACGTTGACCGGCACGGGCAAGTTCCTCAAGGAGCAGAACCCCAACGTCAAGGTCGTCGCCGTCGAGCCCGCCTCATCCCCCGTTCTGAGCAAGGGTGTTGCGGGTGCGCACAAGATCCAGGGCATCGGCGCGGGCTTTGTGCCTGACGTTCTTGATACCAAGATCTATGACGAGATCATCACCGTCGAAAATGACGACGCCTTTGCCACCGGCAAGCTTGTCGGCCACAGCGAGGGTGTGCTGGTCGGTATCTCCTCCGGCGCTGCCGTCTGGGCCGGTATCCAGCTCGCCAAGCGTCCCGAGAACAAGGGCAAGACCATCGTTGTCCTGCTGCCCGACACCGGCGACCGTTACCTCTCCACCCCCCTGTTTCAGGATTGATATTTGATCCCTCTCTCATCTCTCTAAATGGCGAAGGCCCGCTTCCGAAAGGAAGCGGGCCTTCGCCATTTTATTTTCGGTTAGCGTCGTTTTTGACTGCCCGCGTTCCATTCGCGCAGGTCCTTGAGCTCGTCGTAGAGTCGGCAGTAGCTTTCATGCCGCCCTCTGACGATCCTGCCATCTTTTACGGCCTGACGCACCGAGCAGCCCTTTTCCTTTGTGTGGCTGCACCCGACGAATTGGCAGTCGCCAAGGTAGGGCGAAAAGTCCAAAAAGCACTCGGGCAGCTTTTCTTTGAGCTCCAAATTGAGCCCCGTCGTCTCGAACGAGGAAAAGCCCGGTGTGTCGATGATCTCCGCGCCGCAGGGTAGCTCGTAGAGCTCAACATGGCGCGTCGTGTGCCGTCCGCGGCCGAGCGCCTGACTCACCTCGCCCGTCTTGAGCGACATGCTGGGGTCGAGCGCATTCAGAATGCTCGACTTGCCAACGCCGGAGTTGCCTGTGACGGCGGAGAGCCGCCCGACGAGCTGGGCGCGTAGCGCCTCGATGCCCTCGCCCGTCTCCGCGCTGACGCTGACGGTGCGAAAGCCCGCGTTTTCATAGTATTCCCGCAGCGCGTCCGCGGGGTCTAAGTCGCACTTGTTGATGCAGATGAGCACGTCGCAGCCCTTGAGCGCGGCGATGGCCGTCATGCGGTCGACCAAATATGGATCGGTCTTCGGGATCGCCTGTGAGCAGACGATGACCATCTGGTCGATGTTGGCGACGCTCGGGCGGTCAAAGCTGTTTCGGCGCGGCAGAATTTCGTCGATGCGGCCTTCGCCGCCCGGCACCTCGCAGAATTCGACGTCGTCGCCCACGAGCGGCGAAATGCCCTCCCTGCGGAATTTGCCGCGCGCCTTGCAGGTGTAGAGCTGTCCGTCCGCGCATTTGACATAGTAGAAGCCGCTCAGTGCGCGCTGTATTCTTCCTCTCACGGCTGCGGTTCCCCTCCGGAGGTCGTGGCGTCATCGCCGTAGTCCGGCATGGCGGGGCCTTCGCTGATGACGAAGTTGATGGTCGTGCCCGCGTCCACCTTCGTTTCGGCGTTGATGCTCTGATCGATGACCGTGCCGTAGGGCTCGTCGGATGCGCGCTGCGTCACCTCGCCGACGACAAGGCCGGTCTGCGTGACCTGCTGGCGGACGATCTCAATGTCGATGCCGATGAAAGAGAGCACCGTCACGGGCTTGGGCTGCTCGCCCTTGCTGACGACGAGCGTGACGCTGTCGCCCTCCTGAAGCGTTTCGCCGTACTCGGGAATCGTGCGGATGACATAGCCCTTCGTGATGTTGCTGTATTCCTCGACCGGGTCGTTGACGACAAGGTTCAAGTCAAGGTTGGTGAGCTGGAGCGTTGCGTCGCGGTACTCCTTGTTGATGAGATTCGGCATTTTCTCCGTCTTGGCGCCGGAGCTGACGAAAACCGAGATGACGCGGTTGCCCTTTACGGTCTTGCCGCGCTCGGGCGACTGCTCGATAATCTGACCCGCCGCGTATTTGCTGCTCGCGCGCTGGCCGATCTGTTCGATCGTGAAGATACCCTTCACGTTTTCGTCCTCGTTCGCCTCGTCGATGGTCATGCCGATGAGATGCGGCACCACATACTCCGTCGGCGTCTGCTCGCCGCCGAGAAGATCGCTGAAGATCGCGTGCCAGAGCAGCACGATGAGTGCCACCGCGGCCACCGCCGCGCCGATGATCGTGAGCAGCTTGCGCGTGCCCAGCTTGTGCGGGGATGCCTCTTCTTCCTCCTCGTCGTCCGCCTCCTGCACCTTCTGTGCCTTGGAGACGGTGTGCACGGCGGGGATATACTGCGTGGGCTCGTCCACGGTCTCGCGGTGCAGGTCTTCGATCGTGAAGTCGAGGTCGACCTCGGGATTCTTGCGGAACTCTTCAAGGTCTGCGAGCATTTCATCCGCTGAGGCGTAGCGCTTCTCCAAATCGGAGGCCATCGCCTTCATGCAGATGAGCTCAAGCGCTTCGGGCACGTCGGGATTGATCTCGCGCGGCGAGAGCGGCACGGAGGAAAGGTGCTGGATGGCGACGGAAACGGCGTTGTCGCCCTCGAACGGGAGTCTCCCCGTCAGCATTTCGTAGAGCACGACGCCCGCAGAGTAGATGTCCGAGCGTGCGTCCGTGCGGTCGCCCCTCGCCTGCTCGGGCGACATGTAGTGCACCGAGCCGAGCGCCTCCTGCGTGAGCGTGTTGGCGGAGTTGGCGAGGCAGGCGATGCCGAAGTCAGCGACCTTGACGCTGCCGTCGCGAAGCACCATGATGTTCTGCGGCTTGATGTCGCGGTGGATGATGCCGCGCGAATGCGCGTGCGAGAGCGCCTTCATGATCTGCGTGATGAAGTGCAGCGCCTCACGCCAGTTGAGCTGGCCGCGCTTTTCCATATACTGCTTGAGCGTGATGCCGTCGATGAGCTCCATGACGATATACTCCGTCTCGCCGCGGCTGACGTCGTAGACCGAGACGATATTCGGGTGCGAGAGCATTGCGACAGCCTGCGACTCGTCGCGGAAGCGGCGGCGGAAGTCGGCGTCCTCGGCAAGGTCGCTCTTGAGCACCTTGACCGCCACGAGGCGGTTCAAGCGGTGGCACTTGGCCTTGTAGACAACGGCCATGCCGCCGCTGCCGATGACTTCGAGCAGCTCATAGCGGTTGTCGAGCATTTTTCCGATCATATTGTTCATACGGTGCCACCTCCTTTACTCGTGTTCAATGAGCACAGCCGTCACGTTGTCCGGCGCGCCCTGCGCCTTGGCGAGCGCAATGAGATCGTCAAGGCTTTCTTCCGCGCTCTTACCCGCGCACACGGCGCGGCAAATTTCGTCGTCCGTCGCGGTGACGACAAGGCCGTCCGTGCAGAGGAGAATTTTGTCCCCCTTGGTGAACGAGACCTCGAACGCGTCGCAGAGCGTGTTTTCGTCTGGGCCGAGCGCGCGGGTGATGAGGTTGCGGTTCGGGTGCGTGCGCGCCTCCTCGGCGGTGATGTTGCCGTTTTCCACGAGCGTCTGCACGACGCTGTGGTCGTGCGTGATGCGTGTGATCTCGCCGCCGCGGATCAAATACGCGCGGCTGTCGCCGATGTTGCAGACGATGGCGTACTTCTCCTCTGCCACTGCGCTGACGAGCGTCGTGCCCATGCCCTGATAGGCGGGGTCTTGCAGCGCGCGCTGATAGACCGCCGTGTTGGCCTTCGCCACGCAGAACGACGCGAGCTCGCGCAGCTGCTCGGCGGTCATGTCCGCGCGGATGAGCGCGCGCATTTCCTTCATAAAGGTCTCCACCGCAACAGAGCTTGCGATCTGCCCGCCCTCGGCGCCACCCATGCCGTCGCACACGACGGCGATGAGCAGCTTTTTGCCCTGCTCGACGGCAAAGGTATCCTGATTTTCATGCCGCCGCAGACCGACGTCGGTTTTTCCGCAGGCTCGCATTGCGCGGCCCCCTCTCTTGCTTTCATTTCTTTGCGCCGGAGTTGTCCGCAGCTGGCGTCAATGTCGCCGCCCAGGCTGCGGCGGACCGTCGCCGTCAGGCCGTGGGACTCAAGGCGCTTCTGGAATGCCGCGACGCGCTTGCTCGGCTTGAACTCGCTCTCGACCACGTCGTTGAGCGGGATGAGGTTCACATGCCCCGGCATGCCGTGGATCTTTTCGGCCAGCAGGTCGGCCTGCCAGTCGTGGTCATTCACGCCGTCGATCATCGCGTATTCAAACGAGATGCGGCGGCCGGTCTTCTTAAAATAGCGGTGGCAAGCGGCGAACAGCTCCTCCACGTCGTAGGCGTTGTTCACGGGCATGATGCGGCTGCGCGTCGCGCTGTCGGGCGCGTGGAGCGAAACAGACAGCGTGAGCTGCAAATTGTCCTCCGCGAGCGCGTCGATGCCCGGCACCACGCCGCAGGTGGAAAGCGAGATGTGCCGCATGCCGATGTTCATCCCGTCGGGATGGTTGATGAGCTCCAAAAAGCGCAGCACATTTTTCCGGTTGTCCATCGGCTCGCCGATGCCCATCAGGACGATGTTGGAAATTTCGCGTCCGGAGTCAAGCTGCGTGAAAAGCACCTGATCGAGCATTTCCGACGGTGTTAAGTCCCTCACCTTGCCGGCCAGCGTGGACGCGCAGAATTTGCAGCCCATGCGGCAGCCGACCTGCGAGGAAATGCAGACCGTGTTGCCGTGGTGATAGGACATCAGCACCGTTTCGATGCAGTTGCCATCTTGCAGCTCCCAGAGGTATTTGATCGTCCCGTCGAGCTTCGACACCTGCTTGCGCGCGACCGTCGGCACGGTGATGTAGTACTCCGCCCTGAGCTTTTCGCGCAGGGATTTGGGAATATTCATCATCTCGTCAAAATCGGTGATGCCGCGGTGCAGCCAGGTGAAGACCTGCTTGCCGCGGAACGACGGTTCGCCCATCGCGCGCAGCGCCGCGGTGATTTCCTCCAATGTCATTGACTTTAAATCAGTCATGCGTCTTTCTCCTCATGCGGCTGAGATAGAACCCGTCCGTATTGTCGCGCTGCGGCCAGAGCGTCAAATGCCCCGGCGCGCTCACGCCGTTCGGCAGCGAAAAGGCTTCGTAAGTAAACTCGTCGTGCGCTTTTAAAAAGCCGTCCGTCACCTGCTCGTTTTCCTCGGGCAGGATCGTGCAGGTCGAGTAGACGAGAAGGCCGCCGCGTTTCACATAGCGCGCGCTGTTCTCTAAGATCGCGCGCTGGATCTCCGGCAGCGCAGAAAACTCCTGCGCATCCTTATAGCGGATGTCCGGCTTTTTGCGGATGATGCCAAGGCCCGAGCACGGCACATCGCAGATGACGACGTCAAAACGCCCCGCCCATTCCTCGCGGAACGCGCGGCCGTCGACGGCGGCGGTTTCGATGCACGTGATGCCGAGGCGCTGCGCGCCCTCGCGGATGCGCTTCAATTTGTTTTCATGTAGATCGCACGAGAGGATGCTCCCCCCGTTTTCCATCGCGAATGCCGCGGCGAACGACTTGCCGCCCGGAGCGGCGCAGACGTCCAGCACCCTCTGCCCGCGCGCAAAGTCCGCGGCGCAGACGATCAGGTGTGCCGCCGCGTCCTGTACGGTGAAGCGGCCATTGTAGAAAGCGCTGAGCGTCGTTAGGTCGCCCGTGCCGGAAAGCTCCAGGCATCCGGGCACCCACGGGTGCGGCGTGACGCAGACGCCCTCGCCGCGAAGTTCGTCGACGAGCGCTTTTTCATTCGTTTTGAGCGGGTTGACCTGTACGCTGATGGGCGAAGCCTCGTTGTCGATGCGAAGAAACGCTTCCGCTTCCTCGATGCCGAGGAGAGACACGAGCCTTTTGACGAGCCACTGCGGGTGGCTGTAGGCGACGCTCAATCGTGCGATATTTCCCTCCGGCAGCGGCGGGAGATTCGACTTATTCTGCGCGACCTTGCGCAGCACGGCGTTGACGAGTCCGCTCGCGGCGCTTCTGCCGTTCGTGCGGCAGAGCTCCACGGACTCGCTGACAGCGGCGTGGTCGGGTACCTTGTCCAGAAATAAGATCTGGTACGCGCCGATGCGCAGAATGTCGGAGAGCGGTGGCTGCAAATGGTCGAGCTTCTGCGTGCAGTAGGCGCTCAAATACCAGTTCAGCAGCAGCTCGTTCTGCATCACGCCGTAGACGATGCGGCTGCAAAGCGCCGCGTCCTGAGCACTCAGTGCGCACTTGCCGAGCTGCGCCTTCAGCGCGGCGTCCGCCCACGCACCGTTGCGGCGGCAGGCGACCAGAACGGAGAGCGCGCATTCGCGCGCGTTCGCGGTATTTCCCTTACGCATCGAGGACCGTCCCCGCGGCGATGCGCTTGCCGTTCAGAAAAGCGTTCGCTGCCATGCGCTTGCCGCCGTCGGGCTGCAGCTCCGTGATAAGAATGCTTTTGCCGTCGCCGCAGGCGGCTTCGATGCCCTTTTTGCGCGCGCACAGCGTGCCGGGCACGTCCTTCGTTTCGCCGAGCGGTACGGCATGGAAAATTTTCGTGTTCGCGCCGAGAATGCTCGCCGCGGCGCAAGGCCACGGGATGAGCGCGCGAATCTGGTCGATGATCTGCGTGCTGCTTCTCGTCCAGTCAATGGGAGAAAGCTCGCGCGAGAGCATGGGCGCATACGTCGCCTGTGACTCGTCCTGCGGCACGCGCTGCGCTGTGCCGTTTTCAATCTGCGCGATGGCCTCGGCGATCGCGTCCGCGCCGAGCACAGCGAGCTCTTTGAACAGGTCCTCCGCCGTCTCGTCGGGGCGGATGGCCTGCTTTTTGACTAAGATCATATCGCCCGCGTCGCACTCTTTCGCCATGTGCATCACGGTCACGCCGGTCTCCTTTTCGCCGTCTAAGATGGCGCGGTTAATCGGCGCTGCGCCGCGGTACTTCGGCAGAATGGACGCGTGTGCGTTGATGCAGCCATGCACCGGCACGGCGAGCATTTCCTCCGGCAGGATGCGACCATAGGCCGCGACGACCGCGAGCTCGGGCGCGAGGGTCTTGAAATCCTCAAGCGCCGTGCCGTCGCGCATCGTCACCGGCTGAAAAACGGGGATATTCTGCGACAAAGCATATTCCTTTACAGGGCTTGGCGTGACTTTGTTTCGGTTGCGCGGCTTGTCCGGCTGCGTGAAAACGCCGCACACGTCGTGCCCGTCCGCGACCAGACGCTCTAAGATCGTGCGCGCAAAGTCGGGCGTGCCCATGAAGACGATCCTCATTCCTCGTCCAGCTCCTTTTCCTGCTCGCGGATATACTGCTCCAGCTCCTCGTCGGTGAGGACTTTGCAGTGCTCGGTGTAGAGGTGGCCGTCGAGATGCTCGATCTCGTGGCAGAAGCAGCGCGCGGTCAGCTCTTCGTCCTCAACTTCAAACTCCGTGCCGTAACGGTCCTGCGCGCGCACGCGCACGACCATCGGGCGCGTGACGATGCCGTACTTGCCCGGCACGCTCAGGCAGCCCTCGAGGCCCGTCTGCTCCCCCTCGGCCTTGATGATCTCGGGGTTGATGAGCTCGATGATCTCGCCCTGCGCGTCCTCCACGATGCAGACGCGGCGCAGGATGCCCACCTGCGGGGCCGCAAGCCCCACGCCGCCGGCCTCGGCCAGCGTGTCGGCCATGTCGTCGAGCAGCTGATGGAGACGGGCGTTGAACTCCGTCACCGGACGGCAAACTTTCGTCAGGCAGGGGTCGCCCTTTTCACGAATGGTACGGATAGCCATAATTGTTCTTCCTCTTTTCTCTATTGTAAAGCATTGCAGTCGGCAAAAATGTCGAGACCGCGGTTTTCTTTTCTTGCGTAAAACGCCAGCAGATACTCGCTGACGGTACGCCGCAGCACGCTGCCGCCCTTGCCGCACAGGTAGACGCAATAGCGATAGCGGTTGTTGACCTTCACGACCGGCGCGCCCGCGGGGCCGAGCACTTCGACATCGAGCCCGCTCAGCGGCGGCTGGGAAGAGGCGTAGCGCAGTGCGTCGCACAGCGCGCGGGCAGCGGCGATGACGCGCAGCTCATCAAGGCCTGAGACCGTCAGCGTGAACAGATCTGCAAACGGCGGATAGCGCCGCAGCGAGCGCATGCGCAGCTCGTTTTGGTAAAACGTCTCGTAATCCTGTTTCGCCGCGGACTGAATGACCTCGTTTTCGGGGTGGTAGGTCTGGATGACCGCGCGGCCCGGACGCTCGCCGCGTCCGGCCCTGCCGACGACCTGCGCCAGCAGGCTGTACGTCCGCTCGGCGGCGTGGTAGTTCTGCGCGTAGAGCGAAAGGTCCGCGTCCAGCACACCCACGAGCGTCACGTTTTCAAAATCCAGCCCCTTGGCAACCATCTGCGTGCCAAGAAGGATGGGGATATTCTTTTCTTCAAATTCGCGCAGCAGCGCTTCATGTCCGCGCGACGCGCCGACGGTGTCGGCGTCCATACGCAGCACTTTAGCCTTTGGGAACAGGTCAAAAAGCTCCTGCTCGACCTTCTGCGTGCCGGAGCCGACGCGCTTCATCAGTCCCCCGCACTCGCTGCACCTGTCCACTACGGCTTCGGAGTGCCCGCAGTAATGGCACATCAGCCGTTCGTTGGCGGAATGGTACGTCATCGGCACGCTGCACCGCGGACACTGCGGCACGTAGCCGCACTCGCCGCACAGCAGCATCCGCGCGCTGCCGCGCCGGTTGAGAAACAGAATGCTCTGCTCGCCGCGTTCGATATTTTTTTCAAGCTCTGCGCGCAGCGCATGACCGATCGAGGTCTCGTTCCCCTGCCGCAGCTCGTCCTTCATGTCGGCGATCAGCACCTTGGGCAGCGACAGATCGTTGAACCGCCTGTGAAGGGAAAAAACTTGATAGCGCCTATTTTTCGCGGCGTATGCCGTTTCAATCGTCGGCGTGGCCGAGCCGAGCAGCAGCAGCGCGTCGTTCTGCGCACAGCGGAACTGCGCGACGTCGCGCGCGTGGTAGCGCGGCGGATTTTCGGACTGATAACTCGTCTCCTGCTCTTCATCCAAAATGATGAGCCCGAGGTTTTGCAGCGGTGCAAACACCGCGCTGCGCGTGCCCAGCACGACGCGCACCTCACCGCGGCGGATGCGCTTCCATTGGTCGTAGCGCTCGGTGAGCGGCAGCGCGCTGTGCAGCATCGCGACGTCACTGCCGAACTGCGCCGTAAAGCGGCGCAGCATTTGCGGCGTCAGCGCGATCTCCGGCACGAGCAGCATGGCGGTCTTGCCGCGCGTGAGCGCTTCTTCGATGAGCCTGATATAGACCTGCGTCTTGCCGCTGGCGGTCACGCCATGCAGCAGCGCGGCGCTGCCGCCCTCGCGGCCTAAGAGCGTACAGAGGCCGTCGAAAGCGGCCTGCTGTTCGCCGTTGAGCACAATGTCCTCGCGCGCGGGCGCATCATCATAGCGGCTGACGCGCAGCACCTCGCGCTCGGAAAATTCGACAAGTCCGGCCTTCTTGAGGCCGCGCAGCGTTTGCATCGTCGCGCCGGTGTAATAGCTGATCTCGCTGCTGGATAGGCACCCCTCGCGGCTGAGAAGCTCGACGACCGCATAGCGCACGGGTGCGCTGCGGCGCTTGGGC
>ERZ827440.3833-NODE-3833-length-10911-cov-4.218957_pt1 | contig 10911 bp, 8 predicted proteins | sample MGYA00519774_ERZ827440 | MGnify/ENA primary metagenome ERZ827440 (study PRJEB31778, sample SAMEA3449302) | human gut metagenome | biome: human gut; feature: human-associated habitat; material: faeces | place: United Kingdom | collected 2010/2012 ... | reverse complement strand
ACGGAAAAAATATCCAAAGATGGTATGACAGGCAGAATAATTTGGTGCTTTTGTGCGGCAGGGGATTTTTTATACACGCTTGAGCAGAGCGGCTCCGCCGATGCGCCGAGATTTTTTTTGGTAAAACGCGATACCGATTATATACAGTTAGCCGAATATGAGATAGAAAGTAAAGATTTACCTGCGCGTCCGGGAGAAATGTTCTGCGTAGACGAAAACCATTATGGTCTCCGAACTTTCGATGCCGACCTCCGTATTTTGGAGATTAACGCCAACAAAGGTGCGGAAGCAATCCAATTACTGGAGGAAACCGGCACGACAAGCGATTTGCAGGCAACAATTCCAACGCTTTACAGCAAAAAAAGCATATATTACAGAAATGCGGATAGCGCCCCTTTGTACAGTGAACTGCCCCTCCAAGTGCCGGAGGACGAGGAAATCTACCGCATTCGTTCGTGGAAAGATACGTTTTTGATTGAAAGCGTTTCGTCAAACACAACGTTATACAATACGATACACAGCTGGTATTTGCTTGCGCCGTCAACAAGCGATTGAACACAGGCTGCCGCTCATCAATGGGTAGCGGCAGTCTGCTGCGGCGCTCTATTTGTGGCCGCATTCTACACGGCGTTTGCCCGCGCGCAGTTGCCGCCTACCGCTAAACGTGGTAGTGTTGCGTGATTCCGGCGCTTTGCTTGCTTTTTATGATTTTTTACCGCCTCGTCGCTATGGGAATTACCTATGCAGGTCTGCGCACCAAGGCAAAATAAGCCGGAGAGAACAAAATCAGAACCTCCGGCAAAACCGAAAGTTCCGAAACAAACCCGATACAAGTTTCTTTCAGATTGGAGGAATCGATTATGAAGAAACTCAGCAAGCGTTTTCTCACCCTCGCAATCGCCGGTGTTATGGCTATGGCTATGGCCGTACAGGCGTTTGCAGACAATGCCACACAAGTGCCGCCTCCTCCTACGCCAGTGGAAATGGAAGTTGAGTCTTCTTTAAAGGATGTCCCATTGCAATCCAATGGACCCGTTAGTGACTGCTATGTTGTTCCGCAGGAGTTGATTCTCGCGGATCAGCAAAAAGCAAAAGAGGAGGCAGCAAGTATTTCTCTGGTTATACCGAGAAGCGTTTATTGGCAGACGGAAGGCTCGAGTCCCTACGCTTACATTGCACAAACCACAAATTATACCTGTGGCTTGGCGTGTACCCAAATGGCATTGAAAAACATTAACGGAACACTTCCCTCAGAGAGTGTGCTTTTAAGCGAGTTGGGAACGACTTCGTCTGCCGGAACCAACCCCAACAAAATTCCTGAAGTCCTCAATGCACATCAATCGCGCGGCACATATGCAGTAAGATGGATGGGCTCTCATGTTACCACAGACTTATTCAAGCAAAATCTCTGGAATACGCTTACTTCAAAATGCTCTCCGATTGTTCATGTTGCGATTAGCGAATCTTCTGGTTGGCAGTATAACTCAACGGGGCACTATTTGGCAATTTACAGTATGCTTTCCGACTATTCAAAAGTTGCAATTTGTGATCCTTATGGCGGATATGTGGGCGTAAATTCATGGCGTTGGTATGATAAAGAAACGAAAAATGTTTACGCTGCCTTAAAGCATGGCTACATTTATGTGACAACCTAATATTGTGATTGGTATATACAGTCTTAAGCAACATCTTAAAGCCGAACGCGGCGGGTCTGAACGGCAAAGTAAAGAATCCGCCGCGTTCGGCTTGTTGTAAATGAGGAACGAATATGAAACTTTCTTGTGCCAAAGGCTTAAAGAAAAGGCGGCTTCTATATGCTGCAGCTTTCTGCGTCTTGCTGTTGATACTCGTACTTGCGCACCATATCCTTTATCAAAACAAGGGGTTTGACCGTGGGGAAATGTCTGCGCCGACAGATATGTTTGCATCGGAAAACTCGTCTGAGCCAACAGAAGCATCGCACGAAATGATACAAGCTTGGGACGGCAATGTTTCCCGCCTGCAAAAAATTAACGGTCCATATTCGACAGGAGTTGTTTCTGTATTGGCACTAGTCGATGACGAGGTATATTGCTATAATGTAGAAAATACAGCAACGATCTTTGCCTATAATCTTCAAAGCGGCGAGCGCACCATACTGGGACAAATTGACGGTTTATCGCTGGGTCTGGCACAGCCGGTCCTTTTGGACGGAAAAATATATTTTACCGTAAACAAAAGGACAGAAAATGAGCGGACAACACGCTTCGGTTGTCCGCTCATTTTCTGCTGTTCAGCTTTTTCATAATGCCGAGAATATACTCCAGTGACTTTTCATCCAAACGCCGTGCTTCCTGAATGAACTCCCGCAAGGCTGTTGGGTCTGCGTTTTCGTCATCGAAAAACTCTTTGGGTGTGACACCTAGATACTCACAGATATAGAAGAAAGACTGCATGGCTGGCAGCGACTTCTTGTTTTCGATATTGTTGATATAGTTGTTTGCCTGCCCCAACGACAGCGACATATCCCGTGCCGACACGCCTTTCTTGGTACGCAGTTGTGCGATCCGCTCCGGAACGAAATCTTCGTACATCAGCCTCACCTCCTCGTAACATAATAGATTGTACCTTACGAGGATAGCAAAACCGATAGAGTTAAAAGGGCGTTTTCGTTGACGTGAAGAATTAAATCTATTACAATAGAAGAAACAATAGATTAAAATTATCTTTCCACAAGGAGGGCGTAACTATGCAAGGAAAAACCTGCTGTGTGACCGGGCATCGGGATATTCCGGAGGAACAGATCGACGATGTAAAACAGTCTTTGGAGCGGAAAGTTGACTGCGCGGCATGCTGCTGCGTGTAAGAAACGGCAATCATTTGCGCCGGCTATTCCCGATAGGCTGCCATGATGGTTTTGAACAGATCCTGCGCGGAGGGCGGCGTGTAGGTAATCGCGTTGGCTCCGGCAAGAATCGTTTCGCGGACGGTTTCGTTCGTCTTGCCGCCGGAGGCGATCAGGGGCACCTGCCGGAATTGCTCCCGGATTTTGCGCACAACCTCCGGCGTTCTGTAACCGCAGGCAATGTTCAGAATCGACGCGCCGCTCTCTAAACGCATGGCAATGTCGGTGTCCTCTCTGGTAACGGTGGCAATGACGGGGATATCGACCGCTTTTGATACCGCAAGAAGGTTGAGGTCCGAGATCGGCGCGTTCAGAACTACGCCCATCGCACCCTGCGATTCTACGTCCTTTGCCAAAGATACCGTGCGCATGCCCTTCGTCGTGCCGCCGCCAACGCCGCAGAAGACCGGAATGTAGGACGCTTTGATGATGGCGTCGCTGATTGCCTGCTGGGGCGTGAAGGGATAGACGGCAAAGACCGCGTCGGCGTCGCAGTTTCGGATGATGGCAAGGTCGGTCGTAAAGACGAAGCTTTTGATGCGCCTGCCGTTAATGACAATGCCGCTTGCCTGAAAGACGGCTTCCGGCATCCGTAAAATGTTCTTGCGCAGACGGCTGTCGATCTGCGGCAGCTGGTTGAATTCTTCCTGCATGTCGGTGCTCCTTTCTTTTGCGCTGCTCCAGACCCTTTGGGAAGGGCGGATACGTTCCTTATCTTTGTACCAGAATACTACAGGCGATTTCTGCCGGAAATGGGCACTTTGCATTTTGTGTCGGTAAACATGGCAAATGGGGGAATCTGCCCAAAAAAGACCGTCTGCCCATGATCGGAAAGGGGCAGACGGTCTTTGAAGTGCGGGAATTATTTCCCAAAGTACGCGAGAATTTCCTGCATACGCTCCTGCTGATGGACATGGAACGGACAGCGGCTGTCGCAGTGCCCGCACGAGAGGCAGTCCTGCGCGGTTTTTTCCAGCGTCAGATAGTGTTCGCGCGCCAGATTGTCGCCGAGCTTTGCCAGATCGTAATACTTGTTGATCAGCGCAATGTCGAGTCCGGCAGGACACGGATGGCAGTGCTTGCAGTAGACGCAGGCGCCGAGCGTGGCGGCAGCTGCAAACGAGGCAGCTTCGGCATAGTCGCGCTCCTGCGCAGTCGTTTCAAAATAGGAAAGGACCTCGCGCAGCTCCTGTTCGCTGCCGTAGCCGGGAAGGACGGTGAGAACGCCGGGCTTGTCGAGCGCATAGGCGATGCACTGCGCTTTGCTCAGCGCCTTTTTGAAGGGGGACTGCGCCGCGTCGAGCAGCTGCCCGCCGCAGAAGGGCTTCATGACCGAAATGCCGATGCCCTCTTTCTGGCAGCGGCGGTAAAGATCATAGCGCTCGGCGTTTTCGCCGAAGGCAAACTCGCCCCTGCCGTAGTCGTAGACGGGGTTGATGCTGAACATCAGCATGTCGATGATGCGCATGTCCAGCACGCGGTTTGCAAGACGCGGTGCGTGCGAGGAAAGACCGAGATGGCGCACAACACCCTGCCGCTGCAGGTCCTGCAGATAGCGCAGAATGCCGTTTTTCTCATACGTGCGCAGGTCGGCTTCTTCATCCAGACAGTGGATGAAGCCGAAGTCGATGTAGTCCGTCTGCAGGTTTTCCAGCTGCCAGGCGACGGAGCGCTTGATTTCGTCCAGCTCGGTGGTCCAGCCGTATTCGCCCGTGGTGTAGTCCGCGCCGAAGTGGACCTGCAGGAAGACCTGCCTGCGAATGTCCTTGAGGGCTTTTCCGTAGGCGGGGAAAATGCTTGCGTGTCCGCCTGCCATGTCAAAATAGTTGACGCCGAGGTCGAAGGCGGTACGGACGGTCCGGATGATGTCCGCTTCTTTCTGCGCGCCGACCACGGACGAGCCCATGCCGATGACGCCGATCTTTTCGCCGCCATGGGGGAGAATTCTGTATTCCATATGTACCTCCGTATCGATCGTATTCTTCCTATACTTTAGTGGATGCGGATAGAACTGTCAATGCGGGACGGACGGTTTTCAGGAAAAGTTCAGAATTGCAGCAGCGTCCGGCAGGCGTCTTCCAGCGCATACAGCTGCGCGTCTGCATCTGCCCGGGTGGAAGCCTTCGCGCTGAGGTAGAGCTTGAGCTTCGGCTCGGTGCCGGAGGGGCGGACGACGACAGAGGCGCTGCCGGTGAGCGAAAAGGCAAGCACATCCGAACGCGGAAGACCGGTCGGGTCTGTCAGGTAGTCGGTGAGTGCGGCGACAGGGAAAGCGCCGATGCTGGACGGCGGATTGCTGCGCAGGCGCTGCATGACAGATGCCATCTGCGTCATTGCGGCGGCGCCGGAGAAGGCGAGGCTCTGCTGCGAATGGACATAGCAGCCGAAGCGCTCGTAAAGTGCGTCGATGGCATCGGCAAGCGTCATGCCGCGCTCCTGGTACCAGCTTGCCGCTTCGCAGAGCAGGAGCACGGCGTTGACGCCGTCCTTGTCACGCACATGTGTGCCGGAGAGATAGCCATAGCTCTCTTCAAAGCCGAAGGTGAAGCGCTCCGGGTGCCCCTCGCGTTCCAGAAGACCGATCTGTTCGCCAATGTATTTAAAGCCGGTGAGTGTGCGGCGAAGCTCTGCGCCGCAGGCTTTCGCGATGGGGTCTGCCATGGCGGTGGAGACAATCGTGGTGACGGCAACGGGGCGCTCGGGAAGCGTTCCGGCAGCTTTTCGCGTGCGGCAGATGAAATCGAGCAGCAGCACGCCGACCTCGTTGCCGGAGAGCAGACGATAGGAGCCCTTGTCCGGGACGGCAACGCCGCAGCGGTCGCAGTCCGGGGCGGTGCCGATGAGAAGATCGGGCTTTACGATCCGGCTCAGCTCGAGTCCTTTCTGCATTGCCTCGCGGATCTCGGGGTTCGGATACGGGCAGGTCGGGAAATTGCCGTCCGGCTCTGCCTGCTCGGGGACGAGCGTGAGATTCTGAACGCCGAGTTTCTCAAGAAGCTTTTCCACACACTCTCTGCCGGAGCCGTTGAGGGGCGTATAGACGAGACGCAAGCTGGAAAGATCGTCTTCGGTGACGCGCAGGGAGCGAACGGCATCTATGTAGGCGTCCAGCAGCTCGTCCGGAATCCATCGGATGCTGCCGGAGGCAAGAAGCGCGGCAAAGTCTCCGATCTGGATACCATTAAAATAGGAACGATTCTTAAGATTGCCCGCAATCTGCGCCACGCCCGCCGGGGTCAGCTGGCAGCCGTCGGAGCCGTAGACCTTGAAGCCGTTATACTGCGCGGGATTATGGCTGGCGGTGATGCAGACGCCAACGCCGCAGGAAAGTGCGCGCACCGCAAAGCTCAGGGCGGGCACCGGCTCGAGGCGGGGGTAAATGTATGCTTCGATACCATTTGCCGCAAAGACGGCGGCAGTTTCCCTGGCAAAGCGGGCGCTGCCGATTCTGCTGTCGTAGCCGATGGCAGCACGCTTGGGAAGGGCGGTTCCGCTCAGATAGTCGGCAACCGCCTGCGCGGCGCGGCGGACGACGTGGACGTTCATGCGGTTGGTGCCTGCGCCGAGGATGCCGCGAAGACCGCCGGTGCCGAAGGTCAGCTCGCAGCCGAAGGCATTGTCGATGGCATGCGCGTCGTCCGCCATCGCGGAAAGCTCGGCGCGAAGACTTGCGTCCAGCGAGGGCTGGGACAGCCAGCGGTCATATTGGATTCTGGAAGAGTCCATTTCGTTCTCCTTTTCCGAAAAAACGACCGGCGCAAACATGCGCCGGTCGTGTTGGTGGAAACTCAGAAGGTCAAACTGCCGGAGGTGATGCAAAGACCGGATTTGCGGTCAAAGAGCATGATCTGGTCTCCGGTGACAGAAAGGGGGACCGAAGAGCCGATGGTAAACAGAGAGCTGCCGAAGACGACGCCGGTCAGCAGGAAGCCGCCAACGCGAACTTTGATGGTCGACTCCATGCCGGTGGGCATTGCACCGTAGATCTCGCCGCGAAGATTGCCCTCGTCGGCAATGTCGATGAACTCGGGGCGGATGCCGAGAACCAGGTCCTCGTTCGTGATTTCCGGAAGATCAAGCAGAGAATCGTCTTCTTCGTCAACCTTGGCGATGTGATAGCGGAAGACCTCGTCCTTGTTGCCCTTTTCTACATAGCCTTTCTGCGAGGCTTTTTCTTTCAGCTCGGCAGCGCGCTTTGCCGCCTGCTCGTCGCGATTTGCGAACCATTTGGAAAGGTCCAGCGGCTTTGCGGGGCGGAATTTTGCATGAAGACCGCCCAGAACGGTCAGGTCGAGCGCGCCGTCCGCGCCCTGCGCGCCCTTTGCTTCGACGAAGTTGATCGACGGATTGCCGACGAAGTCCGCGACAAAGAGATTTGCCGGGTGATGGTAGACCTCCAGCGGCGCTTCATACTGCTGCAGAACGCCGTTGTTGATCAGGCAGATCTGCGTGGCAAGAGTCATTGCCTCCATCTGATCGTGGGTGACATAGACGAAGGTAGAGCCGGTCTCGACATGCAGGCGCTGCAGCTCGTAGCGCATTTCGAGTCTCAGCTTTGCGTCGAGGTTCGAAAGCGGCTCGTCCATGAACAGAACCGTAGGCTCCGGAGCGAGGGTTCTGGCGATGGCGACACGCTGCTGCTGCCCGCCGGACAGCTCTGCCGGATACCGGTCCATGAACATGCCGATTTTGACGATGCGGCTGACACGGCGGACGGAGAGGTCGATTTCCTCTTTGGTAAGCTTGCGCACCTGCGTGACGATTTCACCGTCTTTTGTATAGCGGAATTCGTCGTCTAATGTGCAGCCGGCGTCCTGCGCGGCTTTTTTTGCGGTCTCGACCTTGGCAGTCAGAGCGGCAATTTCGGAGGCGCAGTCGGACTTGGTTTCCAGATGGTAATCGAAGAGCTTCTTTGCGGTGTACTGCGAGAGGGTGAAGGCGTCGATGAGCTTGAGGATCGCCTTCTTTTCTTCCAGCTTTCCGTCCTTGTCGCGGCACTCCTCGAGCACGGAGACGACCTCGGCGGGCGTTTTCAGAATCTCAGCCAGCCGCGCGGCGTTTTTGGCCTCAAAGTCGATCTTTGCCATCGGCTCTTTGACGTTGGACAGGCCGAAGGAGATGTTTTCATAGACGGTCATATTGGGCCAGAGTGCATAATTCTGGAACAGGAAGCCGACCCTGCGCTTGTTAGCCGGGACGTTGATGCCGAGGTCGCTGTCAAAGACGACGGTGTCGCCAATGGTAATGCGGCCGCTCGTCGGCGTTTCCAGACCTGCGATCATGCGCAGCGTCGTGGTCTTGCCGCAGCCGGACGGGCCGAGCAGCGTCACAAACGCATTGTCCGCGATCACAAGGTTCAGATCCTCAACGGCATAGAATTTGCCCCAGCGCTTGGTGATATGTTCAAGTTTGATTTCAGGCATGGATTTATCCTCCGATTCCTTTGTCGAGGCTTGCGCCCGTGATTTTGTTGACGAGAGTGTTGCAGACCAGAATGGTCACGATCAGGATCAGGTTGATGCCGCTGGAGAACGCATAGAGGCCCATCTCGTCGAAGTAATCCAGCGTCGTCGAGAGGATGAAGCCCTGCACGCACAGCAGCATGAACAGCGACAGCTCACGCAGGCACGTCATGAACGGCAGCAGGAAACCGGAAATGATCGAGGATTTCTGGATGGGGATGATGATGCGGGTCATGCGCTTGATCCAGGGAATATCCTGAATGATGGCCGCTTCTTCGATCTCGCCCGACAGCTGGAGCATGGAATTGAGGCTGCTGCGGCTGGCAAACGGGATGTATTTGACCGTGCCGACGATAATGAGCAGCGTGTAGGTATTGAACAGGTTCAGCTTTTCCGTCGAGAACAGGATGAAGAATGCGACGCCCACAGCGATGGACGGCATGAGATACGGCAGGAAAGCGACGGAGTTCACATAGTTCGCCCAGCGGCTGCGGCGGTTTTTCGAGACGGCGTAGCCGATCATCGTGCCGATGGAGCCGGCCAGCAGCGCACAGGCCACGGAGACAAGGATCGTGCCCTTGAACGCACGCCAGATCGTCTCGTTATACAAAATGCCCTTCTGGCCGTACATGCCGTTTTCGGTGACGTTCTCCGCCGTGACCCACCACTTGGTCGTGAGGTTCGACGCGTCGCCCGTGTACAGGAACGAATAGTCGCCCGGATTCGGCAGGAACGTCTCGAACGCGAAGGAAATGATGGGGAAGATGCTCGTGAAGAACGTGAGAATCACAAGGATCAAGGCGATGACGACGCGGCCGGTTTTGCCGAGCGTGATCTTGGAGATCTGGCCGGACTTGCCGGTGACAGTCGTGTAATTCTTGCGGCTTCTGAGCGAGAGCTGGTTCAGAAGCATGATCGCCACGCCGAAGACCATCATGATGATGGCAAGAATGCTCGCTTCACCCGTATACTTGGAGTTCATCGAGACATACTTGGTCGACAGCGTGCTCAGGCCCAGATAATGCGGCACCGGGTAAGAGCCCATCGCGCTGCCGAAGACCAGCAGAATGGTGGACAAAATCGCGGGCTTGACCATCGGAAGCGTAATGCGGAACATGGTCTTCCACTTGGGCGTGTCGAGAATGGTCGCGGCCTCTTCAAGATTGGCGTCCATGTTGCGGAAAATGCCGCCGATGAGGATATAGGCGAACGGCGCGTAGTGAAGGCCCAGAACCATCAGGCTCGGGAACAGGCCCTTGCACCACCAAATCGGCATGTTGACGCCGAACAGAGCTGCCAGCAGGCCGTTGGACGTGCCGGTGACGGCGTTGGAGTTAAACAGGTTCTGCCACACGACGGCCAGCGTCCACTGCGGCATGATGTACGGGAAAATAAAGATGGAGCTCAGATATTTTCTCCACGCAAGGTCGGTGCGCGTAATCAAAAACGCAAACAGCCCGCCGTAGAGAATGGACACCACGCAGGTGCCGACAGCGAGGAGCACCGTGTTGAGAAGCGGCGTCCACAGATTCGTCTTTGCCATGCGGCTGGTGAAAAGGTCGGTGTAGTTGACGGTCGTATAGCCGGACGCCTGCCCGGTCAGATGGGCGTCAATGGTGCCGGCGTGAATTTTGAAGGTATCTTCCACGATGGCGACGATCGGCGCGACCGTGGTGAAGGTCAGGACAATGCCAAGCAGCAGCAGAATGACGTTGTGCGGCTTGGAAAAGAAGGTCTTGACCTTATTGAGCACAATCGTGGATCTGCTTGCGCGGAGGGTAGTGGGTCGGCTCATGGCTTCCTCCTCTTTTCTCAGGTTTGAAGGGCGGATGATGGGGTATGTTTTTGCAAAGGCGCCCCTGGATGCGCATCCAGGGGCGCCGGTAAGGTGCTGGTTGACAGATCAGCCTGCGGAGTATTTGCTCAGCATTTCGATCCAGCTGCCGACGGTGAATGCAACGTCTGCGCAGTATTCCGGATCCTCGAGCACGAGCTTGCCGTTGGTCGTCCACCATTCATAGCCGCGGTCGTTCTTTGCTGCGAATTCAACAGTGGTGCCGTCCTCGGCCATGCCGCCGATGGAGTGATGGAAGTTGGCCTCAGTCTCCTCTGCCACGGTCGGGTTGGAGGAGTAGCCGCCCATGTCCTTGCCCCAGGCAGAGAAGCCGTCGGCGGTGCAGGTCATGTAGGCGATGAAGGCGCAGGCCGTCCAGGGCAGCGGGGAGTTGTCGGTGACAAACAGGTAGTGGCAGTAGCCGTAGCCGCCGATGCCCTGATAGCCGTCTTCATAAGCGGCGACCTTGATGTTGTTGACGGAGACGGAGCTGGACTCTTCGACGGAGCGGAGCTTCGAGTAGACCAGAAGGCCGAACTGATCCTTCGCGGAGGCGTCGACCAGGGTGTTGCAGATGGGGCCGTCGTCGGTCTGGGCATTGTAGCTTTCGACCCACAGCTTGATCCAGGCCAGAGCGTAAGCGCCGTCAGCGCCGAGGCCGAGGTCGGCAGCGTCCGCTTCCATCTCGGTGATGGTGGGCTGGAAGTATGCCTGCTCGTCAGCGGACAGAG
>ERZ827440.3827-NODE-3827-length-10920-cov-2.931431_pt1 | contig 10920 bp, 10 predicted proteins | sample MGYA00519774_ERZ827440 | MGnify/ENA primary metagenome ERZ827440 (study PRJEB31778, sample SAMEA3449302) | human gut metagenome | biome: human gut; feature: human-associated habitat; material: faeces | place: United Kingdom | collected 2010/2012 ... | reverse complement strand
ACATTTCCCTGAATGTATATGACTTATGGCCTGGTTTTTTCTTTGCTCTATGCTTCACCTGTCAGGACGACTTTTGTCATATCGTGTCCGACCGCATCCAGATACAATCCGAATACATCTGCCGTGCGCATCCGCAGACTGGATGTATTCACACATGGGTGGCAGCCAAGATACTCGCCTTTTAATATGTCTTCATCCACCAGCAGCCGTACATGATGCTCCGTATCATTCATCAGTCCCATGACACTGACAGAACCCGGCGTAATGTCCAGGAATTCTTCCATATATTCCGGGCTTGCAAAAGACAACCTTGCGGAACCGATCTGTGCGGACAGATCCTTTGTATGAAATACCTTCGTATCTGGGATCATCAGCAGATAAAATGCCGTCTCCTGACGGTTGCACAGGAACAGATTCTTGCAGACCATGGATTCCAGGATCTCATCCACTTCCTTACAGTCCTCCATGGTCATTGCGGGTGCGTGATCCACGCGGTCATATTCCACACCTAAGCTATCCAGCAGGTCATAGGTGCGTATCTCTTTGTCCAGTCTGCCTGTGGTATCGGCAGGTCTTCCTTTTTGCAATACTAATGTCATTGTCTTTTCCCCTTTGTTGTCTAATAACCAATGGTGTCGTTTACGAGGATCACATGGATCCTGTCCGTATGTCTGGAATATCTCGTGATCAGGAACTGGCAGCAGATGGTATCCGGAGACTTACAATCGAAGCATTTTCCGGTTTCTTTGCAGGGAGTCTTGATGTCGAATCTCTGGGCGTTGATAGGTGCAGCCACGTTTCTCGCACGCTTCATGGCGCTGTCTAAGTCTGCGCAGACCTTGTTCATGCCGACGATGAAGATTACTTTCCTCGGTCCCTGGGCTATGCAGGAGACACGGTTGGAATTGCCGTCGATATTGACCATGACACCGTCGCTGGTGATGGCATTGGCGCTGGAAAGGAAGATATCCGCATCGTATGCTGCCATAAGTCCTGCTCTGGCATCCATCTTAGAGCGGTCGATATAGTGGTAATTGCCTGCTTCCAGAGCGGAGATCAGTCCGATCTCTCCGGCACTCATGCATCCGCCCATGGCGATGGTGCTTCCCTCCGGGATCAGCTCCAAAGCTTTTTTCAAAGCTTCTTCTTTATCTGCTGCATAATAGCCGGACATGTTACGGGACTGTAATCCCTTGATCACTGTTTTGGCCAGCTGTTCATTTCTTTTTCTGATCATTTCGTTCATCTCTTAACCTTCCTGCCTTTCCGTAATCTGCAAACTTTATTCCTGAGAACCAGACTCTTTTTGACCCTATTTTATCAAAAAAATAATTTCGTGTATAGCAACCAATATAAATATTTGACAATACTTTTCGCATATGCTAGGATATTTCCAATATTAGGGAGTAGTTCACATCGGATAACCGATGTTGTGTTGGTCGTCATCACGTTAGTGAAGTCTCAGGCAGTCGCTAACCGGGCAGTACACTTCTACAGAAATGGAACGAGACTTTTATTGTATGTTTATCGTGCAGTAAAAGTCTTTTTTTGCGTGATAAACAAAGGATCCGGGTACATTATTTAAGAAGGAGGATTTGTATATGACACAAAAAAACATCTGGAATATTTCTGTAAAAGAGCTCATGGAAAAATATCAGGTGACAGAACAGGGGCTTACTACTGCCCGCGCGGAGGAACTTCGCCTGGAAAAAGGTGAAAATATCCTGCAAGAGAGCAGGCGCAAAAGTATACCGGAAGTATTTATCAGTCAGTTTGCTGATCTGCTGGTAGTAATCCTGATCATTGCGGCTGCGATCTCCATGTTTTCCGGCAATGCGGAGAGTACCATTGTAATCCTGCTGGTACTGGTGATCAATGCCATCCTGGGCACCCTGCAGCATGTAAAGGCCCAGCGTTCTCTGGATAGTCTCAGGCAGTTATCTTCGCCCGGTGCAAAAGTCATTCGAGACAGTGTGAAACGGGAAATTCCATCGAAGGATATTGTGCCGGGAGACATTGTCGTATTGGAAGCGGGTGACATGATCGTGGCCGATGGCCGTATCCTGCACAGCTATTCGCTGCAGGTCAACGAAAGCTCTCTGACAGGCGAGTCTGCCAATGTAGAGAAAACAGATGCCGTTATAGAGGGTGATGTGGCGCTTGCTGACCGGGCAAATATGGTCTATTCCGGAAGTCTGGTTACCTACGGACGCGCCGAGATGCTGGTGACTGCTACCGGCATGGAGACGGAGCTGGGTAAGATTGCAGGACTGATGAATGCAGCCAAAGAGCGCAAGACACCGCTGCAGGAAAGCCTGGACAAGTTCAGCAGCAGACTTGCCATACTGATCATGCTCATATGTGCTGTCGTATTCTGCCTGTGTATCTATCGCCGGATGACGCTGTTGGACTCCATGATGTTTGCAGTGGCACTGGCTGTTGCTGCGATCCCTGAGGCACTGAGCTCCATTGTGACCATAGTGCAAGCCTTTGGTACACAGAAAATGGCAAAAGAAAATGCAATTATCAAGAATCTGAAAGCTGTGGAAAGTCTGGGCTGTGTCTCTGTCATCTGCTCTGATAAGACCGGAACACTGACTCAGAATAAAATGACGGTACAGCAGATTTATATAGAAGACCGGTTATACGAACCGGATCAGCTTGACCTTTTGAATCAGACACATCGCTATCTGCTCTACGACGCAGTCCTCAACAATGATTCCAGTATCGTCGATGACAAGGGCATCGGTGACCCTACAGAATATGCCCTTTTAGAGATGTTTCGAAGGATTAAAGCGGATACATCTTCTATTTTGAAAGAAGCAAATATGCATGAAGATATTCTCCGGCAGAACATGCAGCGTCTTGAGGAAGTGCCTTTTGATTCCGACAGAAAGCTGATGAGTACGAAATATATACTGCATGGTGTACCCACGATCCTCACCAAAGGTGCTGTGGATGTTCTCTTAGACCGCTGTGACTATGTGCGCTGCAGCGACGGTATCCGTCCTATGACGGAAGCTGAAAAAGACAAGATCCGTATGCAGAATCAGCTTTTTTCAGAAAATGGCCTGCGTGTATTGTCTTTTGCTTACAAGGAATCGGATGAAAATCTCGACATCCATGCGGAGTATGGCTATACCTTCCTGGGCCTGATCTCTATGGTAGATCCTCCCAGAGAGGAATCTGCAGCTGCCGTTGCAGCTTCCAAGAGAGCCGGCATCCGTCCGGTCATGATCACCGGTGATCATAAGGTAACAGCAGTGGCGATCGCCCGCCGGATCGGAATATTCGAAGAAGGAGACCTTGCACTGACAGGTGCGGAGCTGGATGCCATGAGCGACAGCGAACTGGATGAACAGATAGCGCAAATCTCCGTCTATGCCAGAGTATCTCCCGAGAACAAAATCCGGATTGTAGAGGCATGGCAGCGCAGAGGTAATATTGTCTCTATGACAGGAGACGGTGTGAATGATGCTCCTGCATTGAAAAAGGCGGACATCGGTGTCGCTATGGGAATTACCGGAACCGAGGTGTCCAAGGATGCCGCAGACATGATTCTGTCAGATGATAATTTCGCAACGATCATCAAGGCAGTGGCAAACGGGCGTAATGTATACAGAAATATCAAAAATGCCATTTTGTTTCTGCTGTCCGGTAATACCGCCGGTATCTTAGCAGTATTATACACATCCCTGATGGGACTTCCTGTGCCTTTTACACCCGTACATCTGCTGTTCATCAACCTGCTGACCGATTCTCTTCCGGCCCTGGCAATCGGCATGGAACCGGCAGATGACGACCTTCTGAAGGAAAAGCCCAGGAATCCACGGGAAGGAATCCTCACCAGCGGCTTTATGATTACGATGATAACACAGGGTCTGCTGATCGCAGTAGCCTCCATGACAGCTTATCACATCGGACTGACCGTCAGTTCGGCTATGGCCTCCACTATGGCTTTTGCCACACTGACACTGGCCAGATTGTTCCATGGTTTTAACTGCCGTGGCAGCGAATCCATCTTCCGGCTGGGACTGACCTCGAACCGATATAGCCTCTATGCTTTCACTGCGGGAGTCTCTTTACTGGCACTGGTAATCTTCATCCCGGGACTGCACAGTGTATTCTGCGTAGCCGATCTGCCTATGACAGCACTCGGTCAGATCGTAGGGGTCGCTTTCATGCCGACAGTGCTGATACAGATAATGAAAATTATCCGGCATAGATAATTGGTTTAATCAATATCTTCCACAGACTGCAATCTTTCCTTTTTTACCATCAGATATTCTTCTGCATAATGTGTCTCTTCGTCGGTCGTCAGAATGACCTCCTGCCCCTGCGGCATATCAATATCCGTTGCCGCAAGCAGGAGGGAATCCTCCTTCAGCCAGCTTTCCAGCCCTGTGAAAAACTGCGGGTCGTAGTGATCTGCCCCGTTCAGCTCATTATGATATCTGTCAAAGGAATAGTCCACGGGAGACAGTACATTATAGTCATAATAGCAGACACCCTGCCCTGTCCAGAAGCTTGTCACTACCAGATAATCGTAGCCGTCTTTTTGTGTAAGGAATATCTGTACGTTCCCGGCATGAGCAATGGCAAATTCCTGCGACCACAGCGGGATGATTCCATATTGTCCGTCTCCCAGATACTCGTAGACCTCTACCGTTCCCCAGTTTCCTGCCTTATGCAGTGCTTCCGTAAAGTCTTCGTTTTCCTCCTCCAGATAGACCTTCGTTACGACCTTTTCCTTGTAGCCGTTATGGGTCAGATCATAATATCCGGTATAGACCTCTGTCATATCCGGTTCTTCTTTGTCGATATTCTCCTCTTCCAAATAACGAGAATATGTTTTTTGTACCGAAAAATCTCCCAGAGAAAAATTACCATCTTTTTGCATGGATACCGGTGCCGTTATATTAAAGCCAGTCTCATAAACCAGGTCCGCCATCTCGTTCATATTTATGCCAACCCCTACATTTGCAAAGGGCTGTCCTCCACGAAAATCATACCGGATCTGCGCCCCCACACCGATGCTTTTATAAGTGTATCCTTCCAGTTTCTGCAACAGACGGGTCTGATCCAGATCAATACTCTTCTGAGCATCTATCTTTCCGTTTTTATCCAGAAAATCCACATGAAGTGTATGGAACTGTTCATCCAGCGTATCCGCCGCAAGGATCCGTCTGTCAAAATCTTCAACCACATTTGTATATTCGGAGACCTTCGGGGTTCCTTTCTGTACATCTACATAATACAGTCCTTCCACATGGACACCGGTTCCTGTCCCCTGTATGGTAGAAATGTAGTACTCCTTGTCGCCATCCCCATCATAATCTGCGGCTTCTATCGCAGGTGGTGCCGAATACATGTTTCGCCAGGGGATCTCCACCCGATATTCCTCGTCTCCGTCGTGGATCACCAGACAGTCTTCTGCACCGTTGCCCCAAACACTGACTGTCTCATCATAAGAGTATGACAGCACACCATACTCTCCTTCCGGCAGCTCCCGGGCAGCATCCACCGAGACCTGATCCGCCAGGGTTTTCTCCTGATATAGTCCGGTCTGGTAGGTAAGTTTCTCCGGCTCAGGTTCCGTTGTCGTCTCCGGGATTGTCTGTGAGGTGGCTGTAGCAGTTTCCTGACCGACTTCCTCTGCCTGAGCAGATTCGGTATCAGAGATTTCCAAAGCGTCCCTACTGCTGCCGCAGCCTGTCAGAGAAAATGCCACGATCAATGCCAGTAATCCGCTACTTATTTCTTTGTGAAGCTTTCTTTTGTACATACGCCCTCCCCCTATAGCCGGTAAATACATTTTCTATCTTTATCATATCTAACGAATCTGGCAAAGTAAAGCCCAAAAAGTGCCGACACCATGCTTTTCGGTATCGGCACCTTTTCTTTTTAAAATGCTGAAAATCACTCTGAAGACATTGTAACACCTAAAGCCAGCTTTAGATCAAGAATTATTGTTTTACATATCTCTGATTTTTACTATTTGGCTTTTCCGGCAATGTCATTTTTATTAGTCCCAACTCTATGGCAGGCTTGATATAATTTTTTCGAAATGTTTCCTTGGATTTCAGATGCAGTGCCTCCATGATCGCATTAGCGGTATAGGGAACATCGTACTCCATTACTTCCAACATCCGTTTTACATATTCTGACATATTTTCATTTGTCTTATTTACCTGTATGATAACTTCATCTAATACCTGATCTATCATTCTTAACATAAATTCTATAAAAACATCTGAATTTCCATTCACATGGCATTTTGCTATTGCATCATAATATTCTGCCTGGAATCTTTCAATCTGACTTTCCAACGGAATATATTCAAACACATTTCTCCAACGGTATAGCATTACCGTATGCCATAATCTGGCCATTCTTCCATTTCCGTCTGCAAAAGGATGTATAAACACAAATTCGTAATGAAAAACAGCTGACACAATAAGCGGATGTATTGTCCCTTCACTGTTTTTAACCCATGAAAATAAATCCTTCATCAGTTCATTTACCATATTCGGCGGCGGTGCCACAAAAATACACTGATCTCCGGAAAAGACACCCTCTTCCCCTTTTCTGAATACGCCGGATTCCTCTACTGTTCTATAGGTCATTATTCCATGGATTTTTTTCAGATCTGACATGCTTTGAGGATTTATTTCCGAGATTTTTTCATATGCAGCATATGCATTTTTCACCTCTTGTATTTCCTTTTGATCTCCCAATACAAGATGACCATTGATGACATCTCTCACTTCAGCCAGAGACAAGGAATTTGCTTCTATTTTTAAGGAAGAATGAATGGATCGGATCCGGTTGTTTTTCCTTAAATGCGGCCTTGTTTCCAATTCCCTGTGACTGCTTATTTTACCTACTTTTTCAGATATAGAAGAAACAAGCTCCAACATTTTATTTGAGATCGTATATGGCGGTTCATATTTTCCCATTTATATCACTCCATCTTGCTTATTATCTTGCTTACTATCTTACTCGTTTTGGATATCATTAGCAATCTTTTTATTTTTCGCTTAAACATTTTCTTTCTCCTTTTCGCATTTTTTTCAACATATCTTGTAGTAATCAAGAAAAGCAGCTATTAAATAAAAATAAGTATTCATGTATAATTTATGATATACTATTTAAAATTATCATTCTGAGAGAAAGGAATTCCGGCTATGGGAATCAGATTAGTCTGCAGTGACCTCGATGGTACACTTTTACAATATGGAAAAAAAGAATTGGAAGGCGAGATCTTTGACCAGATCCGGGCACTTCATGACCAGGGGATCCTGTTTTGCCCGGCATCTGGAAGACAGTATACCAGTCTGCGGAAGCTGTTCGCTCCGGTGGCGGATTGCTGTATTTTCTTATGTGAGAATGGAGGAGTAATCTATAAGGACGAGCAGTGCATTGCGAAAAATCCCATGCCCCGTGCCCTGGCAGAAGAGATTGCGGAGGATCTGTGGAATCGTAGTGACGGTCAGGGTGAAATCATGCTCTCCGGACAGAATACTGCGTATCTGATGGAACGTGGGCTTGGAATGCTGGACAGAATAAAGTTTATCGGCAACAACTATCAGGTCATTCAGGATCCTTCCGAAATTCCGGAAGACATCGTAAAGGTCTCCGTATATCTCCATGAAGGCGTAGCGGCTTATGCTGACCGCTTCGTCCCCCGCTGGGAGCAGGCGAACTGTGCAGTGGCCGGACCTTACTGGATCGATACTACCCTTGCCAACAAAGGCATCGGTGTCACCTCTATCTGCAGGATCCTTGGTATTGACCTTACAGATGTCATGGCATTCGGTGACAATTATAACGACGTATCCATGCTGGATATCGTGGGACATCCTTATATTATGGATGGTGCAGCGGCGCCCCTTCGGGAAAAATACCCGGATCACACGCCGCGCCCGGAAGACATTTTGCGGGAAATTTTAAACGGATACTCTTAAGCCATGTCCGGATGATCTGCTTTTTCCGGAGGTATTCTGCGACTTCGGCTGCTTCCTTCTGTCTCGTGGTAAAAGTACTGTTTTCGTAATGCCCGTTATATTCCGGCAATAATTTCTTTCACTTCTTCTAGCTGTTTGTCTGTAGCGGAGGCTATCTGCTCTGCCGACAGACCATTCTTATACATTTTCAGAATGAGGCCGGCTTCGCCTTCTATTCGGCCTTCTATACGCCCCTTTTCTCGTCCGATTGCAATTCCTTTTTCTTCAATTCCTTCGCCTAAATTGCACATAGCGCTCACATCCTTTCTCATATTTTCTTCTATGGGAATATTATACTCATTTCCTATGATGTTCAGCTTTTCATCTACACTCAATTCCTGGGACAGCAATGCCCCCAGCAAGCGGTGTAATTCGTAGGTTTCATCATGTTCCGGCAGTTCCCTTGCCAATCCTATCATTACGATGTTGATCAGATCCAGATTTCCCTTCCACTCATAGGAACCGATCACATCCTCTTTGGTAAGGTGGATATGGCTCATGGTATTCTCATCCATATTCATGCATACCCAGATGGAATACACACGCTTGATGTCATCGTAGCGGGAATTCTCAAAATCCCTTTCCTTCTGGGAAGAGACCAGTCTGCTGACATAGAAAATTGCCCGGTTTAAGATCTCGTACTCTCCCGGTTCATCCTTCTGTGCTTCTACGTTAATAATGATCTGCGACAGACCATCCTTCGTCCGCACATAAAAAACAATATCAAATCTCGCCAGTCCTTCGTTGATCTCCTGACTTTCCGTATTAAAACCAACAATACGCTGTCCGTTTTTGTCAAGCACTGCGTTGGTCAGCCCCGGCTCCACAGGCACAGTGCTGATATAAGGGGTTCCTTCTATGCAGTTTGCAACTGTTTTGGGATTCATCCCCTTAAATTCATCCACAGTTTTGATCAAAATCTGTGCCAGAACTCTTTTGTGTCCTACCAGCCGCTTCACTCTTGCATCATACTGTGCTTTCAGATCGGCTGCTTTTACCGCATTCTTCAATTCTGTATTCAATTAATTTCCTCCTTTTGTGTCAGGCAACTATAGATATTTTCAGACGCAAAAGGAATCTATACATATCTATATTATAGCTTACCTGTTTTTGTGATACAACTGGTTTTCTGTGGTGTTTTGCTCCCCTTATTCTTCTGTTGTATTATCTTGAGGGTTCGGCTGACTTTTTTATCAAAGTCTCAGACATCAGCTTTTGCTGACATAGAAATTTTCATAAGTGAAGTGTACTTATAAACAAAGCATACTCTATGTTTTCTAATTATGCAATAACTATATTTCAAAATGATATCATTTAAGGGGACCTTTTACGATCCCCTCGTACATTGCACGTAAAACAAACAAAATCGTTACCTTCCTTCGTTTATTTCCTCCCAGTGTGCTTTTGTCATTACATTTGTATGACCAGTTCTTACTTCCTTCAGTAATGGCACGGGAACATTTTCGCAGGTATGATGGTACACGAAACCGACCTTTTCCTGCACTCTTTTGGATTTTTGATTTCCCTCATAATATCCGCACCATATGGTGTTCATCCCAAGTTCTTCGAATCCATGGCGCAGAATTTCCTTTGCGGCCTCCGGCATGTACCCTTTTCCCCAAAATGGCTGTCCCAGCCAATAGCCCAGTTCACACTCGTCCTCACGGTCTGTCATATCCGTGTGGCCCTTCAATTTCAGTTCAATGGCACCGATTGCTTTCCCATTCTCTTTTTCACAGATGGCATAGCACTCCGGACCATTGAATACATTTCTGATCACATCGAGGCTTTCCTCTACGGACTTGTGGGGTGGCCATCCTGCGATAGGGCCGACTTCCGGATCTTTTGCATACTCATATAAACTCTCTGCGTCTGCCTCTGTCCATTTTCTTAATACTAATCTTTTTGTTTTCATAAATAATCATTCTCCCATATAAGTGCAACCTCAAACTTCTCTTTTTTCTTGGTCATAGACCTTTTTAGAGTATAATATTGCAATAATCGTTGCTGATAATAAATACACCAATAATAAAATTGTACTGGTTATTCCATTGGCAAATGCAGCCGTAATAATGGTCAATACTCCTGCAACAACAATACTGATGGCTCCAAAACGGTTACTTTTTCTCCATGTATTATCATTATACATACTCCAGGCCGTTCGAAACCCAACTACCGTATTTCGCTTTGCCTTTGTCATATAATTTCCTACTACAACAAAAATAATTCCACATAAGATGCAGGAAATCCTTGCAATATCAACTGTTACCTTTGAACCATTCACATTTTCCTGCACACAAGAGGAATAAAGGATACAATAATTCATAATTCCAAACATGATAGCCTGCGATAGTCCTACCACGCATAGTACCCTTGCGGAGGAATTTGCTTCCATACGTTCTTTATCCGTACTTGCTTTCACGGTCTTTTTTTCGAATGTACCAATTAAAAGGTGCCAAAAGAATGTAACACACAAAATAACTATCGGAAAAATAAAAATTCCGATTTTATGCGGTATCATATCCGGTATCACCTGTAACATCATACTTGCAACCACCACTGGTAGCACCGCAACAATCCACATGATTTTTTTCATCCCTTTGCTCCTCCAAACTGGTTAATCCATAGAATTAATTCATCAAAAACTGTCGTATTGATTTCGTAAAATATAAAGTTTTTTTCCTTATATTCGGATACTAAGTCGGCGCTTTTTAACAGTTTTAAGTGGTAAGACAAAGCAGCCGGTGTGACTTGTAATTTTTCGGCAATCTCCCCGGCATTTAATCGGCCATCTTTTAGCATTATCAGAATCTCTCTCCGTTGTTGATCCGCCAATACTTTAAAAATATTTGTTTCTTTCATAATCTTCTTACCCATTTAAAATTATCTTTAAATAGAATATAGCATACTCCCT
>ERZ827440.3822-NODE-3822-length-10930-cov-3.246529_pt1 | contig 10930 bp, 10 predicted proteins | sample MGYA00519774_ERZ827440 | MGnify/ENA primary metagenome ERZ827440 (study PRJEB31778, sample SAMEA3449302) | human gut metagenome | biome: human gut; feature: human-associated habitat; material: faeces | place: United Kingdom | collected 2010/2012 ... | reverse complement strand
CTTTATATCGGTTTCGGTGAGCAGCTTGTAGGCGGCTGTAAGCCCTGCGGGGCCGGCGCCGATTATGATTGCTGTTTTCATTGGTTTTCCTCCGTTTTTTTGTCAGGCGAACAGCTTTTCAAAAAAGCCGAACAGCCGCGGTGAAAGGTTATACATATTATCCGCCTCGTTTGCGAAAAGGAACGCGGCGGCGACGATGACAGTCAGGACAAATACCGTATTGACGGCAAAGAATACGTGTCTGCGCGCACACTCCGACAGTCCGGATGCATACTGCGCAAGCTCAAGCAGGGTCAGCACGCCGATGAACATGAGCGGGAACGCGATATCGGCGACGTATCTGGGATGTACGCCCGCCTTGCACATATCGAAAAACGCGACGGCGACGGTAACGGCAACGGCAGAAACATATGTGAATTTCTTTGCCTTGTCGGAGCGGAGAGACGGTATGCCGAATATTCCGAGGGATGCAGGCAGGGCAAAAACGCCGAACGAGCCGTAGGTGTAGGTGTATTCGCGATAAACGTCAAGGCTGACCTTGTTCAGCTCAAGGAAGGGGAACATACCCGTCACGGCGGGCATTTGCAGGAAATAATGATATATCGCGGGGAAGAATTTGTGAAGCGAAACGGTGTTGTATGAGGTGTCGTTGAAGGTGAGCTGATAGTTGTTGCCGAAATCGAACGGCGAGCCGAAGCGTGCGATGTTGTACGCCATCACGGCAAAGGCGCCGACGGCAAGAGGCACGCCGAAGGCGGCAAGGTTTTTCAGCTTTTCGGCGACAGTCCGCTTTTTCGAAAACAGCAGGTCAATATACAGCGGCGCGAGCATCAGAGCGAAAAGCAGCAGTGTCGGACGCGAGCCGACGGTGAAGACTGCCGAAAGAGCCGCGAGAACAAGGTACGCCGTGCGCCATGCCGGTTTTCCGGCATCTGCGGCGCGGTATGAGAAGCTGACCGTCAGCGACAGGAAAAGTATGCCCGAAAGCACGGCGTTATAGTACATTGACGGGTGCGCGTTCAGGAAGAAGATGAGCGAACCGCATATCAGGGCGGCAAGCCCCGATGTGACGAGCAGCGCGGGAGGCTTTATGCCGTAATGCCGCAGTGCGGCAAGGAATGCAGCCGTCAGAGCGAATATGGCGGCAACAGTCAGGATGAACGATGCCGTTCCCGCCATGGGAACATAGCCGGAAACGAGGTATATCGGCATATATATGAGCAGCACCGGAGCCGCGCCGAAATAGCAGTACAGCTTGCCGTTGTGGTATGCCCTGTCCCAGAGATCGCCTGTGCCGCCGAGCTTTTCGCGGCGTTCGTAATAGTCGTACGGGTTATCGAGCGCGGCAAAGGCGGACGGGTCAAAGGGAATATCGAGGTTGGTCTGCCCCTTGATGAAGGCATCGAAAAGCTGGCTGTATTCGTCGTATTCCGCCATTGGCTTGGTGAACGGGTATTTGTCAAAGCCGACCGCCTTCACGGTTGAAAGCCCCGTAAAAACCACGCAGACAAGCAGTGCGGCGGCGATATATGCGTTTGCGGGAGAGCGGTCGGGAGCATATTGGCGGAGAAACAGTCTGTATTTAAGTATCGCTATGATAAACGCGCCGGCGGCGAAAAGTATGAGCAGTCGGACGACATTGAAGGAAAACGGCGGCTTTTGGTTAAATGTGATCGAATTGACGGTGAAAAGGCTGTGCGTGTCGAATTCGAAGGTCACGGAGTGCAGGTTGCCGCCGGAGGTTATGCCGAAAATGCTGTCGCCGCCCGGTATGAAACGGTTTTTGCCGACGAAAACGCGGTTTATGCTCGATGCGTCATCGGTTTTGTAAAGCGAAAAGGTGTAGTAATGGCTGTATTTTTTCGTGTTCAGGGTGACATACAGCGTTTTCGCATCGACATTTTCGATTTTCAGGCTGCCCTTGCCGCGCACGGATACGGTGCCGTCGCTGTATACCGAAACGGAACCGGTGGCGGTCGCGTTTGTCATGTCGGCAGCCACGGTGTCGGCGCCGCCGAGAGCGATGGCAATGCTCTGACGGTTCGCAAAGGCAAGCTCTGCGACGCATAAAACGGTGAAAAGAATGAAAAGGGAACGTACAAATGATTTCATGGCAGGTTATAATTAAAGTGCATATGTTGCGAACGCTCCGACGCAGAACACCGCCGCGACGGCGGTGACGGCGATCTTCACGGGGGTGCATTTTCCGCTTCTGAGATATTCGGCAACGGTCACAAGTCCCACGCCGAGCGAGGGAACGATATAGCGGAAATCCATTGAGCAGTCATGAGGATAGGCAAACGCAAAGGCGACATAGCTGCCCATGACGGTGAGCCACAGCAGCAGAAACCACGAGCGCAGAAGCGTCGGGCGGATGTTTTTTGCAAAAATCCATATCGCGGCGGCGACGGTGAAGCAAATCAGGATCGCGTTCGAAATCACGAGCGTCCACGCGGAAGCGGGTGTTCCGAGACGGAACTCGCCGAACACCGACGATTTTATGATGGCGGCTGCGAGGTTATATTCGAAAAACGAATTGCCCATCGTGCCGCGGCAGATATAAACATCCTCCTTAAATGAGCTGAGGACGTCGAAAATGCGTTCTCCGAAGCTGCGGAAGCCGACATACTGCTCATGGTCCTTCGAAAGCAGGGGGACATAGTTCAGGGGAACGCCCCAGCCGATGAGGTTGCGCACCGACCAGAAAAGCCCGGTCGGAACGCATACCGCGCCGAAGGCGCAGTACTGACCGACGACGCGTTTTTTGTTTTTGTCATTTATGAGCACGACGAGGAACATGACCGCCGTGGCGGGCGCGAGATACCAGTACGACAGCTTTGTCAGCATGGCAAGCCCGATCGACAGCCCGAGACCGATTATTGCGCCCCATCCCCGCGTTTTGTACCACCTGACGGCGAAATACATTGCGGTGAAAGCGAGCGTGACGGCAAGGCAGTCGTTGTTCACACTGCCTGCGAGAATTATGAAGGTCGGGTGGAAGGCGATGAGGGCAAACGGCACATAAAGCGACAGCCCGTCATGGCCGAGAAGCCTGAGAAGCCTGTAAAACACAAACATCGTCATGGTGGAATAAAGCGTTGTGAGCCAGCGGACGCCCATCATGGCGTCGTACAGCTCCGCGCCGCAGAGGGTCTGTATTTTCACCCAGACGGCGGCAACGGCGTGATGCAACGGCGGGTGATAAAACTGCCACTTTGTGCGCACGTCGAAGTCGGGGAGCCTGCCGTTTTCGCAGATATACTGAATATATCCGATATGGCCCGAACTTCCGATCCTGCCGATGTCGTGCTGGCGGGTGTATATATCCGTTTTGGCGGCGTAATTCAGCCTAAGCAGGAAGCCTGCCAGAAAAATGAGCAGAATCACGGCAATACGTATCGCCTTGCGGCGTTTTTCCGTTGTTTCGGGCATGGGCAGTACCTCACTTATTCCTTATATTTTATTTGTCGCGCCGACAGGCAAAAACACTCGGCGGATAAGGGTCATTTTTCTGCCGGAATACGATCCTCGGCGATCTTTCCGTCGGAAATGCATATGATGCGGTCAGCCTGCTCCGCTATGCTCATATCATGCGTGACCAGAAGTATCGTCTGCTTCAGCTTACGGTTCGATTTTTTCAGCAATGATATTATCTCCGCTGAATTTCTGCTGTCAAGGTTTCCGGTCGGCTCATCGGCAAGAAGCAGCTTTGGAGAAGTCATGAGCGACCGTGCAATGGCGACGCGTTGTTGCTGACCGCCTGAAAGCTGATCGGGGTAATGAAAGCGTTTTTCTTCAAGCCCGAGGAATCGAAGTATTTCGTCAAGGCGCTTTCCGTCGGGGAGTTTGCCGTCAAGCTCAAGAGGCAGGGTTATGTTTGCCTTGACATTGAGCATCGGCAGAAGGTTGTAAAACTGGTATATGACCGAAACGGTACGTCTCCGGTATTCAGAAAGTCCGCTTTCGTTCATTTCGAAAATATCTTTCCCGTCAACGAAGACGCTGCCCTCGGTTGGGCGGTCAACGCCGCCGATAAGGTGCAGAAGCGTTGATTTGCCAGAGCCGCTTGTCCCGACAATGGCGACGAAGGAGCCTTCCTCCACCGAAAACGAAACGTGGTCAAGAGCCGCGGTCGTGTCGCCGCCGACGGTGTAAATTTTGGTAAGATTATTTACGGCAAGTATACTCATGATGCGCCTCCTATACGTTCTTTTTCAGCTCGTCAATGACATTGACGCGGCTCACAACGGTGAGCATAAGCGCGGACACTGCCGCAAGCAGAGCCATTACAACAATAACCACGGTCGGAATGCCGGCAGTCGGGAAAATGAAACTCAGGTTTCTGACAGAACCATAAGCGGTGTATATTATATACAAATTTATGTAAAGCACAGTATCCCCTATAAATGTTACAGCAGTAATAGTCGCCAATATATTAACACAGTAATAAATGGTTTCAACAAACACCATACGTCGAAGCTGCGGTTTCGTAGCGCCGAGAGAACGCAACAGTGAGAATTCGGGCTTTCTTTGCATAAAACGTACATACAGAAGTCCTGATGCGCCGAGAACGGAGAGAAGAAATATCGTTGCCGAAAAGATGTCAAAGCGATCAAAAAAACGCTCCGTCACATCTTTTGATCTGAATCCGCCGCCGTTTTGCAGAATATACGCGCAAAAAAGTTTTAAAAGAAGGAAGAGCGAACACGACAAGGCAATCGAAAGTGAAAACACTCTGTACCTTTTTTTGTGATTCTGATAGCTTGCAGATGCAAGCTGTCCTGCGGTTCCGAATAAATATGTTATTTTGCGGTCAAGCCACGTTTCCTTGAGAGACACATTTATATCGTCCTTTGCCTTTGCAAGCTCAACAAGCGGCTTTTTTATCAGCCCAAGCGCCGGAACGATCGCCGCTAATGAAACTGCAACGAGCGATATCAGTGCGATTATCAAAGAATACTTTACTGCATCGATTCCCTGAAGCATGGATATGTGTGGAAGCCCCAGTGGTGTGCATATATCGGTATTGAGATATGACAACATCGGGGAAGACATTGCAAAGCCGAGTCCCATACCAAAGGGAATTGCGAAAACTGCCATCAGCATGGCGTCCGCCATCAAAAAGCAAAGCCCGTCACGCTTTTTCGCTCCAAGCGTCTTCAGCGACGAAAGCGTTCTCGCTTTTTCATTGCCGTTTATCATAAGTGCGCTTCCGATCGACACTGCACCTACTGCCACGCCGGTCGCCGCAAAAAGCATAAAAAGCGCAGTTTCCCTGATATAGGTGAATTTCGACGTGACTTCGCTCATTATTTCTTCAGGCACAACTTCAATTCCCGCAGCCACTCTGCGATCTGCGAACTCTTTATAGTAATAATTAGTGTTGAAGTCGGCAAGTGATACCCAAAAAACGAAATTGAACACAATAAGAGACACCGAAAGAATTATTGCCAAAAGCGTTACAAGGCAAGAACGTTTGTTGCGTCGCATTGAATTCAATGCGACCATAACTGCACTTTTCATGATGTGCCTCCTTTTTCAAACGTCCATAGAAGATGTTCGCTACCATCCGAATCACGATAATAAATGATTGCATCATAACGTGGGACGATGTGGGTACTTAAATCGTCCTCAATGATTGTGGATTCGCCGCTTGAAGCGCCATAGCTACCGAGCTTATTCTTGTACAAAACAGACTTCTTTTTGCCGAAAATCTGATTCCAACGGTTTGTTTTCGCTTGAAAGCACTGTTTGTATAGACGCCCCAAATTGTCATGCGACATTCCTATATATTGCGTTCCTCCGGATTTTGCAAGGTAATTGACTTCCAAAACAGGTTTAGTGTAAGTAATACAAAAATATTCATCTATTATTTCAATCTCAATCTCATCACATATTTGATCATAATTCAGAATTATCGGTTCGGTCAAATAGTATACCAAACACAGTATCAACGCAATGACGATTGCTATTGCGATACCAATATATCGCTTATTAGTACTTTCCATAATCGCCCTTCCTATTTATTAATGATACATACTACTTAAACGACTGCTGGGCAGCAAAATGCGCTGCCCAGCAAAAGAATTATTTGTTCACTCTGTAATGCGCCGTATCCGTACCGGAAGGAGTTGTTACTCTAACGTATCCAGTTAGATAAGTAGCATGTTCTGAACCCAAATACGCATTTGCTTCTATCCAACCCAGGCTGTTTCCACCACGGTTGTTGTTATCAGACCATGAATATGTCTCGCTGTCGGTGTAGCTATTAGAACGACCATATGCATAAACAGTAACATTAAAACCGTTATTTTCGCCGTATGTACGAGGTAATCCGTAATTCTGGAATTCAGTGCGAATTGATGTCGTACCCGTGCCAAACCATCCTGAACTATAAGCTTCATAATTCAGATAACCGAAGCCAACGATTTCGCCTTGATACACGACATCCGCAAACCATACTTCTTTATGGTCTTGTGATAAATCGTAGGTGAAGTCTTTGTAGGTTGTAGCAGCATTGCCGCTAAGAATAAGCAATGATAAGCAAACACTAAGTGTTATGAAAATAGATATAAATTTTTTCATTTTGTACCTCCATGTAATAGAAAATCGTTGTAATACATTGCGATCAAGTGTTGCAGGAGGCTTCACAGGTTATTGATTAATCGTTTTTTAGTTTAGCCTATGAAGCTTACAAAACGAAAAAGTAAAACCAAAGGATCGTTACAATAATTCAGTTGTGAAGTCAAATAATCATTTCTTCGCATTGTCGTTCTCCTTTTAGTTTTTTCGAAATGTCGCGTTGCTGCTATTGCGCAATGCAAGCGACATGTTCAGTTTCTAGCTTTGATTATAACACAATAAGTTTCTATTCGCAACAAAAATCAACTCAAAAATTGTTAACATTCGGTAAATTATTCCTGACGCATGATGCGGCGGCGGAGGAGGATATAGTCGGCGGCGTCGATTCTGCCGTTGCCGTTCAGGTCGGCTGCAAGGCTTTCGATGTCGTCGGGCATTATCATGCGGAGTATTATGCGGCGGACGATTATATAGTCGGCTGCATCGTTTTTGCCGTTGCCGTTCATATCTCCCGAAACCACTGCGGTGCAGATATACTCCACTCCGTCTGTCATTGCGGTGACGACGGTGCCGGTCGTGATATATTCTCCCTCCGGCGAAAGGGTCACGGGGCAGCCTATGGCGGCACGGAATTCTTCCGCCGTGGTCATGGGCGGAACGTCGGTTATGAGTCCGGCATCGATATCGATGGTGTATTTTTCGCTTGTGAAGCTGTCCTTCGAAGCGGTGAAGCTGAGGATGCCGGGTGAGGAGGAATATGCCGCTTCGCGGTATGACGTGTCAAACACCGCCTTGTTGTCGATTTTGACATAGACGACGGAGTCAAACGACGCTTCCGGATTTCCCGGCAGGCGGTCGAACATCAGCCTGAGCAGCTCGCCCGTACCCCTGACATAGCCGTCGGAGGCGCAGAAAACAAGGCGGAGCTGTCCGAAGCCGTTGTCGTCCACCGAAATAATGTCGCAGTTCAGCGCGGCGCCCTTTTCCCAGCCCGCGAGCTTCACTTTTTTATAGTCGTAGATTATATTGACCGATGCGCCGGATATGCCGCCGTTGACGGCAAGCGACACGGTCAGCGGCACGGAATTCACACCGTTTCCGCCTTCGAGGTTGAAAACCACGCTCGCGTCCCCGCCCTTCACCTTCAGGAGGCAGAGCGTGAGCATGATTGCCATGAGCAGTGCTGTGATTTGTTTCATGGTATTATGGTGGGATACTACTTATCCTTTATCCTGCGCCAGTATTCCTCCGCCGCCTTTTCCTGTTTGTTGTCGCCGTAGGTATAATACCTGCGGTCGGTCAGGTCGTCGGGAAGATACTGTTGCTTTACGTAGTTGTTCGGATGACCGTGGGGATAGATATACTTTGCCGCCTTCACGCTGTCCGACGGCGTTGTTTTGTCACGCAGATGAGTCGGTACGTTTGCGCCCCTTCCCGCGTCGATATCCGCTTTGGCGTTTGCGTACGCCATGTATGCGGAGTTTGATTTCGGCGCAGTCGCAAGCATTATGACCGCCTCGGAAAGAGGGATAGCCGCTTCGGGAAGACCCAGCTTCAGCGCCGATTCGACGCAGGCGTTCGTTATCGCCGCCGCCTGCGGATACGCGAGACCGATATCCTCGGACGCAATGACGAGCAGTCTGCGGCAGGGTGACAGCAGGTCGCCGCCCTCAAGCAGCCGCGCGAGGTAGAATATCGCGGCGTTTTCGTCGGAGCCGCGTATCGACTTCTGGAACGCGGAAAGCAGGTCGTAATGCTCGTTTCCATCCTTGTCGAAGCGCATTCCGCTCCGCTGTGTGAGCTGAAGCGCGGTCTCGCGGTCGAGGGCGCTTCCGGAGGCGTAGTACGTATTTTCGAGCGCGGTCAGCGCTTTGCGCACATCGCCGCCCGAATAGCCGGCTATGGCGGAAAGCACGCTGTCATCGCAGTCCTTTGCGCCGTATTCCGCGCATAGATATTCCATTCCGCGCCGGAGAGCCGGCATGATATCCTCCGGCGTCAGCGGTCTGAATTCAAAAACCGTTGCGCGGGAAAGTATTGCGCCGTAAATCGCGAAATAGGGGTTTTCGGTCGTGGAGCCGACAAGCGTGACCCTGCCGTCCTCCATATATTCGAGCAGTGACTGCTGTTGGCGTTTGTTGAAATACTGAAGCTCGTCGATATACAGCAGGGTGCCGCCCATGCCGGCAAGTGTACCGGAAGCGTCGAGCGCATCCTTCACGTCGGAGAGTGAGGCGGTCGTCGCGTTCAGGCGGAAGAACTGTTTGTTTGTTATGGCGGCAAGTATGTCGGCGAGAGTGGTCTTGCCCGTGCCCGGGGGACCGTAAAATATGAGCGACGGCACGTGTCCGCTTTCGATTATACGGCGGAGCGGCGCGCCCTTTGCAAGCAAATGTTTCTGACCGCACACCTCGTCAAGAGTGCGCGGACGTATTGCGTCGGCAAGCGGCATGACATTATTTCTCTTCTTTGTCCTTCCTGCGGAAGGAGATCTTGTTTTCGGTACGTTCTGAAATACGCTGGAGGTTCGTTCTGTGCATGAATATCACGAAAAGTCCGACAAACAGCGCAAAGCCCATCGGGATGATATTGGGCGGCGTTCCCGCACGGAGCTGCGAGAAACATATGACAAGTCCGGGATATACGAACGCGGCAATGACGGAGGCAAGCGAAACATAGCGCCAGATGAGCAGCACAAGAGCGAATACGACGACGAGCACCAGGAAGATCGGCGGATCGAGGCAGAGAATCGCGATCGCGGACGACAGCACTCCCTTGCCGCCCTTGAATCTGTATTTCACGGGGGCGATGTGACCGAGCACGCAGAAAAGCGCCGCGAGATACGCGATGTTTTCGCCGCCGAGCAGTCTGCCGAAGAAAACCGCCGTCGCGGTCTTGAGCGCATCTCCCAAGAGAGTATAAAAGCCCGCTTTTTTGCCGTATACACGGAACATATTCGTCATGCCGGCGTTTTTGCTGCCGTAGTTTCGGATATCTTCGTTATAAAGCGCTTTGCTCGTCATTATCGCGAAGTTCATGCTGCCGAGCATATACGCGGCGACGGAAACTATCACGAACATCAGCACCGAAACGGTGCTTGCGACATTATCGGAGACGGAGCGGGAATGGAGATATGTTCCGACAAGTCCTGTCGAATATGTGGTCATATTTTCCGCCTCAAACGGCTCCCACAGGATTGCGAGCAGGATGAACGTCAGTGCCAGAGCCGCAAGCACGGCAAGCGTCACTTTGAGTTTTACGGAATCATTCTTTTTTGATTTATTCGTCTTTTTGGCGGGCATTTCTTTTCCTCGTGATTCTGTATGGTAATACAAATATATTATACTATTCCGCGCCGCGTTTGTCAATAGAGCGGCAGTACGTTTCGGGGCGTCAAAGTTTCCTCAAAGGTATTGAAAAGGCGGGAGATTTATGATAGAATAAAAGTAACACCGCGCAAAATGCAACCGGCGCGCCTGCACCGCCCGGATCGCGCGGTATTGCCCGAAGAACGGTGATTCATATGTTTCTTACATCGCATATCATTCCGGTCCCGCACCTCTTCACAACGCGGCGCGGCGGCGTCAGCCGCGGCGTTTTCGATTCAATGAATCTTGCCTCGGGGAGCGGCGACCTGCGCGACTTTTTTGAAAATGTGATCGAAAATCACGATATCTGCGCCCGTTCGCTGGGCTATACGGCGCATGACGTATGCCGGACGTTTCAGGCGCACACGACGTGCGTTGAGGTCGTCACCGCCGCCGACAAAGGCATGGGACTGTTCCTGCCGCCGTTTGACCACGGTGTTGACGGCATTGTGACAAGGGAACACGGCGTCGTGCTGTCGGTACGCGGGGCGGACTGCCCGACTATACTTGCCTGCGACGCGGCTGACGGCGTCGTCGGCGCCCTCCATTCGGGGTGGCGCGGTACGCTTGAAAATGCGGTCGGCGCGCTTGTTTCGAAGATGGTGTCGCTCGGCGCACAGCCGCATTGCATCACGGCTGCCGTCGGTCCCTGCATAAAGGGCTGCTGCTATGAGGTCGGGCGTGAGCTTTTCGAAGCGTTCGACGGCAGAGGCTACGGATATGCGTTTGTGCCGAAGGGCGAAAAATTCATGCTCGACCTTTCGGTCATCATAAAAGCTCAGCTTGTTTCGGCGGGCATTCCGGACAGCGGGATTGACGTGATTCCCGACTGCACCTGCTGTTCGCACGATTATTTCTCCCATCGCAGAATGGGAGTGAACCGCGGGACGGGCGGGGCGATGATTGCAGTATGATGACGGGGGAGCAAACACCCTCACTTCGCGTGGCTCGTTCGTGCGTTTTCTCCCCCGTTAGCCCCC
>ERZ827440.3818-NODE-3818-length-10948-cov-3.386579_pt1 | contig 10948 bp, 5 predicted proteins | sample MGYA00519774_ERZ827440 | MGnify/ENA primary metagenome ERZ827440 (study PRJEB31778, sample SAMEA3449302) | human gut metagenome | biome: human gut; feature: human-associated habitat; material: faeces | place: United Kingdom | collected 2010/2012 ... | reverse complement strand
GACTTCGGTGTCGATGATTTTCTTGCGACCACCTTCCGGATGTACGGCAGCGAGTATCAGGAGGTGGAACTGATCTGCGACAACTCCGTGATCGATGCTATCATCGACCGCTTCGGAACAGATGTAACCATCTACGCCTGCGATATGAGCACCTTCCGCGTGATCGTCCGTGTGGCCGTCAGCCATATCTTCTTCAGCTGGATTTTCGGCTTCGGCGGGAAGGTCAGAATCAAAGGACCTGAAGAAGCTAAAAGACAATATGCATCAATGATTCGTGATGCAGCTTCGGAATTAGAGTAGAACGAGAGGTTTGTGATATGGGACGCCTGATGGGATCTTCCAATTCGAACAACTATGGCGAACAGATTTTTATTAATAAGGCATCAGAATACCTGGATGATACCAACATCATATACTGGAACCGTCAGCTTTTCGGGAAAGAATTCGATGTCTGTATTCTTATGCCCGAAAAAGGAATCCTTGTAGTTGAACTTAAAGGATGGCGCGAGGAGAATATACTACGCATTGAAAATAATGATTCAGTGATTATTCAGACCAACGATGGTGAGGTATCTGCATCACCGCAGAAGCAAGCCCGAGGATATCGTTTTTCCATTGAGCGCCATATTCGTCAGAATATCAGCAAGTTCCCGCTTGTATATCAAATGGTCTGTTTGCCACAGGTATCCAAGGCGTTCTTCAAATCTCATCGGCTGGATGTGGTCATGGAAGAAAAGTTTACGATTCTCAAGGAGGATTTGAAAGACAACACATCCTTTTTCAATAAGCTGGATCAAGCACTCCGTGAGGTTTGTCATTGGAACAGAGATCCATTTGACCGGAGAACCATGTTGGAGGTCCGTAACCTGTTTGAAACGGATATCAATGTTGACGAAGATGGCGAATCCGAAATTGAAAAAGAACTTGCCTCGTCCTATCATCGGCATGACTATTCGCGCTTTTACTATTTCAACGAATTCGATCAGATGTCCGGCAATACCATCAACGATATGGTGGCTCAATATTTGCACGGCTGCAAACTGTACTGCGTCTTCTCCAAGAAAGCACAGATGCTTGCTGTCATCAAAGCCCTTGATACTGCCCTTACGCAAAGGGGGTTAGTCCGTAATCGCGACAACATCGAAATTGCATTTGACGAGCAAAAAAGCCATACTCCTCTGGCTGAGTCTGTTGGGGATATGTTCATGGGATTCCATTGTTCCATGAGTGTATTGAGTGCGCCCTTTGATAAGAATACGACTTCCTTCGCAATCCCAAATGGCAGTTACAGTTCTGCCCAGAAACGCATACTCGAAAAGCTTAGTGAGCAGAGCCAGTTTAACTTTGAGCAGTACCAAGTTGAACATGCAACCCCCGAAAAGAATATTGTCATTCGTGCTGGTGCCGGTACTGGAAAAACCTATACCATGATTTCTCGCATTGGCTTTATCTGCTATACGCAAAATGTCCCGCTGCAGAAGATGGCCGACCGCATTGTGATGATTACATTCACCAATGAAGCTGCCGACCAAATGGAGGAAAAGCTCAAAGCATATTTCAAAAATTGCTACCTGGTAACCTCAAAACCCGATTATCTGCAGATGATCTCCCAGATTGACCATATGCAGATAAGCACCATTCACTCCTACGCCAAGAACCTTATCGCTCAGATGGGTACTGCGTTTGGATATGGAATTGACTTAAGTATTACATCCAGCGAGTTTTATCGCCGTAAAAAGATCTCTGATTTGCTTGATGCCTATATTTATCAAAAAGAAATGGAGCAGGGCAAAAACTATACCGACAAGCTGGGTATGCCTGTTTATGCTATCCGTGACAGCATCCTTGATTTTATCGGAAAACTTCACAACAAGAGTGTAGACATTGGAGCTATTGAACCCCAAGACTTCGGGACCCTTCTGAACAATGAATCTCACGGCGAACTGCATGAGCTTCTTGCGAGTGTAATTCCTGCCGTGGAGCGTGAATACTTTGAGGAACTCATTGAGGACAACAAAATTCACCTTAGTTCCATGATGTCTGTTCTCAATCGTTTTATCAACAATCCAGAAAGCGAAAGCAGAATGAGGGAACTAAAAAAAGATAAACACGCCCAGCAGTTTATGTTCGTCGATGAGTTCCAGGACACCGATGACTCTCAAATCGAGTCTCTGCTGCGTATTTCACAGGTTCTTGATTATAAGCTGTTCCTTGTAGGCGATATTAAGCAGTGTATTTACCGTTTCCGTGGCGCAAAGGAAAAAGCCTTTGACCAATTAGGTATCGCAGAAAATCCCGATAAATGGTTGGAGTTCTCTCTGCAGCGGAACTACCGCACCGACAAGCATTTACTTGATATCTTTGATCGGTCCTTTACCAAATGGGGGAAACTGGACGACGAACTTCTTACTTATGATGAAGATAAGGACAGGCTTATTGGAACACAGGATTATAACGGCAAGTATTTAACCAGTGTAAATCGTTTCTATCGTAGGCTTCCCACCACAAGCGAAGAGATGCGCATCCCAATTCTTGTTGAAGAAATCAAGCGCATTCAGAAGCGTATCCAGTATGAAGAGAGCCATGGCATGAAGCTCTCTGCAAAAGAAAAGAGCATTGCAATCCTTGTTCGCGAAAACTGGCAGGCTGACATGATTCGTACAGATTGTGCCCGACTCGGAATTAGCGTACACACCAACACAGGCGGTGACTTGTATATGTCCCAGCCTGCCATTGATATGCTCACTTTGGTTAACGCGCTGGTACATTTCGATGAGGCCGACTACTTGTACAACCTCGTAACATCGAACTTTTTTAATCTCGACATTCCTAAATCCAATCTGTACGAAATTCGCATGAAGATTCGCACCGGCGGCTGGAGAGCAAAGACGGACGAAAAAGAGCAAGTCAATTACCTTATCAACTTCATGAACCTGATGCTTGCGAACACCGTTGATAAGAATAACAAGTGGGAATATATCGTTGCCAGCCTCAGAACGCAGCCTATTCTGCAAGCAATCCGCAAGGTCTATAACACTCTCGAGCCGTGGAAGCATTTCAGCAATGACCCATGGAAACAACACTATTATCAGTTGAATGTCGACCTTCTATTTGAGCAGATTATCAACGCCTGCAATGTAGACAGACTCACCATCAATACGCTACAGGAACATCTTCATAACAGTATCGTTTCGCAAGTATCTGTCGATAGCAGAACCCCAGCCCAAAATGAGGAAGAAACTGCTATTCAGTGTATTACGGTTCACAAATCGAAAGGCCTTGAATATGGTCATGTAATCATGCCATTCTGCTCGGCATCTATGGACTTCATCAAAAGGACGCAGTTGCAGATCAGCACCACCAAGTATCAAGGTAGATATCGTATTGGATATAGCATGAGCGTGGGCGATTCCGGCGAAATCGTCCAGAACGACTTCTATGATGAAATCATTGAGAAGTCTGAAAAGGCCCGCGAGGAAGCTCGTGTCCTCTATGTTGCTATGACAAGATCAATTCGATCCTTCTCTTGGATTGAGATCCAAGGAAAGCATAATCTGTCTTGGCAGAATCTCATAGAAACGGAGGTCTAAGAAATGCCGTTTAAAATCTACACATACGAAGACCCTTACAAGTTAGATAAAGCGGATTTCTGGAGTGAGATTTCTGCCTTGCCCCACTTCTGCAGTGCACGAACCCTTGTCAATGGCCTCAAGGATGTATTGGGCGATAGTATCAAGGGCTTAATCTGCCCGCTGGATGAACTTGTCCAGCATGAAGAGGTCTACATGCAGTGGACCGACAATATTAGCCTTCGGGTGCAGCAGTACAGCGCTTTTTCCTCTGCTTTCAAGCAGCTGTTAGAGAAGCGCAGAATAAGCAAGCCTTTCCACATGGCTTTAGAGCAGAACCAGAATCATTTCCTCGAAGCTATACGCCTGTTTATTGAGCTTGACATCTCCGCATCTGCTATTGACGGAAGTAAGGGCAATACCGAGCAAAAGCTCTTTGTTCACATGCTCAAAAAGGCACAGGAAAGCTCTCTCTTCCGCTTTCCCCAAACACCTTCTCGCGAGAAACTGAAGGAGATTGTTGTTTCGCTCGCCAAGAAGGAAGTCGAAGAATGTACTGGAACACCACAGGAAGTAAAGCGTTGTGAAAGAGCGGTTGGCGCAACCAAGGAGCTGCCGTTTGACAGCATCGTTGTTCATGGTGTACATCAGTTTACGCCGGTGCAGCTCCGCCTCCTGCTTGCTATGGAAAAGATGGGTATAACCATCATTTTCCTGTTCAATTATCAGAAGAAGTATTCCAAGATTTACTCCTCTTGGAACGATATCTATGGGTGCTTTGAAGTGCCCATCCATCACGATACTGTTGTTCGCGAGTACACACCTCCCACTATGCAGAATCCGAGCAACGCTCTGGCTTGTGCCCTTGGTGAGATATGCGAGGACAGAAATGCCGTAGGTAGTGGCATGCTCAGAAAGTGGTATAAGCTGTACAAGAGTGTTCAGCTTATGGAGTTCGCGAATATTACCGAGTACGCGCACTTTGTTTCCAACCACTTTGATGCTGCCATTCAGCGCTATTCCGAATCGCGTAGCGTCATGGAAAGAGGCAATGATGTGTGGAGTAATGCGGCTGTTCTGCGGCATTTAGATGAGCAGGTATATACTGCAAATCGCGATGTACATACGCTGTTAAAAATCTATTACCCCGAATATGCCAAAGACCGCCATTTCCTCTCCTATCCTATTGGCCAGTTCTTCTCTGCGATTTATCGTCTTTGGGATTATGAGAATAGCAAGATTATCTTTGATGTTAATGCTATCAAAGAGTGCTTGTCCTCTAACATTCTAAGCGTTGCCCCCGGCGAAGTGCTGCTCCGAACTTTCTACAATGTTGAGATTCTCTTTGAGAATGTAACTACATATGACGAGTTTCAGCGCGAGATTGTTGAGGGGTATGCAAAGAACTATGACAAACTGGCTGGTACCCCTGGCAATGATGCTCTTTCTGAGCTCAAAAACCTGTCTATCTACAATAAGTACAAAGTCACCAAGAAGGACTTGCTTGCCCTTATTCGTGCTATCGAAGAGATTAACGAGATAGCCACATACCTTTTCGCATTGGACAATTCTCGCGAGGACTTCATCAACTTTGGTAAGCACTTCCACAATCTTGAAGAGTTCCTCAAGCAGCGTGAATTGGCACTTGCAAATGAGCAGGAGCGAGCTTTGATTACCGCACTTCAGCTGCGTCTGGATAAGATTAAACCAGAACGGTCCACTTTTTCCGGAACATTCCGAGACTTGAAAGAGGGCCTCTACTACTATCTGAAACAGAAGAACGACGAAGATCAAGGCGTTGACTGGATTGTAAAGAACTACGAACAGATTGATGGCGATATTCTGCAAAGCAAGCGCCAGTTTGAAAGAGAGCAGCACAAGGTCTACCACTTTGCCTGTGTATCTGACCGTGACATGAATATGACCGTCAACGATCAGCTACCGTGGCCGCTGACTGATAAGTTTATTCGTGCTGCTTATTCTCCTATTGACCTGCAGTTTCAGGTTTACTACACAGCGCTGGGCGAACGCAGTAACTTCCTCAGATACGCTCTTTTCTACGGCCTGTGCTACAACCGCTGTGATGCTCGTCTCAGCTATGTTAAGCAGTACGGAGATGAAACAACCGAGCCTTATGCATTGCTGACCATCTTGGGATTGAAGCCTAAAGCTGAACTTTTAGAAAGCGTCAACAAGCCTGCCCCGTTCTCTATTTCTGTTGACCAAGAACTTACCAAAGGAATCAAGTATGATCGATTCCAAATGATGGACATGTTCCTATGCCCGTATCGTTTCTTTTTGGATTATGTAATGGAAAACAGCCCGGTCGTACAGGGCAACTTCCTGTATCAAAAGTATTTTGAGAATCTGCTGATCGAAGCGGTATGGAAACGGGTCGGCAAACACAAGCGTTCTGACGCCATGAAATACCTGTCCAAGATTTTGGAACAGGAAGCACAAAAACTTGAGCCATTCTTCAAATTCTGGAAAGCGACCGAGATCTTCGACCTCAAAGCAAGAGCAAGGAACTACCTTGTTCATGAAGTTATTACAAATGGCAGTGGTTTGTTTGTCAAACCATATGACTCCGAGCACATGAATATGCGCAAGCACTTTGGTGCAGCATTGTTTGCGGTCGATGTTTCTGAAGTGGAAAGAAAGAATCCATATCAAGAATTTGAGGCACTTGTACGAAGAGATGGATGGAATAAAATCTATTCTCTCCACCGATTACCACTACCCGGAAATCAGGAAAAAGCAGATATCCTTCGCAATGAGACAAAACTATATCTAAATCAAGCTTGCCGAAAAGACAAGACGGCAATTCCTTCCGATTGGTGTATCTATTGCGTTCATAGAGAGAATTGTATGGAATCTTTCCTACGCAGCGAGGTCGGCATGTCCAGCTCTAGAAATGAACCCTGCATCAATCGCTCTGTCAGAGCAAATGCCCCTGCCAAAACCACTTTGCCTCCTGTGTGTGAGCAGGAAATTATTGATGTGGAGGCAGTTCCCGCTGAACCTATTGTCCCTGCAACCGCAAGCATTATCGACACTGCACCTGCGGTAGAAGCTCCTATCGTGGAAACTCCTGTTGTGGATGTTCCCGCTGTAGAAGCTCCTGCTTCTGAAGTTGTCTTTGTGAAATCTCCTGCTGCAGAAGTACCGACTCATGTGGATACTCCCAAGTCTCCGGAATTGAGTATCTTCGAGCAGATGTTTCGGCAGATTCAAGAAATGGTGGAGGGAAACCGACAGGAAATTCAGAGTCTAAAGGGTGAACTTGCTGCAAGACAGTCTCGCCGCGAGGATACTACGCGTATTCAAGCTCGATTGGAAGACGAAGAGCACAGAAGCCAAGAGCTTCTGGACAAGCTTGCGGAAACTGAGAGTCGCCTTGCAACGAGTGAAGCACAAGTGAAGAAGCAAAGGGAACTTGAGTTTACAGAGAGCGAACTTGCCGAGCTGCGGAAGTATTCTACGATCATTGTGTTTGACACATGCTCCATTATGAACTGTCCCAATCTTCTCGATGGAGTAAACGATGGGGAACTGGTTGTGGTCCCCAAGGATGTAAACAATGAGCTTGAGCACCACAAAACAAGATTTGGCGCGGATGATCGAAAATTCAAAGCGCAAAAAGCTATTACGGCAATCTTTAATTACAAGAGACGCTTCCCGCTTGCTTATGCAGATGGCCTGCCTAGTTTAGTTCCCGAAGCCTATCGTGCAAAAGCTGACGAAAAAGAGCAAAACGATAACAAGATTTTGGCTGTCGCACTCCGTTATAAGATCTATACGGACATTCCGGTGCTTTTCATCACCGATGACAGAAGCCTTTCTAACAAGGCATCTGGCGAGGGACTTGATGTGTGGACATCCAAAGACTTTCTTGCGCCTCCCGAAACTTCTTTCGATGATGAGAGTCCTACCGTCCCAGGAACGCCTGCGCCTATTCCTGAACTGGAAGCGCAGATCGCTGAGGCAACGGCAGCGGAAACCCCAGCTCTGGAAAGCAGCGAGGAAGAACGACTTGATGCAGAGGCCGCAGAAACCAAAAGGCAAGCGAAAGCCAAAGAAGAATACCTTGCACAAAAGATCAGCACAAAATTGCTTCATTTAGAGGCAAGCCAAATTTCGCTTCTGCAGAATAACGGTATTAAAACCATAGCTGATTTCATGGCTCAGACAGAGAATAGCTTTGCCAGCATGAAGGTCAAAAAGGGCATTCCTTTTACAGCGCGATTTTTGAAAGAGCAAGAAACCATTCGATGCAAACTTGAGAATCTATAATATTGCAGGAAACCACCGATGCAGCCTTGGTTTCTTGTCAAGCTGAGAAAGGAGAGCTGCGTATGTTAGTAGGGTGTTATTATCGATGCCCCATAGTCATTGAAGAAGGTGACAAAGACCATCCCCGTTTCTATGTCCTTGCTCAGCTGGACGAGTACAACGAAATTGCCGATGCAATTAAGGTCAAATCAACGCATAATCGCCGGGAACGCCCAGTTTACGGGCATTGCGGCTGGTCGAGGGGTCGGTTTTACTACCGGATTACTACTTTTGAGGGAAGGCCTTGGGATGCGAGAGACCCCCATAAGACCACATTCATGGCATTGAAGCATGCAATCAGACTATCAATATGGCGGAAACAGAAAGAGACCCCCGGTGTGGAGAAGGCACCGGGGGTCTCTTCGCCCCAGAGGAAGGGATACGGGGAGCTGCGGTTCGGGGTGCGACCCGGCCATCCACGCAAGGCGGTTACGAGTATATCACAGGCCGAGGCGCTTGCGCATGGCCTCACGCATCTCCATCATCTTGTATTCGCGGCGGTTCTCGCCCGCGAACTTGATTGGTGCGCAGCGCTCCAAGATGCGCGTGAAGATGCGCGGCCATGGGGCGTCGTCGGCATCGGACTTCGTAGCGATGTTTGGGTCGAGGTTCGTCGTGACGACCATCGGCCTGCGGTTCTTGTAACGCGAGTCGATGATGTCGTAGACATGCCCCATGACGTAATCGGTGCTGCGGTGCGCCCCCAAGTCGTCGATGACGAGGAGGTCATACTTGAGGAGGCGCGACTTCGCGTTCTCGCGCTCGTTGAACGGCACCGACTCGATGTGGGTCACGATGTCCTGCACGCTGGTCTGCAACGCGGAGAACCCGAGGTCGATGACCCGGTTGGCGATTGCCGAGGCATAGAAAGACTTACCTGTGCCCACCTTTCCCCAGAGGAGCAACCCATTCATGTCATCGCGTGAGAACGTGTCGGCATAGCCCTTGCAGATGGCAGCTATCTGGGGCGTCCTGCCGTCATCGGCATCGAAGGTGCATCCACGAAAGAAGGCGCATCCGGCGAAGCACTCAGTGCGCGCTCTCTCGATTTTGCGCTTCCGCTCTGCGGCAAGCTCGCGCTCACGGCGCTCCGCCTCCGCACGCTTCATGCACTCGCAGGGAATCGGCACGATTGCCGTGTGTCCGCCGAGAAGTTCCGTGGAAAGGCGCATTTCCTTCGGCGTTCCGCATCTTCCGCACACGAGCAGGCCATCTGAATTACGGTAATCATCATCGGCGATGGTTTCGGTAAATTTCTTCATTGTTGGTCAGTCCTTTCTTTTCTGAATTGCTGAGAGCCGTTTTACGGCCATCAGATTGCACATTAGTCCTCGGGTGAGGAGGATGGCGTGAAAACGCCGTGTGAGCGATTCTGTTCACGCGTGGGTGTATATCAGTATGTCCCGTCGCAGAGCATTTCCTGAGCGGTGAAGTAATCGCACCCGTGTTTCTCCATGACCTCCTCCGGTGTCATCTCGCGCCGACCGGGATTCGATGCAAGGGGTTTATGCGAGGTCGCTTCGCGCTTGGCGTCTCTCCTTGCCCAGTTGCGGATGGTGGCGAGGTGGTTCTTGTAGCTCTTGCCGGAGCTGTCCATGTACGTGCTCAGGCGGTCGATGCGCTCCTGCCAATCATCGGGGAACTCGGCCTTGAGCTTCGAGAGGTCGGTGTCCGTCAGTTTGACGTTGCGATACCGCCCATAGGTGCCCTTCTTCTCGAGAGCAGCCTTCGCCGGGGCGGTCGCATATCCATCGGTACTTGCTCCCTTTTTACTTTCTCCATCCGTATTTGATTGCTTAGTACTTAATTGCGCTCGATTTTCCACATGTGGGTTATCCAGTTGTGGTTTATCCACATGTTGATTTTCCACATGTGGGTTTTCATCTTGTGGGTAGTCCGAGAAGGTCCAGAGCCAGTCGATGATTTTCCCCTTGTCATCGCGGATGCGCTCGCGGGTCAGGTAACCGCCTGACTCCAACTCCTTGATGGCGGAGCGGATGACGCTCTCTCCGTCAGACGGGAGGATGGAGGTCAGCCCTGCCGTGCTGAAATTCCAGTTGTCGGGAAGCGAGAGCATGGTGCTCAGGAGACCGCGAGCCTTGAGCGATAGGTTGCTCTTGAAGACCTGATTGTCGATGACCGTGAAATTGCTCTTGTGTGCTTTACGAAGAACCGCCATAGATGTTTTCCTTCCTTGCGGGTGCCTTGATGGGAGCCGTCATGCGACGGCGTTTCCCGTCTCTGTCAACGTGTACCAGTTGCGGTAATCGGGGTCGAGACCGCCATATTCGCGCTCGGCGATGAGACCGCCTTCGCGAAGCTCCCTCAAGGCCTCTGTCGCGTCGCCTGACGGAGGCTCATGAAGGGGAACATCTTCCAAAGGTACTCGGGCGACACATGCACGTAAGCGCGACCGCATGTATTGAAATGACCGGCCTGCGACCCGTCGGGGAACCGCATCAGGTGCGCGATATGATTGAGCACGACTGCGGCGCGGATGCCGTGCTCCGTCGCCACATCTGCATCGAAGCTGACTTCCATGTAAGTGCCTCCAAACGACAATACCCCGTGGTGATAGCGGACACCACGGGGTATTTCTATATATTTCCCGCCACGAGGGCTGAGAAAGCTAAGTTGTCCGGTTCCGCTATAAACCTCGATACCAAAGATACACCATTCGGCGATGGGATGCACGCTGCATGGCGGCTCCATATATTCACCATGTTTGTAGTAAGATAGCATCCTACAATGCTTGCAATATGTCATATCGCTCTCCACGTATCCTTCACATGCCCATTTAATTATTTATAGGGACACGCGCGAGGGGCCGCCGGGTGCCAAATCGGTCGGGAATGTGAAATGTGGGTGCCGAAAGCGCCGTGGTGTCGTATCATCGAGCCAGTCCTTTCTGCTTGATGAGTTGCAGCAGAGACGGGAGACCCGCAGGGGGAGGCATCTGCCATCCGCTGCGGGTCTTTCCTTTTTACGGCCTACCAGTCCGCTTGATTTTCATCCTCGGCCATGTCGATGGTTTCCGACATTTCGGT
>ERZ827440.3817-NODE-3817-length-10952-cov-6.693218_pt1 | contig 10952 bp, 10 predicted proteins | sample MGYA00519774_ERZ827440 | MGnify/ENA primary metagenome ERZ827440 (study PRJEB31778, sample SAMEA3449302) | human gut metagenome | biome: human gut; feature: human-associated habitat; material: faeces | place: United Kingdom | collected 2010/2012 ... | reverse complement strand
TCTTATAGGAGCTGTTGGCCAGAATGAGCTTGTAGCCGCCGGACTGCAGGATCTCCAGGACGCTGTCCGGCACCAGAGAGGTGTCGAAGCCGGGGCCGGTGATGGAATCCAGGCTCACCACCTGGGTGATGCCGTCCACGTCGTTGATCTCGTCGCACAGGTCGCTCACCTGGGTGGCGGTCAGGTCGTCATGGACCAGGATAAAGTGGCTGGTGGTCATGCCGAAGTCCTCACCCAGCTTGTTGGTGCCCACGATGCCCACCAGGTCCTGGGGCAGGGAGTCGAACAGGGTGTAGTACACTTCGGTCTTACTCTGGGCCACGATAAAGGGGACCAGGACCAGGATAAAGATTGCTACGATAGGAGCAGCGTGGGACGATACAAAGTAGCTGAGCTTGGTGAGCTTGGGGATGATGGTGCGGTGCTTGTACTTTTCCACCAGCCGGTCAAAGGAAAGGATCAGAGCCGGCAGGACCACCACCGTGCAGATGACGCCCAGCGCCACGCCCTTGGCCATGACGATGCCGATGTCGCGGCCCAGGGTCAGGCGCATGGCGCACAGTGCCAGGAAGCCGGCGATGGTGGTCAGGCTGGAAGCGGAAATGGAGGTCATGGTCTTGCAGATGGCGCTGACCATGGCTTCTTCATTATTAGAGCGCAGCTCCTTTTCCTCCTGATAGCGGTGCAGCAGGAAGATGGAGAAGTCCATCGTAACGCCCAGCTGCAGCACGGTGGCCAGTGCTTCGGTGATGTAGCTGATCTGGCCCAGGAAGATGTTGGTGCCGAAGTTGTACGCGATGGGGAACAGCAGGCCCAGCATGAACAGCAGCGGGGTGATGGTGCTTTCCAGCGAGAGGAACAGCACCAGCAGGCTGGCACCCACGGCGATCAGGATGTAGAGCGGCATTTCCTGGTTGACCAGTGCTTTGGTGTCCTGCAGGATGACGCTCATGCCGCCGAAGAAGCAGTCCTTGCGCAGCAGCTTTTCGATCTGAGCGACGGCTTCCATGGTCTCGTCGCTGGCGCTGGGGGCGTCAAAGCGGACGATCAGCATGGTGGAATCGTTTTTGCCGAACATGAACTGCTGGACATCCGCGGGCAGCATCTCGGTGGGGATGCTGGGGTCGATGACATCGCTGAGCCAGAAGGTCTGGGTGACACCGGGCACGGCCTCGATGTCTTTCTTCATGGCAATGAGTTCGTTGGTCGGCAGGCCTTCCACCGTGATCATGCCGGTGGACGCCAGATGGAAGTCATCCTCGAGGGCTACCTCGCCGATCATGGAGTCCAGATCCTGCGGCAGGTAGGTGAGGATGTCATAGTTGATGCGGGTGGCAACTGCGCCGATCGCGGAAGGAATCAACAGCAGGAACGCTACTGTCAGGATCAGCTTCCGGAAGCGCACAATGCCCTGTGCGATCTTTTTCATGAGTACCCTCCAGAGTCAGAAATGGATAAGAATCTTAGTAAAATGACCAGTGGTCATTTCCAAGCAAACACTATTATAACCAGGACAAACCGGGTGTCAAGCACAAAAATGACCAAAAGTCAGTTTTTTTATCACAGGCCGGCGATTGTATAAGAAAACGCTCTTGCACAATTGCGGCAAGACTGCTAAAATGATTGAGACAACCAACAAGGACAACGTATGAACGTGAGAAAAAGAGAGAAAAGAGGAATCGACCCAGAGCATGAGTACCGTGGAAGGCAAAAAACAGGAAAAGCGCCGGGCCCTGCTGGATGCAGCCTACGAGCTGTTTCTGGAGCGCGGCACCGCCAAGACCAGCGTGGAGGACATCACCTCCCGGGCCAAGGTGGCCAAAGGCACTTTTTACCTGTATTTTCAGGACAAAGGTGCGGTGATGCAGGCCCTGCTGGGGCGGGTGAGCTACCAGCTGCTGAACAATGCGTGCGAGGCTGTGGAGCGGCAGACCGGCCTTGAGACGTTCCCGGACAAGATGGTGGCCGTGATCGACCATATTATCGAAGCGCTGCGGCGGGACACGGTGGTGCTCAAATTCCTGGAGCGCAACTTCGTGTGGCCGGGGCTGGACCAGATCGAGGCCAGCCGCGACGCCGAGCCGCTGATGCGCAAGCTGCTCAACGTGGTGCTGGCCAGCCCGGAAATGGCCGGCCGCACCGAGCGGGAGGTCTATCAGCGCATCACGGCGCTGGGCAGCATGTGTATGTCGGTGTGCTACTCCAGCATTCTGGAGGGCAAGCCGGACAACATCGACAGCATGAAACCGGTGCTGTACGACATCATCCGCAAGGCGCTGTAAGAAATTTTCAGAGAAAATTGCAAAAAGCCTTGCAATTCGTGCAAAGCTGTGGTAAACTATCCAAGTCGATATGACGTATGGACGGTTAGCTCAGCTGGTAGAGCATCTGCTTGACGTGCAGGAGGTCACAGGTTCGAGTCCTGTACCGTCCACCATACAGTTCGTACTCGAACCCGATTCTTTACGAAAAAGGGTTCGGGTACGTTTTTTGTTTACAGGAGGTTCTGCGAAAGGACTACTCGGAACAGTAAACGAGCAAAGGCAGGGTATCACCATGACGGTGGTATCCTGCCTTTTTCTTTGAAATCAAGTTATCATTGTGCGAACTTGATTGCCCTTATGGAGAAAATCATTTTACTGGTCTGCGCTTTCGTACATCTGGGTCGTTGTGCCGACCTGCTCCGTACCAGCGTTCTCGTCAATGGTCACATCGGCAGTGCAGCTTTCAATGGTGCTGCCCTCGGCGCGGCCTGCAACGGTACCGGGTGTAACGGCACCGTCAATGCTGCCCTTTACCGAGCAGTTGGTGATTTTGAAAACCGTCTCCTCACCGTAGTAGTACAGACCGGTACCCACAAGGCCGCCCACATGGGTGGCACCGTTTGCCTTGATGTTCACGGTCACATTGCAGTTGTCAATGACAGAGGGATAGTTTTTAGTGGAGAAGCCTTCCGTCTCAAGGCAGATATCCGGGTTGGAATGAGTACCCGCATAGCCGCATAAACCGCCAATGGCGTGACCGCCGTTTTCGCTCTCGATGGTCACATCAGCGGTGCAGTTGGTGATGGTGTCCATCATTTCCAGACAGCCACCGATGCCGCCCAGACCCACCGGCTCATTGCCGGTGGCTTTTACGGTGCCGGATGCGGTGCAGCTGTCGATGCTGCCGCCAAAGCTGCCGCCGACTACCAGACCGCCGCACTCGGCAACGTCTGCCTGGATGATCTGATCGGTAAAGTGATTGTCACCGATGACGACCACGGTAGCGCCCTCCACCGTGCAGTTGGTGATGGAGTTGTTGTTGCCGCCCACGATGCCGCCGACACAGTTGTTGCCGGTAATGGTGGAATCACCTTTCAGTGTGACGTTGTCTACAGAGCCCATGTTGTAGCCCACAACACCGCCAATGGCCATGGAAGTGCCTTCCGTTACTGCGACCGTGGCATTTTCCAGTGTCAGATTTTTCACCTCACCGCAGCTTACGCCGAACAGACCGGCACCGCAGTTGTAAACATCCGAAGTATAGTTCAGGTTGGAAATGGTATGGCCGTCGCCATCAAAGGAGCCGAGGAACAGGGTGGAGTGTGTTTCCATGTCGTTCATGTTGCCGATGGGAGCCCACTCGACGCCAGACAGGTCCAGATCACTGGTCAGCTTGAAGGAAACACCGGCATAGCCGCCCTGCGAGCCATCGTTGACGTTGGAAGCAAAGGTCAGCAGGGAATCTACGCTGTTGATCTGGTAGGGGTCTTCCTGCGTGCCGGAACCACCGTCATAGTTGGCGGAAACAGCAGTGGTGCTGATGGAAGAAGCTGCCGCAGAACTTGCGGCAGTGCTGCTTGCGGTACTCTGGGCGGAAGAACCTGCACAGCCTGACAGGAGAGCGGCGGCGAGGCATACGGCAATCACGCCGGTTTGAATTCGTCTCATAATGGAATATCCTTTCTTTGTTAGTTTCTTCTAACCAGAAAGTATAACAAAACAAAGACGGTCTGCCACTCCGAACCGTCAGGAAACATCCAATTCGGACGGCGAGTTTCGGAACAGAGTGGGGCTTATGCCGTATTCCTTTTTGAACGCTTCCGAAAATTTGCTAGGGTTATCATAGCCGAGTGTAGCTGCGATCTCGGTCACACTGCGGCTTGTATCCTGCAAAAGGACGCGGGCGGTCTGCATCCGGTAGGTTTTCATGTATTGATAAATGGAGCTGCCATAAACGGTTTTGAAGCAGAGCTTCATGGAAGTCTGCGCAATGCCGAACTGCCGGGAAAGCTCAGCCAATGTGTAATGGTGACTGAGATCTTGTATCATTGCATCGTGTATCGCCCGGACAGCCGTGACCTGACTGCGGGAGAAAAACTGCCGCTTTTCCGAGAAGGACTCCTGCGGTAGGTCGTTTAGGAGCATGAGCAGTTCCAGTACCTTGGCTTTCAGGTAGTGTGCCATCCGTTCCGGTGGGGCGGCATACAGCTCCGAGAAAATGTGCGCGACTTCCCGGTTGCTGCGCAGCACATAGCAGCTCTCTTCCCGGCAGAAACGCTCGGCGATGGCTTCCAAATGGATATCAAGATCGCCCATGATGGCTTCCAGAGAAGAAAGCGTCTGCTGCGCCCGCGGCAAGTCGATGGTGATGGAAATGCCGTGATAGTGCGCCAGTGGAAAACGGGTCTGCCGGGTGGTGTGGCTCAGCCGGTGAATGGACAGGTCGCCCGCACCGATATACTGATAATCGCCGTTCTGAAATTCGCACTCAAACCGCCCTTCCCGGCAGTGATTGATTTCGATGGTATCCGGCATGGGGCGTTTGTTCTGATTCTGCCCGTCCTTCATGTGAAAGTCATTGTAGAAAAGATCGATCCCCGACAGGATCGGATATTCAGAGATGAGCCCTTCGCCGGTGTCGTTTTGCATCCGGTAAAGTCTGCACCCGGCAGATGCGGCCAAATGCTGCACCTCCGGGTCAAAGAAATCAATGGGACACTGCTTCATTCCAGCACCTCCTCACAGCCCTATTATAATAAATGCATGAGTTTGGAACAAGCCACACCTTTATCCATTGAATCTATAAATTCCAGCTTATAGCATGCGTTCCTAGCAGGGTTTGGGGCAGGCACGCCCCAACAAGAACACTTCGGAAACTCGCAAGAGTTGAAGGAGTGAAGTCCCGGATGGACAGGAAATTTTCAAGAACTGAAAATTTGTGGCCACGGGACGATTCTTGCTCTCAGCTAATAAGCTCAAATTCGATTTTCCGTAATTGTTTCCAAATTGTTAAAACGCATAAGCGGGCAAAGAACTTTTTTCTTCTGAAGTGGTGGTGTTCACGATGAGCACCACCACTTTTCCGTTTTGTTTTTCTTGCAAACAGGTGTGAAATATGGTATATAGGTTATACGAAACATTGCGTTGATTCAATGATGTGCAAAGAGAGGTGCTACCATGACCGCCGTAATCTACGCCCGCTATTCTTCTGACAGCCAGCGCGAAGCGTCCATTGAAGGGCAGCTGCGCGACTGCAAGGACTACGCCGAGAAGAACGGTATCACCATGGTCGGCACCTATATCGACCGTGCCTACTCTGCCAAAACGGATGACCGCCCGGACTTCCAGAGGATGATAAAGGACAGCGCGAAGAAAATCTTCGATGTGGTTCTGGTCTGGAAGCTCGACCGCTTTGCCCGGAATCGGTTCGATGCCGTGAACTACAAGTACCAGCTGGAAAAGAACGGTGTCCATCTGGTGTCTGCCATGGAACCCATCTCGCAGGGGCCTGAAGGCATTATGGTGGAGAGTATGCTGATTGGCATGGCGGAATACTATTCCGCCGAACTCGCCCTGAAAGTGGCGCGCGGTGAGCGCGAAAACGCCCTCCAGTGCAAGTACAACGGCGGTGTGGTGCCGCTGGGCTTCACCATCGGCAAGGAGGACAGGCTGTACCATATCGACCCGGAAACGGCTCCCATCGTGCAGGAGATCTTCACCCGGTACGCCGACGGCGAACCGGCTGAGAAGATTGCAGCATCCCTGAACGAGCGCGGTCTGCGTACCCGCACCGGGAAGCCGTTCGTGAAGAACAGCTTCTTCCAGATCTTCCGCAACCGCCGCTACATCGGCGAATACCGCTACAAGGACATTGTGACGCCGGGCGGCATTCCGGCTATTGTTGACCAGGATTTGTTCGACCGGGTGCAGCAGCGTTTCGAGCAGAACAGGATCGCCCACGGTCGGCCTGCAAAAGAGGATGTGAGCTATCTGCTGACCACTAAGCTGTTCTGTGGCAAGTGCGGCACCCTGATGGGCGGCGAAAGCGGCACCAGCCACATGGGAAACACCTACTATTACTACAAGTGCGGCAACGCCAAACGCCACGGCAAGGCGCACTGCGACCTGAAAGCCATCCGCAAGGAGCCGCTGGAACGGTTCGTGGTGGATACCGCCATTAAGGTGATTTTCAGCGATGAAATCATCGAACGGCTGATAGATTTGGTCATGGAAGCCCAGCAGAAGGAGAACACCCGGCTGCCTGTCCTGAAAGACCAGCTCAGGGACACAGAGAAGCGGCTGGCAAACCTTCTGGAAGCCATTGAACAGGGCATCCTGACCCCGACCACCAAGCAGCGGTTGGACGAGCTGGAAGCCCGGAAAGAAGCCCTGAACACCAGCATTCTGGAAGAAGAGCTGAAAAAGCCCGTCCTGACCCGTGAGTGGATTCGGTTCTGGCTTGAAAAATTCCGCAAGGGTGACGTGGGCAGCACGGAACACCAGCGGCAGATCATTGATACCTTTGTCAACTCGGTCTACGTCTTTGATGACCGGGTCGTACTCAATTTCAACTTCACGGATGATGCCAAAACGGTCACCCGTGAGGAAGTGTTGGGTTCGAGTGCTGTGGACAATGCTCCACCATACAGTTCATACCCGAACCCGATTCTTTATGAAAAAGGGTTCGGGTACTTTTTTGTTTATCGGAGGTTTGCGTTTGCACCAGCAACAGAACGGTCTGTGTTAGCAGATGGAGGGGCTTTGCCCCAACAAGTTCTGAAAAGAGACTACTCAGAGCGACAAACAAGCAAAGGCAGGGTATCACCATGACGGTGGTATCCTGCCTTTTGTTTTGATATGTTTTATCAGTAGATCACAGCATCCGTTGCAGTATAGCCTTCGAGAGAATTCTCCTTGACCTGAATACAAATATAAGTGATCTCAGAATTGCTTGCAGCAAAGAACTGACGTTTTGCCACGGGAGAAATCTTCAGCCAGTCGCCTGCTGCAAGGCTGATTTCTTCGCCATCGATAACGACCTTGCCTTTGCCGGAAAGAACACCGTAGATTTCCTCATTTGCCTTGTGGGAGTGGACAAACGGAACATTTGCTCCCGCAGGAAGCGTATTCAGGCTGATCTCCGCACCAGTCAGGGCGAGCTTTTCATGAAGCTCCGTCCGATTTTCTTTTCCAACTGTCATTTTTGTGTAGCTTGCCATTGTAAGCACCTCCATTTTGATTCGCAATCTTTCATTGCCTGAGCTAAGTATAGAAGCTCGCACATTCAAAAACAAGTACGCACCTTTTTGTAACTGTACACTCAAAAATGAATGTGCTATACTATATACAGAGGTGACCGATATGCGTACAAAAGAAGAACTGCCGGAATGTCCGGTTGCAACAGCAGTATCCCTGATTGGCGGAAAATGGAAACTCTTGCTTCTGCGCAATCTGAAAGAGCGTCCATGGAGATTCAATGAGTTGCAAAGAAGCATCGATGGGATCTCGCAGAAAGTTTTGACCGAGAGCTTAAGACAGATGATTGATGATGGGCTTGCCTACCGCCGTGATTATCACGAGAATCCTCCCAAAGTAGAATATGGGTTGACCGATCTCGGAACGGAAATGTTACCAATCGTCAATGCACTTGCAGACTTTGGCAATTACTATAAATCAGTCGTTGATCGGTCATGATCAATCTGATGAAGCAGGGTTTGGGGCACCGCACGCCCCAACAAGAAGCTGTTCCAAAGGGAGCAAGAGTTTTCAACAATTGAAAATTTGTGGCCACGGGACGATTCTTGCTCTCACACTTTCACTCTCTTTGCGATTTTCTTTCTTGAAAGTCTATCGTTCTTTCGTTATAATAAAACTGAAAGAAGGTGGGCATTATGACTTTGCAATATTTTGTCACAGCATCCGATACGGGCAATAGGATTCCGATTGAGGTTGACAAGTCAACTCCCGCTGACCTTGCTGCAACCAAAGAAAGCTGGCAGACCGACTGGACAAGTGAGTTCATCGGTGACCCCGCACTGGAAAAGTACACGGCTAAAACCGAAAACGGCGAAATCGTAGCATTGGGTGCTTACCGCGAAACAGAATTCAGCATGTTCGTTTATATTGAGTACATCGAAAGCCACCCGGAGAGCAACCCGACGCTGACCATTCAGAAAAAATATCTGGGCATCGGGCGTATGATGATCGCGTTCGGCATCCAGCTTTCCATTGATTCCGGTAAAAACGGCGTCGTCACTTTTGAAGCTAAGACGGATGAACTTGCAAAACATTATATCCGGGATTTTGGCGCGATCCGGGTCTTTGCCAAACAGTCCGGCGGGCCGATCATGCTGATGCTTGCCGACAATGCGGCGCTTTCGCTCTTCAATACGTATCTTTCCTGAAAGGTGGTGCTCCCATGGATATTGAAGTCAAACGAATGTCCCCTACTGCTATTGAAATGCTTGACCAACTCAGCGCAGTCTGCAAACGGTTCGGCGTTGATTACTATGCAGCTTCCCAAAATCAGCGTGATCTGCTGGACAGCATTGCCCTGCACGAATATCAACTGAAAAAAGCACACGAGCAAGGGCTGAAGCGTTCCGAAGTGCCTCCGTTTCTCGGTTTGAAGCGCTCTGACCGCAGCAACGATATGCCTGCCTAAAGGTTCGACTGCTGCTGACAATGCTCCACCAAAAAAGCACGAGATTTCGGTCTCGTGCTTTTCTTTTGCGGCAGATCCTGCTTTCTGCCGCAAATTGCATCAGATCCCGCCGTTTGCTCAATGAGTATTTCCCGCCGTCCCGTTATACTGGGAGGGAAATGGAATGAAACGATGGAGGAACAGACCATGAAATACGGTGTCATCGATGTGGGTGGCGGCCTGCGGGGCATTTACGGCGCTGGCGTGCTGGACCGCTGCCTGGAGGAGGACCTCCGCTTCGATCTCTGCATCGGCGTTTCGGCGGGCAGCGCCAATATGGCGTCCTATCTGGCAGGCCAGCATGGGCGGAACAAGCCCTTTTACGATGAATACTCCTTCCGCAGGGAGTACATGAGCGTGCACAACCTCATCCGCAAGCACTCCTATCTCGATCTGGGCTATGTCTACGGCACCCTCAGCAATGCAGGCGGCGAGAATCCGCTGGATTACGCGGCGCTTGCCCGCAGCCCGGCAGAGCTCTGCGTGGTGGCCGCTAATGCACAGAACGGCGAGGCGCAGTATTTCACCAAGGCAGACCTCCACCCGGACGACTACCGCATCCTCATGGCGTCCTGCTGCATCCCGGTCATCGACCAGCCCTGCGTCATCGACGGCGTGCCTTATTTTGATGGCGGCCTGGCCGACCCCGTCCCGCTGGAATGGGCCTTTGCCCACGGCTGCGACCGGGTGGCTCTCATCCTGACCAAGCCCATCGGGCTGGTGCGTAGTGATGCCCGGGACAAGCATCTGGCACACCTGCTGCAGTCGCATTACCCCGCTGCAGCCGAGGGGCTGCGCCGCCGGGCATGGCGGTACAACACGGCTGTCCAGCGGGCGCGGGAGCTGGAGCGACAGGGCCTTGTCTGCATCATCGCCCCGGACAGCACCGAGGGAATGTCCACCCTGACCAAGAACCGCGCCTGCCTTGAAAAAATGTACGCCAAAGGCAAACAGGACGCCGAAGCGCTGGTGCGGTGGATGCAAAACACCAAACAAGATGAATCGGTGGGCACCTAGAGATGAAACCCGTTCACTTCCCTTGACAATATCCGCCCCGGACATTATACATATGATATGTACATACAGACAAAGGAGCCTGGAGCGGTATCGCTCTGGGCTTTTTTGCATTTTGTTGTTCTGCTAAGGTTTCAACACGCGTTCCTGTCTTTTCGATCGTAAAACTTGAAGCACACTTTAAGTCAAGTTCATTTTCTGTGACAGACAAAAAAGGGACGTTCCACGGAACGTCCCTTTGATTGCCTGTGCTTACCGGAACACTGCCACGACATAGGCGGTGCCGTTGTAGTCGATGAAGGCCGCGCCCATTTTGCTGTGACCGACCGCGTCCTTCAGCAGCTCTGCCGCCGCGCTGTCGGCCTGCGGCGCATACAGCTGGGCCGTCATGGCCGTGCTATCATCCAGCAGGAGCGCCACCGTTACATCCTCCGGGACACCATAGCACCCGGACCAGAACAGGAAGTGGTTCAGATTATCCGTATAGCCCATGTTGCCGTCCGCATCCAGCGCCACGGTGTACACCAGATCCAGGCCGCTGACCCGCAGGCTGTCCGGTTCCTGTACAAACCATTCTGCCACCGCTTTGGCCGTGTTATCCAGCTCCTGTGTATGGGCAACGCCCAGCTGCTGCGCCAGCTCTGCGGCTTTTTCAGCGTCCGTGCCGGTGTTCACGCTCCCCAGCCCGCTGCAGGCCGTAAGCACACCAAGCGCCAGCACCCCAGCCAGCAGGCAGACAAGCAGATTCTTCCAGTGTTTCATCTTGATCGGCTCCTTTCACGCTGCATCCGTCCCCGCCGCCCCAGACCGGCAGGGCCTTTTTGTTCATGATATCATGCTTCCGGGCAAAAAACAAGGCCGCTGCCTGCAAACGGCAGCGGCCTTGTCCGGTTTTTACTTTGCGTACTCGACAGCGCGGCTCTCGCGGATGACGTTGACCTTGATCTGGCCGGGGTAATCCAGCGTATCCT
>ERZ827440.3813-NODE-3813-length-10959-cov-3.548147_pt1 | contig 10959 bp, 10 predicted proteins | sample MGYA00519774_ERZ827440 | MGnify/ENA primary metagenome ERZ827440 (study PRJEB31778, sample SAMEA3449302) | human gut metagenome | biome: human gut; feature: human-associated habitat; material: faeces | place: United Kingdom | collected 2010/2012 ... | reverse complement strand
CTTACTCCGCACCAGTCCGTAGCTTTTTTTAATTTTTCTGTCGTCAGATTCACTACAAACTCTCCACTGTCTTTTAACAGTCCATAAGAGTAACGCTCTGGTCTTACGGATATATATAGCATTGCCGGATTCGTACATACAGTTCCGGTCCATGCCACAGTTATAATATTTGATTTTCCGGATCGATCTGCCGTACTTACCATTACTGCCGGCAATGGATACAGCATATTCCCCGGTTTCCAGATCTGCTTTGCCATATTCTCTACCTCTACTGTTGCAGTTCACTTACCAGAGTCGGTATCAGCTGTTTCTTTCTGGATACAACTCCCTTTAAGATCATCTTTTCGCTGTCTTCTTTCAGATCGAATGCATCAATGATATACTCTTTCGCTTTTGCGCCGCAGCACAATAGTTCTGTCGATTCATCCAGAATATCCGTCAGCATAAAGAATACCATCTGTACTCCATTTTTCTCCAGTACTTCCGGCAGATATGGAGTCAGCATCTCTTTCACTTCCTGCAGTTCTTCTTTACTCATCGAATTCAGCTGTCCCACGCCAAATACCATATCATTTACTGTAAACTGCTTGAAATCCTGGAAACAGATATCTTCTGCCGTCTTTCCTGCAAGACTGCTTCCTGCCTTGAACATTGCCTGTGCCTGTTCTTCCAGATTGATTCCTGCAATCTTTCCAAGTTTCTTTGCAACTTTTTCATCTACAAACACTTCATTATTTTCCTGCTCAAGAACATCAAGCACCTTATCTAAGGTTACCATCTTCATGTTGACACATACCTGGTCAGGCTTTAATGTATACAGCTTCTTGCCAGGTGCCTTTTTTCTTATCTCACCAAATACACCATCAACTGTAGCAATTATGAATTCCTCACAATCTGTATCTACAACATAATCAATAATTCCTGATGTACTGCCTATGTAATCAGCATATTTTAATACTTCCTCTGTACATTCAGGGTGTGCTGCAAGCTTTGCCTGCGGATATTTCTTCTTAGTTTCAACGACCATATCCTCTGTTATTGCAACATGTCTTGGACAGAAGCCTTTATTAAGAATCACATTTTTCTCTGGAACCTGCTTCGCAACGAATCTTCCAAGATTCTGGTCAGGAATAAAGAAAATGTTTTTATTAGGAAGGTTCTTTACTATCTTTACTGCATTTGATGATGTCACACAGACATCTGAATAAGTCTTTAGCTCTGCTGTTGAATTGATGTAACAGACAACTGCAAGGTCATCATACTGTTCACGCATCTTAAGAATTTCTTCCTTAGTTGCCATATGTGCCATTGGACAATCAGCCCCCGGCTCTGGCATAAGCACCTTCTTTTCCGGATTAAGAATCTTGGCACTCTCACCCATGAACTCAACACCCGCAAATACTATAATATCCTGATCTACCTTAGTAGCTACCTTGCTAAGATAGAATGAATCCCCAACATAATCAGCAACTTCCTGAACATCTTCATCTACATAATAATGTGCAAGAATAACTGCATTCTTCTCTTTTTTCAACTTTAAAATATCACTTGTAACTGACATATTGCTTCTCCAATCGTTAAGGTTTACATATGCTTGACTTGCGTTTTACATACATTGTGCTAGAGTATACCACGAATGTTTACATGTGACAAGACAGTTGTAAAATTTTCTGTACAGTTGGGGTGTTGGGTGGCTCTGCCATTTCTATGGTATATTTTTCCGTTAAACTGTTATTTTGCCTACGCATACTTGATAATCACGCAATTGCGTAGGTTTTATTTTCTCACTTCTTATGAACTTTATTGCATAAAACCTACCATCTTTCTATTTTCTATCGTTTGCGTAGGTTTTTTCTCACTAAAAAAGGAGCTTCATCATCGATGAAACTCCTTTTTTGTAAAATAACACCTACACAATCTACATTTTGATATTAAATAGTAGGCTTCTTAATATGATTTTGTATCCTTACTGCCTATATAACACCTACTCACGCTTATTAATAATGCAGTTGCGTAGGTTTTTCCAGCCATTCAAGTCCTGAACAGCCCTATCATAATTACATATCTTCCTCAATATGTTCTCTTCCCTGTGCGATTATGCTTCTTACATGATCGTCTGCCAGTGAATAGAATATTGATTTACCTTCTCTTCTGTTCTTAACCAACTTGTTCTGTTTCAATATTCTTAGCTGATGAGATATTGCAGACTGTGTCATATTGAGAGCCTGTGCTAAATCACATACGCACACTTCTGCCTCAAATAATACATACAGTATTCTAATTCTCGTTGAATCACCGAATACCTTGAACAACTCTGCAAGGTCGTATAATTCATTCTCATCTGGCATTGTTTCATTAACTATCTTTAATAAGTCCTCATGTATTTCTATTGACTCACAGCATTCACAATCTGCCATTATATTACCTCTTTCTTTATAAGTTCTTTACGAATAATGCTCTTATTGCATTGATTACAGCAATAACCATTACACCTACATCTGCAAATATTGCTACCCACATGTTTGCTATACCTATTGCACCAAGCACCAGACATATAAGCTTTATGCCTATTGCAAAATAAATATTTTCATAAACAATACGTAAGCATTTTCTTGATATCTTAATTGCCTTGGATATCTTTAACGGGTCATCGTCCATCAATACTATGTCAGCTGCTTCTATAGCGGCGTCACTTCCTAATGCGCCCATTGCTATTCCGATATCTGCTCTTGAAAGCACCGGTGCATCATTGATACCATCACCTACAAATGCAAGCTTTTTCTTTGATTTCTTATGTTCTAACAGCTCCTCAACCTTAGAAACCTTATCTGCCGGAAGCAATTCACTGTACACAGCATCTATATTTAATTCTTTAGCTACAGCATCTGCTACATTCTTTGCATCACCGGTAAGCATTACTGTCTTACGTACTCCAGCTTTCTTAAGTTCTTCTATAGCCTGCTTTGCATGAGGCTTTAACAAATCTGATATTAGTATAAGTCCTGCATATGCCCCGTCAACTGCCACATGAACCTGAGTTCCGGCCTCGTTGCACTCTGCATATTCAAGACCAAGTCTTCTCATAAGCTTTCTGTTACCTGCAGCCACTTCTCGTCCTGATACATTAGCCTTAACACCTTCACCACTGATTTCCTCAACATCTGTAACTAATGTCTTGTCAATCTCTTTTCCATAAGCCTTCTGCAAACTCCTGCTTATAGGGTGTGTTGAATAGCTTTCTGCAAATGCAGCATATTTAATAAGTTCATCTTTGTCAATAGTGTTATTATATACACCACTGACCTCAAATACTCCCTGTGTCATAGTTCCTGTCTTGTCAAAGACAACAATATCAGTCTCTGCAAGCGCTTCAAGATAACTTGAGCCTTTTACAAGAACACCCTGATTACTTGCTCCACCGATTCCTGCAAAGAAGCTTAGCGGAATACTTATGACAAGTGCACAAGGACAGCTTATTACTAAAAATGTAAGCGCTCTGTATATCCACATTCCCCACTGAGGAGATACTCCTAAGAATATCATGCTTACAAGTGGTGGAATTATAGCAAGTGCCAGTGCACCGTAACAGACTGCAGGTGTATATATCTTTGCAAATTTACTGATAAAGTTCTCTGAACGAGATTTCTTGGAACTTGCATTCTCTACAAGATCAAGTATCTTAGATACTGTGGATTCCCCAAATTCCTTAGTTGTGCGGATCTTAAGCACACCTGACATATTAATGCAGCCGCTTATTACTTCATCACCGGCCTTTGCCTGTCTTGGAAGGCTTTCACCTGTAAGTGCGCTTGTATTAAGAGTTGTATTACCTTCTTCAATAATACCATCAATAGGAACTTTCTCTCCCGGCTGGACAACAATAACTGTACCAACCTCTACTTCATCAGGATCTACCTGCTCAAGCTTTCCATCAACTTCAATATTGGCATAATCAGGTCTGATGTCCATAAGCTCACTTATATTCTTACGGCTTTTTCCAACTGCAATATTCTGGAACAGCTCACCAATCTGATAAAAGAGCATAACCGCAATTGCTTCTGTAAAATCACCATCATCTACAAGTGCAATTATAATTGCACCTACAGTTGCAACTGCCATAAGGAAATTCTCATCAAATACCTGTCTGTTAAGAATTCCCTTAATTGCTTTCCTTAAAATATCATATCCAATAACAAGATAAGGAACCATGTACATTATAAAAAGAACAACCGTAGGAATATCAACAAATGTGTTTATCACCTTAAAAGCAATCATAAGGACTGCTGCGATAATGATTCTTGTAAGCATCTTTTTCTGCTTTTTATTCATATTCTACTCCAATCTGCCAGAACAACTCTCACGGCTTTCTATTACAGATATATCTCGCAATCATCTTCTACTTTCTTGCAGTTCTTAAGAACATCCTGCATAACAGCCTTAGAATCCTGTCCTTCTTCAAATTCAACAATCATCTTAAGTGCCATAAAATTAACTGTGGCATCCTTAACACCTGCTGTATTCTTAGCTGCATCTTCCATCTTATTAGCACAGTTTGCACAATCAACATCAATCTTATAAGTCTTCTTCATAATATTCTCTCCTTAAAAGCATTAAATAATTAAAATTCTTTCATATGAACATTCATTCATATGTTCATTTTCATTATAACACCTATAAAACTTCTGTCAACAAGAATTCACTATATTTTTCCGCAAACATTTTATGTCCTTTCTCATCTAAATGCTGTCTGTCAACTTCACTTGGTTTTGCAACACCAGCGGCATCAAAATAATAAAATCCATTTTCCTTTGCTATTTTTTCATATTCCCATGCAAGCTGCCTTGAAACATTTTCAGAACTTTCATTAAATTCAGGATCAAAGCCTTCTTCACCTACACCTTTTCCAAGATGAATCGGAGAAATTATAACTATCTTTGCATGTTCTCCTGCTGTCTTGTTAGCCTTTCTTGCAACTGCCTCCATTCCTTTTGCAATTGTCTTAGCATCAGCATGAAATTCAGTCTTGCAGTCATTCGTACCAAGCATGATAGAAATAACATCTACCGGCTTATGTGATTCAACAACTACTCCAATAAGATCAATGCCCTTTCTTGCATCTCTTACAGCATCTGGAAATATAGTTGTTCTTCCGCACAGTCCCTCTTCAATAATATTATATTCATTTCCAAGAAGATTAGCTATTCTGCCTGTCCATCTTACATCATAATCATATCTTCCTGATTTATCAGGCTTATATCCATAAGTATTAGAATCCCCAAAAAACAAAATATTTTTCATTGCCACATCCTCCCATGTAATATCTATCATTGTTCATTCCATACTTGTTTAGTATGTTTATATGTTATTACCTGCATAGTGATTTGTCAACAAAAAATTATTATAAAAAAATATAATTACTCACCCCGCCAGTAGGTTGTGTCAGTCTATATTTCCAAGTGGCGGTCTGTCAGAATATAAGCTTGATTTTTTATGAGCTGTGTGGGAGTTAGGGCTGCTATATACAAAAAATCAGTGCCAAAAAACACGTTCAAGCGTAGCGCGTTGTTTTTTAGCACTGTAATAGATTCTGTATATAGCAGCTCTTACTCCCACTAAGCGAATAAATCATGAAAGCTTGTGTTCTGACAGACCACCACTTGGAAATGTCCGAACCTAACACAACCCTACTGCTCTCTTTGCAAGCCTGTCAGCCTCTTCATTTCCTTCCACCCCTGAATGTCCCCTGACCTTCACGAATCTGATATTAATTGAATCCCTGACAGATGTAATATAATTATAATATTCTATTGTTCCTTTTTTGTTTCGTTTCCATTCTCCCACAGCCCATGCCTTGATACCTGCATAATCATAGAATATAGAAATATCTTTAAGTCCAAGCTCTATTGCTTTTTTTACAGCGGCCATGCTTCCAAGAATCTCTCCTGCAACATTACGCATTGAAGCCATCTCTTTATCACTGCCATTGCCTGACAATTCATATCTTACGCCATCATGCATAAGAAAACCGCCATATCCATACACTCCGGTTGCAATATTAAAAGAACCATCAACAAATGCATAATCATTGTCAGGCATTACATCTTCCATATTGCCACTTCCGGTCTTTCCATTAATCTCCTGTACAGCTTCCCTTCCCATATAAGCCTTCGCCTCTTCCATAGACATGAAGCTCTTATATTCGGCAGCTGGAAAACCATGTACATTCTTCTTACATTCGTCCCATGTCTGATATATTCCGGGAACTTTACCTACACGCACAGCATAATATTTCTTAGCCATATATATTTCCCTATTCTGATTAATAAACTCGGATTACTCCGGCAATCTCTTTTACCACTGAAAGTCCATTAAATACTGTCATTGCATCATTAAAATTCTTCTCTGCAACAACATCTGTAATAATAACCAGTTCAGCAACACCGTCCTTACGGCTCTTCTGGACCACCTGCGCAATACTTACATCATTGTTTCCAAGAACACTTGCAATGTTAGCAAGAACCCCCTGCTTGTCTAATGCTTCTATTCTTAAGAAGAATTTGCTCTTAGTTTCAGATATATCCTTAACAGGAAGCTCTTTGTAGCATGAGCAGCCAATCTTGCCACATGAGCCATGAACTATGTTACGGCATACATCTATAATGTCCCCCATAACAGCAGAAGCTGTTGGCATCTGACCTGCGCCCCTGCCCATAAACATAGTATCATCACTTGCCTCACCATGAACAAATACTGCATTAAATGAATCTCTTACTGTAGCCAGAGGGTGATTCTCGTCAATAAGCATAGGATGAACCTTAACTTCTATTCCATCCGGTGTATTTCTGGCAAGTCCAAGAAGCTTGATAACATATCCGAATTCCTTAGCATACTTAATATCTTCTGCTGTAATCTTAGTAATACCCTCTGTATATACCTGATTAAATGTTACCCTTGAATTAAATGCGATTGATGACATAATAGCCATCTTTCTTCCTGCATCATATCCTTCAACATCTGCTGTAGGGTCTGCCTCTGCATATCCTAATTCTGTAGCCTTTGCAAGAGCGTCCTTGTAATTCATTCCTGATTCAGTCATCTTTGTAAGGATATAATTAGTTGTTCCGTTAACAATACCAATAATCTCTGTGATATTGTTGCCAGCCATGCTCTGCTTTAATGGTCTGATTATTGGAATTGCTCCCGCAACAGCCGCCTCAAACTGAAGGTCAGCATGCATTTTGTCTGCCATTCCCATAACCTCTTCACCATGCTCAGCAAGAAGATCCTTATTGGCAGTAACAACCTGCTTTCCAGCCTCAAGTGCCTCAAGAATATACTGCTTTGCAGGAGTAGTTCCACCCATAAGCTCTATTACAATCTCAATATCCTTATCTTCAATAATATCCTTCCAGTTGTCAGTCAGTAATTCTCTGTCAATTGGATCACGGTCTTTATCAAGATTTCTTACAAGAACCTTCTTAACTACAAGTTCTGCACCCGTCTTACTAATCACATCATCTTTCATACTCTGACATAACTTGTATACACCTGTTCCAACTGTTCCTGCTCCTAATATAGCCGCATAAATCTTTCTGCTCATTACTTTGTACGCCCTCATTCCTGTTTATTATGTTAAGTTTATTATATTAATCTGTGATACATTTATTTCATATCTACAGCATCAACCTGATCCTTAAAGTTCTTTATAGCCTTCCCAGCCTTCTTTGTTACAGATACAATTCTCATAAGAGATATAAAATCCCATAACCCCTCTATCATCAGAGCAATTCCAATAAATACTATAAGTGCTGATGATGTTGAAAATGGATTCAATAATGCAATGATGCCAATAACAACCATTACAACTGCACCTATAAGCTCAATCCACCATTTGTCTGACTCAAGATGGTAGAAATCCACAGCATACTGAAGTTTAAGGATTCCATCAACAATAATAATAATTGCAAGTGCTGTTCCTAAAAAAACCGCAATAAAACCTGGTTTAATCACGAAAAACATACCAAATGCAAGAAGCGTAACTCCCTGTACAAGACCATATGATCCAAGAATCTCACTTCCCGCAATCCTGAAATAATTGATAAGTCTTAATACTCCCCAGACACATAAGGCAACTCCAATTCCTTTACATATGATTTCCTGGGATGCTGTTGGAAATATTACCAGCAGTAAGCCAAGAACAAACAATGCAATTGAAACAATAATAATCTCAAACTTAATTGTCTTTAACTTCTTATAAATACTGTTCATATGCTCCATCTCCTTTTCACTCATTTCAAAGTTCCGTAGTTCTTTTGTCTTTTGATTATACACAAAAAAGAACATCACTTCAAGACATGCATTTTTCTGCACTTTAATCTGTCTGTGATGTTCTTTATTATTATTTAATATTAAGTTAACATATACAGATTACTCTGCTCTTGACATAGCCTGCTCGTAGTCTCTTGTTCCAACCCAGATTTCCTTAGTATATGGACACTTCTTCTGTTCAATAGAGCGCTTGATAATAACCGAAATACATACCACATTCGCTATTATTGCAAGCATTGCAACAACTCCCTGTGCTGTCGGGTTAGCTGTTATACCAAAGTTGGCAATTGCATCTCCTGCACTTGCACCTGTAGTGTGACATGTAATTGCTGCGTTATAAAGATCAAGTGCCTTAACACCAGCCTTAGTTGCTCCACCATATAATGATGGCAATACACTGAATGTATTGCTTAACTGGAATAATGGTAATACCTGTGCAAACATGCACCATGTCGCAAGTGTCATGGCTCTGTTCTGAATCCATCCACCCTTATTCCATAATGCATTAGCAAATGTAGGAGCAAGAAGAAGAGCTACACCACAGTACCATGTATGTGTTGGAAGATTACAATATGTATACTCAAAATTCCAGATGTCATAAGCAACGATAAACCATATTGTCATATCCGGCCAGAGCATATCATCCTTTTTCTTAGATGAGTAAATTCCCCACCAGCCTGTCATACAGAAGATATTAATAAGTCCTGCAATTCCATTAACAATATTCCACCAGCCACCATAAAGGAATACACCTTCATTAGATGCCCACCATGCACCAGAAAAATCTCCAGTAATCTGGTAAGCTCTTATGGCTGATTCAAAATCAGATACTACCGCAATAAGAATATTAATAGCAACAATTACGAATGGCCAAGGTTTAAACCATTCTTTCTTTCCAATTCCCCACTTATACTTAATCATGAGGAAACCGACAACTCCGATATCTGCTGCATAAAGCTTAGCATAATGGAACCATCCGTTCATATACTCATATGTCTGATTGCTGTGACCGCCAAACAGACCTGCCTGAATTGTTATGAAATAGATTGTGAGTACAGCCGGAATGATAACGAATAACACGATACCACCAATCTTAGTACGACGACCTATCTCATTAAGAATTACTAATCCTGCAAACACAAGCACCCAACCCAGTAACTGAGTCATGGCTGTGCTGCCATAAAGTTGAAATAACATTGTTCACGCCTCCAATCGCTTGATTGATTTTATAAGTATTTTACACTTTTTTAATAAATATTTCAAGTAAAAATGATAGTCTATATGGGCTATCCTAAACATTTTAATATCTGCGATTTCTTGTTGTTGACAACTGCAAGGTTTTGCAAGGCCGAACGAATATTTTTCTGAATCACTGCCGCCCTTATTCCTTCGAATGGTTTAAGAAAGCTGTTAATTCCAAGTTCTTTAGCATTCTGTTCCAGTCTTGTAATTGAAGTAAACGCTGCAGACCACTGTGTATTATTAAGTGTCTGTTCTAGTCTTATGAAGTCATAACACGCCATATATTCCCTTACATCCTTTATATATACGGTCATAACAACTTCATTCTCTATATCTTTATCCTTGAATTTTGAATTAGAAATATCTATTCCGAGTCTTCTAAGATTCGCGATTATTTTCATCAATACCTGTTCGCGGACTGACATACTAACACTTCCCCTCACACTCAGCTTTCTTATATATTCTTGGCAGTACATTATTATGCTTTAGTTTTACTTTTTCCTTCAGGAATAACATATATCCATATAAGTGAACTTACAAACAAAAACATTGGATAAAACAGCTTTGGTAGAATCTGAAATGCTGTAATGCTATATCCAAGCTCTGAAACCGCTGATATGGCAACCAGCATCTGAGCACCATATGGTATTATTCCTTGAAATATACATGAAAATGTATCAAGAAGCGAAGCCGCTTTTCTTGGAGTAATATCATAATCATCAGCCATCTCTTTTGCAATAGGGTTAGCCATTACAATAGCAACTGTATTATTAGCTGTAGCAATATCCATTGTTCCAACTAAAAGTCCCATTCCAAGCTGTCCGCCTTTTTTCCCTTTAAATAATCTTCTTATTCCATTAAGTAAAGCATCAAATCCACCATATTCTTTAATAAGTGAACACATTACAGATACAAGAACTGCAACCATACATGTCTCAAACATTCCTGACGCACCACTTCCCATATTAAGAAGCAGAGTCTCCAATGTAACCTCTCCCATAACAAGCATAATAACTATTCCCGAAATAATACCTGTTATAAGTACAACAAAAACATTTACACCAATAATTCCACCCGCAAGTACAAGCACATATGGAATAATCTGAAAAAGATTATATGAATGTGCAATCTCACCATGAATATCTGTACTAAAAGAAAGCACAAGAATTATAACAAGGGTCACAATTGCTGCCGGAAGTGCTATCCAGAAATTCTCCCTGAACTTGTCTTTCATGGCACAGCCCTGACCATTACAAGCTGCAATAGTAGTATCTGATATAAAAGAAAGATTGTCTCCAAACATTGCACCACCCATGACAGATGCAACACATAATGCCATACTAAATCCTGATGCTTCTGATACCGCAACCGCTATTGGTGTAATAAGTG
>ERZ827440.3808-NODE-3808-length-10972-cov-4.731520_pt1 | contig 10972 bp, 6 predicted proteins | sample MGYA00519774_ERZ827440 | MGnify/ENA primary metagenome ERZ827440 (study PRJEB31778, sample SAMEA3449302) | human gut metagenome | biome: human gut; feature: human-associated habitat; material: faeces | place: United Kingdom | collected 2010/2012 ... | reverse complement strand
GGGGAAGCCGGTAAGAAGATAAAAGCTATCAGCTGTGAGCTGTCAGCTATAAGCTAAATATTCTTTTACGGGTTGAATCATCTTGGCATGCGAGTATCCGTTTCGGCTTCGTTGGTCATCGGGCGCATAATAATAAGTGCACTGAATTGGCAAGAAAGGCGCCGGCTTGATTTGCCTCAAACTTTGCTTTCTAAAGAAGGGGAGTTTCTGAATAGGAAAGTACCGGTTGATTTGATCCATTACCGATGATATGTCTGAATTTGTGAAAAATTATTGGCACAACCCATATTGTACATATAAGGTATAAAAATAAAAACGTTTCTTCCTAATTGTATATCTGGGAAGGAACGCTTTTTGTGTTGTGAGGATATATTTTTGACGCTTTGGGTTTTGCGGGGGTGATTCTGTTTGAGGAAAGCTTATTGCCCGTGATTCTTCTATGATTACCTTCAGGTAGCACTATGTGAAGATTATGGTATAGAAAACCGAGACCCGCTTGGTTGGGGCAGAAGATAAATAATTGTACTGATAAAGTAAATGTATGAATACATAGGAAATGGATGTGGAAGTGCTATGTGTGTTTACGCCTGCCGGCTTGGATAAAATAAGCTGGTAATTCCGTTATTTTCCGAGAAAAGTGCGATACGGGATCTACTATGTTTTTTCGCTCAGTACAGCTTGGATGATTTGAGACAGCATGTCCTGTTTTTTCTCTGAGAGAGTATATTCCGTTCCATTGAAGAGAAATGTGCTGCTCAAGATGGATCTCAGATCCGGTAGTTCTTTTGTATTGTACGTACTTCTATCTTCCTGCAGGATATAATTCCGGGGCTTTCCTATCTGAGACAGTTCGTCAGTGGAAAGGTGCAGACCACTGCAGATTTTTACTATATTGTACATGGATCCGCCATCTACATTCTTCAGAATGGAATATAGAGTTCCATATGGCATATTGATCTTTGCGGCGAAATCTTTCAGTGTCCATCGTTGGAGGATCAGCTTTTTCAAATATTCCTCTTTTGTCATAATCGCCTCCTTACTGTTGATTTTACATAAATAATATCGAAATTTCAATGAATCAGGAGTGGGATGTGGATTTTTTAGTAATAAAAAGTTATAATGATATAATAATTTGAAATTTCAAATTAAAGGGAGAGAGGAACGTGTATAAAAATCTGATGGCAGAATTGGCAAAACAGGAGATGAGCCTTGAAGAACTGTCAAAAGAAATGGGGATCAAGCAGGAAATGCTGCTGTTGAAAATGGAAAACCGTCATGGAATTAATTTTAAGGAGGCTGTGAAGATTAAAATGATTCTAAAAACGGATATGCCGTTGGAGGAGCTTTTTTTTTGGGAGTCGATTTGAAATTTAGAATTATATGATTGGGCCATTTTGTATGTATGCTGTTACAGTATGTAACGACATACACATGACGGGAAATAAGGAAACTCTTTTATTAAAGTGGACTTGAACAGAAATATGGAGAATAAGGTAGCTTTTTAGGAATGCCTTGGAAATAATCGATCGCTCCGAAATTCATCTCCATTCTTAAGAAATATTGATATGAATCATATTCATAAAGGCATTTGGAATTAAAGTAAGGACAGCTGTACTGTTATTGCAAAAATTAAGAGCACAGCTGTTTACATTATATGAATGAAATGGCACTGAACCGGTAGATAAATATTCATCAGTGAAAAATCTTGTGTTTTTATAAAGGCTGGTAAATATGATGAGAAGTATAGAAGGAGGTGTAGGAGATCTGCCGGATCATATAAATAAATTTTTGATATAGCATTATATTTTTTGGGTATGTAGAGAGGAAGGGTTATATGAACAAAATTTACAAAGTCATTTGGAGCAAAGTGAAGAACAGTTATGTGGTAGTTCCAGAAATTGCCGCCAGCAGCAGCAAAAATAAGGGGAATAAAGCATATAAATCTGCGCTGGCTGCGGTTTTAACGGCGATGCTGGGCTTTGGCGGTTTTGTCGGCAGTGAGGCGGCTACAGTCAATGATGGGGATACATTGAACGGCAGTACCCATATCACCGTAACTAAGGATCCGGCAACCAAGACGATTACCATATCAACGACCGGGCTGGCCACGACGGGTGATTTGGCTACATTAAGTACGCAGGTGAATACCAACACCGGCAATATCAACAATAATGCTACCCATATCAGTACGAATGCTACCAATATCAGCACAAACGCCGGCAATATCAGCAATAATACATTAAAAATCAACACGCTCACAGCACTGACAAATAGCCTGGGACTTGATGCTGCAAAACCGGGGATTAAGTATTTCCGTGCCAATTCCACGGGGGCAGATGCTTCAGCTGTTGGCTCGGATGCTGTCGCGGTAGGGACGCAGGCCAGAGCCACCAAAGATAATGCGATGGCAATGGGGGTGGAGGCCAAAGCAGAAGCCGAAGATTCCGTGTCGGTAGGGCATGCTTCCAGAAACGTTTCTAATGCAGTAAATGGCGTGGCCATCGGCCATGGGGCAATTAACGGTGCTGTCAGCGGTATGACACCGGATTGAGACAGCACGGTCGTACTTGTCGGCGGCGGCAAGAATAGTGTGTCTGTCGGGAATAAAGCCAATGCCCGTGGTAATTCTTCTATTGCGTTGGGAGATGGAGCGGTTGTTCAAAATGATGGCGGCAATCGTATAGTTAATAACAACAGTATGGCGATTGGAACAGCGGCAAAGACGGTGTCTTCTAATAATGCGACAGCTATCGGGCACGGTGCTTTTGTTGCCAAAAACAGTCACAGTGCGATTGCTGTTGGCGAAAGTGCCCAGGCCGGTAAGGAAGCCGCAACGGCGATCGGCAAAGAAGCGGCTGCTAAAGGCAAAAACAGTCTGGCAGCCGGTACTTCTGCTGTGGCCGAAGGAGAAAATGCCGTATCTGTTGGTCAGGGAACGGAAGCAAAAGGAAAAAATGCGGTTGCTATTGGGAATGCCAGTCAGACAGCCGGTTCCAGTTCTGTTGCTGTCGGTGATGAGGCCGGCGCGGCAGCCGGCAGATCTGTGTCTGTCGGTATTGGTGCCGGTAAGGGCATGATTGGTGATGTATTGGGAACGAAGGGCTCGCATGTGTCTATTGGTGACGAAGCCGGACAAAATGTGGATGGACAGCATGATATTGCCATCGGCACCAAGGCGGGCGGAAATGTATCCAGCAATTATAATATTGCCATTGGTGTAGAGGCAGGGACGAATATAGGTACTGCCGGTAATCCTTCTATTGGGAAAAATGTATCCATTGGATATAATGCTAATAAGAATACTACCCTGGTGTCCCGCCTCCAGGCGACAGCAGTCGGCAGTGATACGAAAGCCGCTGATGACGCGTTGGCGCTTGGTTTTCATGCGCAGGCAGCAGGAAATGGATCCATAGCTGCCGGGTTTAATGCATTGGCGGAAGACGCGGCCAGCATGGCGCTGGGACAAGGGGCAAAGGCTTCCGGCGGGAACATTGCCATCGGTAATGGTTCGGAAGCCAGCGCGGCCATGATTAGCGGTACTGGTTATCTGACAGGGACTGCCGCTCCTTCCACAGGTGTTTCAGTTGGTACGGCGGCAGCATTGCGTCGTATTACGAATGTAGCGGATGGCGCGCAGGATCAGGATGCCGTTACAGTGGCACAGCTGAAGAAATCCATCGATGAAACGGTCCGGCAGGTGAATGCCAGTATTACCAGTACGACGACTACAGGAGTCTACTATGATACTGTAACTACCGGGCAGGGAGAAAGTATCACTTTAAAGAATACCAATAACAAAGGAACCGTAATTCACAATGTGGCTAAAGGTACATCGGGAACAGATGCGGTTAATGTTAATCAGTTGAACGAAACCGTGGATCAGGCAAAGACTCATTATTACTCTGTGAAGTCCACAAATGCGAATAATTACAATAATGACGGGGCTGCCGGCGAAGATTCTATGGCAGCAGGAGTTGGCGCCAAAGCGTTGAAAAAACGCAGCGCGGCCATTGGGAATAATGTGGAGGCACAGGGAGAAGGCAGCATCGCCCTGGGAACCGGCTATGAGGAAATAAATGGTGGTACACCTACCATTACGCAGACTGTGGCGGCTTCCGGTTATAAATACAATATGGCCATTGGTGCAGGAGCACAGTCGGAAGGGAATCATTCTATTGCCATGGGTACCCGTGCCGTCACCACCATAAAGAATGGCGGGACCAGTGTGGATAAGGCAGTGGCTATCGGTTATGCCGCCGGAGCCTCTGATGATAAAGCAGTAGCAATAGGCAGTGAAGCTAAGAGTAACAGCCGGAGCGCGGTAGCTTTGGGTGATCGGGCACATGCATTGGCGAATGATGCTTTGGCTATAGGTACAACGGCAAGTGCTACAGGAGAATCTTCCGGTGCAATCGGTACGGCCAACACTGTCAATGGAGCAGGGACATATGTCATCGGCGCACGGAACAGTGCCCCCACAACTCCGGTAGCAAGTAATGGTTCAAATATCACGGCGGTCAATTCCGGTGTGTTTGGAAATGAAAATACGTTGGACGGTGAGAATAACAGAGTAACCGGAAACAGTAACATCGTCAAAAAAGAAACGGCAACAGGGCTAACGGATATCATGCTGACAGGGAATAATAATACAGTCAGCGGCGATACGGATACAACGACGCAGGATGATGCCGGCAAGGTATCCGGTATCACGATTACCGGTTCAAAGAACACGGTAAAGGCAAAAAATAATACAAAGAATCTTACAGATGTCCAGATTGTCGGGAATAATAATACGATAGACACATCAAATAAAGCGCTTGATTTGTCCAATACCCAGATATTGGGCAGCAATGTGAATGCCACCATGGGGAATTCCGTATATCTGGGGAGCGGCTCCGCTTATGTGGCAGATGGCGCGTCCACCAAAGGCATGGCAGTTTATAACAGTGATGGCACTTATGCCTATGCAGGCGGCACACCGGCAGGTGTTGTCACGGTAGGAGCTAAAGGCAAGGAACGCCGTATTCAAAACGTGGCGGCCGGATTGGTTGCTCCGCAGAGTACGGATGCAGTCAATGGAAGCCAGCTCTATACCATGACCCGTCCGCTCCGTTTTGGCGGAGACAATTCCACTATCGGTGCGACAAGTGCGGCAGACGTCAATGTGGTTAAACGGGGATCTGACCAGGTGATGTCCATCTTGGGCGGTGCTGACGGCAGCAAACTGAGTGATAACAATATCGGCGTGGTAGCCGATGCGGCGAATAACAAGTTCAACGTCAAACTTGCCAAAGAGCTGAAAGATCTGACCAGTGTGACGACAAAAGATGCGGCAGGAAATACGACAGTAACCAACGGAGCCGGTATGACTGTGACCGACAGTGCCGGAAATAAGACGGAAGTCACCGCCGGAGGTGTCACCATTACGCCGAAGACACCGGGACCCGGCAAAACGAATGTTTCTTTAACCGCGGACGGACTGAATAATGGCGGCAACCAGATCCATAATGTGGCAAAAGGTACGGCCGGTACAGATGCGGTCAATGTAGATCAGCTGAAAGACGAGATCGCAGCCAATGCGACCAAGCTGGTAGACGGAAAGAATACCACCGTTGAAGGCGACGGAACAGCAGCCAATCCGTATAAAGTCAATGTAAAAGATAACATCAATCTTGGTGAAAAAGGCGCGAACGGCAAAGACGGCTCCATCGGAGTCAACGGTAAAGATGGCTCTGCTGTGGTCATCAACGGCAAAGATGGCTCCATCGGTTTGAATGGCAAGGACGGCGCTAACGGACTTACCATTAAAGGTGGTGATGGTAAACCCGGCGTTGACGGAACGAATATCACACGTCTGATCATCGAAGAAAAGAATGGTGATAAGCATGACGTCGCTACCCTGGATGATGGGCTCAAGTTTGCAGGAAATACCGGTACCGTAGCTAAAAAACTGAATGAAACCATGACCATCAAGGGCACCGGTACGAAGGCGGATACGGAATATGATTCTTCCAACATCAAGACCATGGTGAATAGCAACGGTGAAATGATTGTTGGCTTGGACAAGAACCTGAAAAGCGAAACTATTGTTGCTACAGGTAAAGACGGCAAAGATGGTAAAATCGGTATTAATGGTAAAGACGGCGTAACGACAAATATTTCCGTTACCCGTGATGGCAAGCCCGGAGTAGACGGCGCGCCGGGTACGACCACGACCCGTATCGTATACGAGAAACCGGACGGAAGCAAAGAAGAAGTGGCTACCTTAAATGATGGCATGAAGTATGGCGGTGATACAGGAGCGGTCATCAAGAAGAAACTGAACGAACAGGTGAACGTAGTCGGAGGCATTACAGACACAAACAAACTGACCACAGAAGACAACCTTGGCGTCGTATCCGACGGCAATAACAACCTGAAAGTCCGCATGGCCAAAGACCTGAAAGGTTTGGAAACTGTGATGACAAAGACAGTTACTGCCGAGACAGGAAATATCACTACGGTAAATTCCGATACAGTGAATGCCAAGACTGTCAATGCCACGACCGTCAAGACGGGAGATACCACGATTAATGATAACGGACTGACTATCAATAACGGGCCTTCCATCACCAAAAACGGTGTAGATGCGGGAGATAAGAAGATCACCAATGTGGCGCCCGGCGATATTAGCCCGACCAGCAAAGATGCGGTGAACGGTTCCCAGCTGTTCCAGACAAACCAGAGCATCAGCAAGCTGGGGGACCGTGTGAACAAAGTTGGCGCTGGGGCAGCCGCCTTGGCATCCCTCCATCCGCTGGACTTCGATCCCGATGATAAATGGGATGTGGCAGCCGGTTATGGACATTACAGAAATGCCAATGCGGGGGCTATCGGCGTGTTCTACCGTCCGAATGAGGATACCATGTTTAGTGTGGGAGGTTCCTTTGGCGGCGGAGAGAATATGGTGAATGCCGGCGTCAGCTTGAAACTGGGACAGGGCAACAATGTATCCACATCAAAAGTGGCAATGGCGAAAGAAATCAAAGATCTCCGTAAGGAAGTGGAACAGCTGCGCGGCGCGCTTGGCCAGGTCGTTCAGGGACAGGCGTTGGATCCGATGAAGATCAAGCTCTTCCCTGATGTACCGGAGAACCACTGGGCTTACGAATATATCGCCACCCTTGCGGGGAATGGTATCCTTGAAGGGTATCCTGACGGAAACTTTGGCGGCGACCGTATGATGACACGTTATGAATTCGGTGCTATTGTATACCGCGCGATGCAGAGAGGATTCGAAGTACCTGCTAGAATGCTCAAGGAATTTGAACCTGAATTGGAACGGTTCCGCGTGGACACGATTGCGCAGAACAAAGCAGGACAACCGACAATCGAACGTGTACGTGTTATTCACAATAGATAATCCTGTAAAATAATTTCCATGTAGTATGAAATCATGCCTCCATGAATATGCGATAGAATTCAGGAGGCATGATTTTCTATTGTCTATAAAGAAAGCAGGTGAACGATTTTGAAAATAAATGAAACGTCTTGCCCTTGCGGGTTTAGGAAGGCGCCGATTTCAAAGACGCTAAGCGGCGCATGAAGTTGTGATCATCATCGATGCTGTAGATCTGGGGATACTCACTTGCGGGAGTGGGATGAAGAATACGGAATGAAATGTTTTCCTGTGTAACTGCCCGATTTGCTGTTGCGGTTTAGTGTCTGATTTCATTTTACAACTAACCTTGTTTCTTAATTATTCATGATAGTTTTTAAAAAAGTGAAAATAAGATAAATTCTCTGCTATAATATTTAATTATTAGAAAAGCAGTTTTGTGTAACCTGCGGAATTTGTCTGTTAAAATCTGAAACCGGTTGTGTGACAGGGAGAGGTGAGACGGAGCGCGAAGGGTAAAACATGATAGCTCTTTTATATTTTTTATTTTCTTTAAATTGGGAGGAAAGTATGAACAAAATTTACAAGGTCGTATGGAGTAAGGCAAAACATGCCTATGTCGTCACTTCTGAAGTGGCAAAGAGCCACACGAAAAGCGCTTCGGGAAAAGCAGTGAAAGCCGCTCTGGCAGCAGCTGTGGGGATGGGAGTCCTCATGGGTGGATACACGGCGAATGCGGCGGATACAACGACAGGTTCCGGCAGCGGCGTGGCGTATGGTACGGGCAGTGACGCGCCGAAAGCAGAAAATGTGGCCATTGGCAAAGGGGCAGGTATTTCCTATTCCAATGGTGCAAGTAACGCTACCGGTGATATTGTGGTAGGCAACGGTGCTAACATCAATAACTATGCCAGCCAGGGTGGCAGCATTGCCATTGGCAAAAATGCAAAAGTAGAAAATATGGCTGGCGGCGGAGAAGCCAGCTTTGCCTTTGGACAGACAACATTTAGCGGAAGTTGGTTCTCTTCTGCTAGAATTCCTGCTGATCCGACGAAGGTCGTAGGCAGTGTTGCTATCGGTGATAATACATTTGCCCGTACCGGTAGTACGATGATCGGTTCACATAATTACAAAGGCGCACTGGGGGATACCACGGTAGACAGCGCTTCTACGCGGACAGACGCGTTGAATGTCTATGCCACCACCATCGGTGCCAACAGTTTCAGCAATGGCGCTTTTACGACAAGTACCGGTGTCTATAATATTATTTCCAGCGAGTATAATGGTGGACGACTGGCAAATCCGGTAAAGAATTTAGGAGCCACCATTACAGGTTCTTTGAATAGTATTGAATCGAAAACATCAAATAATCGTTATGCTGGTATCGCTAATACTGTTAAAGGTGTGGCAAACCGCACCTTTAATTCCAATGGATCTCTCATTTACGGTGCCGGAAATGAAATTACCAATTCCATCACCAATATTTCTGCACCATCTGATAGTGGTTCTTCTGCAAAAGAATTTGCTGATAAATTGAGAACTGCGATTACAGGTTCTAAAAGTGGCGGTGCCACTTTAGCTATTGGCGGTGGCAACAAAGCGGATTATACCCAGAAAACATCCATTATTGGCGTTAACAATACCGTGACCGGTACCAGCGGCAGTCCGAGTACCTACAACTCGATCACCGGTTATAATAATACAGCGACTAATATCAATCACGTCTCCGTCATCGGTTCTGAAAATAATGTGACCAATACAAATGGCGCTGTTGTCTTTGGGGATAAGAGAACACTGACAGGTGCCGACGGCAGCGTTGTCATCGGTTCGTCTCAAGCCTACCAGTACCAGTGTCAAGAATGCTGTAGCCATCGGCAGTGAAGCCAACGTGACCAAAGAAGGCGGTGTAGCGCTTGGCGCAGGTTCTGTGGCGTCCGTGGATAAAGGCGTTGCGGGCTATGATCCCGGAACAGGTACGAATTCCACGGATACATCTTCGGTATGGAAATCTACGCAAGCAGCTGTTTCCGTAGGCGATACGTCCAAAGGTATCACCCGCCAGATTACCGGAGTTGCAGCCGGCACAAATGATACTGATGCTGTCAATGTAGCGCAGCTGAGGAAAGCAAAAACATCCATCGTAGCGGCTGCTTCCACAGAAGTAAGGGCCGGGACGAATATTACGTCGGTGAATAAGACGGCAGATCCTGGGGACGGACATGCTATATACACGATCAATGCCAAGGATACGGTAGTAACCGGCGGCACGGCGACCTATGCCTCGAACGGTGCAGGTACTGCTACGCTGACAAACAGTGATGGAACGACAGCAACCGTCACCGGATTGCAGGACCGCTATACATCATCTGCTTCACTTAGCGGGGATACGTTGAACTTCACTCGTAATGACGGCAGCACCTATTCCGTTTCCGGCATCGCGTCTTCGCAGGATATCAAAAATGTAACCAATAAAGTAGGCGAACTGGGAACCCGTGTGAACCGTGTAGGAGCGGGCGCTGCAGCATTGGCAGCCCTTCATCCCCTTGATTTCGACCCGGATGATAAGTGGGATTTCGCAGCCGGTTACGGCAACTACAAAGATGCTCATGCCGTATCGGTAGGCGCATTCTACCGCCCTAATGAAGATACCATGTTCAGCGTGGGCGGTTCCTTCGGTGCCGGTGAAAACATGGTGAATGCCGGAGTTAGCGTGAAGCTGGGACAGGGCAACCATGTATCCACATCCAAAGTAGCCATGGCAAAAGAAATCGTCGATCTCCGTGATGAGAACAAGGACTTGAAGAAACGCCTGGATACCATGGAGCAGAAGATGAATTCTATTCTTGGCATCCTGGATATGGGTAAGAAGAAGGATTTCCCCGATGTGCCGGAAAACCACTGGGCTTATGAATATGTGGCTACATTGGCAGGAAACGGTATCATCGAAGGCTATCCGGACGGTGAATTCAAGGGTGACCGTTCCATGACCCGCTATGAATTTGCGGCGATGTTCTATCGTGCATTGAAGAATGGAGCGCCGGTAGATGACAATATGGATAGAGCCATGAATGAGTTCGAACCGGAACTCCGCCAGATCCGTCTGGATCGTATCCGTGTCGACCGCATTTCCGGCAAGGACAATGACAGAAACAAGGTAGAACGTGTCCGTGTCAACAGTGAAGACGATAAGGCGAAAAATGATTACCGCGATGTGTATGGTTCTCATATTTCCCCGAAAGCGTAATGGAAAGCAAGGGTAAGGAAATAACTTAAGAAACATAAAATACGGTACTCGTCAGATGTGATGGGTACCGTATTTTTGTATGACTGAGGATAAGCTGACGGTCAGGCGTCATCCGAAGCGAATGTGAAGGATCTGTACCCGTGGTGGGGAAAGTGGTAAGGCGTCATCCGAGTCATAGATTCTTCACTCCGTGCCATATTGCTGCTTTGCTGCTTTTTCACAAAGCATTCTTGCGTCCATTCAGAATGACGATTGGAGGAAGAGGATAAAAGCTATCAGCTGTGAGCTGTGAGCCGTTAGCTGTGAGTTAAAAGCCGAAGCATATGATTTCCATTAGGTGTCATACGAAA
>ERZ827440.3806-NODE-3806-length-10975-cov-3.350733_pt1 | contig 10975 bp, 8 predicted proteins | sample MGYA00519774_ERZ827440 | MGnify/ENA primary metagenome ERZ827440 (study PRJEB31778, sample SAMEA3449302) | human gut metagenome | biome: human gut; feature: human-associated habitat; material: faeces | place: United Kingdom | collected 2010/2012 ... | reverse complement strand
CTTCCTTTATCTCCGCCCTGGGCGGTGTGCCGTTGTTCGTGATGCAAAGGTGCCATGCCTGTGGCCGATGCTCGGAATCGGCGTACAATTCCGTGGCGCCCGCATGCCGCACAGCGTTGGAGGTACACTCCCGCAGGATCAGTGCGTAGAGCTCGCGGGTGGCGCGTGCCGCAGGGTACGCACCGCGCAGCTGTACGGCTGCACCCAGAACAGCCGCCCGCCTTTGCATATAGCTCAGCGGGTCCTCAGCAGCATTCTCCTGCCGGGTGCGGCATAGCAGGGAGATGGAACTTTCCCACTTTGCAGCTTCGCTCTTGATTCGGGCAAGATCATGTTCATGCCGCAGTGCGCGCCGTGCGGCAAGCAGGGTATGGCCGATGTCGTCATGCACCCGCATCTTCATTTTCAGGATTTCTTCCTCCCGCACAATGTCGGGCATATTGTCATATAAGCGCTTTGCGCGGCGGTTCGCATCGGCAAGGCGCTCGTTTTCCTGCTGCAGTGCAGCATGCAATGCAGCCAGCTGGGTGACATCGGTGGCCATCACCTCGGTGTACGGTATGCCGTATTTGTCCTGAACAGGGCGCACCGTGAAATGATATACTGTTCCGTCCGGGAATGCGTAGATGCGGGCGGCCTCATCGCGCAGCCGCACACCGCCGCCGGGACTGTGCAGCGCCTGCTCCAGATCCGTAAGGGTCTGCAGATCCCGGCCGCAGAGGACTACGGAGATTTCCTGCATCCTGTGATTGATCAGGCGCAGTAGGCCGTTGCGGTCAAAGTAGCAAATGGCCGCCGGCAGCGTGTCAAAGCCTTCCTTGACGGCGTTGCGGGAGATTCGGGGAATCATAGGCCGCCTCCTTCTGCCGGAAACATCGTGAAATACAAAAGCCCGTCCTCATCCCGTTCAAGCTGCATCTGCGGCAGGCCGGGCAGCGCAGCGGGCGCGTCGGTGCATTGAACGCTGCAGCGCAGCCCCCAGCCCTGCGCCGTATGCTCGGCGCAGAAAAGGATCTCCTGCAATCCCGGCAGGGTCGCTTCTATGATGGCTTCAAAGGCGTCATAGATTGCCACGGCGGATGCAGGGGAAATCTTTGCTGTGTCGGCAATCTGCACGGCGCAGCGTATATCACTCAGGCGCAGGCTCTCGGCCGATTCAAACAGGCTCAGCCGCAGCTCCGTGGTGTCGATGTCCTCCGCCTTGTCGCAGACAAAAACAAGGTTGCTGCGCCGCTTGATATAGGTCCCCAAAATGACGATGTGCTTCAGCAGCCGGCGGGCGGTATCGACATCGTCCGTGGCCTTGAGCGCGATCAGATATTCCTGTATCCGTGCCAGCTGGCGGGCTGTGACGGTCTCGATTTTGTCATACAGCCGGTTCTGCTCGCTCAGCTTCAGCCATTGTGCCTTCTGGGCTGTTTCCGCCTGTATGATGTCCCCGATGTCATGCAATTCCTCCTGCGTGAGGCGCAGCTCCTCCAGCAGTGCCACCAATTCGGTGATGTCCTCCTGCCAGAAAATATACCCTTTCCGGATCGGGTGGCCGTGAAGCTGGGTCGTGGCGTCCAGCTGGACACTGCCGGTGAGCGCCTGACGCAGCTGCTCCTCGCGGAGCGGCGCTGCCTGCATGGAGCATTGCACAGGCACAAACGCCCGGTCCGTGATCAGACCCTTGGCCATAGATACCTCAAACAGCGTGGCATACCCCATGTTGGATTGGATAAGCCCGCACTGGATGCACGCCTCAAAGGTCGCTGTAAAGGTCAGGCATTGCACCACGGTCATATCACCGGCGATCGCATGCATCCACGGCACATTTAAAATATGCTTGTACAGTAAAGCATAGAGGGTGGCAAAAAAAATCGGCACAAGCGGCAGCCAGAGGATGCGCTTTGTATGCGGAATACGGCAGCGCCGTACAAGGTACACCACCGTGAACACAGCACAGGAAAATATCCACAGCAGACAGAGGTAATATACGAACCGATAGGTGTAATCGGGGCTGCCCAGTACCTCCTGCCCGGGTGGGAACGCAAACGCAAGCTGATGGCAGTCGTTTGTCAGCACCAGGCTGAACAGCACCACCGGGAATACAAAAATCACGTACCGGTACTTGTACAGCGGGGCGGACTGCCCCCGATCCAAAAAGAAAAGCGTATAAAGTGCAAGGGTCGGGATCAGCAGCATCGGGATATAGTACGCATACCACAATCGCCGCAGCATCTCCGGTGTCTGGGCAAAGTCATAGCGGATCAGGCGGATATCCAGCCAGAACAGCATCAGGGCGGCAGCGCCCAGCAGGCAGCGGCGGGTCTGTGCGTGCAGGATACGCCACCAGACCGATACCGCCCAGGAAAAGATCAGAATATTATACAGCACCGTGCGCCAAAAGCCGGAATACGGCATATAAAATGCCCGCATCAGGACAGCGCAGAGAATCACCCCTGCAACCGCAGCGGCTAAACACAGATTCCCAAGCCGTACCTTTGTCATAGCGCCTGTCCTTTCCAAAAAGGGTATCGTGCTGCCTTTTCACACTATTATTATGACGCAATCCGCCTTATTTTGCAATAGTGTTGGAAAAAGCAGTAAAAAGTTCAAAAAAACTATCCAAATGGTGGGGGCAGAAATCGTCCGATTCCTGTATGATGAAGGTGACAAATCGTATTCTTTGCAGGGAAGGAGGGCTGCGCCGTGCGGAGGATCGTTTTGGACGCGCAATACTCTGTGATGACGAGCGCATTGACAATGGCACTGAAACAGGGCGGGCCGGACTTCCAGGTGCAAAACGCTGGTCCTAAGACAAAGGATATTGTAAAGCTATGCCGTTCCTGCAGGGCAGATGTCCTGCTGCTGGAGGTCTGCCCGCATCCGCCGCGCACCCTGCAGGACAGACTGCTGCTGGCAAACGACCTGCGGGATGTCTGCCCGCACTGCAAAACGGTACTGCTTGTGGATGAGGCCGAATATCCCGAACTGGCCACCGCCGTGTGCCTGGCAAAAAAAGATCACATTGTCGATGATTTCGTCTACGCTTCCGTCTCGCCTGCCTATCTGAGCGCTATGATGGACACTTTATGACCAAAAGGAGGACAGCTATGAAAAAAGTACAACGAACGCTCGCTGCCGCATTGGCAGCCATGATGCTTATGGCTTTGGCCGGTTGCTCCAAGGGGGATGTGACCAAAGAGGTCAATTCCGGCTTATCCGACCTGAAAGCGCAGGCCGCCGAACCCGCCGTTGAACCCCAGACGGAGACCCCGGCAGAGCCCAAGACCGACGCGGCATCCGAGCCTGCATCCGAACCTGCATCGGAGTCTGCTGCAGAGCCGGAGCCGGAAGCCACCGCCGAGCCGGCCCCTGCTTCCGCTCCTGCGGACAATCCCGATTATCCATCGGCCGCTGGCCTGAACACCCAGACCCTGGAGGCATTCGGCACGGACTTTACGCTGGTGCTCAACGTGACCTGCCCCGACCAGGGCTGGTACAAGTCCGCCTCGACCAGCTTCGGGGATCTCAAGCTGTTCCCGACCGATGACCCCAGCCATATCTTCTCCGGCGACCCGCGCATAACCTTTGAGCTGAAAAGCGGTCTGGACAAGATCAACTACTATTACGACAGCTTTGAAAACGTGGAGGAGCTTACCCCGCGCACCATCGGCGGCGTGGAGTTGGCGGGCCGAACCTACAAAAACGTCGGTATGTGGTGGACGGAATACTACGGCGAGATGCCCACCGGCGGCTGGCTGGCCATCAAGATCTCCGGCGTAGACATTGACCCCGGCACCGAGGGCGACACCATTCTGAGCAGCGTCACCTTTGGCTAAGCACAGGCAGTTTGCCGCACTCTCAACCGAAAGGCGGGTGAACCAACCATGAAAAGACGCTGTGCCGTACTATTGGCGGCGGCAATGCTGCTGTCTGCGGTAGGCTGCGCACAGGACAGCAAGCGGCCCGAGCCGACCGAACCGGCCGCAAGCGCTGTGAGCGAGACCTCCGCTGAAAATGTGGAAGCCGCGGAGGATACCCCGCAAAAGCCGCAGTCCTCCCGCAGGTTTGATGATTCCCGCATCTCTACGCTGTATGATGTGGAATTCAGCTACACCGACCCCAACGGCAACAAGGACACCTATTTTTACGAGGTCCCGCAGATCGATGATGACACCGAGGGCGCAAGAAACATCAACGAGATGATCGGCTACCGCTTCGGCTATCTGGTAGAGCGCGCCGAGGACGCCCGCTCCCGCAATGATTTTATCGACACAAGCTACATCACCTGGATAAGCACCTGGACCGGCCCGGTGCTGAGCCTGCAGATCACAAGCGTTGACACAATGTACAACCGCGATGTGGGCGCCTACCATTACAACTTTGAAACGGGCAGGGAACTTTCCAACATCGAAATGCTCGAGTACCTTGGCTACACCGACAACGACCTGACCTTAAAAGCACTGCAGCGCGCCGTGGCCCAGCATTTCGATACCTACTACGGCGGCGACGACCCCACCTACGCATCCGAGCTTTGCAAGATGCGTGCACAGAGCCTGAACGGGCTGAGCGATGTATTTACCTACTTTGCCGTCTACCCCTACTACACAGGCGGTCTTATCGTCACCGTGCCGATGTACACCCCTGCCGGGGCCGGCATGATGTGGACGGACATAGATGTTTACCCCGACAAGCGGCAGGCCAGCGGCCAGATCCTGCACGGGCAGGATGAATGGTTTACCTGCGATGTGACCGCCACCGGCGAGGTAACGGTGCGCGCCCTGACCGACTATGTTACCCCTGACGGCGCTGTGACCTACCAGACCATGAAGGAATGGTACGAGTTGGGCGACAAGACCGAGTTTGCGGTCAGCGGCTGCTACGGCAACTATATAAAGATGCTGATGACCAGCATCGGGCAGGACTACGCCCCCTATGTTTTCCTTCTGACCGAGAACGGCAATGTCGAATACATTGATGTCATCAGCGGCGCACAGTGCGGCACCATGGTCAACGGCGGTCCGCTCTTCGGCATCAACGGAATTGTCCGGTTTGAGACCGGCACGGCCTACGATGCGGAGTACGGCGCCGAGTACACGACCGTGTACGGCGTTTCCCGCGATAACGAAAAATTCAACCTGATGGAGGCTGTCTGGAACACCGCCCCGCTGAGCATCCCGAGCATGGTCGGCTCCTTTGTGAGTGAGGAGACCGGCACCTGGTTTGAAATCTGCGAGGATCAGCCGAACTTCTATACCGGCGAATACGCCAACGGCCAGATGGTTCCGGCCACATGGGACAGCAGCATCTCCTACCTTGGTATGGATGACCGCGGCTGGATCTGCTCCGTTTCGCTGTTCCGTATGGATTCAGGGCGCACACAGCGCGAAACGCTGGCTATGATGCCCGATGATTACGGCGTCAGTGTAATGCACATCGGCGGGGAATCCCTGTTGAACCTGCCGCAGCAGGAATCTGTATGGTTTGAAATGACACAGGAATAAGCAAGGTTCTAAAATATTACTTTATAAAAGGAGGCAGACACTATGGCAACATGTACGCAATGTGGTGCCGAGTTAAAGCCCGGTACTAAATTCTGCGAGAATTGCGGTGCAAAAGTATCCGTACCGCAGCCCGCCGCACAGCCCGCAGCTGTGCCCCGGCCCCCGGTTCAGCCAACCCAGGCTGCACCGCCGCCTCCACAGCCTGTACAGACGCCCCCGCAGCCGCAGGCAAGCGGCGGCAATCCCTATGCAGGCAGCGCACCTGCCGCCCCGCAGCCCCGGACGAACGCAGCGAATCCTTACGCAGGCAATGCGCCCGGCACACCGCCGCAGACCGGCGCAGGCGCACCGCTTTACGCCAGAAACACACCCCCGGATGCTCCCCATGCTGTCACGCCGCCGCCACCCGGCGGCACGGGCGGCAACCCTTACGGCAATGTGGCCCCCGGCGGCAAGCCCAAGCGCCCCCGCGCACCAATGACCCCCAAACGGATGATCTTGATCGCCATCCCGGTGATATTCCTGCTTATGATCATCGTAACAATGATCAGCGGCTCCATCCGCACCGGCAAGCCGAACGCCAGTGACCCGAATCAGGGCACCTGGGAAGCAGCCTACGCCGAGATCGGCGGCTCCGTGACGCAGGTCGAGGATGCCTTCGGCAGCGGGTTCCTGATGGACCTGAATGATAAGGGCAAGTGCGTTGTAACGGTGGACGGCACCAAGTCCTACGGCAAGTGGACGCTGAACGGCGGGGTCTTCCAGCTGGATTGCGGCGGCCTGAGCTGCACCGGCACCCTGCAAGACGAAATCCTGACCCTGAACGATGTGCAGGGACAGGGCGTGACGATCTACTTCGTCAAGTCCGGCAGCACCATGCAGCAGCCTCTGGACGGTGACAGCATGACCCAGGGCACCACCGCAGGCAGCGATACCGATGTGGGCATCTATGTGCTGGAATCCGCCTCCGACAGCGAGTACACCCTCTCCAAGGAGGAGCTTGCCCTCGTCGATATGGAGGACTTCTACATTGAGCTGCGCGCGGACGGCACCGGCGAAACCTACATGGAGGATTTTGTCACCTTCCAATGGAAGGACGGCAACTTCTATGCGCTGACCGACCCCAATACCCCGGCCATGACCTACACCCGCGAGGGTGACCTGCTGACCATTGAGTTTGACGGTATGACCATGGTCTTTAAGCGCAGCGACACCAAGCCTGAAATCGACCCCGCTTTGCTGAACGGCGGCGAGGACGAATATGACGGCGACGGCTGGATCGACGGCCCGGATGAGCCTGACCCGCCCTACACCTACGACGACGGCAACACCTACGATGATTTGGGCAACACCAACTGGTACGGCTGGTTCCGGATGGAAAACTACAAGAATGTACCGAACCGCGACTACTTTGACACCGACACCTACGATTGCTGGGGCTACATCGGTGAGAGCGATGACGGCAGCCACTACTTTGAGGTTTACCGTGACGGTATGCCCGATGACCCGGTCATCACGATGTGGGTCAATGTCTATGATGACCATATCGAGCCTATCCTGGACGGCTACGACTGGGTGCTTGACCAGAACATAACCGAGAGCGATGCGTATAAGTTCAACCTGTACCCGTATAACGACAGCATCTCGCTGTTCATGTATGACTACGAGGGCGACGACGGTACGGCCTGTGCGGTCAGCTTCTACATGAGGCTGGACGGCACCGAGTGGAACGAGGAGCTGGAGGAGCTGCCGCCCCGCTATGCGGAGTACAAGGCCGCCTTGGCCAACAAATAACGACCTGATTTATCTGTACAAAATGGGGCGGGCCCTGCCCGCCCCTGACATAGGAGGATCATTATGGGACTTATCAGAGCTGCAATGGGCGCTGCTGGCGGCGTTATGGCCGACCAGTGGAAGGAATACTTTTATTGTGAAGCCATGCCAGCTGACCTGTTGGCTACCCGCGGCTGGAAACGCCAGAGCGGACGCAGCGCCAACACAAAGGGCAGCGACAACATCATTACAAACGGCTCGATCGTGGCCGTTGCCGACGGCCAGTGTGCCATGATCGTGGAGCAGGGCAAGGTCGTGGATATGTGCGCCGAGCCGGGTGAGTACACCTACGATACCGGCAGCGCGCCGACGCTGTTCAGCGGCGATTTGTCCGAGTCCATCGGCGCAGTGTTCCAGAACATCGGCAAGCGCTTTACCTTCGGCGGCGAGGCCCCGATGGATCAGCGCATCTATTACTTCAACACCAAGGAGCTGGTGGGCAACAAATACGGCACGCCCAGCCCGGTGCCCTTCCGCGTGGTGGATCAGCGCGCCGGCATCGACATCGACATTGCCATCCGCTGCTTCGGTGAGTACAGCTACCGCATCACCAACCCCATTTTGTTCTACACCAATGTCTGCGGCAATGTGGAGGAAGGCTACACCCGCGATGAGATCGACGGGCAGCTGAAATCCGAGCTGATGACCGCCCTGCAGCCCGCCTTTGCCAAGATCAGCGATATGGGCATCCGCTATTCCGCACTGCCTGGCCACACGATGGAGCTTGCCGAGGCCCTCAACGATGTACTGAGCGCCAAGTGGGGCAAGCTGCGCGGCATCGAGATCGTATCCTTCGGCGTTTCCAGCGTGAAGGCCAGCGAGGAAGACGAGCAGATGCTCAAGGAAATGCAGCGCAACGCAGCCTTTATGGACCCGACCCGCGCCGCTGCGCATCTTGTCGGCGCACAGGCCAGCGCCATGCAGACCGCAGCCGGCAATCAGGGCGCAGGCCCCGCCATGGCCTTTATGGGCATGAATATGGCCGGTGCGGCGGGCGGTATGAACGCCCAGAACCTGTACCAGATGGGTGCCCAGCAGCAGGCCGCCGCACAGCCCGCCCCGGCCCCGGCCTCTGCCCCCGCAGGCTGGACCTGCAGCTGCGGCCAGACCGGCAACACCGGCAAATTCTGCGCAAACTGCGGCAGCCCCAAGCCTGCCCCGGCACCCGCAGCCGCCAGCTGGGTATGCAGCTGCGGCACCTCCAACACCGGTAAGTTCTGCAGCAACTGCGGCAGCCCCAAGCCCGCACCGGCACCCGCCAAGTGCAGCCAGTGTGGTTGGACCCCGGATGACCCGGCCCATCCGCCCAAGTTCTGCCCGGAGTGCGGTAAGCCGTTTGGCCAGTGATGCGCAAAAAAATCGCTGCGGTGCTTTGCGCCGCAGCCGCTTTTCTGACAATGTCCGGCTGTAAAAAAGCGCCGCCCGGCACACTGACCGGTATCAGCATCAGTTATTCCGGTATGTGCTATGACGACACCTATGGGTTCAGCATAAGAAATGACCCGGTTGACGGCTGCCTTTTCAGCTGCAATTACAAGGATGATGAATGGGTGGAGCTGGAAAATATCCCTGTTGAGGACACCCATTGGCAAGAAGCCCTGGCTCTGGCAGAAAAGCTGGGGCTGGAAAGCCTGCCGGACGAAAAGAAAAATTCTCCCGGCTTATTTATCACCGATGAAACGTTAGATAGCGTTTGCCTGATTTACAAGGCCCCGGATGACGAGATCATCTACCGTTATCTGGATGCCGATGGCAATACGCGCAGCGCCCTGCGTGATTTTTTTGAGGATCTGGCAGGGCAGCTGCAAACCGAAGGAAAGAGAGGTGACGCATAATGGCAACGCAGCTTACCAACTACCAATGCCCTGCCTGTACCGGTCCGCTTCACTTTGACGGTGCCAGCGGAAAGCTGGTGTGTGACTTCTGCGGCAGCAGCTACGATACTGCTGAGATCGAAGCGCTCTATGCTGAAAAAGAAGCCGCTGCCGAAACCGCGGCACAGAATAAACAGGCACCGCCGCCAGACTCCGTCTGGAGCGAAAACGAGGCCGCCGGACTGCGCAGCTATTCCTGCCCGTCCTGCGGCGCAGAGCTGATCTGTGACGAGACGACCGCCGCGACAAGCTGCCCGTACTGCGGCAATCCAACGGTCATCGCGGGGCAGTTCAGCGGCATGCAGCGGCCTGAGCTTGTCCTGCCGTTTGTGCTGGATAAGAACGCCGCCAAGGCCGCACTGAAAAAATACTATCGCGGGAAGAGATTCCTGCCCAATGCCTTCTCTTCGCAGAATCATATCGAGGAGATCAAGGGCGTGTATGTCCCGTTCTGGCTGTTCGATGCCAACGCCTCCGGTTCGGGCCAATATGAAGCCACGACCAGCTCCAGCCACCGCAGCGGCGATTATGTCATCACCACGACCAAGCACTATGATGTCCGCCGCGCCGGTACCACGCAGTTTATGGGCGTGCCGGTGGACGGCTCGACCAAGATGCCCAACGGGCATATGGACGCCATTGAGCCGTATGACTACCGCGCGTTCCAGCCGTTCTCGACCGCGTACCTGCCGGGCTATATGGCAGACAAATACGACGAGGACGCCGACACCTGCCAGGCCCGCGCCCACAGCCGGATGCAGAATTCGGTCAGCAGCGAGCTTTCGGCCAGCATTACCGGCTACAGCAGCGTAAGCACCCTGAGCGAGAATATCAGCATTGATTACACCGCCAAGCACTACGCGCTGCTGCCGGTCTGGATGCTGCACACCAAGTGGCAGGGCAAGGACTATCTGTTCGCTATGAATGGGCAGACTGGCAAGCTGGTCGGCGATCTGCCAGTTGATAAGCGAAAGGTAGCCGCCTGGTTCGCGGGCATCAGTGTTCCGCTGATGATCCTGCTTGCATTCCTGCTTTGAAAGGGGGAAACAGAGTATGAAAAAGAAACTGTTTTCTCTGCTTACGGCACTGGTGCTGTGCTTGCTCTGCGCTGTACCGGCGTTTGCCGAAATGCCGCTGGTGATGGACACCTACGAGCTGTTCAAACCCGAAGCGACCGCTGAATTGGAACAAAAGGCGCAGGACGCCAGTGCCGGACACGGTGTCAATGTCTACCTGCTGACGGTGTCTGACATCGGCGGGCAGAACGTGCGCGAGTTTGCCAAGGACTGGTACCGCAACTATGACCTTGGCTACGGCGAGGGCAAAAGCGGCATCCTGTTCCTGATCGCGCTGGATTCCCGCGATTATGTTACCATCACCTACGGCGGCGGCGTGACCGCCTTTACCGACTACCGCATCGCGCAGATCGAAGATAAGATCGTGCCGATGCTCTCGGACGGATCGTATTACAAGGCCTCCGACACCTACATAGAAATGTGCGCTGACACGCTGGATTTCTATGCTGAAAAGGGTGCGCCGCTGGACAGCGGCAACGACCCCGCCAAGGGTTGGATCAAGTGGGTGTTTGTGTTTGTCATTCCGCTGGCTGTAGCGTGTATTGTCTGCGGCATCTTCTATGCGCAGATGAAAACTGCCAACGAGCAGACCCATGCCAACGCCTACATGCCCGCCGAAGGCTTGGCTCTGTCCGTGGTGGAGGACACCTACACCCACACCACCGAGACCGAAACGTACGACCCCGTCAAGAACGACAGC
>ERZ827440.3805-NODE-3805-length-10977-cov-2.984344_pt1 | contig 10977 bp, 5 predicted proteins | sample MGYA00519774_ERZ827440 | MGnify/ENA primary metagenome ERZ827440 (study PRJEB31778, sample SAMEA3449302) | human gut metagenome | biome: human gut; feature: human-associated habitat; material: faeces | place: United Kingdom | collected 2010/2012 ... | reverse complement strand
TCTTCTTTTGCTGCATCATCAAATGGAATTCCCCCTTCGATATCCCATGTGACTGGATTGTGGCAGCCTTTGCATTTGTGGGTGCATCCTGCAACCCATAGGACGGCTCGCAGACCATCCCCATTTAGCATATCATCTTTCGTAATATTATGGTAACGCATTTTACATGGATTTCCTTTCCGCAATTTCTGCCATTTTGGCATCATTAAGTCTTGTATCTCCTTTAACTCTGGAATAAGAGAGATATCCGTTCATACGATCGATCTTTGTGAGATTTTTACTTCCGCATACCGGGCACACATCCATCTCTAATTCTTCGTGTCCACAATCATCACAGTATGCTAAAGACAGATTAACTCCTTCATAGAATCCTTTATCCATCGCTCTTCTTACTAATGTTTTCACTGCTTCTTTGTTATAGTTGATCGGATATTTTACATACTGGATTTTTCCACCATTGCATAATTCCCAGAAACGTCCTTCAAGATCTTGTTTCTCGATCGGTGTGATGTCTTCTGTGACATGGCAGTGGAAGGAATTGCTCACGTATTCTCTGTCAGATACATTTTCAATAACACCGTATTTCTTACGGAACTGTTTTACCTGAAGACCGCATAAGTTTTCTGCTGGTGTTCCATAGATCGCATATAGATTTCCGTCTTCCTTCTTAAATTCTTCTACTTGTTCATTAATATAGCGCAATGTTTCTAATGCAAACTCACCATCTTCTGCTAAAGACTTATGGTTGTATAACTGCTGTAATTCATTCAACGCTGTGATTCCAAAGGAAGCTGTTGCACTCTTTAAGATTGGTTTGATCTTATCATGAATTCCCAGATGTCCACCTAAGAATCCCCCTTCACAATATGCCAACGGATTCGTAGAAGCTTTCATTTCTCCTAAATATTCATAAGTCCTGATATGTAATTCACGGATCAGGTTCAGATAATAATCTAATACTTCATGGAAATCTTTACCTTCCTGTTTTGATTTTGCATAGATCATTGGCAAATGAAGGCTGACTGCGCCGATATTGAAACGTCCTACAAATACAGGCTTGTCATTCTCATCGTACTCAACTGTTACCTGTGTCTTACCGTCCGGTCTTAAGTATGGGAGTGTTCCGTTCTTTCTTACCTCTGTGAGCTTTCTTGCAAGCTTGTGGGCAAGTGCTATTGGATATGGCATGTACTCAGGTGTCTCATTTGTTGCAAATCCGAACATCATACCCTGATCTCCGGCACCGATCGCCTCGATATCATCCTCGCTCATGAGATGCTCCTTTGCCTCGAGTGCCTTGTCAACTCCCATGGCAATATCTGATGACTGCTCGTCTATGGCTGTGATAACGCCGCATGTATCGCAGTCAAATCCGTACTTTGCTCTGTCGTATCCGATCTCTCTGATCGTCTCACGAACGATCTTCTGAATATCCACATAAGCGTTGGTTGTGATCTCTCCCATGACAAGCACAAGACCTGTCGTGATGGATGTCTCACATGCCACACGGCTCATTGGATCCTGCTCCATCAGCGCGTCAAGCACTGCATCTGATATCTGGTCACAGATTTTGTCAGGATGTCCTTCTGTTACTGATTCCGATGTAAATAATCTTCTTTCCATACTACTTCCTTTCCTTTTTGTACATAAGAAAAACCGCTTCGTATGAGCGGTTTGATCGTGTCTGTCAAGCCTCTCATTGTTCGAGCACAGATCTTGTATCACCTACATATCTGCGTCGCTCAGGTCGGCACCTTCCGAATCTGACATCGGGGTTGCCATGGCTTCTTCGTCCCTTCTGACTCCACCATTCTGAATAAGAGCGTTTTTCTAATATCTATAAATGCAATCATTACTCTATATCATTGAGAGTTATTAGTCAACATATTTTTGGGGGAAATGATGCTTAATGAGTTTTTTTATATATAATGGGCAAAGGAGATGTGACTATCCCCTTTGCCCATACCAATAACTTAGTTATTATCCTTCTTTTTCTTTCTTACAAGGAATATAACTATTCCCGCAATAATCAATACCACAATAACTATGATCAGTATAATGATCCATGAGATGCTGCCAGCCTCAGCCATAGCCGTCTGAATAGCATTACTCGATACAGTAAATGTTATTTCTGAACCATTATCCGATGCGCCATTACCTGCTGCATCAAAACATTCCACAACTATTGTGTGCTTCTTTGCAGATGCCTTTATATCGTCAAGCTTAACCTCTCCGCCGAGCTTTTCTATGTCCTTAGCTTCATATCTCGTCTTGACTCCGTCAACCGTGATGTCCGCATATCCCAGCGCAAGATTATCATGGAATGAAACCGATGCACTTACAGAATCCGTATTCTCATACACAGCACCATTTTCAACACCAGCTACATGATACTCCGGTGCTGTTCTATCTATACAGAACTTAACCGCAGCATTCTTTACTTCATTATCTGTTTCTTTTCCCGCTGCATCCTTGGTATGGATAACTATACTGTACACACCCTCGTCCTTGAAGGTATCAGCAGGGATTGTAAATGAACGCTTGTTCCATCCATTTGACGGCTTGTCTTCCTTGACTGTATACTCATTGCTCTCAAGGTTTACTACCTTGTCGCCAACTGTATAGTACACATCAGAATCCGCAAAACCGGCAACATTATACTCATCTATAACTATGTCACCATCGCTCAGATTCGTATAATATCTGTCGACGCTTGCCTTTGCAGCCTTTCCAAGTACGAAATAAGATCCAAATCTATCTACCTTAAATCCTATTTCCTGACTTGTTTCATTTCCAGCCATATCCTTAGCAGTCACAACCAGAGTATAATTGTCATCAACATTCTCGCTCTGTTTAAAGTTAGAATATGAATATTTCTCACCATTTGAAACCGTCTCGGCGCTGTATGCCACATCATCACTGCCAGCTTCGCCTCTTGCGCCGGTCACACTTATTGATATGCCATCCTTGTTATAGTTTGTATCCGTTACAGATATAACCGGCGATACCTCATCTGTGTATACTCCATCCTTTTCTACCTGCGATATGCTAATCTCAGGAGCAGTCATATCAATGGTAAATGAATCATCAACTGTATTTGATGCAGTATTTCCCGCACTGTCTGTTGCGCTTACCCTTATACGGAACTTTCCATCTGCAGAGAAATTGACTGTCGCAACGTGCGTATCACCATTTGATGTAAATCCACTTGCTCCCGGAGCTGCGGATGTTCCATCCTCCGATGTTACAGCTATATTAACTCGTGAAGCATCAAAGTTATGCTCCTCAACTCTTATTGTAGCCGTTCTGGATACATTGTAATATGTGCCATTCTGAGCACTGTTATTATCGTACGAAACCTCCAATACAGGTGCTGTCGCATCCACTGTGAACTTTCCTGACGAATAATCATTTGCCTTATTATCAGCCTTATCTCGACATGTAACTGTAAGAATATAATCTGCATCGTCTGAGAATACATAGTCCATTACATATGTATTACCATCCTTACTGAAGTTATTCTTAAGCTTAGTCACAACACCATTCTTAGACACTGACACAGTAACCTTTTCAGGATCAAAGTTCACTTCATCAATTCTGATATGTGCCGTTCTTGCCCTGTTGTAGAAGTTTGAGTCATTATTTGAATCATATGTACAGCTTATAACTGGAGCTATGGTATCAATCACATATCTGCGATATACACCAGATGTAATTACGTTTCCCGCATTATCAGTGAGCGTTGCCATCACACGGTGCTCTCCCTCGTTTTCTTCTGCGGAACCTATCGTGTATGATCCACTGAACTTTGTCTTAATGGATGTTTTATCAGTATTATCACATAGAGTCTGAACGTTTCCATTGTCCTTAAGCACAACATTCTTTATTCCCGAGAAATCATCATTTGCCTTTATTGACAGGCTTACATTCTCATCCTTGCCATAATAATATACGTTACCATATTTTGTTGCAATTGAACTGTTCTCAGTGATATCCACAGATGACGTTCTCTCATGAAGATTACTGTCCTCTCTGACTACACCAAAATACTTTGTCACATCCTCTTTGCTCTGATATGCCTTATTGCCTGCAACATCATATACAGTTATGTTTATTTTACCCTTAAAGTTCTTGTCTATAAGCTTGGTAAACGCCTTAGTTAGCTTCTCTCCTGATCCGCATGTCCATACCTCAGAATCAATTGTGTCACTGTTCTTTTTATCTGCCGATTCAAAATCAATGACAACCTTTCCTACTCCACTGACATCATCATTTGCACTGAATGATAACTGGATTGCTCCATTGGAGAAGGACTTATAATCCTCGTATTTTGTATCGTCAGACATCGGCTTAACAGAAAAACCGGATATATTGGCTGATGTCTTGTCATAATAAAATCTCATAGACAGCCTGCATATGTTACCCACAACATCTTCAGCCTTAAGATTTACTGTATACTTTGCCTCAGCAGGAATCTTGCAGCTTCCGGTACTGTATGTGCCATCATTGTTCTTGACAAACTGTGTGGCCTGACCCGGATATGTAAATGTATCTGTTACGATCTTCTTGATATCCTCTGCGCTCTTTGATGAGTCGCCAACATTAGCAATATCAACGCTCTCTACACTTATACTTTTAAGATTGTTCTCAACAGCCTTTACTCCCCATGCGCTATTACTTGATGCGTTAAGATATGTATAGCTGCTGTCTCCAAACTCCTTGTTCGCAGTCAGTACAGGAGCAGTTTTATCTACTGTAAAATGTGCATGAAGCATATTATCCAGCTTATTTCCTGCAGCATCCTGAACATCCATATACACGTCGTATACGTCATCAGCATCACTGCCCTTAGGTATATCAAACGTTCCTGTTACGTCATATGCTCCCTGCTCTGTATTTTCTGATACACTTATATTATCTATTGCAATCTTGTTGTTCTGATTTCCAGCCTTAACGTAATAGAACTTGATATAAGCTGTATCTGAGCCATACTCCTTATCCACATCTGTTTCATATATTCCAAATGAACCAGTTACTGTGAAATAAACACTGTTTCCAGCCTTTGTAAAACCATCCTTAAGCTCATTTTTATACTTGACTGCGCCACCCTTTATCTGTGGAAGTGCACCAATATCACAGGTGATCATAGTACAGTTTCCGGATTTGTCAAATGTATAGAAATAATACGTATTCCGAGCGTCATTGCTTGGATTCTTATCTGCAGTAACTGTAAGCTCTGCTCTTCCTGAATTGACGGATATTGTCTGATTACTGTACTTACTCAATATCTTATTTACACTGTCCGTAGTCGTATTATTTACATCGATATCTGTCAGCTCGTGATCCGAATACACAACCTTGTCAATAAGGCCTGACTCTGGATCGGATATGTTAAGTGTCACAACCTTCTTATATGCCTCAGGTATTTTCTCAGATGCATTGTCTATCTGAATTTCTGTTGAGTTCTTTGCATAAAATTTCATGTCTGAAACCTTTGCTTCAGGAGCATTGAGATCAACATATACAGGGACTTCATCCTTCTTATACTTGAAATTATTCTTATCCGTAGAGGAATCCTGATTTTTGTTATCACCTATTGCTTTGGTTGTAATATTTACTTTAGTTTCCTTTTCAAAATAGCTGTTACTGTCGTCTGCATATATATCTTTCTGAGATGAGTCTCCTATTGATGTATATGCGCCATCATTTACCTTATAGGATACAACCTTATCAGTATCAAAGCCCAGTCGGAGGAATACCGGCCTATTCATCCACACATAGCTGTTGTCAACCATTGTCGGGTAAGTGGTGTTGTTTTTATCTACATATACATAATTGAAATTGTCAAACTGACCATACTTCACCGTTCCCTTGATAGAAACCGATTTCTCAGTATCACATATTTTGTATGTTGCCTTAATCTCAAATGTAGAATTCTCCTGAGCATCCTCCGCAATTGTGAATACTCCGGTTTTTGCATTGATCGACTCTATTGCAGCAGAGTCAGAGCTAAATTTCACGCTGTTCTCATCTATTGCATTCTCCGGTTTCACGTTTCTCGTTGTGAAAAATGCAGTGTATTTATATGTAGGATAGAACTCGTTGCTCTTTATATTCTTCGCAAAGGACAATACTCCCTCGCCCTGTGCATCGGAAGTCTCAATCTGAACTTCATGATTACTTCCATCAAAAGCTATATCTACGCTCGTCTGAGAATACACCGTGCTGTCAGATTTGCCAGAAGCCGTTGAAGTAAATGCCAGATTATTTCCATTGTCAGTTATACCGCTTATAATTGGCTTTGGTGAATTTGCCTTTATTTTTAATGTTATCTTCTGATTTTTTAAAAGAGTATATCTGCCATCTATAGCTGTTTGGTCATTTTGTCCGCTGACAGCTAAAATCTCTACATTGTCAGGATACTTAACCGTAAGATATGTCGAATTCGTCACAACTTTTGTAGTTACCTCTGCCAATGCGTTTCCATAAGCATCTATACCGGATACTTTCACATAGAAATTCTTTTCCGAGATATTCTTTACAATTGAACTGAGCTCTATTTCACTTGTTCCATCTGATGTAACAAGCTCATATGGCTGTCCCGCAAGAGACTTGCCATCATCTGTTCCAATTATATCTACACTATATTTTCTTTTGCCCTCAAAGCTTGTGTTTATATTAAGCTTATAGCTGCCGTTATCCTCAGATACATATGCTCTGTCAATTCCATGTATTATATTTATATCTGAATCAACATTGCCGATCCATTCAGTAAAGTCCCCCTGAACCGGACAGAATCTGACTCTCAGCTCGTCTCCTGCTTTCAACTGGGAATTCGATAAATCAAAATCATAATATTCCTCATCCACATAATCTTTAGTGTGAATATAGCTTGCACATACAGACCCTATCCAGAACTCCACCTTATCAACACTATTCTTGAATTCTTCTCCATTGTCTATGGCTACCCTCAAGCCCGTTGTAACCTGTCCAAGCCCGCTTTTGATCTCATTCTGTATAAATGTGATATCACCGACTCCTGCCGGCTTTTTAAATTCATTTGAGTCAGAATCTGAAACTGGCTCATTTATCTGACTCTGAGTGTCCTGAGGATCACTTTCTACAGCCCTTGACGTAAACACATCCCCTGCATTCGCAGTCACCATTATTATGACCAGTGCCCATGCCATTAACGCCTTAAAAAACCTTGATCTTCTCATGCCTCTTTTCTCCTCTCTTATAATTGTATGATTTCTTCTGTATTTACCAGAATTATCTGCTGCGTTATATTGAACACACTGCTTCTTGTTGACTTCTCCGGCTTCGCTTTGGCAACCAGAACATCAGTCACCCCTGCACCACCGCCATTGTTTGATAACAATACAGTGTTTTCAGAATTTGCCAACTTGACAGTTGAATCAATGTTACTCGAATTCTGCCCCGCCAGCATTGTCGTCTGCATTTGTCCGGCATTCATCTGGTATGCACTATTCTGCTGAACACCAGGTAGCTCAGGCTGTACTGTTTTTCTTTTCTGTACCGACTTATGCCGTGCAGTCTGTGCCTCTGTTCCGACATTCTCCGTGATCTCCTTGATCTGGCGTTTTCTCTCAATACCTGTGAGGTTCATGAACACCCTTGGAATACGAAACACAATAAACAATACAACCGCTGCAACAAGAAATACACATGCCGCTATCATACACACAAGCCACGCTGTATGATATGTATTCATGGTACGTTCTATCTCATCTACACTAAGTGACATTACTTCTCACCCCCAGTCTTACCTGATCCGGTGACTGCACTGTTCACCTTTCCCCGCGCTGTATCTATAAGGCTGTCAAACACTCCATCATAGCTGTTACCGACAACCTCCACCAAAGCACCCTTTACCTGTGTCTCTATATTGTCTATCATTTCATACATTTGGGACGCATCTATATAACCGTTATATTCCCTTGCCTTTGCAACAATCTGGTTAAGAATAAGCTGATATGTATACGCTTTGAATTTATCATCAGTATAATTGTCATCCTGTGATATCGTAAGGTCATACACGCTTACCAGATCATCCCACTCGGCAGAATAATCTACATCCTCATCAAATATATCCACTCCGCTTCCACCTGAAGAATTCACATATCCTCCAAGCCTTATGAAAAGTTTTGCATTTGACGCATTCTTATTGTTGTTTTTATTTCCATCCGAATATGGTTCAACCTTGCTAAACCACGCTATTGCGTCGGAGCTTCCGTTATTCATATATGCCCACAAATTAAGTCCGAGATTGTAACAGAAATTGTAATATTCAAGAGGATCTGCTTTTTTGAAATTATCCAGATGTCCATCCTTTTCAATCAGTTCCTTTATACTGTTGAGCTCATTGAATGTTATCGATTTATCCCCAGAACCCTGAGGCTGTCCATTCTCAAAATATTCAAGATACTTAGTACGTATAAGATCATATGTCTCAGATGAAGTATCATCCAGGCTTAAAGCATTGCTAACCATGTCTTTAAACTCCGATTCCGATGTCGCCGTACCCGCATATGTATAATACGTATCAAAGTTCTGACTCTTGTAAGATTTCTCTTTGTAATTCATATATCCTGCTGTACCAAAGAGCGCCGCCGACAACACAACCGCCGTTGCGAATCCGAACATTTTTCTTTTCTGTGATTTCTTATATGTAATGTCCAGCTCGTTGTAATGCTCCAACGCATACATCAATTCACTACATGACTGATATCTATCATCAGGGTTCTTTCTGGTACATTTTAGAATTATCTCTTCAAGTCCTGATGAAAGCTTCGGATTCCACTGTCTTATCGGATACATCTCATATGGAGGTTTAGCCGGATTATGACCAGTAACCAGATGATACATAGTTGCTCCCAGGCAATAAATATCCGTTCTGGCATCAGTCTGACCATGCCCTCCAAACTGCTCCGGAGCCGCATATCCCTGAGTTCCAAGACAGGTTGTATCCTCCACCATGTTCTTATTTTTGTATTCTCTGGCAGTACCAAAATCAATAAGCATAACATTGCCGTCAGGCTTTAACATTACATTGGAAGGCTTCATATCACGATAAATAATTGCCGGAGTCCTGCTATGCAGATAACCCAGCACATCGCATAACTGTTTTGCCCAGTCGATCACGTCCTCCTGAGACTGCGCCCCCTGCTCATTGACCAGAACATTCAGGGGATTCCCTTCTATGTAATCCATAACAATAAGAAAAGTTCCTTCACCATCGATTACATCCACTATACTTGGCAAATGAGGATGCTTAAGCCTTTTCAGCATGTCAGTTTCCACGACAAGCCCCTGTCTTATAACATCAAAATCTTTCTTGCCATCTTTTCGTACTTCTTTAATCGCCCACTGCTTATTTGCTTTCTCATTCATGGCAAGGTATACAACGCTCATACCACCCTGCCCGATTTTATTCAGAATCTTATATTTTCCATCTACAAGAGAACCTATCTCAAGCATAGTGCTCCCCTCCTATGATACTATTCTCGCCATCGCAACCGATATGTTGTCTGTCTCCGCCCTGTATTTATTCAGCTCGGTGAGATACTCCATATTATTCTTCATTCTGACCACATCCGGAGTCATTCCTGTGTTCAGATATTTATATATCTCATTCATCCCTATTTTGTGCCTGAACCCATCAGAACAGAGTACAAAACTGTCGCCGGGACTGGTTGTACCCGAGAAAAAATCAGGAAATATATCATCCGAAGCACCTATACACTGCAGTATCACACTTCGCTGAGGACTGACCTCAGCTTCCGCCTCCGTCATTCTTCCCGCATCTAGCTCTCTCTGAACATATGAATGGTCTTTTGTTATAAGTTCTATTCCATTGCCCAATCTGTACGCTCTGGAATCCCCCAGGTTGCATATGATATACCGGTTACCATAAAATAATGCGGCCACTATCGTAGTACCCAGACTTATTCCATTTCCAGCTCCATATGCTTTTATTATTTCATTCTGATTTTTTAACAGATCAGTCCATTCCCTGCGCACATCGTCATCGCTGAACCCGCTGCCAACCAAATAAGTTAATCTGTTGGCAAACCAATCATTTAAGGCTCTTATGACCGTGGCAGATGCCAGTTCTCCTTTGGCAAATCCTCCCATTCCATCGCATACGGCAACCAGTGAGATTTCCCCCATATCCGTATCAGCCTTAACAGCAAGAACCGAATCCTGATTCGTACTCTTTTTTATTCCGATATCACTATGTACAACTAATAAGCAACTCATAAACCCTCTCCTCCATTTCGGCAGATTTAGTCGTATCTAAGTTCAAATTCCTCATCGCCCAGCTTCACTCTTGAACCTACACGAACCATTGTTTTACAGTTACTTGTTATCTGCTGATCATCAACAAATGTTCCATTTGTTGAATTAAGATCCTCTATGTAGCAGGCATCATCAACTCTATAGAAAATTGCATGACATCTGCTGATCGCCGGATTTCCATCTATGCATATGTCTACAACCTCTCTATTTTTACCGATTCTGTTTGTTTTCTTATCTAAGTATATCTTTCGGCCATTCTTGACCTGATACAAATATGGATGTCTCTCAACCTTTGTTGCTGCATTGAGCACCGTTGTTCCAGCATCATCCGTATTACCAGTATTTTTTATAAGCGTTGTCTGATCATAGTCATCCTGCATTCCGCCCATCGCTGGCATCTGTGGTGCCGGATATGGATTGTTCATAACTGGTGCCTGTGGCTGTGCCGGTGCTGTCTGATATGGACTGTTCATAGCCGGTGCCTGTGGCTGTGCTGGCGCCGCCTGATATGGATTTGCCATTGCTGGTGCCTGTGGCTGTACCGGCGCTGTCTGATATGGATTTGCCATTGCTGGTGCCTGTGGCTGTGCCGGCGCTGTCTGATATGGATTTGCCATTGCTGGTGCCTGTGGCTGTACCGGCGCTGTCTGATAT
>ERZ827440.3804-NODE-3804-length-10980-cov-6.466636_pt1 | contig 10980 bp, 9 predicted proteins | sample MGYA00519774_ERZ827440 | MGnify/ENA primary metagenome ERZ827440 (study PRJEB31778, sample SAMEA3449302) | human gut metagenome | biome: human gut; feature: human-associated habitat; material: faeces | place: United Kingdom | collected 2010/2012 ... | reverse complement strand
GCCGCGCACAATGGGAAGAAGAACAGGCGCGTATCAAGGCGGAGGAGGAAGCACAAGCGGCAGAATCCGCACGTCTTGAAGAACTCCGCGCCAAGCTCGGTCACCCCATTGAGTCAGAGACGCTGTTCTCCGAGGCATTTCCCATGTGGCTTGATCTCTACAAATCCCCACCTACCAGAAAGCCTTCTACCTACGCAAGCTATCTGGACACCTATCGAATCCACTTCGCGGAAGCCTTCGGAAATTTGCCGCTCTATCAAATTACACAGGACACTGTGCAGGACTATTATCAAAGGAAGCAGAAAAACGGCGGCCGCTCTGACGGACAAAAAGGCGGCTTATCCGCAAAGACCATTCAAAATCAGCACATGCTGCTGAAAGACTTTTTTGAGTATGCTATGCGGAAATATCATTTACCGTGTAATCCAACGATTGACACGACAAGGCCGGCCGTCATTACGCCGGAGATGCGCGTCCTGAGCCCATCGGAAATGCAGGTCTTCATTGAGGAGGTCATGCGTGAAACACAGCGCGTGGCCATTCTGACGACACTGTTCGTCGGATTCCGTGTCGGCGAGGTGCTGGCGCTGAAAATTTCTGATCTGGATTTGGAGCAGCAAACGCTTTCGGTCAATAAAAATCTGATCCGTGTTTCGACAACAGCAGTTTCTCCAGAGAATCCAAACATCCAAATCCTGAATTACGATCCAAAGAAGAAAACGCACCTCATCGTCCAGAACACCCCGAAAACAAGCACATCGTATCGCAAAATTTCGATCTCTGACGGCCTGTGTGAGCTTCTGGTCCGGCATCTGTTCACGCTGGCAAATTCCACATGGCCAAATCCGGATGGGCTGATGTTCCCTTCCAAGGCCGGGACACATCTTGATCCCAAGAGCTTTGAGATTCGATTGAAAGTAGTTTCTAAAGGCTGCAAGATCCGCAAAGTCAATCCCCATGCGCTGCGGCACACACTGGCAACGCGGCTGGTGGAAGACAAGGTACCGCTCAATATCGTGCAGGGGATTCTAGGGCACTCATCCATCGAGACTACGCGTAAATACCTTCACAAAAATGAAGATATTGAGCGCGAGGCCATCGGCATGATGAGTGATTATCTTAACATAGGTCGGATGGATGCAGCCCCGAGATTAAATGGTGCTGCCCCTCGCGCCAAGTTTGCTGACATTGTTCTGCCGACCTTTCCACAGCACCAAAACCATACGGCATAAAACGAGAAAACACGCTATTGCACACTTTATTGCAAATGGCTTGTCCAGCAAACGGATCGCGCCATTTTAGTCTCAATCTTTCAAGAGAATAAATATGGAAGCTATATCCAGTGTCTCGACACAAAGACTCCACGGGCAGCACAAATTGCAAATGAGCAAAATGGTAAAGTCCGAACAAAACGGTAGAGAAATCGCCGCATTTCCTACGAAATACGGCGATTTATGGTTGCGGGAGAGGGATTTGAACCCCCGACCTCCGGGTTATGAGCCCGACGAGCTACCGAACTGCTCTATCCCGCGATGTTGACTTTTTGCTCCTGAAAGCTGGACGCTAACTCTAAGGGTTATGAGCCCGACGAGCTACCGAACTGCTCTATCCCGCGATATCTCTCAAACGAGCTTATTTAATATAGCACACACGTCCATATCTGTCAAGAGGTTTTTTCACGCGGGCAGAAAATAATTCGCGGAATACAGGCTTCGCGGTTGTTTTTCGGTAAAATCTGTGCTATTATAAGAAAAAATGCGCTTGCAGGAGGCCGGCCATGTCTGACGTTTCCAGATTCCGTTCCGCGATCAACGGGTTCAACCGCACCGACGTTGTCAATTATGTAGAGTCCATCTCCGTCGAACACCAGAAGCAGCTGCGGCAGCTGCAGAACGAGCTTGCACAGCTCCGCGCGGAAAACGGGACGCTCTCCGCAGAAAAGGACGCACTGACGGAAAAAGTCGGCGAACTGGAGGCCGCGCTGGACGCGGCGAAAACAGCATTGGCCGCCGAACAGGAGGCGCGGAAGCAGGCGGAGGACGAGGCGCTGGGGCTGCTGGAGCGTGTTCCCGCGGAAGAAACGCCGGAAGATGACACAGAACCGGAGGCAGAGACGCCCGAAACGGAGCCGGACAGCGAGCTGGCGGCCTATCGCCGCGCCGCGCTGACTGAGCAGAATGCCGCCGCGCGGGCCAGGCGGCTTCAGGCGCATGTGAGCGCGCTGTGTGACAACGCCCGTTCGCGCTATCAGGACACGGGCGAGGAGATCTCCGCGCTGTCTGTCGATCTGACGACGGGCATCGAGCGGCTGCAGGATGCACTGGCGGAGCTGCAGCTCATCTTTGACCAGTCCGAAGAGGCGTTCGAAGCGCTGGAGCTGCCGGACGAGGACGCATGAGATCCTCCCGCGGAGGGAGCGCTCCCTCCGCGGATTTTTCTTCCATTTTTCTGATTTTTCGCGCATTTCTGCCTCTTTTCCGCCGCAGCACTTGCAATTTCAGTCAAAATTTGATATGCTATTAATCGTCGCGCAGTCTGCGCGCCGATATTTTTTTGTTATGGGAGGGATGCGCCGTGCACAGTACGACACTGGACATGACAAAAGGAAGCCCATGGAAGCTGATCGCGGGATTTGCGCTCCCCGTGCTGCTGAGCCAGATCTTCCAGCAGCTCTATAACACGGCGGACACGCTGATCGTCGGGCGTTATCTCGGCGACGAGGCGCTCGCCGCCGTCAGCTCGTCTGGCCCGCTGATCTTCCTGCTCATCAGCTTTTTCGAGGGCCTGACCATGGGCGCGAGCGTGACGATCTCGCGCTATTTCGGCGCGGGCGACCATGACCGCGTACAGCGCGCCATCCATACGAACATCCTCGTCAGCACGTGCAGCGGCATTTTTCTGACGGGCTTCGGTATCATCATGACGCCGCAGATCCTGCGCTGGATGGGCACGGATCCGGAAGTCCTGCCGGACGCGATCTCGTATTTCCGCTATTATTTCACAGGTGTGCTGGCCGTGGTGCTCTACAACGCGTGCAAGAGCATCATGAACGCCCTCGGCGACAGCCGCCGACCGCTCTACTATCTGATGCTGTCCTCAGCGATCAACATCGTGCTGGACATTCTGTTCATCGGTGGGTTCCACTGGGGTGTCTGGTCTGCCGCCGTCGCAACGACGATTTCACAGGCCATCAGCATGATCCTCTGCCTGATCCATCTTTCCAAAAAGACGACGGCGTTCCACATCGTCTGGCGGGAGCTGCGCTTTGATCGCGAGATGTTCGGTCAGATCGTGCGCTACGGTCTGCCGTCCGGCGTGCAGAATTCGGTCATCGGGCTGGCAAACGTCATCGTCCAGTCGAACATCAACTCCTTCGGCAAGATCGCCATGGCGGCCTACGGCACCTACGCCAAGCTGGAGGGCTTCGCTTTCCTGCCGATCACGAGCTTCACCATGGCCCTGACCACCTATACGAGCCAGAACCTCGGCGCGGGCGAACACGCGCGGGCGAAAAAGGGCGCACGGTTCGGCATCCTGTGCTCGATCACGCTGGCAGAGCTGATCGGCGTGGCCATGTGGATCCTGATGCCGCAGCTGGCATCGCTGTTCAGTCAGACGCCGGAGGTCATCGCGCTGGCCACGAAGCAGGCACGGACGATCTCGCTGTTCTATTTCCTGCTGGCCTATTCGCACGCGATCGCGTCGATCTGCCGCGGCGCGGGCAAGGCGTTCGTGCCGATGATGATCATGCTGAGCGTCTGGTGCGTGTTCCGCATTCTCTATATCACGACGGTCATGCACATCTCGCGCGATATCCAGCTCATCTATTGGGCCTATCCCATCACGTGGTCGATCAGCTCGGTCATCTACTTCATCTATTATCATAAGTCGAACTGGATCCACGGCTTCGACCGCGAAACGCAGAAAGCTGCATAAATCCCCGGCAAACACCCGTCCGTCCATTCCGCTGCATCGGCCCCTACAAAAGGTGCAGCAGAAATTGAAAAACGCCCCTCATCCCAGCGGGATGAGGGGCGTTTTTGTTATTCTGCTTTCGGCGGCTGGGTCTGCCCATCCTTCGGGCGATTCCCGCGCGGACGGCGACGACGGCGCGGCTTGTTCGGTGCGCCCTCGCTCTCGGGCTTCGGCTCCGCAGGCTTCTTCTCCTGGGGCTTGCGCTCCGGCTGCGGTTTTCGCTCGGCGTTCTCCGCGCGCACCTCGTTCTGGCCGCCCTCGCCGAACGGCTTCTTTCCGCCTCTTCTTCTGCGGCGGCGCGGCGCGCCGGTCTTCTCGGCGGGCTGCGCCGCGCTCGCGGCCTCGGCTTCGCCGGGCGCGGTCGGGTCGACCTTGTCGCTGTTGAAGATCAGCTCCGGCAGCGCCTCAAATTTGTCCTCTTCCATGGTCTTGCGGCGCGGGCGCGGCTTCGAGGAGATCGGCGCCAGATCCTTCGGGATCGACGGATCGTTTTTCCGCGCCTTGCCGCTGCGGATGACATAGATATCGCTGTTGGCATAGCTGCCAATCGTCTCCGGATGTTCCTCCATGCGCACCTTGACGCACTGGCGCAGCAGATTGACCTCGGTGACGGTACCGCGCCCGTCCGGCGTGTCGACAAATGACTCGTTCTTCGGCGCGGTCTTCAGCAGGTCCTCATACGCCTCCTGCTCATATTTCAGGCAGCACATCAGCCGTCCGCACGTGCCGGAGATCTTCGTCGGGTTCAGGCTGAGGTTCTGCGTCTTGGCCATCTTGATGGACACGGGCTGGAAATCGTCGAGAAATTCCTTGCAGCAGAACGGCCGCCCACACACGCCGAGCCCGCCGACCATCTTCGCCTTGTCGCGCACGCCGATCTGCCGCAGCTCGATGCGCGTGCGGAACACGGACGCGAGATCCTTCACCAGCTCGCGGAAATCGACACGTCCCTCAGCAGTGAAGAAGAACAAAATCTTGCTCCCGTCGAACGCGCACTCAGCAGACACGAGCTGCATGTCCAGCTTGTGATCCTCGATCTTCTTCATGCAGACGTCAAACGCCTTTTTCTCCTTCGCCTGATTGTCGGCGTTGATCTTCTCGTCCTGCGCCGTCGCGAGGCGCTGCACCTTGCGCAGCGGCGCGACGACCTCGCCCGCCGGGACGCTGTGGTTTCCCGCCGCGCACAGGCCGTATTCGTCGCTGCGCGCCGTCTCGATGATGACGTGGTCGCCGGTTTTCAGCGTCAGGCCGTTCGGGTCAAAATAATAGTTTTTCGCATTGTTGCGGAACCGCACGTCGACGACCTCGACGCGCTTCGGCTGCTCCGGCTTCTCCAATGGTTCCGGGATCTGCACCGTTTCCGCCTCTGCGGCGGCCTCGGCCTGTGCGGATGCTTCCGTTGTTTCTTCTGCGGGCAGCACGGCTTCTGCCTCGGCCGCCTGCGCCGCCTCCGCCTCGGGCAGCTCCTGTCCGGGGTTCCTGATCTCTTCCATACGTTCTCCTGTCTGCCGCAGATCGCGGCTCAGCGTAATTGTAAGCTCAGCCAGCCGATCACCGCACCCGCGCCCACATTGGCGTTCAGGTCGTCGATGGCTGTCTGCAAATTGTTTGCCGCGGCGAGCAGCTCTGCGCCCGTCCGGCCCTGTAAGATTTTTTTCTGTGTATCGTCCGGTGTGCCGAGGCCGCTGCGCAGCATCAGCAGCTCCGCCAGATATTCCCGCAGCTGCTCCAGCACCGGAATCAGCTGCTCGCGCTTCCACTTTTCCATCGGCAGCAGCAGCTCCAGCAGCGCCAGCGCATTTCGCGCCGCGTAGCACGCGGCAAACTGCGCCGTCTGCGGGGCCTGTCCCTCGCCGGAGAGCAGCTGTATCGCCTGCCCCAGATAGCCGCCCGCGCGGCGAAAGGCCCGTTCCAGTTCCGGCTCCGCGCGATCCGGATACTTCCCGCGCAAAAACGCCAGCCCCTCTGTCTGCGGCGCCGGAGCGAGATGCAGCTCCGCGCAACGGCTCCGGATCGTGGGCAGGAGTTTTTCCGCCCGGTCGGACAGGATGAGGAACGCGGCATAGGCCGGCGGCTCCTCGAGAATTTTCAAAAGCGCGTTCTGCGGCGGCTCGGCCATGTCCTGCTCGATGAGGTAGATCTTGCGCTTTCCCTCGTTTGGCCGGAGAAAGACGTCCGCCCGCATCTGCCGGATCACGTCGACCGCGATCGTCTTGTGCGCCGGGTCGTTCACGGTGATGACGTCCGGATGGACGCCCTCGAACACCTTCCGGCAGCCCTCGCACCGCCCGCAGGGCTTCCGCCCCGCACCGGTACACTGCATCGCCGCAGCAAGAATTTTTGCCAGCGTGTGCTTGCCAGAGCCGTCCGGCCCGCATATCAGATAGCTGTGTGAAAACCGATCCTGTGCCGCCGCGGCGTCCAGCCGCGCCCGGATGGCCTCGTTGCCCAGTAATCCGCCGACGTCCATGCAGCCCCGTCCTTTCAGAAGTCCTTTGCGCAAGGGAACCTCTGAACCGATCGGTTCTCCGCTCGTTCATAGCTTCCCTAATGATACAGTATACCAGATTTTTTGAGATCATGCTACTGTTTTTTCATGGTTTTCCATATTTCCCGCCCAAACCTCAGCCGAACCGCCGTGCCTTTCCGCCCGGATTTGTGAGAATCCCACAAAAAACGCAGGAACTTTTCTCTTACACGCTTTGAAAAAATCTGCTATAATAAGCATAGAAAAAGTTGCGTTTTTATAAGAGAAAGGGAGGAAGGCTATGTTTTCGGTCGGAGATCATATCATTTACGGGGTAGAGGGCGTTTGCCGGGTCGACGAAGTTGGGCGGCTGAAAGTCGCGGGGCTGGACAAGAACCGGGACTATTACCGCCTCACACCCTATTATCGCGGCGGCACGATCTACACGCCGGTCGACGGACGCGCAGTGATGCGCCCGGTGATTTCGCGGGAAGCGCTCGAAGCGCTGTTACCCCGCCTGCCGGAGCTGGAGCCGCTGGCCGACATGCCCACTGACAGCCGAGCGGCAAACGAATATTACCGCGGCATCCTCGCCGAGCATAATTGCGAGCGTCTGCTCCGCCTTTGCAAATCCCTCTATCAGAAGCAGCAGAGCCTCTCGGCGCTGCGCCGCGGCGTCAGCGCGACGGAGCTTCGCAACTGGAAAATGGCAGAGGAGCTGCTTTTCGGCGAATTCGGCTTCGTCCTCGGCATCAAGCCCGCCGAGGTCAAAAAATATCTCCATCAGCGCCTCGCCTGATCAAATCAAGCGCCTCCCTCTGTCCAGAGGGAGGCGCTTTGCTTCTTCCGATCCTGCGCCGCACTTCGGTTGTGCTTGTAGGGGCCGATGAGTACCCGCAAGGGGCAGGCCGCATCTGTAACGCTCCTTCGTCGCGAACAGCTGCGCTCGGCATCGGCCCCTACATATTCTATCGTAGGTTTTCCGACTTTCATACGCCGCAAGTCCAGAGCAAGGCTCTGGTCGATGGAGGGGCCGGGGAACCATTCGAAAGGTTCCCCTGTCGTCTCTTTCCTTTTCTTATTGGAACCGAAAGGCGACCCAGCACAGCGGTCGGCTTTCGGGAAGGAAGACGGAGGCTGCGAATATGGAGCTTTCGCCGCCCCGGCGGAAGCGGAATGGAGCAGGCTTCTTCTGACGCTGCGGCGGTTCTTTTCTTTCTCCGAAAAGAGAAAGAAAAGAATGGGGGCGCAAAAAACGCAGGTGGGCTTCCGCCCACCTGTCAATTTCTCTGTTATTTGCTTTGCAAGCGACACCCATTATTTCCCAGATGTATCTGGCTGGCGCTCGTCGCCGAAGAAGAACACGGCGACCGTGCCGGGGCCGCAGTGCGAGGCGATGATCGTGCCGATCTCGTTGACGCGGATGTCGCCCTGGATGTGCGGGAAATGCTCCGCGACGGCCTGCCGCGTAGCTTCGGCCTCGGCCGGGCAGTTGGAATGGCAGATGAAGCACTTTCCGCTGTAATTCACGCCGCCCTGTGCGTGCTGCTCCATGGTGCGGATCGTCTCCTTCACGGCGTTCTTCTTGCCGCGTACCTTGCCGTAGGCGATGATCTTGCCCTTGTCGTCAAGGCGCATGATCGGGCAGATGTCGAGGATGGTGGCGATCGTTGCCGTCGCACCGGACATGCGGCCGCTGCGGCGGTAGAATTTCAGTTCGGTGGAATAGAACTGGTGGTGGACCTTATTGCAGTTTGCTGTGACCCACTCCGCCGTCTCGTCCAGCGACTTTCCCGCATCGCGCATGTCTGCCGCCGCGTCGACGAGCAGGCCATAGCCCGACGAGCTGCACAGCGAATCGATGACCACGAGCTTCCGCTCCGGATATTTTTCACGCAGCACTTCAGCGGCGAGTTTTGCATTCTGCACCGAGGCGGTCATGCCGCTGCCGAATGCGATATGGAGCACGTCGCCCTGCTCGAGCAGCGGCGCAAAGAAATCCTCATACTGCGCCTCGTTGAGCTGCGAGGTCGACGGCAGCTTGCCGTCCGCGATGTACTGATAGAAGCGGGGCAGCGACTGCGGATCGCGGCCCATGTCGTCGACATGCGCCTCGCCGTCGACGCTGTAGGAATAGAACAGGACGGGCAGTTCGCGCTCCTGCACGTAGGAATAGGGCAGATCAATGGTGGATTCACACGAAAGAATGAATGCGGGCTGCATAAGATCGCTCCTCAATTTCATATTTTTTCGTATTATACCGGATTCTTCTGAAAAATTAAAGGGGACAAAGTGAACGCTTTGTCCCCTTTTGCCTGATTATTTTTCATTCATCGTGTCAAACCCGGCGACGCCCTGGTCGGCCTCACGCTGGGCGTGGGCGCACATGGCGTCATAGGTCTGCTGGCTGATGTCGTGCTCGATCTTGCAGGCGTCCTGCTCCGCCGTCTTCTGGTCGACGCCGATGGCAACGAGGAACTTCGTCAGCGTATGGTGCCGGTCGAGCATTTTCGTGGCGATCTCCATGCCGCTGGGCGTCAGGGTGATGAGTCCGTCGCGATCCATCGTGATATGGCCGCTCTCGCGCAGGCGCTTGGTCGTGTAGGTGACGCTGGGCTTCGTGACGCCCAGATGCTCCGCCACATCGATAGAGCGGATATAGCCGTGCTTTTCCTGCATCATGAGCATGGCTTCCAAATAATCTTCTGAGGCTCTTAATATTTTCATGGCAGAGTGCCATCCTTTCCGGCATTTTTTACAATTCGATCCCCTATAGGTTAACACACTCTAACCAAAATTGCAAGAAAAATCGTACGTCGAATTTTTTTGAAAAAAGGGGCTTGACAGCAATGGTTCAAGATGCTAAACTGTGGTGTGGTTAAAGGGGCTTAACCTTTCCGGACATTCCGGGAAAGCGGTCAGCCATTCAGCCGTTTTTTAATTTGAAGAGTTAGCGTGCGCTAACGCTCCGGTGCATCGGGTGGTTAGCGAGAGCTAACACGTGTAATGGAGGGTTCCACTATGATGCCGCTTGCATTGGCAAACATCGGCGAGGAGAACATGATCCTGAAGGTTGGCGGAGACGCAGAGACCAAGCGCCACCTGGAAGATCTGGGCTTCGTGGCCGGCGGTCCTGTGACGCTGGTGTCCTCGCTCGGCGGGAACGTCATCGTCAAGGTCAAAGAATCCCGCGTCGCCATCAGCGAAGAGATGGCGCGCAAGATCATGATTTAAGAGAACGAGGAGGAAAGATCAAATGAAGACATTACGTGAAGCAAAGATCGGCGATACGGTCAAGGTCGTGAAGCTGCACGGCGAAGGCCCCGTCAAGCGCCGCATCATGGACATGGGCATCACGAAGGGCGTTGAGGTCTACGTCCGCAAGGTCGCGCCCCTGGGCGACCCGATGGAAGTTACCGTCCGCGGCTACGAGCTGTCCCTGCGGAAGGCCGATACGGAAATGATCGAAGTTGAGTGATCAATATTTTGTAAATTCGAAATAATGGAATGAGTTTGGTTAAAGTAATTTGACCGAAGGAGTGAGAATATGGAGAAACAAATCAAAATTGCCCTTGCGGGCAACCCGAACAGCGGCAAAACCACGCTGTTCAACGCGCTGACCGGCTCCAACCAGTTCGTCGGCAACTGGCCGGGCGTCACCGTGGAAAAGAAGGAAGGCAAGCTGAAGAAGCATGACGACGTCGTCATCATGGACCTTCCCGGTATCTACTCGCTGTCCCCGTACACGATGGAAGAGGTCGTCTCCCGGAACTACCTGATCACGGAGCGCCCGGACGCCATCCTGAACATCATCGACGGCACCAACCTCGAGCGCAACCTCTACCTGACCACCCAGCTGACCGAGCTTGGCATCCCCGTGGTCATCGCCATCAACATGATGGACATTGTCCGCAAGAACGGCGATAAGATCAACATCGCAGAGCTGAGCCGCGAGCTTGGCTGCAAAATCGTGGAGATCTCCGCGCTCAAGGGCGACGGCGTCATGGAAGCGGCAGAGGCCGCGATTGGCGCTGCAAACGGGACGAAAACCATTCCGCAGCATTCCTTTAGCGGCCCGGTAGAACATGCCATTGCCCATATTGAAGAGGCGGCTGTTCATAATCTGCCGCAGGAACAGCAACGCTGGTATGCGATCAAGATTTTTGAACGCGATTCCAAGGCTCTTAACGAATTAAACATTCCGAAAGACACCATGGCGCACATTGAGACCGATATCGCGGCTGCCGAAAAGGAACTCGACGACGATGCGGAAAGCATCATCACCAACGAGCGGTATGTCTACATCGCCGGTCTTATAAAGAACTGCTACAAGAAAAAGAATGTCGGCAAGCTTTCGACCTCCGATAAGATCGATAAGGTCGTTACCAACCGTTGGCTGGGTCTTCCAATCTTCGCAGTCGTTATGTTCCTGGTGTACTACATATCCATGGTAACGGTCGGCTCGTCGGCAACGGATTGGGCAAACGACGGTTTGTTCGGCGACGGCTGGTATTTGCTCGGCATCGGCCGTGCGGATT
>ERZ827440.3802-NODE-3802-length-10989-cov-2.176605_pt1 | contig 10989 bp, 10 predicted proteins | sample MGYA00519774_ERZ827440 | MGnify/ENA primary metagenome ERZ827440 (study PRJEB31778, sample SAMEA3449302) | human gut metagenome | biome: human gut; feature: human-associated habitat; material: faeces | place: United Kingdom | collected 2010/2012 ... | reverse complement strand
CAAAAACTCAAGTAGAAGGATTTACAAAATTAGATTTAATGGAATTAACAAGAAAGCACATATGTAGTCATAAGGGGTAATAAAAATAGAAAGGATTAAAAAAATGAATGTAGGATTTATATCACTTCGGATGTAGCAAAAATTTAATAGATACAGAAGTTACAATAGGGCTATTTAAAAAAAATAAATATACAATTGTAAATGATCCACAAAAAGCAGATATTTTAATTATAAATACATGTGGATTTATAGAAAGTGCTAAAGAAGAGGCAATAAACACAATACTTGAAATGGCAAAATACAAAGAAGAAGGTAGATGCAAATACCTAATTGCTATGGGATGTTTAGTTCAAAGATATTATGATGAGTTAATAAAGGCACTTCCAGAAGTAGATTTATTTATAAGAATAGATGAATATAACAATTTATGGGAAAAAATTGAGGATTTATTAAAAAGAGATGTTGTTGTAAAATCTAAAAATAAATATTTTGAAAAAGTAACAGATATAAAACAATTGCCACTTTTAGACCCAGACGAATTTTTAGAAAGAGTTGTTACAACAGGAAAAAATTATGCATATTTAAAAATAGGAGAAGGATGTAGCAATAATTGTACATATTGTGCTATTCCATATATTAGAGGAGCATTTAAAAGTAGACCATTTGAAGATATTGTTGAAGAAGCAAAAATGCTTGCAAAACAAGGAATTCAAGAGATAATTGTAATTGCACAAGACACTACAAAATATGGTATTGATTTATATAAAAAGGCAAGACTTGCAGAATTACTTCATGAAATTAGTAAAATAGAAGGAATAAAATGGATAAGATTTTTATATTCATATCCAGAAGGAATAAATGAAGAACTAATACAAGAAGTAAGAAAAAACGATAAAATTGCAAAATATTTTGACATACCAATACAGCATATATCAAATAAAGTTTTAAAAAGAATGAACAGAAAAACAAGCAAAGAAAACATTGAAAAACTAATAAAAAATATAAAAGAAAATATACCAAATGTAGTTTTAAGGACAAGCATTATAGTTGGTTTTCCAGGTGAGACAAAAGAGGATTTTGAGCAATTATTAGAATTTATAGAATATGCAAAATTTGATAAATTAGGAGCTTTTCCATATTCAAAAGAAGAAGGAACACCAGCCGCAAAACTACCAGATCAAATCCATGGTAATACAAAAAAAGCAAGATACAATAAACTAATGCAAAAGCAGCAACAAATATCAAGGAACAATTTGCAAAAAAGAATAGGAAAAATAGAAGAAGTTTTAATAGAAGACATATCATTTGACAACAAATATTTTATTGGTAGAACAATGCAGGATGTACCAGAAATAGATGGAATTGTATACATAGAAAATGACAAAAATTTAGAAGCCAAAGATTACTTAAATAAATTTATTAAATGCGAAATAACCAATATAAACGACTATGACTTAATAGCAAAATTGCCATAGTTCCGGGTTTAAATGGCAATAAATTGCCACGGTTCCGGGTTTGGATGGCAATTTTTTGAAAAAAAGGAGAAGTTTTTATGGAAAAAGAAAAAATATTAGATAAAATGAGAGAATTGAGAGATGTAAGGGATTTACAGATATTAAGTAAAGAATTAGAAAATATAAATTTGGATGTTGATTATAAAAAAGATTTAGCTGAAAATAAAGTTTTAGATGTAAAATATTTGGGACAAATTGAGCAAAATGTTGAAGTTGATGGTAAAGAAGAAAAAGTATTAAAAGATATATATTTATTAATTGAACAACAAAAAGATAAAGACGGTAATTTAATTCAAATTGAAAAATATTATAATGAAGACTTGGAATTTTTAGCTGGGAATAATTTAACAGATGGCTATGGTCTTATGCTAGACCCAAAACATATGGATCAAAGGGACTTATTAGAACAGTTACAAAATCTTGATAAAGAGGGGTTATTGGATTTAAATGAAATGGACCAAGAAAGACTAGAACAAATTGCCAATGTTTTAGGAATTGAAAAAGATAATATAAAAAAAGTTGCAAGTATGAATAAAAACCAATTAGAAGAAGCGGAAGAACAGTTAGAAAACGAAGAAAACTTGGATTCTAAAAAGATTGACGAAGGAAAAGAACGTAAAGAGTTTTCTAAAAATGAGATTGAAAAAATATCTACAAAAAATGAAATAAAAATTAATCAGAAAGTAACTGATAAAGATACTATGGCATCTGTTTTAGGAGTTCAAGATAAGGGCTACCAAAAAATTGCTATAATTTATTCTGATAAATTAAAAGGAAATAGTAATACTACAAGATTTTCTTTTGTTGGAATTAAAGAAGATGGTTCTGCTGAAAAAATAGAGAGTCTAGAACAAGGTTATGGAAATACTCCATCTAAAACAATATATGGTTTAAATAGAGATGGTAGCCAATTGGAAGAACAAAAAGCATCCTCAATATTCAAAATTAAAGGAAAAAAAGAAGCGCAACTTGCAGTTGAAATTGGAGCTATGGGTACAATAGAACCAAAATTTGTAAGAACACCTGCACAAGATAATCAAAAAGCAATAAGTGTACCGATAGAAACAAGTCAAATAAAACCTACAACAAGAGAAGTAAGAGAATTAATGAATGAAAGAAGAAATGTAAGAGTTTCTGAAGAAATAGAAAAAATAGAAAATCATAAAGAACATGGGTGTGACGTTGAAAACTTAAAACTTCAGGATTATGATGACAATCTAAATAATAATACACATACCCATCTTGAAGATGAGGAATTAGAAAAGTATGCAAATGAAGCACTTAATGACGAAGATATAGAAAATGTATTTACTAAAAGAGAAGTAAAAGAAATGATAGAGGATAACGAAGTCTACAGCATTGTTTGGGATTTTATGATGAGACTGGAAGAACAATTACCAAGAGCGTTCATGTATTACGGTGTAATGGATGAAAACAAATTTGAACAACAAAGCAGCGAGATTGGCATCTTTCTTCCCTTCCGTCACTTTGAACACCAACTAGAGAAAAACATCGAACAGGCCAATGGTATTGGTCTGGGATGTAGAGAACGGATCCTGACAATGATCAAATAAAAAGGAACTATTTTATTTATAGTTACCAATAGTAGTCATAAAAGACATCGCATGAAATACAAATATTCGTGCGATGTCTTTTGTGTTTTCTATCAATTTATGATGAGAGTGTCAAAAGTATAAATGAAATAAGGATTGACATTTTATAAAAAGTAGCATACAATATTATTGTATTAAGGAAGTAATACAATAATACAATAAGAAGGAAGGAGAACTATGGGGTGGAAGATAGATGATGGAAGACCAATCTGGACACAACTGAAGGAACAGATGATCAAGAGGATTGTGTCAGGAACCTATTCAAGCGGAGAGAAACTACCAAGTGTCAGGGATCTTGCAGGAGAAGCAGGGGTGAATCCGAATACGATGCAGAGAGCGTTATCAGCACTTGATCAGGATGGATTAACGATCACCAACCGAACAAGTGGGCGCTGTGTCACAGAAGATGTGACGAAGATAGAAGAATGTCGGAAAGATATAGCGCACAAGATCGTAAAACAATACATCAGGGATTTAGAGGAACTTGGATACAATAAGGAAGATGCAGTCGCATTGATCGGAAAGGAAGAGGAAGAATGAAGGATTTGAATTTAATAGAATTAACTGATTTAGAGAAACGGTATGGAAAGAAGGAAGCCTTAACGGGAATCAACTTAACAATAGGGAGAGGAAAGATCATCGGGCTTTTAGGACCCAATGGTTCTGGAAAGACAACATTGATCAAGTTATTAAACGGTCTGTTGCAGCCAACATCAGGTGAGATTAAAGTCAATGGTAAAGCACCTGGTGTTGACAGCAAGAAGATCATCAGCTATCTGCCAGATAAGATGTATTTTGCAGATTGGATGAAGATTGCAGATTTGATGGATTTTTTTGAAGATTTTTACGAAGACTTTGACCGTAAAAAAGCAGAGGGCATGTGTGAGACATTAAAGATCAACACCGAAGCGAAGATCAAAAGCTTATCCAAAGGAAATAAAGAGAAAGTCCAGTTAGTTTTGGTAATGTGCCGAAAAGCACAACTCTATCTGCTAGACGAACCGATCGCAGGAGTCGATCCCGCAGCAAGGGATTTTATCTTAGATACGATCTTAAACAATTACAATGAGGAAGGAACAGTGATCATTTCCACACATCTGATCGCAGATATCGAGAAGATCATGGATGAGGTTATTTTTATCAAAGAAGGAAATATTGTAACATACAAGTCAGCTGATGACTTAAGAGAAGAAAGCGGCAAATCCATCGATGCCCTGTTCCGTGAGATATTTCATACAGATGTATACAGAGGAGGGGACGAAGTATGCTAGGAAAATTAATTAAGTATGATCTGAAAGCATTAGCGAAGATTTTAGCACCATTATGGGGTGTACTCTTAGTGATGGGACTGATCTTTGGAATCAGTATTCGGTCGAATCTTGACGGAATTGGAAATACGATGATCGTATTTAGTCTTGTGGTCATTGTTGCAGTGATCGTTGCGATTTTTGTCGTGAACGTGATCATTGTGATCCAGCGGTTCTGGAAAGGATTGCTTCAAGAAGAAGGATATTTAATGTTTACATTGCCAGTTACAACAAGAAGCCTGATCTTATCGAAAGTGATCAGTGCATTGATCATCAGTTGTGGAACTGCTTTTGTGATCTCTTTATTAGGGGTAGAGATCATAGCGATCAGTCCAGTAAAACTTATGGATACCGCAACGTATTTTGGAAATTGGGTCATCAAAGTACACGCAGGACCATGGATCGGATATGGAGCAATCATAGCGGTGGTAAGTCTGCTAAGCAGTATTTATCATGTATACGCAGCAATGGTGATCGGACAGTTGAGTAATGGCAATCGATTCTTGTTTGCATTTGTGGCATATGCAGTGTTATCGATCATTGTATCACTGATCGGAATTCCAAGTATGACAAACTTAGATAATATGGGATCAAGTCTGCAGAACACATTTGGATTTGATAGTGATCTGTGGATCTATCTTGTAGAGAATATTGTGATCATTGTTATTTATCATATCATTACAGAAGTGATATTAACAAAGAAATTGAATCTGGAGTAGGAAAAATAGAAGGGATAAGGAGAGGAGGAAAAATTATGTTAAGGAAATTGATGAAATATGATCTAAAATATTATCGTAAGATCATGCTGCCACTATGGGCTGTTTTGATCATTTATGGAATTGTCCATGGAATCAATACTGTGTTCAATTATGAAACATTTTATGATCATATCCCAATAAAGGCACAGGCTATTGTTGTTGTGACCGGTATTTATTTTATATTCTGCGTGAATATTATTCTTGTGATACAAAGGTTCTGGAAAAGCATGTATGGAAAGGAAAGCTACCTTACACATACACTTCCAGTGACTGAGAGAAAGTTGATCTTGTCAAAGGTCTTCAGTGCGATCATCATCAGTTTTACAACAGTTTTTATCTTCTTTGCAGAAAATGATATATTGATTTATATACAAAGTATTGTATATCACGGAGAAGCTTCACTTCAAGGAATACCGATTCGACATTTTCAGGATTTTACAAAAACAAAAGTTGTTTTAACCATTCTTTATATGATCATATATGGAATCATATGGACGATGCATCTGATCTATCAGGCATATACAGCAATATGCATTGGACAGATGAGAAGTAAAAACAGATTTGCGACAATGATCATTGTAGGAGCTTTTTTATTCTTGGTTGGCTATGAAATGCAAGTGGTATTGTTGCAACATAATAGATATTACAGTTGGTTTTATCTTCCGTGTCTTATTGCCTTTCTTGTGGAAATTGTGTTGTGTCATTTGGTGATTGAGTTTATTTTGACTAGAAAGTTAAATATAAATTAGATAATAGAATTGACATAAAAAATTATAGATGTTAATATAACAATATAAAAAGGTGCTACCGATGACGGTTTGCCTGATTAATATAAGTTTTATAGACCGCTTACTTTCTCAGGGTAGGGCGGTCTTTTTCTGTCTTGGCATCATGCTTTCCACGCACATAGCCAAGACTATAAAAAGTCGCACACAGTGAGATTACTGCGATTAGGTCTGTAATGGTTAGCATAATTTCAAGTCCCCTTTCCGTCAGATTTCTCTATGAAAGAGATGGATCTATGTAATCGGGGCTAGAACTCCCCGTAGGAAGCAAACCGCCATTCACGTCAATGTGAAGTAACACCTTGACATTTATTTTAACAGAAAACATATATTAATTCAATAAAAAACAAAGTATAAACATATAAAAGTACAAAAAATTTTACATACATTTAACACAACACATCTCCTAAATAAGTTAAAATAAAACTGTTGTAAAAAATAAGTGAAAGAAAAGTAAAGAAAAGAACAACTAAAGGAGAAAAAAAGTGAGCAGTACAAACATTTTAGGTCTGTTGGGAGGATTAGCATTATTCCTATATGGTATGCAGATGATGAGTAACGGATTAGAATCCGTTGCCGGAAATAAAATGAAAGACATTTTGGAAAAATTGACATCCAATAGATTCTTAGGTATTATCGTAGGAGCTTTGATCACAGCCGTGATCCAGTCATCCTCAGCTACAACGGTAATGGTCGTAGGATTTGTAAACTCTGGAATGATGACATTAAATCAGGCAGTATGGATCATCATGGGAGCTAATATTGGTACAACAATTACAGGACAGTTAATTGCCTTAGATGTTGGGGCATTAGCACCATTAATTGCGTTTATCGGTGTAGCAATCGTTGTATTTTCAAAGAATGAAAAAGTACAGTTTGTCGGAGAAATCATTGCAGGACTTGGTATTTTATTTGTTGGAATGAACATGATGGGAGATTCCATGATACCACTTCGTGAGTATCCACCATTTATCAACCTTATGACAAGATTCTCAAATCCATTGATCGGAATCATCGCAGGTATGATCTTTACAGCGGTCATCCAGTCATCTTCAGCTTCTGTAGGTATCCTGCAGGCATTAGCATTAAGCGGAGTGATCAGTTTCCATGATGCAGCCTTTGTATTATTTGGACAGAATATCGGTACATGTATTACAGCGATCTTAGCATCGATCGGAACAGAGAGAAGTGCGAAGAGAGCAACGATCATTCATCTAAGCTTCAATATTATCGGAACAGCCATTTTTACAATTTTATGTTTAGTGACACCTTTGACAAATTATGTGGCAGGATTCAGTGGAAGCAGTATTACAAAACAGATTGCCAATATGCATACATTATTTAATATCAGTACAACCATCCTGCTGATCCCATTTGGAAATTATCTGGCAAAACTTGCAACCAAGATCCTTCCAGAGAAAGCAGAAGAGAAAGAACATCACAAACATTTAAAATACATCAAATCAGTTGATACAAGAGTGGATGCAACATTTGGTACATCAGCGATCAACTTACAGAACCTAAGAAATGAGATTCAGAGAATGCTTGAGATGGCAAGAGTTAATGTAGATGAAAGTTTTGATGCATTTTTAGCAGGAAGCAGCAAATCGTTAGATGATGTAGATAAGAGAGAAGATTATATTGATTATCTGAATAAAGAAATTTCAAGAGCGGCAGCAAAAATGATGGCACATGAGGCGAATGTAAAAGCTTCAAAAAATATTGGATCTTATCTTGATATGACAAGCAATATTGAACGAATTGGAGATCATGCAGTTAATATTTGCGATTACACAAAGCTGATTGAAGAAAAACAGATCGTCTTTTCAGATTCAGCAAAACAACAGATGAAAGAAATGAAAATGATCTGTGAAAAAATGTTCCATAACATTTCTAAGGTACCAGAGGATACGCAGGAATGGCTTCAGAAAGTTCATGATTCTGAGAACTTTATCGATCAGAAGACAGAAGAATTCTACGAAAGTCACTTGGAACGTATCAACAGAGGAGAATGTAATGATGAAGCATGCATCATTTTCTCTGAAATGTTAACAGACTTTGAGCGTATCGGTGATCATACATGGAATGTTGCGAAACAGATGGCAAAGATCATTGAACGTGGGTAAAACAATTACATAAAATTCAAAAAGAACCTTCTGAAAGAACTAAAATAAGAAGGTTCTTTTTTTGATAGTAACTAGACTTGTTATAAACAATACGTTATACTAAAAAGAGTGCTAAAAACAGGTGTGTAAAGGAGAAATGAGTTATGGATTATATTTTATCCCCATCAATTTTGTCAGCAGATTTTGCGAATCTTGGAGCAGATGTAAAAGAAGCAGTAAAAGCAGGTGCAAAATGGGTGCATATTGATGTTATGGATGGAATGTTCGTACCTAATATTTCCTTGGGACTTCCAGTGATTAAATCACTTCGTAAAGAGACAGAAGCTTTATTTGATGTACATTTAATGATTGAAGATATATTGATGATTTTGCAGAAGCAGGAGCTGATCTGATCACTCTTCACGCAGAAGCAACAAAACATCTTCATAGAGCGATCCAGCAGGTAAAAGCGAAAGGATTAAAAGTTGGAGTAGCCTTGAATCCAGCAACGCCATTATCTGCATTAGATTATGTATTAGAAGAATTAGATATGGTACTGATCATGACTGTAAACCCAGGTTATGGCGGACAGTCTTATATTGCGAAGATGGATGACAAGATCAAAGAATTACGAGCGATCATCAATGAAAAAGGACTGGATATCGATATTGAAGTAGATGGAGGAATCTCAGCAAAGAACGTAGCACATGTCAAAGAATGTGGAGCAAACGTATTTGTAGCAGGATCCGCTGTATTTAACGGTGATATTGCATCTAGTGCAAAAGATATTTTAGAAGCTATGGAGGCGTAAAAATGAGTGAATGTAGTCATGACTGCAGCAGTTGTAGTGCAAACTGCGGAAGCAGAACACAGGAGAAAACAGATTTTCTTGAACCATTATATAGAGAAAGTAAAGTAAAGAAGGTTATCGGTATCGTCAGTGGAAAAGGTGGCGTAGGTAAATCCATGACAACTTCTTTATTAGGAGTCGCAGCAATGAGAAAAGGGTTGCATACAGCAATTCTTGATGCGGATGTCACAGGACCATCCATCCCGCAGGCATTTGGACTTCATGAGAGATTATTAGGAAATGCAGAAGGAATCATTCTTCCAGCAATGACAAATTTCGGAATCGAAGTTGTATCCTTAAACTTAATGTTAGAAGAAGAAACACAGCCAGTGATCTGGAGAGGTCCAGTTGTAGCAGATGTTGTAAAACAGTTCTGGGGTAAGACATTATGGAAAGACATTGATGTGATGTTTGTGGACATGCCACCAGGAACAGGAGAAGTTCCATTAACAGTTTTCCAGTCTATTCCATTAGATGGAATCGTTGTCGTTGCAACTCCACAGGAATTAGTAGGAATGATCGTGGAGAAAGCTGTGAATATGGCGAACATGATGAATGTACCAGTTCTGGGTCTGATCGAGAACATGAGCTACATCAAATGTCCAGATTGCGGCAAAGAGATTAAGGTATTTGGAGACAGTCATATTGAAGAAATTTCTGAGAAGTTTAACATTCCAGTACTCGGAAAACTTCCAATTGATCCAAAATTAACACAGGCATGTGACGCAGGGCTGATCGAGGATGTGGAAAATATTTACTTAGATGGTGTAATGGATATCATTTTATAAGAAGAAACAACGTAAAGAAGCGGTTTTCCGCTTCTTTTTTTGATGGAAAAAATGCAATGAAAAATAGAAATATTTTATACAAATATATAAAAAACAAATCGTATAAGTTAATAAATTTGTAACAACAAACTTACATATATTGGAAATGAATTGTATTTTATCGAGTACAAAGGTTGACATATCGAGGGATATCGGGTAAAGTATGAAACATAGATTTCGAAATTGTTACAAAATTGTTTCGAAATTTAAGAAACTATTGAGCACAGAAAGAGGTTTATATGCTGAAAGTTATGAAGAAGAAATTGTTAGTAGTGATTGCGATGTTAGTTGTAGCATCAGGAATCATCTTTACAGGATCAACTTCAACCAAAGCAGAAGATAACGAAGTACAATACTTAGGAAAATACAAATTAACAGCATACTGCGGATGTAAAAAGTGCAGTGGAAAATGGGGAACAAGAACAGCTTCTGGAAAGAAAGCAAAACAGGGAAGAACTATTGCTGTAGATAAAAGAAAGATCAAATTAGGATCAAAAGTACAGATCAATGGAAAAACATACGTAGCCGAAGATGTCGGAGGCGGTGTCAAAGGAAAACATATCGATGTATTCTTTAAATCTCATAAACAGACAAAGAGATTTGGTAAGAAAACAGGTGTTAAAGTTTATAAGGTAAATTAAGATACGAATGATGATTATAAAATATAGCGTAAAAATATCAGCCAGTTTGGAAGAAAAGATGAATTCAAACTGGCTGATATTTTTTTGCTTTTACAAATGAATATTTAACGGTATTAAAATTTATAAGTACCACTTTCTCTTAAAGCAGCTAAAGCATCAATAACGCTCTGTTTATCTTCTGGATATGTAACACCATACCACTGATCTTTAGATACAAGCACTTCAAGAGAGGCTTTTCCATCATGTAACAGGTCACTTGCGACACTAGGAATAAAGTATTCACCTTTTAATGGATTCTCTTTGATCGCTTGATCAAGGAAAGCAGGGAATCCTTTTTCTAACTCGTCCATGATCATAGGCTGGAATCCAAAGAAGTTCATGGACACTAAAGTATCAAATGGAAGCGATGCCCAAGTTGCACCGTCATCTTCTGTGAATTCTGCATGATCTTCACGTTTTTCGATATGAGTTCTTTCTGTGATAGAAAGTAACTGGTGGTTGTCATCAACTTCACAGACACCTCTGGATACGTATCCATTCTCTGTAACTGTATTTCCAAGATGATATCCCACCATTGTATATCTGTACT
>ERZ827440.3797-NODE-3797-length-11015-cov-3.504471_pt1 | contig 11015 bp, 9 predicted proteins | sample MGYA00519774_ERZ827440 | MGnify/ENA primary metagenome ERZ827440 (study PRJEB31778, sample SAMEA3449302) | human gut metagenome | biome: human gut; feature: human-associated habitat; material: faeces | place: United Kingdom | collected 2010/2012 ... | reverse complement strand
TCTACCACCAGTGTGCAAGCACACGTGGTTTCAGACCTTTTGACCCTGACATCATAAGATTACTGTAACCGCAGAAGAAAAAGAAGGACAGACTTTTGCGGGATGGAAACAGAATGGACAGGCACAGCTTTTCAAATGTGATTGTAACAAAAGCAGATGAGAGGGGAAAAGGATGTATTATAAGATTGCTGATTGTTTTGTGAAATATGAGCCGAATTATATGTATATGCAAAAGAAAATAAAACCATATGAAGAGCGGTTTCATGGAGAAAGTGAAAATTCATGTATATATTTAGGGTATAAGTCGGATGCATATTATAAAAAAAAGCAAAAAATGCATCCAGAAATTACCTGTGAAAAACTAGAATACGTTTATGTTGGAGCTGAATTTAATAGAAAAATTTTAAAATACGGTGGTATCATGATTCACTCATCTGCGGTCGAAGTGGATGGAAAAGCCTATTTATTTTCTGCTCCATGTGGTACAGGAAAATCGACACATACGAAGCAGTGGCAAAAATATTTTGGTGCAGATCAGGCGATTATAATTAATGATGATAAACCGGTTCTAAGACGACTGGAAGATGGATGGTATGCATATGGAACACCTTTTAGTGGGAAAACCGATGAGAATGTAAATAAGAAAGTAAAACTTCAGGGAATCTGTATGCTTGAACGGGGAGAGAATCGGATACGGCAGATTCAGCCGGCAGAGGCAATCCCTCTGATTCTTCAGCAGACGATCCGTCCAAAGAATGAAAAATACCTTGGAAAGATGATGGAGATTATGGATCAGCTTCTTAGAGAAGTTCCGGTCTATAGAATGCAGTGTGATATATCAGAAGAAGCTGTAAAGATGTCATATGAAGCAATGAAGGGATAAAGAAGGAGCAAAATGAAGTTAAAAAAAGGATATATTATGAAAGAACTTGCCGGAAGATATGTAGTTCTTCCGGTAGGAGGCGAGCCAGAGGGATTTCAGGGAATGATACAGATGAATGTGACCGGAGGATTTTTATGGGAATGTCTCTCAGAAGAGAGGACAAAACAGGAATTGATCGATCTGTTTTTGGAGAAATATGATGCAAGTAGAGAAGATGCAGAAGCAGATGTAAATACTTTTATAGAAAATCTTAGTAAAGCGGGGATACTGGAAGTCTGATCATTACGAGGAGAAAAATAGATGATGTATGATAAAGCACAGTGCAAAATTTTGTTTCAGATCATTCGGGTTAGTTTGTTCGACAGTGATGAATTTGAAATAAATGCGGAGGCAGACTGGAAACTGATCTATCGGATCAGCCGGGAGCATAAAATCCATACGATTCTCTGTAGAGGATTGGAAAAGATTTCTTCAAAAGATAAAATACCGGAAAAGATGATCGGAAAACTAGAAGAATTGTGGCAGATCGAGAGGGCAAAAGATGCTGTGCAGAAGTACTCCATTGATGAGATATTGGATGCATTTGAAAAGGATAAGATAGATTGCGTGCCTCTAAAAGGAATTTATATGAAAGAGTTTTATCCGGATTCCAGTCTTAGAACCATGTCAGATCTGGATATTTTTTACAGACAAGGTGATGAGGAAAAAATAGAAAAAGTACTGGTGTCTAAGGGGTATGTATTTGATCACGACGGTCCACATCATGATGTTTATCAGCGAAAGCCATTTATGAATGTGGAGATGCATCATCATTTAACAGATGGAGATCCTGTCGCTGAAAAATATTATAAAGATGTATGGACGACCAAAGTTCATCTTAAAAAAGGATATACTTCCATTTATGAATTTTCATGGGAAGATTACTATATTTATATGCTTGTGCATCTTGCAAAGCATATAAAACTTGGAGGCAGTGGAATCCGCTCCATAATTGATATCAAGATTTTCCTTGATAAAAAGAAGGAAGAACTGAATTGGGATTATGTGAAAGAAGAACTAAAAAAACTGCATTTAAGTCAATTTGAATATTGGATGCGGCAATTAAGTGAAGTCTGGTTTGGCACAGAAAAAACTACACCTTTGTATGATGAATTGACAGAGTTTATTGTAGACAGTGGAACTTATGGAACTATAAAAAATTATCATGCAAGTCATGTTGTTGAATTGGGTGGAAAAAATCAAAATCTTTCTGTAGGAAAGATACGCAGCAAACTGGAAATTATTTTTTTACCATATGAAGGAATGCAAGAACAGTATTTATATCTGGAGAAATTTCCATTTCTTCTTCCGGTGGCATGGATACAACGGATTTTCAGAACAATAGTATGGCGTAAGGACAAAATCACTTCGACCCTGCAGTCTACAAATATAGAACAAGATAGATTGGAGAAAGTAAAAAAAGTGATGGATGCTCTGGAATTGTTTGAAAGCGATTAACCGTTCCGAATTAGATAAAAATTGTGCAGTAACTGTTAAAAATGGAGAGCTAAAGTTTTATGGGAAGAGGCTCTTGATAATGTAGCCACTGTTGGATATAATGTATATGTGATGTCGGGGTCAAAAGCCCCCGACTTTGATGCCTACGGATTGCAGAAGCTAATTGATATCACAGTGAAAGCTCCTGACAAGGTTGTATACATATGAGAATGGAACGCTTACATTACCAAGTATTAGTAACTGTAAAATAATTTATACTTTGAATATAATATTTTATTTAGGAGGAGATGTGCAACATGAAAAAAGAGAGTTATGAGAAACTTGAAATGGAGGTAATTGCTTTCGATAAGATCCATATGGATACAAGCTCTACAAGTGGTATAGCAGTTGATGATAGGGAGGATGCTGATGAAGGAATCTGGACAGGATATTATTAAAATCTACCTTTAGATAAGACCGCATATAGAATGCTGTGAACCAAAAGAAGCTCTGATGATTTATTATCAGAGCTTCTTTGAACTGAAATAGCATTTCATGAAGAACGGGAGCAATACCATGAAAGAAGAAAATACCTATAGACAAACTATTCCGTCATCCACCACAGGCCGTTATACCGCCCTGACAAGAAAGGCGATGCGGATCTGTTATGCCGCACACGAGGGACAGATGGACAAAAGCGGTGTACCATATGTCTTTCATCCGATCCATCTTGCGGAGCAGATGGAGACAGAAGAGGAAATCTGTACTGCATTGCTGCATGATGTGGTGGAAGATACGAAGTGGACACTGAAAGAACTTGAGGCAGAGGGGTTTCCGACAGGTGTGCTGGAGGCAGTCAGGCTGCTGACCAGAGAGAAAGATGTACCATATATGGCTTATATTGAACGACTGAGTGGAAATCAGATTGCGAGAAAAGTTAAACTGGCAGATCTGGAACATAACAGCGATCTGACCCGTCTGATTGAAGTGACAGAGAGGGATTTGAGAAGACAGGAGAAATATTTTCTTGCAAAAGAGTTTCTGCTCCGACAGGAAGATACATAAAAACGTCGAAAAATGAGAATAAATTTCATCAAAACTCCGGTTTAAAATGCCGGAGTTTTATTGATGTTAAATAAGAATCATGGTATATTATGGTTGGTGTTGTCTCGGACAAGCTAGTAGAAAAAGTAGGTAGGAGTGATAAGTATGTATCAGGAAGAGTTTAAGCGTTGGCTGGCAGCAGATCTTGAAGATCCGGATCTGAAGCCGGAGTTATCCAGAATCGAAGGAAATAATGATGAGATCAAGGAACGTTTTGCAGTTGCACTGAAGTTTGGAACAGCTGGACTTCGCGGTGTACTTGGAGCCGGAACAAACCGCATGAATATTTATGTGATACGACAGGCTACGCAGGGACTTGCAAACTGGGTTAAGACGCAGGGTGGAACGCAGACTGTTGCGATCAGTTATGACAGCCGTCTCAAGAGTGATGTATTTGCAAAGACTGCTGCAGGTGTTCTTGCTGCCAATGGGATCAAAGTAAGAATTTATGATGCATTGATGCCGGTTCCGGCACTCTCTTTTGCGACACGTTATTATCAGTGTAATGCAGGAGTTATGGTGACAGCGTCCCACAATCCGGCAAAATATAATGGTTACAAAGCATACGGACCGGATGGCTGTCAGATGACGGATGATGCAGCAGCGATCGTATACGAAGAGATTCAGAAGACGGATGTTCTGACTGGAGCTAAATATATGTCCTTTGCAGAGGGCGTTGAGGAAGGTCTGATCCGTTTTGTGGGAGATGACTGCAAGAAGGCTCTTTATGAAGCGATTGAGTCTCGTCAGGTGCGTCCGGGTCTTTGCAGTACAGCAGGACTGAAACTGGTGTATAGCCCGTTGAATGGTTCAGGGCTTGTTCCTGTTACCCGGGTATTGAAAGATATCGGCATTACAGATATCACGATTGTTCCGGAGCAGGAGTATCCGAATGGTTATTTCACAACCTGCAGTTATCCGAACCCGGAGATTTTCGAGGCATTGGAGCTGGGATTGAAGCTTGCAGAAGAGACAGAGGCAGATTTGATGCTGGCGACAGACCCGGATGCAGACCGTGTAGGAATTGCAATGAAATGCCCGGATGGTTCTTATGAGCTTGTCAGCGGAAATGAAATGGGAGTTCTTCTTTTGGACTACATATGTGCAGGTCGCATTGAGAAGGGAACGATGCCGGAGAAGCCGGTGGCTGTGAAGTCCATCGTTTCTACTCCACTGGCAGATGCGGTTGCAGAGCATTACGGAGTAGAACTCCGCAGCGTTCTGACAGGATTTAAGTGGATCGGTGATCAGATCGCACAGCTGGAAGAGGATATGCATAAGATGCAGGAACGGATGGATATGGATGCGACTTACCGTCCGGTGGTACTGTTAGAGAAAAAATATGCTGTGTATCTGGAAGCGGGAGAGAATGTTCTGGAAGCATTACAGCCCACGGAAAAAGAACGGAGTCTCATCGTGGATAATGCCAAACTTTTGTTGATCGGTGAGTTCATGGATGCATATGGATACGAGAAAACCTTTGAAAATGAGAAATTTGTGATTTTTGAATAAAAACAGAAAACAAATCCCCGGGAGATTTTCATCTTCCGGGGATTTTGAAGTTTGAATTCAATGTCTTATAACAGCTGTAAGCCGTTCTCCTTTGCAATCTCCATAACTTCATCGGACCACAGAGAACACTGTACTTCGCCGATATGAGCTTTTCTTAAGAAGAACATACAGATACGGGACTGACCGATACCACCGCCGATGGTAAGAGGAAGCTCACCGTTAATGACTGCCTTGTGATAAGGAAGTTCAGCACGCTCGGGGCAGCCTGCCTTCTGTAACTGGTCTAACAGAGCCTTTTTGTCTACACGGATACCCATGCTGGACAGCTCCAGAGCGATATCCAGGACCGGATAATATACCACGATATCCGCATTCAGGGACCAGTCATCGTAGTCCGGGGCACGACCGTCATGAGGCTTACCGTTCTCTAAGGTCTCGCCGATCTGCATGATGCAGACAGCCCCCTTAGCCTTGGCAATGTAGTATTCGCGTTCCTTCGGAGAATAATCAGGGAACATTTCCTCCAGTTCACTGGTAGTTACGAAGAAGATGTCATGAGGAAGGATCTCCTCAATGTAATCGTAATGGATGGACATATACTTCTCTGTTTTGCGCAATACTTTGTATACGGTGCGGACGGTCTCCTTCAGAGTTTCAAGATTCCGTTCATCCCTGGTGATGATCTTCTCCCAGTCCCATTGATCTACATAGATAGAGTGGATGTTGTCGGTGGTCTCATCCTGGCGGATGGCACTCATGTCGGTGTAGAGTCCCTCACCGGGTTTGAAACCATACTTCTGCAGGGCATAGCGCTTCCATTTGGCCAGAGACTGTACGATCTCTGCTTCACGGTCTCCCTGTGCAGCAATATGGAAATTTACAGGACGCTCCACACCGTTTAAGTTATCGTTCAGTCCGGATGTGGGATCCACAAATAAAGGAGCTGATACGCGCAGCAGGTGCAGGCGCTCTGCTAACAATCCCTGGAAAAAGTCCTTCACTGTCTTAATGGCAACCTGTGTCTCGTACAGGTTCAGCTGAGACTTATAATTTTTAGGTATGACAATATCTGACATACTGACCTCTCATTCTGCCGCCTGGCGGCTTGTGTTACAAAATACTCCTATATTATTTAACTGCGAAACGCATGATTTTGCAAGCCTTTTTTCGGAAAAAATAACCACTTGCAAAAATCGAACGTATGTGCTAATTTAGATACATGGCAGAACAAATGTTCTGATTTTGAAAATTTCCGGTAAGAGGCGGTGATAACTTGGAATATCTTATACAAAATGGGGAATTGTCCATCATGCAGAAGCTGGAGATCCTGACGGATGCAGCTCGTTTTGATGTAGCATGTACGTCCAGCGGTGTGGAGCGTAAGGGAGATGGGAAGCATATGGGGAACTGTGCGAAGGCAGGGATCTGTCACAGCTTTTCTTCCGACGGCAGATGTATTTCTTTACTTAAGATATTGATGACCAATGAATGTATCTTCGATTGCAAATATTGCCTGAACCGGAAGTCCAACGATGTCCCCAGAGCCACTTTTACCCCGGAGGAGATCTGTACACTGACCATGGAGTTCTACCGACGGAATTATATCGAGGGACTGTTCTTAAGCTCCGGCATTGTACAGGATCCTACGTTTACCATGGAATTATTATACCGAACCATTTGGCTGCTTCGGAATCACTACCATTTTAATGGCTATGTCCATGTGAAGGCGATTCCCGGGGCAGATCCGGAGCTGGTGCAGCGGATGGGATACCTGGCAGACCGTATGAGCGTGAACCTGGAACTCCCTACAGCGGAGGGACTTCGGACACTGGCACCGAATAAGCACCGGAAGAATATTCTGACCCCCATGCGGCAGATTCAGAACGGCATTCATGCGAATAAGGAGGAACTGATCCTGTACCGTAAGAGTCCCCACTTTGTATCCGGTGGACAGTCTACCCAGATGATCATTGGTGCGACGCCGGAGACGGATTATCAGATTTTAAATGTGGCGGAGAGCCTGTATCAGAAGTTTGAGTTAAAGAGAGTCTTCTATTCTGCGTTTGTAAAAGTCAACGAGGACAAAAGCCTGCCGGCGCTTCCGGGAGGACCACCGCTTCTGCGGGAACACCGTCTGTACCAGGCGGACTGGCTGCTCCGGTTTTATGGATTTCGGGCAGAGGAACTGTTGGATGAGAGAAGACCGTATTTTAATGTCATGTTAGATCCCAAGGAGGACTGGGCAGTGCGGCATCTGGAATGTTTTCCGATGGAGATCAACAGAGCACCTTATGGGGATCTGCTTCGGGTGCCGGGGATTGGCGTGAAGAGCGCCAGGCGGATCCTTGCAGCCAGGCGGAGTACGAAGCTGACTTTTCAGGATCTGAAGAAGTTAGGAGTGGTATTAAAGCGGGCAGTGTATTTTATTACCTGTAGCGGCAGGATGATGTATCCTACGAAGCTGGAGGAGGATTATATCGTGCGGAATCTGACGGATCCGAAGGACCGGATCCGGTTCGGAAGCGACGGTATGAGTTACCGGCAGATGACTTTATTTGATGATGGGATGTTCCCGAATGGGGTACGGCAGGAGGAGAAACGGATCATATGAAGATTTATCACTGTGAGGATTCGCTGGAGGGAATCTTCACCGCTATTTATAATACTTATGAAGATCACTGTATCATCCGGGATACTATGGTCACCACCATCGAGGAGAACCTGCTGTTCTCGGAGTCGGTGGAGGTCATACCGGATCCGGAGAAGACGATCAAGGTGATCCGTACGTTAAAGCGCAGATTCGGGGAAGCAGATTATGAGACCCTGTGTCTGGCACTGGCATCGCCGAAGCCGGAGAAGGCACAGGCGGTATACCGGACCATTGCGAAGGGACTGGCTGAGAAGTGTACGGCGGGGCATCTTATGGATGCCATTGCAGACACCTATGTGAACCAGACCTTCAGCCTGGCAAGGGCAGCCGGGAATGAGTATCATCATCTGAAGGGGTTTACCCGGTTTGAAGAACTGGAGAATACGATCCTCTACTCGAAGATCGCACCGAAGAACAATATCCTGACCTTTTTAATGGTACATTTCGCTGACCGTTTTCCCATGGAAGATTTTCTGCTGTTTGATGCGGGTCGATATCTGTTCGGGGTACATCCCGCCGGGAGACCATGGTATACACTGCAGGGGAAGGATGCCTGGGAGAGAGTACAGTCTGAGACGGAGAAGCTGTCCACGGCGGAGCTGCATTACCGGGAACTTTTCCGCTCCTTTTGTCATACAATAGCTATAAAAGAGCGGGAAAACAGGGAATTACAACGAAATATGCTGCCCCTCAGGTTCCAAGAATATATGGTGGAATTTCAGTAGATTTCGCCAAATTGGGATTTATATTTTACCGCGGTAACGCAACAAATATACAAAACGCCGAAAAGGTTTTCCATACGGCGAACATATATTGTGAAAATGATAACAGAGTGGTAAAAATGCCCAAAATGTGCGTTTTCTGGAAGAAAAAAACCGCTTTACATTTGGGGATGGTTGGCTATAATAGTAATGATTTCAGATGTGAGGGGAAAGTACCTGGTGTATTATTTTACTTACGATCGAACTTACTATTGAAAGGAAGGAACAAGAAATGTTAAAGACGATCCGTTTGACACCTGAAGACGTGAAGCATTTTGTTGATGTAGCTTCAAAGTGTGATTTTGATATTGATATATGCTATAACAGATACGTAGTCGATGCCAAGTCATTCCTTGGAGTGTATGGATTGGATTTCACGAAGCCATTGTCTGTATCTTATGACGGCTACAATGATAAATTCGAAGAGCTGTTGAGACAGTATGCGATCGCGTGCTAAAACATCTTGTGATAACAGAATGTGATTTGACTCCCCAGGTAAGATAGAGTACTATTTACCTGGGGAGTTTTCGTATACCGGGCATGTGAGAGTGTGCAACCCGGAACAAGCCGCAGGCATGCGGTTATGATAGGAATTTGTCAAGGGAGGTGAAGCCGCATGGCAGGAGAAGTCAGAATATCGGTCCGTAATCTGGTGGAGTTCATTCTGCGCAGTGGCGACATCGATGACAGGAGACAGGGATCACCCGAGAATGCAATGCAGGAGGGCAGCCGGATCCACCGCATGATCCAACGCCGCATGGGAGCGGAGTATCAGGCGGAAGTGGCGCTGAAATACACCCATCCCACGGAGAACTATGTCATCATCGTGGAGGGACGGGCGGACGGTATCATTGAACAGAACGGAGAGACCACCATCGACGAGATCAAGGGAACCTACAGAGATCTGGCGAAGCTGAAGGCACCGTTACCCCTGCACATTGCGCAGGCAAAGTGCTATGCCTATATGTACAGTCTGCAGAAGGAGCTGCCTTATATCCGTGTACGTCTGACTTATTGTAATATAGAGACGGAAGATATCCGTTATTTTTATGAAGATTATGAATTCGCGAAGCTGGAGGCATGGTTTCAGCAATTGATCGGTGATTACCGCAAATGGGCGGATTATACCTGGCAGTGGAGAGAGCTTAGACAGCAGTCCATTGCCGGACTGCAATTCCCCTTTGATTATCGGGACGGACAAAAGGAACTGGTCAGTTATGTGTACCAGACCATTTATCATAAGAGAAAACTGTTTCTGGAAGCGCCTACCGGAGTGGGCAAGACCATATCCACCATATTTCCTGCGGTGAAGGCGATGGGGAAGGACATGGGAGACAAGCTGTTCTATCTGACAGCCAAGACCATCACCCGTACGGTGGCGGAGGACACTTTTTCTCTGTTGCGGGAGAAGGGACTGCGATTCAAAAGTATTATTCTGACAGCGAAAGAGAAGATCTGTTTTCAGGAACGTACCGAGTGTAATCCGGAGCAGTGCCCTTATGCCAAAGGACATTTTGACCGGATCAATGATGCCATCTATGATCTGTTGACCCGGGAAGAGAGCTTTACCAGAAGCAAAATAGAAGAATATGCCCTGAAACATCAGGTATGCCCTTTTGAATTCGGACTGGATTTAAGTCTGTTCGCAGATGGGATTATCGGAGATTATAATTACCTCTTTGATCCCCATGTGTATCTGAAGAGATTTTTCGGGGACGGCAGCCAGGGGAATTATGTCTTTCTGATCGACGAGGCACATAATCTCTTAGAGCGGGGTAGAGAGATGTACAGCGCACCTCTGCGGAAGGAAGACCTGTTGGAACTGAAGCGGGAGATAAAACAGACAATCATGTCGGAAATGGAGGAGGCAGCATTTAAAAAACGCGATAAAGACGAGATTTCCGGACAAATGACATTAGAAATGACAGATGCGTCAAAACAACTGCCACAGGTTAGTATCCCGGAGGAGAGCAATGGAACAGATTCTCTGTATATCAAAGGGCATAAGCTGAAGAAATCCGATGGAAAAAGTACTTTTGTGCGGGAAGGCTATGCGGAACGGATCAGCCAGATGCTGGAGAGGTGCAATGCCCAGCTGTTGTCCATGAAGCGGGATTGTGATGGCTACCGGCTGGTGGATGATATAGACATGTTGGTACAGCCTCTGACCAGACTTCACGGCATCATCAGCGATTATCTGGAGGAGCAGGAGAAGGTCAGTCTGGAGGTGCGGGAGAACCTGCTGGACTTCTACTTCAAGCTCAGCCATTTCCTGGATATTTATGAAAGACAGGACGAAAACTATGTGAAATATACCAGAATGTGTGAGGATGGAAGCTTTGAGCTGAAGCTGTTCTGTGTGAATCCCAGGGAAAATCTGAAGGAATGCATGCTCAGGGGACGCAGTACAATCCTGTTTTCTGCCACATTTCTGCCGATCCAGTATTACAAGAATCTGTTGGGGGGCGAGAAGGAAGACTATGAAGTATACGCTCACTCGGTGTTCGATCCCGAGAAGCGCACCATATTGATCGCCGGGGATGTGACCAGCAAGTTCACACGCAGATCCCGGGAGGAGTACTACAATATTGCCCGCTATATTCATGAAGTCGTGAAGAACCGGCATGGC
>ERZ827440.3796-NODE-3796-length-11017-cov-2.847838_pt1 | contig 11017 bp, 6 predicted proteins | sample MGYA00519774_ERZ827440 | MGnify/ENA primary metagenome ERZ827440 (study PRJEB31778, sample SAMEA3449302) | human gut metagenome | biome: human gut; feature: human-associated habitat; material: faeces | place: United Kingdom | collected 2010/2012 ... | reverse complement strand
ACGATACCGAACCGCTGCCCAACGGCAACATGAACATCGTCCGCGACGCCATCGTCTACTATGTGCCCAGCCCCAAATGGAACATCGGGTTCGGCCAGACCAAGATCAAGGCCAACCGGGCGCGCACCAACTCGTCGAGCGCCCTGCAGTTCATCGACCGGAGCATCGTCAACAGCGAATTCAATCTCGACCGCGGCTTCGGATTCTTCGGCGAATACAACATGCGTCAGGGCGAGGGGTTCAACCTCTCGGCCAAAGGCTCCGTAACGCTGGGCGAAGGCCGCAACTGGGGCAGTTCGGCGATCGGAGGAGTGGCCTACACGGGACGTCTGGAACTCTATCCGCTGGGACGGTTCAAATCGAAAGGCGACGTGCTCGAAGGCGACTTCGAAGGCGAAGAACGGGTCAAGATACTGCTGGCAGGAGCCTATTCCTACAACCACAAGGCGTCGCGCCTGAAGGGCCAGCGCGGCGCCGTCATGCCCGACGACGCGACCCGCAATCTGGGTTCCTACTTCGCCGACTTCATCCTCAAATACCGGGGCTTCGCATTCTATACCGATTTCATGGGACGCAGCTGCGACCGACCGCTGTTCGACCCCCAGAGCAATGCCTTCGTATACAGCGGGCAGGGGCTCAACATACAGACCAGCTACCTGTTCGACAAGAAATGGGAGGTCGCCCTGCGTAATTCGACGCTCTTCCCCGAGCACGAGGTACAACCCTTTGCGGGGTACAAGCGCTGGAACCAGACGACCGTAGGCATCACCCGTTACATCATCGGCCACAGCCTGAAAGTACAGGCCGACATGTCGTACAACCACCGCAGCGAATCGTTCGACCCCGACTACAACCGCTGGGAAATCCGCTTCCAGCTGGAGCTGGGGCTCTGACCCGGCAACAGGAAGATACGAAAACTCCCGGCTGTTGCCGGGAGTTTCTGTTTCGGGACAGGAACCCCGTTACAGGATTTTCAGCGCGATCCGCGCGCACGCCTCGGCATCGGCCAGGGCATGGTGGTGGTTCGCAAGGTCGAAACCGCACGCCGCCGACACGGTATGGAGCTGGTGGTTGGGCAGGCGGCTGCCGAACGTCCTGCGCGAGGCGCGGCACGTACAATAGAACCGGTAGCCGGGGTAAGGCATCCCGTACAACTCGAACACGGCGCGCAGGCACCCCTCGTCGAAGGGCGAATTGTGCGCCACGAGCGGCAGCCCCTCGATGCGGGGTGCAATCTCGCTCCATACGGCCGCGAAGTCGGGCGCCTGGGCCGTATCCTCGTAGCTGAGGCCGTGGATAGCCGTGGTAAAACGGCTGTAAAAATTAGGACGCGGGCGGATCAGGCTGTAAAGCGTGTCGACCACCTCGCCGCCACGCACCACGACGACGCCCACCGAGCAGACGCTCGTACGCCGGCCGTTGGCCGTCTCGAAATCTATGGCTGCAAAATCTTTCATCGGTCAGGAGTGAATATCCGGGGCAAAGATACGGATTTTAACGCTTCCCGGTATCGCCGGCAACGAAAAAACGGCCGCCTTTCCGAGGGCGGCCGTCGTTTCTGCCGGAGCGGGTTATTCGGTATACTCGTCGTCCGACGTGTCGGGCGTAACCCACGAGTCGGCCGGCGTCAGCTGCTCGACTTCCGCCTCCGTCAGGAAGGCGTCTTCATCGAACATGATGTCGTCGAAATAGTTGACCGTGCACTGGTAAGCGCCGTAGTTGTATGTCCAGTCCTTGGAGTAGATGCCGAAGATGGCCATGATATCGCCTTTCGCGCCGTCGCGGACGACGGGATACTGGGCGAAACGCGAATAACCGCTCGTGCGCACCGTATAGACACCCTTCTTGTTGGTCGTCGAAGGCAGGGTGCTGTCATAGGTGAAAAGCACCGAACCGTAGAGGTTCGTACCAGCGTTGCTGAACGCCCACCGATACCAGACCTTGTTCATCACCGGGCGGATGTCGGTATACATCCACGCGGGATAGATGTTCGACCCTACCGTCCCGTAACGGCACGTAACGCCGCGCAGGATCACCAGGCGCCCGAAATACTGCTGCCCGTTCTGGCCGAAGAAATCGTCGCAGTTGGCTTCGGTGACCTCGAGGATCTCCTTGCCCAGCTCCAGCTGCGTCTCCCCGCCGAGGAATACGCGCTTGCGGATCTCCGTCGGGTCTTCGATGTTCGAGTTGGCATAGAATTTATGTTCGCCCACCTTGTTGTAGGAATCGGTAGGCCCCTCGCCCAGCGACAGCATCATGCGGTAGTTGCCGATATAGAGACCCGAGACCTTGACATAGACCCAGTTCGAGGGGATCGTACCCGTGGCCTTGTCGAAACGCCCCATCGGATAGGTAAAATAGAGCCCCGTGGTGAGCTTCACCTCGATGGCACCCGAATCGTCCACCAGGTAGAGCGACTTGTAGACGTTGCCCTCCTCGTCGCTCGACTGCACCTTGCCCTTGATGTAGTAATCCAGCCCGTCGGGCGACTGGCCGATCTGTACGTACTTCGTATCGCCCCAGCTCGAGTTGCTGCCCGTACCGCCGAGCGACTTGTGCTCATCGAGGAACATCTGTTTCACATCGGCGATGGAGATATGCTTCATCCCCGCGAAATCCTCGTCGGTATAGACTTTGGCAGGCTTCGGCGCATCGAAATCATTATAGCACCCCGTAACCGCAAACATCACGGCCAGCACGGCGCATAACTGAAATATCTTTTTCATAATCGTCATATCGTATTAGAAGCGGAAATATACATTCAGGTAATAGGTCGTCCCCAGCAGGTAAAAGTACTTCGAATCGAACGGCACGTAATACTGGATCGGCTGGGCGGCCGCACCCTCCTTGTTCACATAGGTACGGCGCGAAAGGCGCATCTGTTCGTAACCGCCCGTACGGATCGTCTGGTCGTTGAGGATATTCTTCACCTCGAGGCTGAAGCCCAGCTGGTAGATGCGGTGGATGTACCAGTTCTTGCCGACGCTCAGGTTGAGCGTATAGGCCGAGTCGAATTTCTCCTGCTCGCGCAGGTTCATCAGCGCCGTGTATTTCACGGCGCCGGGGAGCTGTGCCGCCTCGTCGGGGCGCAGTACCGTGGCATAAGCGGCACGGGTACGGCGCGCGGGGTTCATCGAGAGGTAGATACGGTCGTAATAGTTGAAATCGACCGAGGCGAACCAGTTGCGCGGGCCGCGGTAGCTCAGGCCGAGGTTGAGCGCCGTCTGGGGCGTACTTTCGACGTAGAGGTCGTCCCAGAGCACCTTGTCGCCGCGGAGCACCTCCTCGCTGTTGTCGCGCGTCTGTGTGAAGTTGGCGTCCGACGTATAGCGGTAGTCGCCCAGGCTCAGGGCGCCGTTGAACGAGATGCCGCCCCAGATGGGAACCACGACGCCCACTTCGAGGCCGTAGTAACGCTTGTCGATGCCGCTCATGGCGAAGTTGGTGAACGACGACTGCGTATCGTCATAGTACGAGATGACCTTCGACTGGTCGGCGACCGAGGTATAGTAACCCGAAACGCGCGCCGTGATCCACGGCAGATTGAGGTTGTACGACAGGTCGACGCCGAGTACCTTCTCGGAATCGAGGCCCGGCGTAGTCGTATTGCGGGTACGCGCCGAAACGAAAGCGTCGCGGAACTGCGGGGGATTGACCATGTAGGCCACATTGGCGTCGATGGCATGCGCACCCGAGAAACGGTACGAGAACTCGCCCTTGAGCTTGTAGGTCAGGTAGTCGAGCGTCTTCGATTTACCGAGCGAGTTGTTCGCGAAGAGTCCCTTGCGCAGCCGGCCGTCGCGCCACATGGCCGTATAGCCGACCTCGCCGCCGAGGCTCATCGTGAAACCGCCGAACGAGGCGTAATACTGCGCCCAGACCTGTGCCTGGCGCAGGTTGGCGTAGTAATCGTAGCTGAACTTGTCGCCTTCCCCGACGCGGCGGGCCTCGCCGTGCTTGAGGTAATAATCCAGGTCGTTCTGCGAAAGCAGCGGGTTGTAGTTGCCGTTGTCGCGCAGGGCGAACTTATCCACGTCGAGCCAGTAGTCGGCGCCGAGCAGGTCTTTCACCTGGTCGTAGTACTCCGTGCGGTTGATACGCGCCGTCAGGCCTCCGCGCAGCACGGACTGGTTGCGGAACGTATGGGCGATGTTGGCCGCGAAGTTGAAATCGCGCTGGTCGGTATGGCGTTCTTCGATCATGTAGATGCCCGAAGCCCCGGACTTGTTGCGGTTGTAGTTCATGCGGAACATGTTGTCGTAATCCATCTGGCTCTTGCTGGGGTCGGTGATCCACTCGCGCATCGAACGCAGCGCAAGGTCGTTGTACGTCCCCAGATCCGAACTCTCGATGCCCTCGGACAACTGGAGGATACGGTTCGTGTAGAAGCTGGGCAGGTAACGGTAGTAGTCGGGGCGCGGGTCGGGGCCGTCCGTCCACGTCAGGGCCGAATAACCGTTCTTGCCGAAGCGGAACGAAGCCGCGGCGGCAAGTTTGGTATTCGACGAAATGTCGAACCCGTAGTTGAGCATCACGATCGGCTCGTGGTAATCGCGCACGCGCGAGTTGCGCAGCTTGCCGTCCTGCTTACCCACATTGGGGTTGTAATAGTTGTTACTCAACAAGTCGTAGGCTTCCTGCGTCGACGCCTGCTGCGCTCCGCGCTCGGTCGGTGCGCCCAGAATGGTCAGCGCCAGGTTGTGGCGGTCGCCGCCGAAACGCTTTTCGACCGATGCGAAGTAACCGTAGGCATTGTAGTACACCCCGTCGACATAGGAGTTGCCGCCCTGGCGGGTCGAGAACGAGAAGGCGTACGACCATCCGTTGTCGAGCAGGCCCGAAGCGTAGGAAACCATCGCGCGGAAGCGGTACATCGAGTTGCCGTTCACGACGCTGGCACGGAAGCCCTTGCGCATCTGCGAAGCGCGCGCATTGACATTGGTCGTACCGCCGATGCCGTCGATGCCGTAGCCCGACGAGCGCAGCCCGGCGGTATTCTCCTGGTTACGCGTGGCGTCGTTCAGGCCGCTCCACAACGACCAGGGGCCATAGCCCGTCATGGCGTCGTTGAACCGGATGCCGTTCAGGTAGATGCTCGAATACTGCGAATCGTAACCGCGCACGTTGAAACGCATCTCGCTGAATTTATACGAGGCGATGTTGTTGAAGACATCCTTCGACGACGAAAGCGACGAAGGCAGCGACTGCCCGTCGGCCGCCGTATCGGAGTCGAACTCCGCGAACACGGCGTCGTCGATGACATACTGCACATCGGGGGCCATCACCACCGAATTGAGGTTCTTGACCATCTTGTCGACACGGATCGCCAGGTCGAGGTTCTCGAACTCGGGGGCTTCGAATTTCAACTGGTATTCCCCTTTGGGCAGCTGGTCGATATTGAAATTACCGTGGTTGTCGGTCATGACGGTGACGCCGAGCGGTTCGACGACCACCTTGACATTGCTCAGTGCGACACGGCCGTCACGCGAGACGACCTTGCCTTTGACGCCTCCGTCCTGGGCATACGCCCCGGCACAGGCCAGCGTGAGCAGGATAACAAGTAAAGCTCTGATCTTCATAATTACTTTGTTGGGTTATTTACCGATGTAAATGAATACGGGAAGGTGGTCGCTGTATCCCCCCTGGAAATTGTTGCCCACGAACGTACGCAGCGGGTAGCCCTTGTACTGGCCTTCCTGCTGGAACAGATAGGGGGCACGGAAAATATTGCCGTAATATTTCCCCTTGGGGGCACGCTCCAGCTTGAGCGAACCCGTCGAGCCGGTAGCGAGGTTCTCCGACACGACGATATTGTCGAACAGGTTCCACTGGTCGCGGTAGGCAAGCGAACCGATGCCCGCCTTCAGCATGTCGATAAAGGGATTGTAGTATCCGCCCGGTTGGAGCTTGCGGATGTTGCCTTCGGCGCCGAGCACCTCGGTGATGCTCTTGTCGGTGGCGTCGTCGTTGAAGTCACCCATCATCACGACCTTGGTCGCGGGGTTGATCGCCAGCACCGAGTCGGCGGCATGGCGCATGATCTCGGCGGCGCGCTCGCGCTTGGGTGCCGAAGCCTCCTTGCCGCCCAGGCGCGAAGGCCAGTGGGCCACCATGAAATAGAACGGTTCCCCGTCGATCGTCCCCCACATCGTCACCACGTCGCGCGTGCGGAAATTCGGCAGGCTCTCCATCGTAAACGGGATCGGGGCGCTGCCCTCGAGCTTGAACACGTCGGGACGGTAGTAGAACGCCACGTCCACGCCGCGGGCATCGGGCGAATCGTAGTGCACGATGCGGTAATTGGCCGGGGCGAGTTTGGGCGTAGCGATCACGTCTTCCATGACATTGCGGTTCTCGATCTCCGAAACGCCGATCACCACCGGGTAGTCCTTGTTGATGGCGGCGATGTCGAACAACACGCGCGAAAGGTTATTGATCTTTTTGGTGTACTTGGGCGTATTCCACTTCTTGGGCCCTTCGGGCGTAAACTCCTCGTCGTAAATCTCCGGGTTGCGGATCGTATCGAAAAGGTTTTCGAAGTTGTAGAAAACGACCTTGTAGGGTTTCTGGGCGAAGCAGGCGACGATCAGCGCTGCGAAAAGCCCGGTAAAAAGCAGTTTCTTCATATAATTCAGATTAATTTATACCCCAGTCCGAGGGATTGTTCTGTGCCTTCACGTCGGCGGCAATGTCCTCGTCGAGCATCGTAAAGAATTTATAGCCCGTTTTCTCTTCGATGTCGGCGACGCTCGTAATATATTGTTTTATATTCCCGGTCGTGGTTGAGGAATTTTCAGCCCAATAACCGATTGCCGCCAATTGCGATGCATCGGTAATCTGGTCGATCCGCTTCCCCGTCCTGCCGCTTTTGGTACGTAGCAGCACCTTCCAGCAATACTGTGGAATCGCGACCCGATTCCCCCCTTTATCCGTCGTATATCCCTGTACCCCATAAGTTCCCGTAACATTGTACAAGGTATCGGGATATGAAATATATTTCAGAGTAAGATCTTCCAAATCCCCCCACGACCCGCTATTAAAATCAGGATCCTGAGGCATAATATTGGTCGAATAGAACGTCTGCTCATTCAATAGCGAAGAATAGCTGACATAACGATGGTAGGACATACACTGATGCCCGCGGATAGGCCGCCCATTATATGAACCGCGGCTCAAATCGACCTGAAATTCCTCCGGCACTTCAGGATCGTATTTCCATGCATTAGAACGCTCATATTTTCCAACCCGGTAACAGGAATGGATCGGATAGGCGACCCAGTTGGCGATACGTTTCTTCGTGTCGTAGCAGATCGTAAAGTTACGTGCCGTCACAGTCGAAGAGAGCGGCGCGTAATGTGTTACGTAACGGTAATCGGGGACTTCGACATAGGCGGGCAATTCCGCCCACGCGTGATCCATCGACGCCGGAACCGAATAGTCCGCCTGGTCGATCGTCAACGTGAATTCGTGTCCGCCGTCGAAAACGACATCGACCGCAGCCCGGCGCGAAGCGCCCGTTTCGTTTTTGTCCAGGTAGAGGTAAATGACCTCGCTTGCAGCGACCAGCTGCGCCGATTTGGTCGTGGCTTGCGTCTTGCACGACGTCCAGCACCAACTGCCGCCTTCGGTCACGGTGACGGTGTAAACCGTACCTACGGGCCCCGTCAGTACGAGCCGGGGATCGGTCGCATAACCTTTGGCGTCGAGCGTGGTCGTCTCGGTTTCCATGAACACCGCGGAAATATTCGCCGGGGTGCCGTCGTCGGAGGAACCGCACCGCCCGAAAACCAGCAGGAGCGCCCCGAGCACCATAGCCCGCCCGAAAAGTTTCAATAACCCGTTTGTCAAAATCATGTGGGAATTTGCAGATAAAAATGTCAGGTAGAAAATCCGACAATCATCCCCGGCGGAAGCCAATCCGCCGGGGATGGATTATCGGAATCAGAGAGTTGCTATTCGCTCAATTCATAAAGGGCGACAGTAACATAGTCGCTAGTATCAGCATTCTGTTCTGCATAACCACCAAAACGCTGGTATGCTGATGTGTTTTGGAACAGCAGGCAATGCACAGTCGATGCAGACATCGTCTCCTTATCTGTAAACTTAATCGTATTCTTTGCCTGAACAGCAGTTGCTATCCAAATTCGACCTGCCGTATCAGAAAGTTTCAAAGTTGTACTGGAGCCATTATACTCGACAAATTTACCACCTGCCGTTTTAATAACATAACCATCCCCACTTGCCTCAATCGTCACAGCATATGCATCATTTGTAGTGTTGGACTCAATCTTGCTATTACTTACAGCAATTTCAACACCGTTAGGACGTCCAGCCCCGCCGGCAAGTTGTGCAGCTTCGAAAACATAATTCTTTTCTCCGGTTTCTGCTACAATTAAATACTTCTTACCGGCAGTTACCGCATTGACTCGCGTATAGCCGCTACCGCCCGGCACGGATTTGCCGGCCTGCGAAATCGCAACGGTCTTGGTATCCACAGCGGCACCGGCCTTCATCAGTTTGATGGTCAGCGTGGCGGTGATAGCCTGCTCCGTCGTGTTTTCCTTGGGCGTCACGGTTACAACCATCCCGTTTACGGAGGTCGTGAACTGCTCCGATTTATCCGTAGCGGCTTCGATCGTGCAGTCGTCGGCATTGGCAGCCGTGACCGTCACGGTCTTGGCATTGTCCGTCGCAGCGAACGAAAGCGACGTCGGGTCGAGCTTGGTAATCGCCGGGTCGGTCGAAGGCTCGCCCATGAAAGCTGCCACATCCTCGGGACGCTGCGGACAAACCTGCGCGGCATTGCTGTTCACCGAAGCGTAACCGGTAATATCCCCGGTGGAACCTGCCACGAACTGTGTCCCTACGAGCCCGGGCATGGCCTTCTGCACGAATACCGTCATGTTACCGGCCGAGGTCGTAAACGTATGCTTTCCGAAAGCTTCGTTCGTAGTCCAGTCGGCAGCCGTAGCAGGGGCGGTCACACCCTTGACCGTCACGACCATACCCTGATATTCGGCCAGCTTAGCGGGATCGACTACGACAGGCGTGATGGTCTCTGTACCGATCTTTTCGATCTCGACCCAGTCGGCACCCTTGCTGCCGGTAACCTCGTACAGGCCGTTGTAACTTACGATACGCGCTTCGCCCTTTTTCAGCGTCACCTTCACCTTGTCACCCTTGACAAACGTAAAGCCATCGTCATAGGGATCGGTATACTTACCGCTGCCGTAGAGCGTGATACCGTTCTTGGCGGTAGTCGCCCCCGGGGTCATCACCTGAAGGTTCTGGCCGTTGAAATTCCCGCCTTCTTTGTCGGTTACGACGACGGCCTCGAAATAACGGTCGTTATTCGTATCGAGGGCTACCTGCGACGTCGTAAGTTTGGCGATGATTTCGGGAATCGTAATAACGACAGCCTCGCCCGGGGTCGGGGGAGTTACGTTGCCCAGGTCGACCTCCGTACCACCGATGCCCTCGAAAAGTTTCACGTCGTCGATACGGTGTGCGGATGAAAGATCGGAAATGAAACGGATATAAAGTTCAGAGGGAACCTCTTTCAGCGTAAAGTTGGCCGTTGCCAAAGCCCAGGTGCCGTAGTTGGAGTGTTCGTCGGCCTCGACAGGGCGGTCATAGGCGATTTCCGCCCAGTTTTCACCGTCCTTGCTCAGGTATACATGGAACTCCGAAGTCACGAACGCATTATCCTCAGCACCATAAAGGCTTTTATACGAACCGAACGTCAGGCAAAGATTTTTCTGAGCAGGATCAAGTGCGATCTTGTGGATTTCGAGTTCGGCACCGGCACGGAACAGCATGTTGTTGACGCCGGATGCATCGTCCTTATATTTCGAATAGCTGCCGTTAGACGCGGAATTCGCACGGACAGATATACTGTTGGCCACATAAGCCACATTATCGGCACCCGTGCCGGTCTGATTCTTCCAACCTTCGAACTGGTCGGCAAAAGGCCAGCCGCTGCTGCCTTCCGTTGCCTGCTCCTTATCGAAATCGTTAGCATAGATAGCATCGCCCGTGGGGGGGGTGTAACCCCGCTGCCGTACTGTTTTACGGCTACGGACGACTCGGCCTGACCCCATTTGCCGAATTCGGGGTGGATAAGCGTGAAGGAGATTTTGCCTTCGCGCAGGTTCGTACCGGCGGGCAGCTCGGAAACCGTAACGGAGATCGTTCCGTTGCCTTTGCCGCTCATCGGGGAAATGGTAGCCCAATCCAGGTTACTTGCAGTAACCGTCCATTCGCAGTTCGCCGTGATGGCAACGGTCTGCGTCGTCGCCGTCTCATCGGTGAAATCAAGCGCCGTCGGATCCGCCGTCAACTTCGGCGTCAGCGACTTGTCATCATCATCGGAGCATCCCGTAAATGCCGTGGCAGCCACGAGGAAGAATGCGCCGAACAACAACCTAAAAAGATGTTTACTCATAAAAAATAGTTTTAATTAGGTGATTATAAACTAATATCTGTACACAATAAATGACTTACGATTCTTCCGTTTTTTCAAGGGGAAACTATTACAAAGATAGTTTTTATTTCAAAAATACAAAAGGATTTCGGCATATATTTACTGTTAATATTCCGTTACATAGCAAAAAAACGTTCCATGCTGCTTCGAAAGGGACAACCCGTCCGGCAGACAGCCTCATCCGCTCCCAAATTAAGGCTCCGGCGGAGGGGGGGGGCTCCCGCCCCGAACCGTAAAATCCCCGGGGTACCTTCGGCCAGACAAAAAAACCGCCCCGGAAACCGGGACGGGCGAAGTTTCAAGGCTGGTTGGCGGATTGCATCGGCAGGGGTCATAAATCGACATCGTTTCTGACGCTGCAAAATTACCCAGCGGCTATTTCATAGTTGCGACAATCCCATAACAATCCCGGGAATATGGCATTGCACGCATGTTGCATCAGCCGGCAAAGCCCGTCGGCAACACCATCCGGCCGCAAAAGCAGCCAGCCCGGACTGTAAACGTCCGGGCTGGCCGTGCCGAATAACGGGTTCG
>ERZ827440.3788-NODE-3788-length-11042-cov-3.081460_pt1 | contig 11042 bp, 9 predicted proteins | sample MGYA00519774_ERZ827440 | MGnify/ENA primary metagenome ERZ827440 (study PRJEB31778, sample SAMEA3449302) | human gut metagenome | biome: human gut; feature: human-associated habitat; material: faeces | place: United Kingdom | collected 2010/2012 ... | reverse complement strand
CGGGGAAGTATTCTCCCGGGCGCTTTTCCTCCATCAGCGCATACTGATACCGGCAAGGCTGGGCGCACTGTCCGCGGTTCGAGTCGCGCCCGGTCATATAGTTGGAAAGAAGGCATCTGCCGGAATACGACACGCACATCGCGCCGTGGCAGAAGGTTTCCAGCTCCAACTCCGGCGAGACCTTTTCGCGAATGGTGATGATCTCTCGAAGGCTCAGCTCCCGCGCCAGCACGACCCTCGTCGCGCCGAGGTCAAACCAGCTCTGCGCGCAGACGTAATTCGCAATCGACTGTTGGGTGGAGATGTGCCGCTCGCAGTGCGGCGCGTATTTTCCAGCCAGCGTGAATGCGCCGAGGTCTGCCAGAATCAGTGCGTCCGCGCCTGCCGCGTCGAGCTGCTCAAGCCACGCGGGAAGCGCGGCTGCCTCATCGTTGCGCGGCATGGTATTGACCGTCACATGCACGCGCACACCGTGCTCGTGGGCAAACGCGATTGCCTGCGGCAGCTGCTCAGGCGTAAAATTTCCGGTGAACGAGCGCATACCGAAGCTTGTACCCGCCAGATAGACCGCATCTGCGCCGTATAAAACCGCCATCTGCAGCTTTTCCATATCGCCCGCCGGGCAAAGAAGCTCCGGTTTACGTGCCATTGCCGTTTCCTCCGTCTTCCGTGCCGGCTGCATCCGGCTGCGCATCCGCGTCATTGCCTTCTGCGCCCGTGTCCTGTTGTGCATCACCGCCTATTTCCTCGTCCGCAGTCTCGCCTGCAAGGCTTGCCAGGAAGTCCTGGTGCTCGTAATACGTCTTCGAGAACTTGTGAACGCCGTCTTCTCCCAGCGCATAGAAATAGTAGTCCGTATCCGCCGGATACAGCGCCGCGCGGATGGAATTTATGCCGGGGTTTGCAATCGGACCTGCCGGAAGCCCCGCGTTCGTGTAGGTGTTGTACGGGCTGATGATTGCCTTGTCGGCGTTGGAGAGGACCTCCTTGCGCTCGTCAAGCGCGTACTGAATCGTCGCATCAATCTGCAGGCACGGATAGAGCTTGCTGCAGAGGCGGTTATAAATGACCGACGCAATCGACGCGCTTTCTGACGTTTTCGCCGTCTCCTTTTCCACAAGTGAGGCGACAATCACCACATCGTGGAACGAGAGCTTTGCGCTTTCGATTTCCGATTCCTCAAAACCGTTGGCGCGCATTTTCTCTTCCAGCTTCGCATTCAGTTCGTCCAGCGCCGCATACATATCGTCCGTAATTTTGCTTTCAAAATTCCGCAGGAATCTGCCCAGAACGTTCTCCGGCTTGTCGTTCAGATAGAACTGATACGTATCCGGGAACAGGTAGCCCTCAAGCCGGTTTTTATCGCCGTAGGGAAGGTCCTGCAAAAACGCATAGTCAAATTCGTAGTTTGCCGCCGCCTGCTCCAAATCTGCGGCGCTTGCCACACCCGCTTCTTCCAGCAGCGCGAAAATATCCTCGCACTCGTAGCCCTCTGGGATGGTGACCTCGGTCGTCGCCCGCACACCCGCGCTCGGCGTCATGCCGTTGACCAGCGCGTGATAATCATAGAGATGATTGAGTTCATACGTACCGGGCTGAATTTTGCGCTCCGCGTGGGAATACAGGCAGTAAAACCGGAACAACCACTCATATTCGATGAGTCCCTTCTCCTTGAGCTCGCGGCTCACATCCGCAACCGTTGCATTTTCGGGCACGGTGATGGTGATCTCCTCGTCCGGCTTGGTCAGCGCCAGCACATCGTCTGCCAGCCGCCATCCGAACACCGCCAGCAGCACCGATGCCGCCAGCACGCAGCACACATACAAAAGCACCTTCACGCCTGCCGCCAGATGCGCGCGCTGCGGCTGCTCGTCCTGCTCCGGCTGCTCGTCGGAGTCCAGACTCAGATCTGCGTATTCCTCCGGAAGCTTCGGCTCAAACGGCTCGCTCTGCGAAGGCTTCGCTTTATCGTCCGTCTCGTCGTCCAGAGACACCTCACCCGCCTGCGGCGCGCCCTGCTGGGGCGCCGGCTCCTGCGCATCTTCCTGCTGCGGCAGACGCGAGGTGCCCATCATCTGGTCGATGCGGGCAATTTCCTCCTTGGTCGATGCAATCAGCTCGTCGATGGACATAGACGAAAAATCATCCTGCCCTTCCTCCGGCTGATTGAGATTTTTTTCGTTTTGGTCGGACATAGGTTCCTCCCCTTTTTATCGTTCGTAGACAATCGCTCCGGCAATCTCGCGCGCAGCTTCCTCCCCCCGGAGCGCCTTCAAAAGCTCCAGACCGAAGTCGAGCGCCGCACCCGCGGCTCTGCCGGTGATAATTTTCCCGTCGCGCGCCACATCCGCGCCCACGCACTTCGCGCTCCCCATCTGCGCCTCACAGCCGGGGTAGCAGGTTGCCGTCTTGCCGTCGGTGATGTGAAGCTGCGCCAGAATGGTCGGTCCTGCACAGATGGCAGCGACGAACTTTCCGTCGTCATATGCCTGTCCCACCGCGTCCATCGCCGCTTTGCAGCCGAGAATCGACCGCACGCCGCCGAGCCCGCCGGGCAGCACGACCATCTCCGCGCGGTCAAAATCCGCCTCTTCTATCGTACAGTCCGCCTGTACGGTGACGCCGTGCCCGGCTTCGACCATCCTGCCGCCGATGCCGGCAAGCTGCACCTCCACACCGCCGCGGCGCAGAATGTCGCACGGCGCAATCGCTTCCACCGGCTCAAAGCCGGAACCAAGAATCATAACAACCATTTTCAGTCCTCCAGACAGGCGGCAATGTGCCGGTAAATTTCTTCGTGAATATCTTCAATCGAGCGAAGCTGTCCGTCCTTGACGCAGGAAATGAGCGTCCATCCGTAGTACTTCGCAGCAAGGCGCGCGGTCTCGCGGCAGCGGGCAAGATACCGCTCGGCATGCTCGTGAATGTCGCGGTCGCCTACGCCCTGCGTGTCGCGCTTTTCGCGCAGCAGATGCGCAAGCTCGGTCGGCATATCGAGGCACAGAACCAGATCCGGCTTCGGAAGCCCCATTTTATCATACTCCAGATCGTAGAGCCAGGTAAAAAATTCCGCCTGCGCCGCGCCTTCGAGCTTGCTTCCCTGATGGACGGCGTTGGACGTGGTATACCGGTCGCAGACAATCACGCCGCCCTCGTCATAAAACGCCTTCCAGCCGCGCGCAAAGCCCGCGTACCGGTCAACGGCGTAAAAGGTCGACGCGGCGTAGGGATTGATGGCGTCCGGGTCCTTTCCGAATTCACCCGCCAGATACATCTTGATCAGCGCGGACGACGGCTCGTCGTACTGCGGAAATTTGATGTTCTGAAACCGGACGCCCTGCGCTTCGAGCCGCTTGCACGCACGCGCGTACTGGGTAGATTTTCCCGTGCCGTCGGTTCCTTCAAATACAATGAGTTTTCCCATGTTTTCTAGCCTCTTATTCTTCTGCACACAACCGCCCACAGATACTTCGGCAGCCGCAGCATTCTTCCAAAGCGCTTTGGCTCCTTATAAAGCCGGTAGAGCCATTCAAGATTCGCTTTGATCATCCATTTTGGCGCGCGTTTGACTGTTCCCGCGAACGAGTCCAGAGACCCGCCGAGCCCGATCATCAGCCTGCAGGAAAGATCGTTCTGGTGCCGCTTCATGAACAGCTCCTGCTTCGGAGCGCCCAGGCAGACAAAAAGCACGTCCGGCTTCGCCTCGTTGATCGCTGCAATCACCGGTGCTTCATCCTTGAAATAGCCGTCATGCATGCCGCAGATTGTAAGCCCCGGATGCTTTTCGCGCATCTTTTCCGCTGCCAGCTCGGCAATGCCGGGCTTGCTGCCGAGCAGATACACACTCTTTCCGTTCTGCGCCAGCATACCAAGCAGCCCATCTGCAAAGTCGACGCCTGCGACCTTCTGCTGCAGCGGCGTTTTCAGAATCTTCGACGCCAGCACCACGCCCGCGCCGTCCGGCAAAACAAGGTCCGCCTCATTCAAAAGCGCCCGGAGGCTTTCATCCCGCAAAGCCTCGTATGCAATCTCCGCGTTCGGCGTGACCGCATAGCAGGTTTTGTCACCCGCAAGAATTTCTCCTGCCCGCTCCAACGCCTGCTGCATTGTCACGTTGTCAAACGTAATTCCCATGATGTCCGTCTTCATACCGGCACTCCCTCATATAGCCATAGATATAAGTATTTTACCATAGTCTTCTGCGTTTGTCCATCGCAGCGCGTGAAAACTCGCTCTGTGTGTTTCACATTTCTGCCCTTCGGCATAAACTGTAGTGAAAGTCATATTAAAGGAGGTTATCCGTATGTCTGATACGACCCGTAGCACGCCTGCCTGCGATTTAAGCGGCATCCGCGAGGCGGTCTGCGTGCATACCGATAAGATTACCGACAGCTGCCTGGCAAAAGACTGCATCGAAGATCTGCATGTGTACTTAACCGTCGAGTCGCAGTGTACGCTCGACAAGGCGGTCAGCGCAAAGGCGCGGTTTGTCGAGCTCATGCACGTCGCCATCCAGCTCGACCCGGTTCCCTACTCTGCCGGGTACTACACCGTGGACATCACCTACTATTACCGCGTCATTGCCGACGCCGTCATGCAGGCAGGACGCCCCTGCACCATCACGGGGCTTGCCGTCTTCTCCAAGCGTCTGGTTCTTTTCGGCGGCGAGACGACGGCGAGAATCTATTCCAGCCGCAGCTACAAAAACTGCCTGTGCAAAAAGGGCTTGCAGGAGGCAAGCGCCCCGGAAGCAATCGTCGAGATTGTCGACCCGATGATTCTCGGCTCGCGCGTACAGGAGGTCTGCGCCTGCAACTGCTGCACGAGCGACACCCCCCAGATTCCGCAGGGAATTCTCGACTGCTTCGAAGAGGAGCTCGTGCTCGGCGGCGAGTGCAAGCGCCTGCTTGTAACCGTCGGCCAGTTCTCCATCGCGCGGCTCGAGCGCAGCACACAGCTGCTCATCCCGAGCTTCGATTACTGCATCCCGAGCAAAAGCTGCCCGAACGTCTCCGGCGCGGCGGACGAAAATCCCTGCGAAGTGTTTAGCCAGATCGATTTTCCGATGGACGCGTTCTTCCCCGGAAAGAATGATACCTGCATCCCGCCGTCTGAGAGCTGCACCGCATGCAGCCGGACAGCCAGCAAATAAGAGAAGGGAGTGCCGCTTCCGGCACTCCCCTTTTCCTTTATGCCCTTGAAAAATCGTTTCAACGCGTAGGGGGCGATGCCCACATCGCCCCATTGGGAATCATCGAATTCGCATTGGATTTTCGAAAAAACGGTCTATACCGCCGGGTTGATGTTGGCATCGACTCCTACGAAAAGAGATGAAAGTCAATAGGGCATCGCGCCCACACAGAAAATCGCTACAGAATTCCTTTTTCCCGCAGCACCGCGCAGATCTCGCTCACGCGCGCGTCCCAGGAGCTATTACGTCCTGCCTCGATGCGCGCGTTTGTGCGCTCCGGCTGGGTATCTTCCAAAGCCGCGGTGCAGGCCTGCTCAAAGCTCTTCGCGTTGTCCGCGATGTGGATGATATCGGAGAACTGCAATACCTGATCCGGCTGGCGCGTAGAGACGATGGGCTTTCCCGTGGCCAGATACTCGTAGAATTTGAGCGGGCTTACATCTTTGCTCAGAGGCCCTGCGTCAAAGAGGTTCAGGCACACGTCAAACTGTGCCAGATACTTCGGAAGATCTGCGTTCGGCTTGACGCCCAGAAAATGTACGTTCCCCATTGCGCGCAGCGCGCTTAAATCCGCGCCCGGTTTTTCGTTTCCGATCCAGACAAACTGCCAATCAGGTCTCGCCTTCGCAGCCGCCTCCACGAAGCCATACTCGATGCAGGTCTGCAGCGCGCCGACAAAGCCGAAGATCGGGTGCGGAATGCTCTGCAGATCCTCCGGCACCGGCTGCGGCTTCGACGCTTCAAAGAATCGCTCGAAGTTTGCCCCGTTCGGGATGAATTTTGCCTCCGGCTGCGCCTTTTGCAGGCGTTCGGCAAGGGACTTGGCCGTTGCAAACGTCATGTCAGTCTTCGCCGCGAGCTCGAGCTCCATCTCGTCGACGAGCGCCGGGTTCATGAGCCCGCCATAGGCCGAGTGCCGGTCGACGCAGTCATAGACGAGGCCGGAATGCGGAATCAGATCGACGCAGTCGACCGTCACAGGCGAATAGACCCAGAGAAGCGGCTTTTCGAAGCCGTGCTCCTTCATCTTTTCGCGCACGAATTTCGCGATGTTCTTCTGGTTGGCCCGGTTGATGGCCCGGCATTTGTTAAAAAACGGCAGAACGGGTGGGAGCCGGTAGACGGTGATGTTGTCCTTGACCTTCTCCCCCGGCTGCTTCCACGCGGTCATGAGCGGCTTTGCCGTTTTGTCACGCAGAGGGGCAATGATCGTCGCCGAAGGGTCAAAGTATAAAATCTCCGCGTCCGGCATCCGGCTCATGACCTGCTGCTTGCGGGTCGGAATTGGATACCATGGGGACGTTGCCAGACAAACAATCTGCTTCATATCGGTTCCTCCAGAAGCTCCTTCGCAATTTCTTCATTCTGCGCGGCAAGCGCGCGCAATCTGTCGACGCTGTATTCACTGCGCTCGGTGAGCGCCCCGTCAATGAGCGCGCAGAGGTTTTCTGCCGTCACGTCCTCAAAATACACGCAGTGCTTCTGTCCGATGTAGTGCATGAAGCCCGTAACCTTCGGGTCATAGGACACGGCGACGAGCGGCGCTGCGACGCTGGACGCGAAAATCAGCGCGTGCAGGCGCATGGAGACGACAACCTGCATCTTTTTCATCATACCAATGATCAGCTTTTCGTCCGCCGGCGCGGAAAGCATCGGGCACTCGAACGGCAGTTCCCGCGCAACCTCCCGGCTGGGCGGAAGGTCTCTGCCCGGTTCGAGCGCGAAGAAGATGGGCGTGAGACCGTAGGCGTCTTTGACATATTTCGCGCTCTGCACAAACGCCTGCTTTTTCGCCTCAAACCCCTGCCACTCGCGCAGCACGAAAAGCGCATAGCGCCCGGCGGGGTCCATGTTGTTGCCGAGCAAAAATCCGTCAACCGCGCCCTCCAGTCCCGGCTCCAGCAAAAGCGCCGGGTCCGCCGTCACATAGATCTTCGGCTTCGTCACGCCCATGGCACGAAGCTCCTCGGCAGAAAGGTCCTCTCGCAATGTGATCGCATCGACGTTCCGGTCGATGACGCGCGCGGCGCGCTTTCGGCTGGCCTCCCCGTTTACAGGCCCGATACCGCAGCCATACATCAGAACGCGGTTTCCGGTAAGCTTTGCAAGGCGGATGCTGAGAAGGTAATAGTTGAGGCTTCTCGTGCTCGTCTGGTTCTGAATGAGGCTGCCGCCGCCCGAAATATAGAGCTTTGTGCGGCGCATGACCGGAAGGAACGAGAACGGATTGAAGACATACACCGCGCCCACGTGGTGCGTCAGCCGCGTCGCCTTCGGGTTATGCGACAACACGCAGACCGGCATATCGGGGTCGATGTGCTGCAACTGGCGCAAGATTGCTTTCAGAATTGCCTCGTCTCCGGCGTTTCCCTTGCCGTAGGCGCCGCAGATCATGACGCCGCGGCGTTTTTCCTTCGGACGCGCCGTCTGTCGGAGAATGGTCCTGTAAATATCCAGCTGGTGCCGGACCGTCGCTTCAGCAGAATAAACCTGCTCTGCCTTTTCATAGAAGTTCTCGCCGAGCTTTCTCCGGAACGCGGGGTTCTCGACGAGCCTTACCATATAGCTTGTCAGCGTCTCGACGTCGCGCGGCGTAAACAAAAGTCCCGTCACGCCGGACTCCATCATACAGGGAATGCCGCCGACGCTGGTCGCAATCGTCGCGCAGCGCATCCGCGCGCCCTCAACCAGCGCATACGGCGCGCCTTCGGAAAGAGACGTCAGCATGTTGACGTCGATGGCATGGTAAAAGCTGTCCGTGTCCTTCACCCAACCGGCAAACACGACGCTTCCCGCCGGGCAGGTTTCCTTTGCCAGGCTTTCCAGCATCTGCCGCTCCTCGCCGTCTCCCGCGATAACAAGGCGGATATTGGGGCACTTTCTGCACGCACCGGCAAAGCCGCGAATCAGCGTCGCAATGTCCTTGACGGGGTTCAAACGCGCGGCAATGCCGAAAACGACGGTGTCTTCATCATAGCTTACGCAGAGGCTTTCGAGGTATTCTCCGCGCGAAAGGCTCGGCTTTTCCGGCGGAAACGCCACGCCGTTGTAAATCGAAAACAGCTTCTGCGGATTAAAGCCTCTGGAAATGAGCAGCTGGACCATCGCGTCGGACACGCCGATGTGATAGTCGAACATGCGCAGGCTGATGGTGTTGATCGTGCCGTAGGTAAGGCGGTGGAACGGACGCCCCAGATAGTCGAGCCGGTAGTCCGAATGGACAGTCGTGACAATCGGAACGTTGATCGTCCGCTTCAGAATCGCACCGATCATATTCGCGCGCGAACCGTGGCAGTGAACAATATCAAAGCGCTCTTCTTGAATCATGCGCTCAAGCGCGCGGATGCTGCTTCTGACGCCGCCATCGAGCACCAGCGTATCGATGCCCATCGCCTTTGCGTCATCTGCGAACGCGCCCGCCGTGAAGCACACGAGGCGCACGGTCTGCGTTCTGCCAAGTCCTTCCAGCAGCGACAGCACGTGCGTCTTCGCCCCGCCTACATCGCCGCCGGAAATCAGATGGATAATCTTCATAAAAACCTCTCAAGCCGAAACTGGCTCTTGTTTCTTTTGCTGTTTTGGGATAAAATATCGGGAGCGCCGGTTTTTTCCGGCACACAGGCTATATTATTATAGTCTATTTTCCATGCGGAATCAACCAAATCCCAAGTAACTGGAGGCACGTATGAAAATTATTGATGAAAAGGGTCGTCTGTTCGGCAAAATCAATCTGATTGACCTTCTGGTGATTGTTCTCGTTGTGGCAGTCGTCGCAGCCGTCGGCTGGAAGCTCGTCGGCAAAAAGGCAGCGGCTTCGGTTTCCGACAACACGCATGAGATGACCTTCACCGTTCTTTTTGAGGACCAGCCCGCCGAGGTCGCGCAGTTTGCCGAGACGCAGATCGGCAAGCAGCTTGTCAACAACGCCAAGCTCGTCTCTGCCGAGGTCACCGGCTGCGAGGCAGTCTCCTCCATCCGCACGCTCGGTCACGTCGATCTCAGCGTCACGGTCAAGGCGACCGCAGCCTTCTCCGGCAACGTCTGGACTGTCGGCAGCCAGGAGGTGCGCGTAGGCTACGAGTACATTCTCAAAACCAGCGAGTTTGAGCTGACCGGCATTATTTCCGACATGGAGGCAGACAATGGGTAACCTGCTGCAGGGCTGCTTTCTGTACCGGTGGGCGCTTGCGATTTTTGCATGGTTCTCCCGCGTGGCAGACGGCAGCCGCGTGCGCCGCGGAATTTCCGTCTGCTGGGAAAGCAGCAAGCTCGCCGCTTTTCTGCACCGCTGCCTCTCGTCCGGCACGGTGCAGATTGACGAAAGCCGCACAAGGCGCCTGCTTGCCGGCTGTAACGAGCGCCTGTCCGGAAAAAGCACAAGCTGGGTAGAATTCTCCGTTCTCTACCGCATTTACCGCGCCGTTTTTACCTGTGGGCGAGGCAGCCGCATCTTTGGCTGGCTGTTTTCCGGCGGCATGACGGCGGTTCTGCTCTTTGCCATCGGGCTTTACGTTCTCATCGACTACGTGCTGCGCGATGTGATGGCAATTCCGGTCGTCTCTTCGGTCTGGGACGAGGCGCTGCTGCTGCTGTGCATTGTCTGGCTGATCTGGGAGCGCAAAAAAGCGCCGTCTGCAATTTCCCCGAAGCTCAACCCGTTGGATTTCCCGGTGGCAATTTTCCTCACGGTCTGCTTCGTGCTTTTGTGCGTCGTTTGCCCGTATCTTTCCATTCAGATTGCGGGCTTCCGCGCAACGTGCCAGTACCTTCTGTGGTTCTATCTCGTCACGCGGCTGATCCGGAACGACCGCGACTGCATGACGCTCTATCTGACGCTGGTGGCGCTTTCTTTTGTGCTCTCGCTGCACGGCATCTATCAGTATATCACCAAGGCGCCCATGCCTGCCAGCTGGGTTGCGCAGGCGGAGACGGCAGTGCGCACAAGAGTCTACTCGATCTTCGGCAGCCCCAACATCATGGGCGACTTCATGGTCATGTTCGTTCCGATGACGGCAGCGCTCGCCTACTACGCGGAAAAGCCGAAATATAAGGTCCTCGCGTGGGTTGCGGCGTTCAGTATGTGCTTTGCCTGTCTGTTTACCATGTCGCGCGGCGCGTGGGTGGCAATGGCTCTTGCAATCGTGCTGTTCATCCTGCTTGTCGACCGCAGGCTGTTCCTGCCGCTGGCGGCGGGGTTGGTACTTCTGGTGCTGGTTCCGTTTGTGCGCACGCGCATCGGATTTTTGTTCACGCAGGATTTCGTCGACGCCAACACCAACGGCGGACGCGGCGGCAGATGGGCGCTGGGTCTGGAACTACTGGAAGCAAACGGCATCTGGACCGGTGTGGGGCACGGCATGTTCGGCGGCGCGGTCGCCGTGCAGAACAAAGTGCTCGACTACATCCAGTACTTCTATATCGACAACTACTATCTCAAAACGATGGTGGAAACCGGCTATCTGGGACTGGGCGCGTTCATCCTGATGCAGCTCGGCATGATCGTAACCTCCTGCCGGAGCATCTGCCGCACGGGCGCGCAGTGGAAGGCGAAGCAGAGCCGCAATTATCCGCTCGTCGTCGGCATGTTCTGCGGTCTTTGCGGCGTGCTGGTCCACTGCTTCTTTGAAAACATCTTCGAAGAGCCGTATATGATGGTCTACTTCTGGGCAATTGCCGCAATGATCGTCTACTTTGGTTTCCTTCGCAAGCCGCAGGAGGTGTCAACATGACGCAGCTGATTCTTGCCTATAACTTTCCGGCAAAGCACCTTGCAAAACTCCGCATGGCGGCGATGAAGCTCGGCGTGAAGGTCCGCCCGGTAGAAAAGCGGGAGTATCTGCAAAGCCTCGGC
>ERZ827440.3786-NODE-3786-length-11043-cov-12.009920_pt1 | contig 11043 bp, 7 predicted proteins | sample MGYA00519774_ERZ827440 | MGnify/ENA primary metagenome ERZ827440 (study PRJEB31778, sample SAMEA3449302) | human gut metagenome | biome: human gut; feature: human-associated habitat; material: faeces | place: United Kingdom | collected 2010/2012 ... | reverse complement strand
GCCAGTCCAGCGTTTCATCGTCGCGGCTGTCGCCAAACCACACGCCGCCGCAGTCGCCTGTGATGATGACCGTGTCATCCTTAGTCATGTTAGCTTGTTCCGGGAAGTGTTTTGGCTCAAACTTTGCAAAATTTCCGTGACAGTCGCCGGTCACAAATACCATTTTCTCATCTCCTATTTTTTAGTTTGATATGCTCTGGCGGATCTCAATGCCGCTCTTGAGCGTCACGCTGATCTCGTTCTTGGACAGCACCTTCACCTGTGCCACCAGCTGCCGGATGGCAGCTTCATCCCATTTCGTGATGTGGGGCACGGTGTTTTCCAGCATCCCCGCGGCATCCCTGATACGCCGATCCGCTTCGGCGTGTTCCTTATTCTCGGCAAGGATGGTTGTCCGCAGCTCCTTGAGCGCGGTCTGCTCGTCCAGTATCTCCTTGAACTGATCCCCATAGGCGATGGGATCATCCGCCGCCTTTTCCAGCAGTTTTTGGAACTGTGCCTCCAGCTCCGCCAGCCTGCGGTCGATGTCGCCAAGGCTCATGCCGTTGCCGGGGAACGGGATGACCTCCGCCTCCAACGCCTCCGTGATTTGGCGGATGCGGCCATCCAAGTCCGGCAGGACGGTGTTGAGGGCGGCTATAATCGCCTGCTGGAGCGGCGGCTCGTCCAGCGTGGGCGAGCTGTGGCAGTATTTCTTGCCGTAGTCCAGGCGGCTCACACAGCGCCACACGACGCGCTTTCCATCGGGGCGCGTCCATGTGCAGCGGCGGTACAGTGTTCCGCACTCGCCGCACACCAGACGGTCTGAGAGGGCGTAGCGGCTGGTGTAGGCGGCAAGACCGGTGGATGCTCTCTTGGAGGGGCTTTTTGCCGCCTTGCGCCGCGCCATCTCCGCCTGCACCGCATTGTACTTCTCACGGCTGACGATGCCCTCGTGGTGGTTCTCTATGAGGTACATGGGGAGCTGCCCTGTGTTTTTGATGACCTTGCGGTTGATGACATCCTGCTGAAAGGTCTTCTGCATCAGCACGTCGCCGCAGTATTTCTCATTCCGCAGGATGCTCTTGATATGAGGCAGCGTCCATTGCGGTGACTTTTCGGCGTATATCACACCCCGCTCATGCAGCTCGTCCCGCAGCATCCGTGTGCTGGCTCCAGCGAGGTATCGCTCGTAGATCCAGCGGACGATCTCCGCCTCCTCCGGGATGATCTCCGGCTTATCGTCCGCGCCCCTGCGGTAGCCGTAGAGGTATTTGTACTGGATGGTCGCCTTTCCGCTCTCCATGGCGCGGCGTTTCCCCCATGTGACATTGGCGGAGATGGATTCGCTCTCGGACTGCGCGAAGGCGCCGGAGAGCGTGATGCGCAGCTCGCTGTCCTCCTCCAGCGAATTGATGTTCTCCTTTTCAAAGATGACGGCGATGCCCAGCTCCTTGAGAGCCCGTGTGTAGTAGAGGCAGTCCACCGTGTTGCGGGCGAAGCGGGATACCGATTTGGTGAGGACGACGTCTATCTTCCTCTGGCGGCAGTGGCGGATCATGCGCATGAAGTCCTCGCGTTTTTTCACCGAGGTGCCGGTGATGCCCTTGTCGGCGAAGACACCCGCCATGGTCCACACGGGGTTGGACATGATCTTGTCGGTGTAGTATTCCTTTTGCACCTCATAGCTGTTTGCCTGATCCTCCTCCTTGGTGGAGACCCGGCAGTAGGCGGCGACCCTGAGCTGTCTTTGCAGCTCCGCCTGCCGGACCGACTCCGGCTTTGCGGGGATCTTAATGACTCTTGGGGCGGTTTCGTTCACAGCTGATCTCTCCTCTCTATGACCTGTCCGTTCTTCAGCGTCACGGTCACGCAGTTGCTCGTCACGCGCACCTTTGACACCGCGCTTTGCAGCAGCTCCGCATCCGGCTCTGTCATGGGTTTGCGGCCGGTGAGCAGTCGCCGCAGCCGCACGGTTTCGTATTCCGTGTTTCCAATGACATCGTACTGCTCTGCCGCCAGTTGAAGGAGCAACGCTCTGGCGTTGTCCTCATCAATGGGCTGCCGCTCCAGCGCGGAGGTCAGCTCCTCCCGCGTTTTTCCGCAGGCAGCGGCCATCTGGGATGCCGCTGGCTGGACACGGTCGGGGCAGCGTATGAGCTCGTTGAGCAGGTCGGTGACGATCTTCTCCACCCACTCGGAGGGCGGTGCGCCGCAGAGCCGCCGCAATGCCTTCTGCGCGGGCGTTTTCTGCGGCAGGCGGGCTCTTGCCGTCCTCTTTTCCGCTGCCGTGCGGAGCTGCTCTGGCTCGATGAGTGCCGGATAGCCTTTCTCTCCGACATAGCGGCCATCCTCTAAAATACGGGAGACCATGTTTTTGTTCCATGACCGTCCCTCATAGTAGGGGATCTCCTGTCGGCAGAGTGTCTTGGTCAGCTCCCCCAGCGTGGCTCCCGTGCTGTAGCTTTGGAAGATAAACCGCACCAGCTCTGCCTCCTCCGGCTGGATCGTGATCTCGCCCAGCGTCATACGGTAGCCAAAGGGCTGCTTTCGGTTTCCCATTATCGCACCGTCCTCTCGATGGATTCCCGCAGCTCCAGCCCGTTATGCAGGCGGAAGCGGAGGGTGTCGTTACTCTCCACGATGATCTCCGCAACGAGTGCGCCGCACAGCTCTGTATCTGGATGGTCGAGGAAGTCAGGCCCATCCTCCAGCAGGGCTATCAGCTCCCGCGTCCGCTGGGCGGTGGCATCCCCCTCGGCATCCATAATCTTCTCTTTGTCCAGCTTGGCCTGCCGGAGCTGTCGGGTCAGCTCGTTGCTTTTGGATATAAAAATGTCAGGATCAACGAGGCCGTTTTGCTTGAGGAAGGCCAGCGTTTGATTCTGACTGGAGAGTTCGGATATTTTTTTGTTGAGGGAAACGATGTCCTCGCTCCAGAGCAACCTGCGATCACGGATCGTCCGGAGGGTTTCGAGCATCCGCTCCAGAACGGGGAGGCTCTGATGCTTGAGTTTATAGTAGAGGCGGCGGAAGGCTTCATCCGTCTGCGCTTCCGGCACGGGCTTGATGGTGCAGTCGCCTTTTTCATCGTGTCGGCAGCAGCACCAGTACCATCTGCCATTGACTTGCTTTGCCCGGATGCGGGAGCCGCAGGAGCAGCGCATCCGGACGCAGAGCCTTCCATGGGTGACAGCCTGCCCGACGCTGCGCTTTTGCATCAGTGTCTGTACCTGGTCGAAAGTTTCCCGTGGAATGATGGGCGGATGTGTTCCTACTGCGTAATACTGTTCATGCTCACCGGTGTTTTTGTGGCGGGTCGCAGGAAGTGTATCGCTGGTGTAGGTTTTTTGCCACAGGGAATCTCCTGTGTATTTTTCGTTGGTGAGGATATATCGGACAGAGGCACTGTGCCATTTTTTTCGCTGGCCGCTGGAAATGCCTTCCTCGTTCAACTTTTTTGCGATTGCAATTCTATTAACACCGTTGAGGTACCATTGAAAGATGCGGCAGACCACCAGTGCGGCGTCAGCATCGATTTCTATTTTCCTGCCAACAAGTTTGTAGCCGTAGGCCATGGACGAGGGAAGGAAAGTCCCTGCTTCCATCCTGCGCTGATAGCTCCAGCGCATATTGCCGGAGATGGATTCGCTCTCCTTTTGGGCGAAGGCGGCGTAGATGGCGGTGATGAGCTCGCTGCTCACATTGGCGGTGTCGATGCCCTCGCGCTCGAAGCGGACATTGACGTCCAGCTCCTTCAGCTCCCGCACCGCCTCCAGACAGTCCTTTGTGTTCCGGGCGAAGCGGGAGATGGATTTGACGAGGATCTGGTCGATGAGCCCTCTGCGGCAGTCCGCCATCATGCGCTGGAAATCCTCCCGCTTTGCGGCGGAGGTGCCGGTGATGCCCTCGTCGGCGTAGATATCCACCATACGCCATTCAGCCTTGCCGGAGATCAGCTCGGCGTAGTAGCGGTTTTGCGCTGCGAAGGAGTTGAGCTGGTCATTGGAGTCCGAGCTGACGCGGGTATAGGCCGCTACCCGCAGCTGCGCATTCTGTGGCTTCTCCGCCGCCTCGATCTTGATGACGCGGGGCTGCGCTGCCAGCGCCGTTGTGCCGTCTGTCAGATGCTTTTCCGCCATGCCTGCTCACCTCCTTTTTCGCAACACAAACACTACCACAACCTTGTTCAGAAAGCTACTGAAAGATGAAGGAAATCAGAGAGAAATCATAATGTCCGCGCCGCTGTCCGCGGCGATCCGTGCCGCCACCCTCCGCAGCTCCTTTTCGCTGAAGCTGCCGCTTTCCCGAAGCTGGCGCAGCAGAAGGATGATGCCGTAATAATTGACGTTCTGATCCATATCGGTACCTCTTTTCTGAATTTTGCCTTGCGGCACAAATATGAGGATCGTCCGGGGGATAAGGAGGAGGGGTGAATGCAGGCCGTTCAGAGGATTGAAAGAGAGAAGAGAATGGATGGCGGGAAAAAAGAGGAGGCGGACGATCCCCATACTTCTGCCGCAAAGCAGAAAAGGCCGCTCCGTAACGGGGCGGAACTGCTCCTTGCGGAGCGGCCTTCTTGCTCTTGCGTTGCTGCCTGTATTCGACACTACTTCCCCAGGCAAGGGCGGCGGCTGGAACCGCGCTGGCGCGCGTCACGGGAGTTTCACCCCTCCGAGGTTCTCTCGGAGCTGCGTACAGGAGTATCATTGTAAACTGACGGGGTCATGGCGAAGCAGCCTGCCAAAGCTGCATTTGACCTGGGTGGGTATCGCTCTGCACCTTCCATTGGCCGTCCTAATATGCGGAGAATGCTCCGCACAGGTGGTCCTCGCGCACCCGGTCTGACGCTCACGCCGTCAGCAAAGGTATTCCAGTCACCGGATATGACCGCCTGGACGGTGTTTTTCAAGGTTCAGAGGGATCATGTAAAAGATCCCCTCATGTGGTAGGCAGCGAGAACGCGATTTTTAGAACCATTTTTCAAAATTTCTTGAAATATTTTTTGAGTTGTTGAAGTTGCTTACCGACAGCTCTCTGGGAGAGGCCCATTTCCGCTGCAATTTCCTGCTGGGTCTTGTCCTCAATGCAATACTTGGTCAAGAGCTCCTTCTCCGAAATCGAAAGCCTTTTCAGCACTCTCACCAACCGCTGGTCACCGATTCCCTCTATCCAGCCGTACCTTGACGCCGTCGTGTAATCGTCCCAGCGGCTGACCGATTCCAGAAACTTTTTCATCAATGCGGACTTGTCCTCCTGCTCGGCGGAAGGCTCGTCAAAGATACCGATGCCCAAGTCCTGCGTATGAAGGCGATAGATCCTCTCCTGTTTGAACACCTCCCAATCGAAGTCATGCATCTTCTGGATGGCGGCATCGGACATCCCGGCCGCCCTATATTCACGCCGGAGTCTTGCCCACAGCGTTTCAAACTTCTTCTTTTCTGCCGCGTAATTAAAGCCCATATATGGTTCCTCCGTATTCTGAAATTTGGTTGGCTGCAAATCTCAGAAACGGGTGGCGGGCCGCGGCAGCGGGGTCGCGCACAGGGCGCAAAAAAGCCCACAGCGACACCGCTGTGGGCATAAGGATATTCGAGGGTAACGATGGCGGACGGAGGCGGGGTATCCTCAAAAGGACGCAAAAAGTCAGGGCATCCGATGCCCGGCCATAGGTGAATGAAGGAAGGCTGCCATTCGGCAGCGACGACTGTACCGCGGATGTGAGGATACCCCATAAAAACCGCCTGTCCTGGCATTGAGCCAATGTTTTTTCATTGCCGTGCAAGTGAGGCGCCTGCGGATAAGCCGGGAGATCACGGCAGAAAAAAGGAGAGATTGCGATACAGCAATCTCTCCCGCTTTCGACATGATGGTTGTTCCGTTAGCTTGGACAGGGGGTGTGTCAGCCCTTATGACCGCCGCACCGCCTGCAGTCGAACGCCTGCCGGATCTTTTTCAGGGGGGTATCGTATTCCGTTTTGGTCTTTTTAAGGCATCTCCGGTTCTGGAGCAAGGCGCACGGTGAAGTCCTGCGCTACAGCACCCTCCGGCAGCAGCTTCGCCATGAGGACGAGCCGCTGATTGCCGGTATTGTACTCATCGTACTTCCGGCAGCAGGTGGAAAGGGTCAGCACGGTGTCCTCCTCGCCGAAGGTTACACCGTCAAACTCCAGCCAGTTCTTCTTTGCCACCTGCTCAAAAAAGTTTGTCAGCTCCTCACCTGTGGGGTCGGGAGCGATGTAATCAAAGTCAATATCCGTGATGAAGCAGGCTGTGATCTGGAAGACCATGTCCTCGCCCTTCACCGAGAGGTAGATATACGGGTTCTCCTTCACATAGTCCGCATCCATATATCGATGGAGCTTCGTGAGCTTTGGCCCGTCCGGGTCGCAGTTGCTGGCAGAGTGACCGAAGATGACGGTATTCCTGCCCAGCTTGCTCCGGCTGCTCAAACGGTTGTCACAGTGGGCGTAGTAGCAGCCCCATTCGCTGTAGTTCTCGTTCTCGTCCTTTTGCAGGTAGTAAGCGTTGTCCTTCGCCTGCACCACGGGGTCGTCCACCTCGGCACCGGGCATATACAGCCACGCCACGGTATCGGAGTTATTCTTCTTGGCGGCCTTCAGCTCCTTTTGCCGGGCCACGGTGGGGATGATCTCGCCGGTGGGCTGTGGCTCGGTCACTTCGGGTACGCTGGGATATTCCTCTTTCTGATGGCAAGCGGTGGCACTGATCGCCGTCCCCATCAGCATAATGGCGACGAAGGTGCAAAACAGAAATCGAGTGATCTTTTTCATAGTGTTTTCTCCTGCCGCGTGGGATGGCGGCATGGCTCATGGGTTGTGAATGGCGTACAGAGTTTCCTGTGGCGAAAAGGAAACAGCGCGGAGGCCGGTGCTATTGACCGTCCGCCGCGCTGTCCTTTGCTTTTTGGGGGAGCAGATGACAGTGTAGGAGTATATCCGGCATCTGCTCGTTGCGGGTAAAGAGATATCTGCTGCCAATAGAATCATTCGTGAGAATACAGAAGAGAGAGAACGCTTTCTGCTTTCGAGCAAGATCGAAAGCACAGCACCGCAGAACTTCTGTCATCTTCCCAAGCCGTGCGCAGCGCAAAGGGCTTCGTGATAAACTGAATGTCTGGCAGCATTAGAAAGGTTACGGGGCAAGTCACCGTTAGGTCTGCTGTCAATTGGATCGTTCTGATAAGCAAGACCTGATCGCCTTTCTTAGCCCGCTCTGAAGGTTTTCCATGAAATAGCTTATGCAGATCCATCTCGCTTGCCGCGAGGTGATAGCATTTCAGCGGGTGCATACGTCATCCCTAATTACTTGCTGTGAGCACGGTACAGAAAAGTCACGATTTGTGCGCGGGTGCAACCCTCATCAGGGCTGAAGGTAGATAGCGTTGTCCCGACCGTGATCTTATGCTTGACCGCCCACAGCACAGCGTCGATATAGTAGGCGTCCGCGGCTACATCGGTAAAGGGATTGGCCGTTTTTACAGAGGGAGAATTGGCTGCTCTCCACAAGAAGGTCACAATATGTGCGCGGGAGCAGGTCAGCTCGGGGCTGAAGGTCGTTGCGCTCGTGCCAACGGTAATACCGTTCTCCACCGCCCACAGGACGGCCTCATAATAGTAGCTGCCATCCAGCACATCCTCAAAGACCATTGCTTCTGTTTTGGGTGTGGGGCTTCCGGCAACTCTCCACAGGAAGGTCACAGCCTGTGCACGGGTACAAATGCCATCCGGCGTGAAGTAATTATTGCCCGTGCCGGTGGTGATGCCCTTCTCCACCGCCCAGTCGACCGCTTCCTCATAGTAGCTGCCCTCCGGCACATCCACGAACACGCCGGTCTGGGGGTTACCATTTGCCTTCATAAAGACTACCTCGATGGTGTGATCCTTTGTGACATTCTTGAAGGTGTAGGACTTCACAGAGCCCACGCTCTTACCATCCACCAGCACCTTGGCTACGGCGTAGCCCTTGTCCGGGGTGATTGTGAAGGTCTGATCCCATCCGTGACGGACGGAGGTCCAGCCGGAGGGAGAGATAGAGCCGTTCAAGCCGGAGATCGCCCTGATGGTGTGGTAGGTGTAGCCGCCACCGCCGCCACTGCTGCCACCGCCGCCGATGTAGGTCCAGTGGGCGTACACAGTGGTGTTTTCATAGAATACAGTAGCGGTCGTGATCTTTGTGCCGCCGCTTGCCGCGGTGTACCAGCCGTCAAAGCTGTATCTGCCGCTGCGGGTTGCGGTGGGCAGAGAGGTCAGCTTCTGATTGGTGGTTCTCATACTGCCGACAGAGGGTGTGCCGTCGTTGCCGTTAAAGGTGATGGTGAACTCGGTGGGGACTGGTGTGTCGGTCTCATGCTTGTCGCACGTCACCCAAATGGCCATCTGCTTGACTTCCTCTGCGGGCTTCCACATCTTTGTGGAGCTGTCGTACTTCACTACGAACTTCAGACCATCGGTGGTCTGCGCGGAGAGCACCTTGTGCATGATGCCCGTGTCGCCACTGAACTGGTTGCAGTACACGGAGGGAATAAGGGTAATGGTGCTTTCGTACACCTTATCCGCATTGAGCGTGGGAGCTGTTGAGGTAAAGCCGCCGCCAATCAGGCCGTAATACTTGCCGGACTGCTGACCGGTCGGAACATTGTTGCAGAGCACCGCGACGATCTGATCACCCAGACCGCTGATGTTGTCGGTCATGGGATACATGGGCATTTCCGGGGTCGGGGTCTCATGCTTGTCGCACGTCACCCAAATGGCCATCTGCTTGACTTCCTCTGCGGGCTTCCACATCTTTGTGGAGCTGTCGTACTTCACTACGAACTTCAGACCATCGGTGGTCTGCGCGGAGAGCACCTTGTGCATGATGCCCGTGTCGCCACTGAACTGGTTGCAGTACACGGAGGGAATAAGGGTAATGGTGCTTTCGTACACCTTATCCGCATTGAGCGTGGGAGCTGTTGAGGTAAAGCCGCCGCCAATCAGGCCGTAATACTTGCCGGACTGCTGACCGGTCGGAACATTGTTGCAGAGCACCGCGACGATCTGATCACCCAAGCCGCTGACATTCTCCTCCGTGGGATACGGCGGAGTCTGCGGATGCTGGCCGTCACATTTCACCAAAATGATAACATTCGGAAAAGTGCCATCCAGCTCCCACTTGTCGTTGACATACTTCAGGGTGAAGGTCGTTACGAGGTTTCCCCCCAAATCTGCAATTTCGTGCGTTTTTTTGGTGTCCGCATCGTACTTGGCCTTGTAAGCGGGCAAATTGAGCTGGACGATGGCCTTCCAAACACCATTTTCCATGTAGGGCTTCTTGCTCAGGTCGAAGCCACCGGGAATCCTCCCGTATTCCTTGCTGCTGTTGGTTGTAGTACACTTGACGGTGACAAGGGTGGGAATTTCGAGATCCTTAAGATCATCCTCCGTAATCTCTGTAATTTCATTGACGATGTTGAAGGACTTGGAGGCCATGCCCTTGTAGTTGCCCTTGCCGTTGATGGTCACCTTGCCGCCCTGCTCCGGCGAGGTGTTGGTATCGTAGCTGTAGGTGAAGTCCTTATCCTTCACCAAGGGCGTGTTGCCGTCCTTGATCACGGGCGTGGGATAGATGGGATGCCCTGTATAGTGCTGCGAAGGGATGTCGGCAATCATGCCGGCGGTCACGGGCTTGGGCGTGATCTCGGCAGTGTAGTAGTGGGTGATGTTCATCAAATAGTCCGGGTGGACAAACTTGACGCCTACCCTCAGAGTGCCCGCATCCTTGATCTCTGGTATGTTGTTGCTGAAGCTGTTTCCCTCATCTGTGGTGTAGCCCGCGATGCGCCAGCCCTTGGGCATCTCAGTGTCATCCACAATGACCGCCTCGTGCTCCTTGCCGTTATATTCCCCTTCGTAGGCACTTGCAACAGCGCGAAGCTTGTCCTTCAACTCATCCGAGATGGCAAGATGCATCGTGGTAACGGTAAGAGGTGCGCTGTTTGCGCTGGGCTTGTGGGTGGCAGTTTCCCTCACACGGGCGATGATGGTGTATTCCGTGCCAGGCTGCAGGTTGGTGAAATGGCAGCTGCCCTGCCAGGTCGCCCCATTGTCTATGGAATACTCCCAGGCATTGTTTTCTGTTACTTTAATGTCCATACTCGTCCTGGTAACCACCTTGATGACAGGAATGTCCCCCTGATACACATGGCCGCCGCTGCAGGTGAAGTGAAGCGTTTTGTTTTGGGGCATCTCACCTTCAAGCACCCACTTGTTTTCTTCGTATTTCAGCTTGAACTGAATCGGGGTAGTGAAGTCATTAGAGTGATCCCCATCTGGGCTATGCGTGCTGCCTGTGTCCTTGTTGAACTGAGCCATATAGACATCTGGCTTGACAGAGATAAGAACAGTCCAGACGTTCCCTTCCTTCGCAACCTTAGTAGCGGAAAAACCGTTCGTCAGTTGCCCATACTGCTTGGTTTCGTTGGCCTTTGTGCAGACGCAGGTGACCAGATTGTTTGGAATTGTGATGTCTGCCAGATCCGTTGCCAGATCAAATGCTGGCGCGGCTTCCTCCGCCAGTGCCGTCGTTGGGAGCAGCGTCAGCACCATGCAGCAGAGCAGCAGGATGCTGAGAAGTCTTTTTCTCATGGTCTTGTTCCTCCGTTTTCTTTGTAATCGCTTAATATGGTCGCTGCAATTCTTCTGTTCCTTAACTCGTCTCCTACGCCCACCCCCTTTTTCCTGCGGTACACTTCCGCAGCAACAGAATGGCGATTCTGTTGCATCACCGTGTCCGCTGCCAACAGCGTAGACCCTAAACGGCGGAACAGAGGGTAAAAATAGCGCACAAAATCAGGCCGGGAGAGAAGATTTCATCATCCGGTCTTGTTGCCGTTATCGTTTTTTGACTTTTTTCGCTGGATTTTTCAAGTTTTGCTTGCTAATGATACTGGGTCTCTGTTATGATGTAGATGTAATATGGGGTTGCTACAACTATTCCGCAACAGAATCGCCATTATGTGAGCAGTGTTCGGCTGACGCGCTCCAGCAGCTTCATGTGCTGCCG
>ERZ827440.3781-NODE-3781-length-11056-cov-3.144805_pt1 | contig 11056 bp, 10 predicted proteins | sample MGYA00519774_ERZ827440 | MGnify/ENA primary metagenome ERZ827440 (study PRJEB31778, sample SAMEA3449302) | human gut metagenome | biome: human gut; feature: human-associated habitat; material: faeces | place: United Kingdom | collected 2010/2012 ... | reverse complement strand
TGCCGGGGCCGGCCTGCCGACTCGCTATGCGGGCGGAAGGCGCACAGTATCCGTTCGGTTCCGGTAGTGCCGGGAGAGGGTACCGGTTCGGTGAAATTTAAAAAATCTTCGTGATTTTTTTTAATCCCCGTAAGGCATTATATTTGTGTAGTCGAAATCATTGAAGTAATTCCTAATACTATCTTAAATTTTAAAAAAGAAGATTATGAAAAAAATTATCCTTTTTACCGCATGCGCGCTGCTGTGTGCGGGTACAGCCCTCTCCCAGAATTACAAGCATGCCATCGGTCTCCGTGCCGGCGGCAGCAACGCCGCACTCACCTACAAGCAGCACCTGAATGCGGGAAACGCTTTCGAAGTGATGGCATGGTTCGGATTTTATGAGGCGAGCAGTTTCTCCGCAGCAGGTCTTTACGAGTGGACGCAGCCCGTCATCAACAACGACTTCAACCTCTATTACGGTGTGGGCGGCCATCTCGGCGCCGCAGCCAACAAATTTGCTATCGGTATCGATGCCATTGTAGGGCTCGAATACAAGATTCCGAATGCGCCTATCGCTTTCTCGCTGGATTACAAACCTTCGGTCAACTTTATGAATCTGAATGCGTACGGTCTTTTCGACCTGGCTCTCGGCATCAAATTCACCTTCTGATATACCGTGCCGTTTAGGGCAGGTTCGGGCCGTTCCTCCTTGTGGGGGAGCGGCCCTGTTTTTTGCAGCAGGAGGCTGTGTTTCGCAAATAAATTCGGAACGGGAGGCGATATCTTAAATTTGTTTAGAATATTTTTTAAAAAGCTTAGTAATTTGTTTTGAGTATTGAAAATAATTTCTAAATTTGCGCTTAGATAGAAAAATAGGCCGGAGGAGATGCCGGTATTATTTAAAAACCAGTCTGTGCTTCTTAAGGATTTTTTCAATCAGCAGGAGGACGAACCCCTGAAGGGTATCTCCCATAAGAATATTCTGATAAAGAAGAATATCATCGCCTACATGGCGCTCAACGGCGAGAGTACACTGGCCGACCTCGCCCGCGAGCTGCACATCAGCGTTCCGACCATCACCAAGCTCGTGGGGGAGCTCGTCGAGGAGAATATCGTAGTGGATAACGGCAAGATAGAGACTGCCGGAGGGCGCCGTCCCAATATCTTCGGGCTGGCCAATACGGCCATCTATTTCGCCGGCATCGACATCGGGCGCGATAATGTACGCTATGTGGTGACGGACCTCAAGAACAATGTCATCGTCAGCGAGGAGGAGCGGGATTTCGTCCTGTCGGACAATGAACAGTCGCTTGAGGAGATATGTCGGCGCATCAACCGCTTCATAGACGGCTGCCGGATAGAGCGCTGCAAGATACTCGGCATGGGGGTGTGCATTGCGGGGCGCGTCAATCCCAAAACGGGGCGCAGCTACATGTACTTCACTTCGAGTCTGGAGTCGCTGAAGGATATCATCGAACATGCTACGGGCATCCGGGTGCTGCTGGAGAACGATACGCGGGCCCGCTGTTATGCCGAGTACTTCACGGGTGATTCGCGGACGGAGAAGAATATGCTCTACCTGCACCTGGGCCGGGGAGTGGCCATAGGCATCATCACCGACGGCAAACTGTTTTACGGCAAGTCGGGTTTTGCCGGGGAGTTCGGGCATACGCCTTTTTTCAACAACGAGATTATCTGCGAGTGCGGCAAGAAAGGATGCCTCGAAACGGAGGTGTCCGGTATAGCCATCGAGAAGAAGATGGTCAGCGAGATACGCCGCGGTGTCAATACCATCCTGCGCGAACGCTACGATTCGGGAGGAACAATACGCATAGACGATATCATCGAGGCTGCGAAGAACGACGACAACCTCTCGATAGAGCTTATTGAGGAAGCGGGCGAGAAGATAGGCAAAAGCATTGCCTTTCTCATCAACATCTTCAATCCGGAACTTGTCATCATCGGCGGAAACATGGCCTATGCGGGCGACTACCTGATGCTGCCGCTCAAATCGGCCACCAACAAATACTCTCTCAATCTTGTCTACAAGGATACGAAATTTCGGCTGTCGCATATGGGCGGCGATGCCGGCGCCCTCGGCGCAGCCATGCTCATAAGGAACCAGGTAATAGGATTGTAGCCATGAACAACATTCTCGAAACGGATTCCGTCAGGTTGAGGGCCCTTGAGCCGGAGGATATCGACGTGCTCTACAAGTGGGAGAACGACACGCGCATCTGGAAGATGAGCAATACCGTCGCGCCGTTCTCGAAATATGTGCTCCGCAGATTCATCGAAGACCAGAAGTACGACATTTACGAGACCAAGCAGTTGCGCATGATAATAGAGAGCCGCGGCGATGGAAGGGCCGTGGGGGCCATCGACCTTTTCGAGATAGACCCGACGAACCGCCGGGCCGGCATCGGGATACTCGTCTATGAAGACCGCGACCGCGGGCAGGGTTATGCTTCGTGCGCGCTGACTTCCATGATAAAGTATGCCTTTCAGGTGTTGGGGCTCAACCAGCTCTACTGCAATGTGCTCTCCAACAACCTGCGCAGTCTGAACCTTTTCAAAAGCAAGGGCTTCACTACGGTCGGTCTGAAGGTGGAGTGGGTGCGTTCCACGACCGGATGGCTGGACGAATACATGCTTCAACTGGTCAATCCCGTCAAGGTGTAGGCGGGGAAACGTGCGGTCCGGTGGCGGACGGTTCACGCGGGGGCGCCGCGTACCCTTTCCGGTACGCGGCGCCTCCGTTTTGACGGCAAGGTGCGGTGAAAGAGCGAAAGGGCGGCAATGGAATAATTATTGCACCTGGGAAAGTGTGGGGATGCGGCTGCCGGAGAGGCCGGGACGCCCGTCCCGAATGGCATGTTTAACCAACAAGATTGATTATGAAATATTTTTTGACGCTTTTGCTCCTGTTGCCGGCGTTCGCCTCTTTCGCACAGGAACCCGAAGAGCACCTCTCGTTGGACGAGGTGAGGACGCAGTCCGGTGTAGACCCCACGAGGATTATCTCCAAGATAGGATTCTCTACGTGGTATTTCGACAAGGAGGCCGGTAATGCGCAGGTGAACAACCGTATCAGTGCCACATTCGGTGTGGACGACTGGGCGTTCAACGTGCGGATGGACCTCGTCTCGATAAACAACGTACCGGGCCGCCGGGGCTTTGTCACAGGGGCGGGCAACATGAAGGTGAATATCCTGAACTCTTTTTACAATAACGGTAGGCATGCGCTTGCCGCATCGGTGGATTTGGCCTTTCCGACGGCTTCGCAGGCGATAGATGCCGCGGCCGGACTGAACGGCTATTTCTACCTGACGCCTGCGCTGACCTACAGCTATACGATAAATCAGGGGCTGATGGTGGCGGCACAGCCCCAGTATTCGTTCGCCCTGGCCAAAGGAGAGGCGGACTATCCTGCCATGAGCCTCCTGACCGTGAGGATGTTCATTGCGAAGTTCTGGGATTCCGGCCTCTTCGCGGTGTTCGAGCCGCGGCCGATGTACGACTTCACACGGGACCGCTTCGACCTTATCCTTTCGCCCATCGTCGGCAAGGCGCTCGGCGGCGGATATACCCTGACGTTTCTCGCCGAGATTCCCGTAAGGAAAGAGTCGCTCCACAATGTCGGGGCACTGTTCCTGATAGGGGTAAAGCGGACTTTCTGACCCGTCGGAGGGAAAACGGGAGAAGAAAGGGGTACGGCCGAAGGCCGTACCCCTTTCTTCTCCCGGGCGGTTGTTACAGCCATGCTGCAAGGTCGGGTACGGTTCCGAGCCGTTCGTAGTCCGTTCCGTCGCCGGCGGCGAAGAAGTAGTGGCGCAGACCGTTGGTGAGCATGATGTAACGGGCCCGGACGACGCTGTTGTAGCGTACTGCCTGGTCGAGGACGCATTGGTCTATCGCGACGTCGGCGGCCTTGCACTCCACCAGCATGACTGCCTGCTGCCCGCGGCCCGTTACCACGATGTCGGCCCGCTGCCGTGTGCCTCCGAGGGAAAGCGGGTACTCCTGAATGATATTGACGGCGGGAATGCCGATGCAGTCCGACAGCCAGCCGATGACGTGCCGCCGCACCCACTCTTCCGGAGTGAGCAGCAGCCAACAGCCCCGTAGACCGTCCCAGACGCGTTCCTCGCCGTGCCTGTGCGCGGCCCGCAGCCTGACGGGGGGCAAATTAAGTGCAGGATACCTGTCCATTTCTCACGGAAAAAGAGTAATTTTAGCCCCGCCCGGCGTTTGCGGGGCTGCCTGCAAAGTTAAGGCATAAACACCGATAAATTGACGACCATGCCGATAAAACGCCTTGCTATCAGTTGTCTCTTCGCCTTTGCCGTTTTTCTTTCATCCTTCGGCGGAACCCTGCGTGCCGCAGGACCCGGTTTCGCCGCCATGGCCGGTGAGCCCGGAGCGGTGGAGGCGGGATTCAGACTGCCGCCGCGCAGTGCCCTCGTGCCGTATCCTTCACGCGAAGAGGCGTTGGCGGGCGGTACATCCTCCTATGTGATTCCTCTGGAGGAGTGGCAGCGCGACAGTGTGCCGGAAGGAGTCCGCTATACGGCCCGGTTCAAGGTCCGTTATGCGTGGGACAACCGGGCCGTCCTGCTGCGTGTGGAGGATGTCCCCTCCTCTTTCGGCATCGAGGTAAACGGCGAGGCGGCCGGATACAGTCAGGCGGGTATGGGGCGCACGGAGTTCGATATCACCGATTTCATCCGGCAGGATTACAATACGGTTTCGGTCATCGTCTGCGAGGCTCCGGCGGCCCGCCGTATCGGCGAAGGGCGCGGCCGCGATGCGGAAAGCTGGAGGGGGAGGGCCTGGGTGTTGTCTCAGCCCTCGGTACGGATACACGACCTGTTTGCCGAGACTTCGGTGGACGGCGGTTACGGTTATGTGGCGCTCGATATCGTCATGCAGAGTATCCTGTTGAATCCCAAGGAGTATACCGTCTGTTACGAGTTGCTTGACCCGAAGGGCGAGGTCGTGGCCATGTCGCAGAAAGACATCGTTACCGGTATGCTGAGCCGGGATACCGTACGCTTTACGGTACGGATACCCGACCCGCTCGTGTGGAACCATGAAACTCCGAATCTCTATACACTGCTGGTACGCAGCCGGAACGAAGGCCGGTTCGTGGAGAACGCGGCTGTTCGGGTAGGATTCCGGACGCCGGGAACGTCTGACGGAGTATTCTTAATCGACGGCCTGCCTGTCGGTTTGTATGCCGTACGTTATGCGATGGGCGGCGACGAAGGGGCCGCGGCAACCGAGCTTGCACGCTTCAAGGCGGAGGGGTATAACTGCATCGTTGCAGACGGAACTCTCCAGCCGGACTGTTTCTATGCGCTTTGCGACAGTCTGGGGCTGTACGTGTGCGATGCGGCGGATATCAATACGAGTCGGGAACCGGCCCGTATCACCGTGGGCGGCAATCCGAGCAACGCTCCCGAATGGAAAGATGCCTACATCGACCGGATACACCGCATGTATTACGCTTCGCACCTTCATCCGTCGGTGGTGATGTATGCTCCTGCACACGATTCGCGCAACGGATACTGTCTGTACGAAAGTTATATGGAGCTCAAGCGGCTGGCTCCCGGTGTCCCCGTTTTCTACGACGGGGCCGGGGGGGAGTGGAACAGCGACATGGATGCCGCGGCCCTTTTCCGGCATCCCGATGCTGTACGGCCTGCGGGCCGTCTCTCGGTAACGATGGAGAGGGACGGTTCGGACGAGGTGGTCGTGGCCAACAACATGGAGCTGACATCGGCCCGGGGAACCTACCGGGTGGTGCTGAAGTCGGGGGTTAAGAGCCTTTGGACGGCCTCCGGCGAGTTCAGGCTCATGGGAGGCGGGGCGCTTCATATTCCCGTGCCCGTTCCTGAGGGTGTGCGCAGGGGCAGCGTGCAGGTAGAGGTGCATCTCCTGAAGGATATCTCGTCGCAGGGTGCCGGCCAAGGCGGCAAAGTGTCGGATATGTACGACGTCCTGAAGATGAAATTCCCGTTGTGACGCCGCCGGCCCGTGTGCCGGTTGCGGTTGCGCTGTTTCCCGAAAACGGAGAGCCCTCTCCGTTGTGTCGTCGTCTCCTGTCGCCGCTGTCCGTATCCCTGCGGAATCGGGCGGCGGTTCGGTCATTCGTGAAAAACCTTCTTGTTCTGTATTCCGCGGCCCGGTGCCGTGCCGAACGCATTGTCGGGGATGCTGAACTCCTTGTCGGCGAAGAGTGCTGCAAGTCCCGATACCTGCTTGAGCCGCAGCAGCTCGTCGCGGTCCATTCCGATGTTCTTCATTATCCAGGCGTCCGACATGCCGGCCTGTTTCAGTTCCGCGACGATGTTGGTCATGAGCTCTATCGAGTGCGTCCCACGGGCCCTGTTGTGGCGGATGGTCGAGGCCATGCGGTTGGAGAGGTCCTTATCTATCACAACCACCGGAAGCATCCCCTCTTCCCGCTCGTATATCCGGTCGGAGGTCTTCATCACCATGTAGCGGTGGTAGCCGTCCACGAGTTCGTAGATGTCGTGTTCGCGGTCGTAGTAACATACGCACGGCGAGGTGTAGCCGTCCTCCCAGATGGAGAGTTCGAGGAGCTTCATTTCGGGCGGTGCCACCACGTTGGGATTGTAGGCATTGGCGCGTATCTTCGATACGGGTACGGGGATGACGTCGTAAACGGGGCTTTTGTATCTGTTCATCGGTTTCAAGAGAAGATTTTGTTGTAATATTCCATTATCCGCCGCCTGTCGTCCGTCTCCTTCTTGGTCAGCGAGAAGCCCATGTATTTGCAGGCGTGGTCGTTTTTCAGGATGCATACGCACATGCGCTTGAAAGTGGGCAGGTCTTTGAATCCGGGAATGTCGATGTCGTCCAGATACTCCATCCGGACAGGTTTCTTGTCGGTGTTGTAGCTGGAACGTTCTCCCACTTCTATCTTGATGCCCATGGCCTTCAGCTTCTCGATGGTCTCGTCGGGCAGTACGCCTCCGCGCGTGCGCCAGAAGTTGATGCTGACCGAGAGTTTGCGCAGGTAGTTGTTGCGCGTCTTGGCCGGCAGGGTGGAGAGCAGGAAATACATGTAGCTCTCCCACGTATGGCCCGGCGGCAGTTTGGCTCGATAACGGGCCACGGCGCTGCTCGAACCGTAGATGCCGGTGAAGTTCACACCGTTCACACGGCATATCATTTTGCCCCAGGTGTCGGGGTCGATGGCGCGGTAGAGTGCCAGATTCTCCTGGGCAGCCGAGATGAAAGGACTCGCCACGCGCTGCTTTTCGAGCGGTACGCCCGCCTGATAGAAGAGGTCGTAGAGCCGGTTGTAGTCCCAGCCGAACCGTCCGTTTGCCGTCCAGATGTCGGTCGTGAGCCAGTCGTACAGGATGTAGGCGTTGTAGATGTCGGGACTGTTGCGGCATGTCCAGACCAGGTTCCGGTACTGCGACGTGCGTTTTCCCGCGTATATCGTGCGCCATCTGTTGTAGCTCTCCTGCGTTCGGATGCCGACCAGACAGCAGGTACGGTTTGCCCCCTTGAGCCTGTGGTACCACTGCGCGAACAGCAGTTGGAATTCGTAGTCCCACATCTCTTTCGAGTAGAAAGGGAAGTCTTGTGCCGTGTAGCACTCCGCCGGCATTTCGCGTACCCACAGTTCGCGTTTCTCCTCCTCCCACGGCCGCCAGTAGGTCTGGTACATGGAGGTGCATGTGGTCACTTTGAAGGGGACGCAGACGCGATAGATTTCCAGCAGGTCTTTGTTGGCAGCGAATACGCGGTCGATATAGCGGGTGGTCTCCTCGTACTGTACCTCATAGTCCATGTGGAATACGCCGAGTTTCCGGGCTATGTGGTGGCGGCGCATGTAGTCGATGCACAGATTGAGCATCACGGCGCTGTCCTTGCCTCCGGAGAATGAAACATATACGTTGTCGAATTCATTGAATATGGTATCGATACGCTCTAAGGTCAGTTCATAAACGTTTTTTCTGGTCATCTTCGTTGTATATCATTTTCACGTATTTTTCCCATTCGAACATTACCGAAAACCCGCAGCGCCTGAAGGCCTGGATGTGTTTGTTCTGGGTGACGGATATGATAGCGAAGTCTTTTTTGAACTCTTGTATCAGTTGTGTCAGCATCAGGCACAATACCTCTTCGTCGTCTTCGGCGGCATAGTAGTTGTTTATCGTCGCCTTCCTGTTTCTGAGCACCACGGGGATGAATCCGAGGGTGCGGCCTTCGTCGTCGCAGGCGACGAACCAGATGTGTTCCGAGGATGTCTTGAACGGATAGTTGTTGTTGCTCGCGAGGACTTCCCGGTTCATTACTAGATGCGCTACGCGCCGGTACAGTTCGGTATCTTCGCCGTTTAACTTTACGATGTTCATGAACGTCATTAATGTTTAATTATCAAATTTAACGTTTTTGAGGGTCGTTAATTTTCTTAATTCCGTTTTGGGACTATATAAGTGAATTATGGTCCTGATTTTACCGTTTTTTTTCGTATTTGGCATCTCGTTTTACGTGAAAAGAACTGTTCGTTTTGTGTTTGTGGCGTATCGTATTATGATTTTGCCGATAAATGCGTTAATAGTGTTCATGTAATTGTAGAAATGAACGGTTTTATGTGGTGTTTATCGGGCTTTTTATGTTATTGTGCTGCCGGGCTACAGACTGTCAGGCCGGGTCGGAAAGGTTCATTAATTGCCTTTTATACAGCAGAAACGGAGAAGTGCGCAGGGATGCCGGATTTCTTTTGCAGTGTGCGCGGATACGCTATGCCGACGGCTTGTTTTGTTGCGATATTTGCCTGTAAAGCGTATTTTGGTGATGATGATAAGGCCACGGTTCGTGGCTGCGTATCGTATATGGGTGTCGAGAGGATTTTATAGGATATGAGATACGGGTTGGCGAGCGTATTTGCAGAGACGGCAGGAATCCGACTGCGAAGAGGGCGGGATGCAAAAAGCGCAGGACCATGCGGTCCTGCGCTTTTCCGTATTCCGGCGGACGGTTACCGCAACTCCCGTGCGGGAATGTGCACCACTTTGCCGTCGCGGATGACGACCAACGTTCCGTCCTCTTTTTTCGTCTTCTCTATCAGACGTTTGCGGGCCAATTGGATGCCAGCCTCGATTTTTTTCTGCATTTGTTTGATTTCGACCTCACTCATAAGTTACAATCGATTTATAGGATAACGTATCTTCGACGGTCAATGTTGCCGAGAGGCCGCCCGAAGCAATCATCTTCACCTGCGTGTCTGCCGAACTGTTGTCGTAAATGGCCCAGTAGTCGCAGATGGGGGCGTAAAGGGCGGTCAGGTTTTTGAGTCCCATCCGGTAGCGGCGGCAGATGACTTCGCGGGGAATGTCGTGTCCGCCTTCCCGGACACGGGTGGCTACGCGTTCGACGGCCTGTTGGGGTGTCGGCAGCCAGAAGTAGAGCAGCGTCACGAAGTAGCCTTTGGCATGGGCCTGTTCGATGAATCGTACGTAAGAACGGGTGGCCAGCGTGGTTTCAAATGCGAAGTCGGTTCCTTCCGACAGCAGGTCGTCCATGCGCTGGAGCATCAGCCTGCCTGCTTCAATCGCCACGCTGCCGGGGTTGAACGGCGAGAGTCCCCTGGCTATCTCGTCGGCATTGACGAATTCGCGACAGCCGAGCATCTCCGGCAATACGGTGTAGGACGCGGTGGTTTTTCCCGCGTCGTTGCATCCGGCTATGATGTAGAGATGAGGCATATCGTCGGAGCAAAGATAGGGATTGCCGCGGGTTTTCCAAAACGAGGCCTGTCCGAAGCTGCTGCGGAGCCGGACGCTTTTCGGCGTCCGGTCTGCCGGCGGAGGCGGATTGTTGAAAACTATGTGAAAACTTCCCCGGCGAGGCGGGGTTTTCGGAACGGCATTGGCTAATTTTGTTCCCGACACCAGGTTTCCCGTGCCGCCCGTCGGGTGCGGCCGGGGATGAAAAGGGAATCCTGTGAGAATCAGGAGCTATCCCCGTAGCTGTAAGTTCCGTGCACACCGTATGCCCGCTGGCGGGAGAGTCCCGCAGAGCCGGTATGCGGCAGGTGCGAAGGGTGAGCATCCTTTGCCACTGGCCCCGAAGGGCCGGGAAGGCGCAAAACCCGGAACGAGCCAGAAGACCTGCCCGGTGCCGTATTAACGTAGCTTTCGGGCGAAAGGCTGTCGGACAGGGGGCATGGATGCCGCCGTCTTATTCAATTTCCCGGAGTTACCATTTCTAATCTCTTAACATCTAAGAAGATGAATGGACAGACTCAGTTTACGAAAATCGTAAAGCGCAACGGCGACGTTGCAGAATTCAGGCCGGAAAAAATCGAACAGGCCATTTTCAAGGCCATGAGGGCCGCAGGCCGTCCCGACCGTGCCGCGGCACGCCGGCTGGCCGGTGAGGTCATCGCGGAGCTCGCTGCCGGAGGGGAGCGTATCCCGCATGTGGAACGAGTGCAGGATGCGGTGGAGAAAGCCATCTACCGCAGCGGCGATTTCGACCTGCTCAAGACCTATATGCTCTACCGCAAGAAGCACGAGGAAATCAGACAGAGCAAGGAGCTGTTCTCGAACCTCGACGTCATCGACGATTATCTCGGACTGGACGACTGGCGGGTGAAGGAGAGCGCCAACTCCTCCTATTCGCTCCAGGGGCTCAACCAGCACATATCGACGAGCATCACTTCGCAGTACTGGCTCGGCAAACTCTATACGGAAGAGATAGCCCAGGCCCATCGTTCCGGTGCGCTGCACATTCACGACCTCGGCTTTCTGAGTGTTTACTGCGTGGGCTGGGACCTGCGCGACCTGCTTCTGGTAGGCTTCAAGGGGGTGGAAGGTAAGGCGCAGAGCGCACCCGCCCGCCATTTGCGTACCGCCCTCGGACAAATCGTGAATTTCTTCTATACCATGCAGGGCGAAGCTGCCGGAGCGCAGGCTTTCTCGAACTTCGATACTTTCCTTGCGCCGTATGTACGTTACGACAACCTCGACTATGCGCAGGTGAAGCAGTGTCTGCAGGAGTTCCTCTTCAATCTGAACGTGCCGAC
>ERZ827440.3779-NODE-3779-length-11060-cov-2.851340_pt1 | contig 11060 bp, 12 predicted proteins | sample MGYA00519774_ERZ827440 | MGnify/ENA primary metagenome ERZ827440 (study PRJEB31778, sample SAMEA3449302) | human gut metagenome | biome: human gut; feature: human-associated habitat; material: faeces | place: United Kingdom | collected 2010/2012 ... | reverse complement strand
GGGTTGCAGCTACTGCGGTTTTGAAAACTGTGCTGAAATGGTCAAGGCTGGCGCAAACTGCGCATTTAATATTACAGACCTTGGCATAGCTGTAGGTTCAGCCGTATCGGTTGCCGCAGACAACAGAATAGACAACCGCGTTTTATTCTCGGCCGGAAAGGCTGCTGTCAGATCTGGATTTATGTCTGAAACCGTAAGAGTATGCTATGGTATTCCTCTTGCAACTGCAAGCAAGAGCGTATTCTATGACAGAGCAGAGCAGGCAGAAGGTTAACAGTATATATAATTTTCAGTAAAAAGGCATATACTACAAAGTAAATGTATATGCCTTTAATATTATCTTCATTTTTCAATTCTTCATTTTCTATTTCTTGAAAGCCAAATGACATTATAGTTGCTAAAATTGTAACTAATAAAGCAAATATAACAGGAATGAATGGATTTATAACATATAAAAAACCAGCCAATACTGATGTTACTGCATTTATATAGTAATAATTTTTAGAGCCTCTCCCTTCAAGTTTTGAAAATATTTCTCCCTTTTTAGAACAAGCTGGAATAGATTGAGTTAATAAAGTCGTATCTGATATGTCTTTTAAAGAAAAACATATTGCACTAATAAATTCTGCCAATACAAGCATTTCAAAATTTGTAGAAAAAATAATTAGGCTTAAATATATAACATTAAATATATTTCCTAAAATTGTGCATCTTCTTGTACCTAGTTTTTCAACCACAATAGTTGCTGGTATTTGAAGAATAATCATAAATAATGCATAAAATGAAGATTTTAATACTACATCTGCTGCACTTATATTTTTTACCTGAGTTAAAAATAAAAATTCTATTGCATAGTAAAAAATTCTATCTAATGACAACATTCTATATAAAGAGTATATTTTCATATTTTGCTTGCGCTTTATTCTATTATTTTTTTCCATTTTACTCTCCTCTTTTGTATTATTCTTCTTTTTTATATCATAAATAGATTTTTTTGACAACCCCCAATATATCATAAAATGCCGAATTTTGTAATCTTTTTTCATTTACAAAATTCGGCATTTACATATATTATTATTTATTCAATTTTTACTATTTCTTTCTAATTTTTTTACAATTTTCAATTCACGGCTTTAGAGTTCAGTCCTACTTTATATAAAGTGTGAGCCTACTGCCAATGAAGGAATTGGTACCGGTAGGATTGGAGTGGTTGCGATAGCTCGGTGCAAGGCTATTATCGCAACTGCCTCCCCTGTAAACTCGGTAACTGGTAGTGCCGGCCTCTTGTGTCCATTCATAACTATTTCCTAATATATCATAAATATTACTTAACTTATCTTTACTTACACTTTGTCCACTATTTGCTCCTCCTGTTACTCTTGTTGTATTTTTTGATGTGGCTCCTATTGACAAATCTGTTGGTGTTGTACTTGTAACATCTATGCCATTTCCTTTCATCCACTTAAGCATTGCATCATACTGGCTTCCCCATATCATACTTGATACTACTTTTTTATCTTCATTACTTTCTTGTGCATATGTTTTTGCTTTATTGTACAATCCATACCATTGATTTGTATCAGAATCTTTTGAAGTTGCTGATGTTGCTCCAGACTTTGACTCTGCATTTTTACTTGTAGCATTTATACTCATTTCATATCTTCCTATATAAAATCCGCCATACTCACTTACACTTTTTACCATTTTATTGTATTCTTCTTGATATAATGTTGATGTCCAACTTGAATTTTTACTTGTACTATCATATGAACTACTTAAATTTGCTGGTTCTCTATAACTTGTTGAATCTGCACTCCAATCATATGCTGTATTTCCTGTAGCATCTGTACTCCAGTTATATAAAACTCCCCTGTAATTTGTATTTGCATCGGTTCCACTAGTTGGCACAGCCATATTACTTAATGTATCCACCGGCACCCATACAAATTCATTTCCAACTTTTTCTTCTCCACTTGCTGCATCTGTTATTACTGCTCCTCCTATTTTATCTCCTTTTATATAGTTATACCCTTGTGGTATTGGAATATTACCCTCTCTTACTTCTTTTATATTTGGTTTATTTGTTAAATTTCCTTTTGCTGTTATTGTTGGTACAACCACTTCAGAATGATCTAATTTTGTAACTTTTACACTACATGTTCCTGTTACAACAGCTCCACTTAATTTTCCCTTTGCACTTATTGTTACTGTTGTCTCTCCTTCTTGGACTCCTGTTACTTCTCCTGTTTTTTCATCTACTGTAACTTTTGTTGTATCTTGCGATACATAACTAGTTACTTCTATACCTTCTGCATTTTCTGGCGTAGCTGTTATTTTTTCTATTTTCTTTTTATCTCCAATTGATACTTCTATTTTCTCCGCTGTTACACTAGTTACTTGTGTTACTATTTTTACATTTATACTATCTTGGTATGTTTTTCCATCTATTCTTGCTGTTATTGTTGCTATGTCCCCTGCATTTGCATTACTATTTACATTTACTGTTACTTCATTTCCTTCTGTTGCACTTAATGTTATATTTCCTGTATGTTCCCATTTTATTGTTCCTGTTTCACCACTTAATATTTGGGCACTTACTTTTTTTCCTTTTGTTGATCCTTTTAATATTTCTATGTCCCCTGTTGTTATTGCTATTCCTTCTTTTTCTTTTACTTCTCCATTTTCACTTATTGTATATACATATCCGTCTTTTTTTACTGTCCATGGCAATTCATCATTTTCTGATTTTGTTATTTCTATTCCATTATTTGTTAGCTCTTGTTCTAATATTTCTTTATTTATAACAAGTCCTTCATTTATTCTTGATGCTTGCACTGCTAAGTTTATTTGTTCTTCTACTGTTTTTTGTGCATTTTTTTCTTTTGCATTTTGTGCTTTGGTTAGTATTCCATTGTCACCTGTTAGTGTTGCAATTGTTACTCCTGCTAGTATTAAAAGCACAATTATTGTAATTACAAGTGCTATTAATGTAATACCTTTGTTTATTTTTAATTGTTCTTTTAACTTATTTTTCACTTATGTTTTTCCCCCTTTTATTTTTTCTTTTGATTTTTGATAAACTGTTTATTTATCTTTTCTTTATTTTGTGTATTTTATACACCATTATTTTATAAACAAGCTTTTTTATTTCTTATTTACAAAGGTATTTAATTTTCAAAGTTCTTAGCTGTTTATAATTTAATAGTATATTTTTACTTTCAAAGTATATACTAAATATTTTTTATTTACAAGCATTTTTTCTATATTTTCTATTTTTTTATTTTACAAAAATTATAAATCAATTTAAGAACATGTAAATTATAATTATATTAAATTTTTAAATATGCACAAAAGAAAAAGCAGCACATATTAATGTACTGCTTTTTTGGGAACCTTCATGCTACTGGTTCTGCCATAAGCATCAATACAACCAGTGCAATTATGCCAGCTACTGCAGATATGTTAGCTTCATTTCTTTCATACCATACTTTAATAGCTTCCCGCACTTTTTTCATCTTTCTCAGTCCCTTCATATAAGTTTTTTTGAATGGTGAGCTTTATTATACTATATTTTTATTAAGTATGCAACTTATTTATATTTTTTTCTTACTAAAATAGTGTTTTTATTTTCTTTATTAAATAATGACTTCCACCATTTGAATTATTTTGAGTATTTTCTACCATTCCAATAATAAGTAAATTTGAATCTTTATTTGTTGTAAAACAATTAAACCATCCCAATGTCCCACTATCTTTATCTTCTTTATTTTGCTTTAATTCTGCAGTTCCTGTTTTTCCTGCAATTGTTACTCCAGATACTTTCATATCATTTGCTGTTCCTTGTGGATTTTCTACTACTTGTATTAAATCTTCTTTTATTGTATTTGCAGCATCTTTAGTAAAAACATTTTCCTTTAAAATTTCACTTTTAGTATCTTCTTTATACTCAATATATGGCTTAATCATATTTCCATCATTTGCAAAACTAGAATAAATAGAAGCCATATGTATAGGATTAACCAAAATATTTCCTTGTCCAAAACCAGAATCTGCAAGTTGTCCTTCACTTTCTATTGTATTAGAATTAGAATATTTAGACTTTGCAAGTGTAATAGGAAAATCTAAGCTTTCATTAAATCCTATTTTTTCTAAGTTAGATGTAAAATTTGAAGTTCCAATTTTAAGTGCAGCTTGTGCAAAATAAATATTATCAGAATGTATTAAACCATTTAATAAATTTTTTTGTCCATTATATGCTGTTAAAGTAGTTACTTTATAATCGCCCCAACTTGAATCTTTTTGCCAACTTGTACCATTATAATTAAATGTATCGTCTTTAGTAAATGCACCTGTTGTAAGTCCAATTGCTCCTGTAATTGGTTTAAATGTAGATCCTGGACAATAGCTTTGTAAAAATCTATTATATAATGGTTTAGAGGCATCATTATTTAGTTCTTCCCATTTTGCATTTGTCATTCCTAAAGAAAAATCATTTGAATCATAGGATGGTGTACTTACTAGTGCTAGTAATTCTCCTGTTTTTGGTTCCATTACAACAAATAGTCCTTTGTCATCTTTTAACTGTGTGTATAAATTTTTTTGAATATCACTATTAATTGTAATTTTTACATCTTCACCATCTTTTTGTTCTTGTTTTGCAATTTCTGTCACAAGATTTCCTTTTTCGTCTGCAATATATATTTGAATTCCATCAGTTGATTTTAATCTATCTTCATATGCAAGTTCTAGCCCTGACTTTCCAATTATGCTTGTAGAAGTATAGCCTTTATCTTGATATTTTTGTAATTCTTCTGCATTTATGCTTTGAACATACCCAATTAAATGTGCCGCTTCTTGTCCTAAAGTATATACTCTTCCATCTACATCATTAATTTGAATCCCTGAAATTTGCAATAATTTTTCTTTCAAGTCAGAATTATCTTTAGCTACTTTTTTCACAGGAACAAATGTGTCATCTTTTACATAACCGTGCTGATAAATACTTATTAATTGTCTCAATGCTTACTCCTGTCAATTCTGAAATTTTAGATATGCTTTCATCTTTATTGTCTCCAAGTTTACCAGGAACAATTCCAACTGATGAAACCTTTCCATCATATGCAAGTTTGTTTCCATCCCTATCTAAAATAGCTCCTCTATTTGCTTTTAAAGTTTTTACTCTTACCTTGTAGCCCTCTTTTAACTCTGGAAATATTAAAGTAGTTGACCAATCTATTTTATATTGTTTATCTTCTTTAACTAGATTGACACTATTAGAAAAATCTACTTTTCCAGCTGAAGTATACATTTGCTCATTATATAATATTTTAATATTTTTACTTTCTTTTTTAGTTTCCTTTATGTCTATTTTTATATCTAAGCTATCAATTCCTTCATAAATGTTTTTATTTTTGGTAATAAAGTCTTCTTTAGAAATAGAAGATTTTGAACTACTACTTAGTAACTCATACATTCCATCATAATTTTTATCATTAATATATGCTATATATGTATTTAAAACATCCTCTGGATTTTCTTTATTCAAATTTAAAGTAATTACAGTAACAATTATAATTACCATGACAAGTAATATAACTAATCCAATTATTAATCCCTTCTTATTTTTCATCTTTTCCCCCTATATTAATTTAATATTATTTTTTGCTATATGAAAAAATACTGATAATGTTTTTGATATTATTTCTTTGCTTTCTTCATCTATATTTTTATATGTACTTAATATTATTTTTGCTGTCTCAAATTTTTTACTGCTTAATTGTGCTAGTGTTTTTGCCTCTGTAGCATTTAATATTTCAAATAATGTATCTATAAATTTTTCTCTTTGTTCTGGACTTACTTCGTTTAACCAATTTGTAATTGTTTGATCTATAAATTCACTAGAATTTGTTAATGTATCTTCTATAAAATGTGCTCCTAATAATTGCCAACTATATAAATCATGTTGCATAATTCCAGTTTGCGTACTTTTTATTATTGTTGTTGCTTCTTTATGATTAAGTAATCTTCCTATTATAGAAGTTTGTGGTATATATGTATGTAGCCTTCCTATTGTATTTTTATACTCATTTGTATCTATAACTGTTTTTTGAAATCCTGGTCCGTCATTATTATATATAGCAATTATTCTATCATTAACTTCTTTGTTGCAAAAAGCTGAAGCATATACTGCAAGGTTTCCACCTTTAGAATGTCCTGCAACTCTTATATTTTGTTTATATTTTGTAGCAATATTATTTAAATAATTTACTGCATCTACTTGGGATGGAACTAAATCTTTAAAGCTCATGTTAAAGTCTTCTTTCCATCCTACTATTGTATTATCTGTTCCCCTATATGAAACAAAAATTGTATTATCAGGTAATTCTATTGTAATTGCAGAAAATTGTTTTTCTAATATATTATCTATTTTATTTACATAATTTGATAATAGTATGTTTCCAAATCTTATACTATTTGCTAAAACTGGGAAAAGTTCTGTATCTTCTTTTTGTAATATTCTTCCTTTATTTTCTGTATTACAATATCTGTTATAAGCTTCTTTTAAAGTTATAGTTTCATTTTCTAAATTAAGATTATCTAACGGAAAATATGATAGTCTTGATAATATTAAAGCATCAATTTCATTAATTTCTACATTTTTTATATCTATATCTCTCCATATCATATAATCAAATATATTTGCCATTGTTTTTATCTCCTTTGCTTTTGTATAAATTCAAGTATTTGTGTTGCAAGTATTTCTTCTTTTTCATTATAACTATGATTTGCACCTTCTATATAATTAACATCACTTTGTTTATTTTCTATAATTTGTTTAACCTTTTTTACTAATTCATCTGGCTTATCTATTATCATTTCATTATCTGTTCCCCAACGCATAAATAATGGCTTGTCTATTTTACTTAAAATATTATATTGTTTTATATCTATATCTTTATTATCTCTTGCATATCTTAAAAATGTTTTACAGCTTACTGGATGAATAAAAGCCTCTTGTGGCATTAAATTTTGTAATTTTCCTTCTTGCTCCATTTTATTTGCAAGATTAATATAATATGAAAAGTTTTTTCCTAAAAAGGCCTTTAAAACACTTGTTATATCAACCAAAGAAAGTAATATTATACTTTTTATAATTTCTAATATTTCAGTATTATTTTGTTCTTTCAATTTATTATATGTATAAATTATTTTAGTACACCCTAAGCTATGTCCTTGTAAATAAATATTTTTATACCCTAATTTTCTAAGTTCTAAAATTGCTCCTACTATATCATAATAACTATCTAATACTTCTTCATATGAAGTTCCTGCTATAACTTTTGTTTTCTTTCCGTTTATATTTTTTGTAATATACTTTACAAGTTCACTTCCTCTGTTGTTAAAGCAAAAATAATCTATGTTTAAATTATTTGCTGTATTAGCTATTACATTATCTCTTTCTTTAAAGCAATTACTGCTCATTCCATGAATTGACAAAATTACATCTTGGGTAGTTTCTTTTGATTTATGTAAAAATCCATTTAATTTTGTTCCATCTTCTGCATAAAAATTAATTTGTTCCATATTAGCCTCCTTTTTTCTAAGTATATTATTTTGATTATTTTTTGTCAATAATTAAAGCTTTTGGGCTATCAATTTTTCCTTATCCCTAATTGACTTTATTCTTCAATCATGCTATAATAATAAGTACGTTCTTTACTAGAACGCATACGTATTACAACCCTTTTATTTTTTTAGGAGGTTAAATTTAAATGAATCGGAAAAAGTCAATAAAAGTTCGTACGACAATGGCTGATTATTCAAAGATCAAGCCAATTGCAAGCAAAGTAGGGACTTCATATTATTTGAAGCTTTGTGATGATAATGGCAAAAGTAGTTTAGATTATGAATATGAAGATAAGGTAGATTACAAAAATCTTGCTCATATTGCAGATTATAAAGTAAATACTCCTTATTTATTTTATATTTGTTTTCAGGATTCAATAAACTGCGTACTCCAGCAACTTCCGCCTTATTTGCTTAAAGAGGCTGTTGCATTTGAGCTTATCTACATGACATGTGTAGGTATAAATGATTTGTTTAAGGTAGAGCACGACAACGGCTTTAATGTTGCCATTGTTCGCCTTTACAAAAAAAATGCTAATATGTCTCAGGCAGAATCAGTTAAATACTGCGAATACTACCCGTACGAAAATGCACCAATACCTATCAATATGAAACCAGATGATTTAAAAAAATGTACTGTTAGGTATAGGTAATATTTTTATTTTCCGCATTAAAAAAGCCATAGTTAATTACTTTGGCTTTTTTCTTTTATGGCAATTATTAGTTCATTTGGTTGAACTCTCATGTTTGAATTATTATATACAAATTCTTGATTTTCTAAATATACAACATATCCCATATTATTTAATTTAATTTGTGCTAATGTTAAAAATGCTTTTTCTTCTTCACTTGTTACTGAATTTTTTACCCTTACCTCATAAAATGTAAATCTTAAAAATTCAGGGTTTACTGATATTTTTTCATCTACTAATCTATCTATAAGTTCTATTAATTTATCTTCTATTCTATCTTCCACTTTTTTATCACTCCTAATCTTTGTCTATTTTACCACAAAATAATTTTCTATTCAACAAAATTCACACATTGTTCATTTTATTTTCCTATAAACATCTGCACATATACTTTTCCATATTTGTTACTTTTAACCACTCCCACTCCTGTATAATTAAAATTACTATTTAATATGAATGTCCAATATGAAATTTTAATTAATTATCATCAAATGTTTCTTCAAAATTTTTTGCTGTCTTCTTTACACTATCTTCATAGCCGAGTTAAAGCAGCAAATGGTGCAAACTGGGCTGATCTTGCCTCTAATGTCATTTGTGGATGTTTTTTTGAAACATGGTGTGGTAAATTTATAATATCTTCATACATTTTATAATTGTTATTCATCCTTTATGTCCCCCTATTTGAATATTTCTTTCTATGGTTGTTCCACCCTCTTCTAGGTTCATTCCTTTTAATATTGCATTTTTTCCATATTTATTTTTTATATTAATCATTGTTTCTTGTAATCTTTTTTCCTTTTTTTCTTTATTTTTTCTTTTACTTTCTTCTTGATAATTTTTAAATAAATCTATTTGTTCATATTCACTTTTCCTAACTTCGCTTTCATTAATTACTTTGTTAGCTGTTATATTTATTCTTCTTATTAGTAAATTTTTATCTATTATTTTTTTATATAAATTTATTGCAGCCTCCATAATTATTTTCCCAGATGATGTTTTATAGTCTAAATTTATAGTGCCATGTGCAGGTTTTGGAATTTTTCTTCCATATCTGTCATTTGTAATTTCTTTAATATTTTCTTTATTTATTAATGGATTTGTAACATTTTCTACATCATACCCTATTGTCAATACTATTTGGTTTGTAACTAACTTCTTTTCTACTAAATCTAAAGCCAAAAGTTCTGCCATTTCTTTTATTATTAGCATTGTCTTTTCATAATTATATGGACAATGTAATACTTGCCCTGAACTTATACTATTAGTTGATGGTCTGTATTTTTTTATGCTTTCTATTGTACATGGTTCATACCCCCATGCATGATCTATTAAAAGTTCTGCATTTATTCCAAATAGTTTATATAATATTTCTTCATTTTCTATTGATTTCCTTGCCACATCTCCCATGGTAAAAATTCCATTTTTTTCTAGCCTTGTTTCATAGCCTTTGCCTACTCTCCAAAAATCTGTTAATGGTCTATGTGACCAAAGCAACTTTCTATATGTAATTTCATCAAGGCAAGCTATTCTTACTCCATTTTTATCTGGTTTTACATGTTTTGCAACAATATCCATTGCTATTTTACACAAATATAAATTTGTACCTATTCCCGCTGTTGCAGTTATTCCTGTTTTATTGTAAACTTCTTGAATTACTTTTGTTATTAATTGTTTTGCTTGCATTTTATATGTATTTAAATAATGTGTAATATCAATAAAAACTTCATCAATTGAATACACATATATATCTTCAGCCGAAAAAAAATTTAAATATATTTTATAAATATTAGTACTATATTTCATGTAATATGACATCCTAGGTGGTGCTGCTATATAATCTAATTCTAATGAAGGATTATTTTTTAATTCTATATAATTAAATGATTTTCCTGTAAATTTAAAATTGGGAGCTTTTCTTCTTCTTTCATTATTTATTTGATTAACTTTTTGTATTACTTCAAATAGCCTTGCTCTTCCTGGTATTCCATATGATTTCAATGCTGGGCTTACTGCTAAACATATTGTTTTTTCTGTTCTACTTTCATCTGCTACAACTAAATTGGTGGTAATAGGATTAAGCCCTCTTTCTTTACACTCTACTGATGCATAAAAACTTTTTAAATCAATTGCCGCATATACTTTTTTCACAGTCCACACCTCCTTAAGTTCTTTTATAATATATCATAAAAATTTATATTTGTAAACAGTTGTTCGCGATTTATTTAAAAATAAAATCAGTTATATTTCAAACTGATTGTTATATTATGATAATAATTTTTTTACAACATCACTAATTGTTTTTCCATCTGCTGAAGCACCAATTTTTTCTTTTGCTGTTTTCATTACAATTCCCATATCTTTCATTGATGTAGCACCTGATTCTTTTATTATATCTTTTACAATGTTTTCTATTTCTTCTATATCTAATTGCTTTGGTAAGTAACTTGTAAGTATTTCTAATTCTTTATTATTTTGATTAATTAAATCCTCTCTTCCACTTTTTTCAAAGTCTTGTGCTGCATCTTTTCTTTTTTTAGCCTCTTTTGCAATTATTTCTATTATTTGTTCATCAGTTACTTCTATTGCTTTATCTTTTTCAATTTGTAATATTGATGACCTAATTAGTTGTACTGTATTTTTTCTTATTAAATCTTTTTCTTTCATAGATTCTTTTAAATCGTTTAGTAATTTTTCTTTTAACATTTATATTCCTTCTTTCCAATATTTTTACATATTATATCA
>ERZ827440.3774-NODE-3774-length-11080-cov-6.984218_pt1 | contig 11080 bp, 12 predicted proteins | sample MGYA00519774_ERZ827440 | MGnify/ENA primary metagenome ERZ827440 (study PRJEB31778, sample SAMEA3449302) | human gut metagenome | biome: human gut; feature: human-associated habitat; material: faeces | place: United Kingdom | collected 2010/2012 ... | reverse complement strand
CATAAAAATCCCCTTTCCGCAAAAGCTGTCACAGAGGTGACATTTATGGCAAACAACGAAAAATTCCGCTACGATCCAACGCCTATGAACCATGAATTTCCCGGCCAGCCGGACGATTGCTTTGATGTGGTCAATCAGTACGGCACTTACAACATCCAGAAGACCGCCGATACCGACAATGCCTATCCAGCCATTGCGCAAGGCATGCCGAAGGTCGGCCACTTTGCGCGCCGCAGCAAGGCAATGTTCGATATGACAGGTGGAGAAACGAAGAGATAAGCAAAAATCCGGTGGAGCGCATTGCGCTCCGCCGGATTCGTTTTCATTCCCATGTTTCCCAAATCTCCGGGCAATACCCGGCCGTGGCCTGCTTGCCGTTTCGGACGATGGGTGTTCGCATGAGTTCTGGATGATCGAACAGCTTGTTTTCTTTGGCGCGCGTATCATCTGTATAGCGCATAAGATCAATCTCCGGACTTTTGACCGACCAGTCAATCAGCGTGTCCACACCGCCGACGGCGCGCAGGACACTGTCAAATTCGCCGCCGGACATCCCGAAGCGAACCAGATCAATCTGCTGAAACTTGATTCGGCGCTCCTTGAACCAGCGTTCAGTCTTTTTCGTATCAAAGCATTTCTTTTTTCCGAAGATCTGAATGTTCATCTTATTCCTCCAGCATGGCGGCAGCTTCCGCCTCGGTGTCGGCGGAAAACAGGAACTGGCCCGCCGTGGTATAGACCTCTACATGACCTCTGACATAACGCATCGTAATTTCCATGACGCAGTTCCCCTTTCGGTTGATCTGCGGTCAGTATATCATGCGTTATGTCCAATAATCCGGACTTTCAAAATCGGAACTCAATAAAAATCGCTTTCCCACTGCGCGTAGACGGTGCGGTTTTCAGTCGCCGTCAGGTCGGTCAGCAATTCACCGGATTCCGTGTACCAGCCAAGGAAGATTTCGGTATCGGATGTGGCGTCAAAGGGCGGGTCATAGACGCTGCCTGCTTCGTAGAATGCGATATCGCGTTCCCGGTCGCCCTTCTCGGTCTGCACGAAGCGTACCCAGTAGAAACCGTCGGACGAGCCGGAATAATCGGCATAAAGGAACACGCGAAGTTCCGCCATACGGCGGTTTACAAGACCATCGTTGATCACATACTCGCCGTTGGATTCCTTCACATGACACCAGATGCCCATGGCAGAGGCCAATTCGTTGGTCGAATAGAGTCCGCTCTTGAGCATGGTGGACAGTGCGCTGTCCTTCATCCAGCCGGAGCCAATGTTGTAGGTCAGACTGACGAGCGCGTCGTATTGGTTATCGCTCAGGAAAATGTTGTTTTCCGCCAGGAATTTGTCCAGCTTTTCCTCAAAACCCTGCAGCATCTCACGCAGCAGAACGTCTGCCTGCGCTTCCGTGATGCCGTTGGGGTAGTCGTCCTTGCCGCAGGCGCTGCCGTAGCCGATGGAATACTGGGCGTAGTCCCAGGCGGCCTTCTCCTGGAAGCCCTCTTTCTGCTTGATGAAATCAATCATCTGCTCGGTCGTGCGGAGCGTGATCTCAGCCGGATCCTGATCCGGGTCTGTGGGGATCACCGGGTCAAGGCTCTGATAGATGCGGTTGACGATCGCGGCGATCTCCGCGCGGGAGACGGACGCGTCCGGACGGTATGTTCCATCCGGGTAGCCGCCGACAATCCCAGCGGCGTAGAGCGCTTCGACATAGACACTGTCGGTGTCGGTAAATGTGCCGTAGGTGCCGGGGTCAGACAGGCCAAGCGCATTTGCAGCAAGCTTGGCAAGCATACCGCGCGTCATATTGACGTCCAGATCGGTAATATCCTGATAGCGCACAAGGAAGCCCTGATCGATGGCAAAATTCAGATAGCCTCTTGCCCAGTGGGACTCGGCGCGCTCCGGCTCCGGATAGCCTGCGGCCAGCAGGATCATCTTGAGCGATTCGCCGGTCGTGACCTTTTTCGTGGGGCGATATGTACCGTCCGGGTAGCCGCTGACGACGCCGGATTCGGACAGCGTCATCACGTCCTCATAAAACCAGCTGCTCTCCGGCACATCGGAGAAGGAGATATCATATGCGCGGACAAGCGTTGTCCCGGCCAGAAGAAGGGTCAGCGCCATGAAAACCCAAAGCAGGCTGCGAAGTCTGGGTTTCATTCTGTCACGCTCCTTTCTTTGCATCAAATCGGGGATAGTATAACAGACTTGATTACAAATTGCAACTGTTTGGGCGAAACAACCAAACAGCAGCGTATTTTATTGGTAGGAATTTACGTCGATTAGGGCCGTAATGCCCTTGTTCCTGCGGTCCCTGGAGAACTCTGCAAGGACATAGGAGAGTAAGCGGCGGATAGCCGCGGAATTTTTGCAGACCAGCGTCAGCTGATAGCGGTAGGAATAATTGACGCGGGCGACGCTGGCCGGTGCCGGGCCGAGCAGCTGCGCGGGTGCGCGGCAGTACGGCTCCTTCTGGAGATTGGCGGCCAGCGCGTCGCGCAGGCGGACGCTGGCCTCGATCAGCCCGCGCTCCTCCAGTCCTGCGGCCGTAATGGTAAACAGATCGGAAAATGGCGGGCAGCTGCGCAGCTGCCGCATCTGCAGCTCCAGCTCGTAAAATGCGTCGTAATCCTGCTTGGCCGCAAGCCGCAGCACAGGATGCTCCGGCGTCATGGTCTGGATCATGGCGCAGCCCGCGTCCGCACCTCGTCCGGAACGGCCCACGACCTGCGTGATAAGCGAAAACGTCGTCTCGGCGGCGCGGAAGTTGTCGACATACAGGCTCATGTCCGCGTCGATGACGCCGACAAGCGTAACGGACGGGAAATCAAGGCCCTTGGCGACCATCTGCGTGCCGAGCAGAATGGGAATCTGCTGTTCGCGGAATTGTTTCAGCATTGCCTCATGCCCGCCTGCGGCAGGTACGGTATCGGCGTCCATGCGCAGAACCTCCGTGTCGGGAAACAAGGCTTTCAGTTCCTGCTCGATCTTCTGCGTGCCGCTTCCGATGGCCTTCATCGCACCGCCGCATTTTTCACAGCGCGCATGTGCGGGCATGGTAAAGCCGCAGTAGTGGCACATCAGACGGCGGCCGGAGGAGTGGTACGTCAGATGGACGCTGCACCGCGGGCACTGCGGCACGTCACCGCAGTCCATGCAGACCAGATACCGGCTGTTGCCGCGCCGGTTCAGAAACAGGATGGACTGCTTTTTATCCAGGATCGCGTCACGGATGCCCTCTTCCAGTTCGCGGCTTAAATCCAGATCGTTGCCCGCGCGAAGCTCCTGCTTCATGTCGATGATGCGCGCGTCGGGCAGCGCGCGGCCATTGTAGCGGGTTTTGAGCGTATAGAGGCTGTAAACGCCTGTTTTGGCCAGATACATCGTCTCAATGGACGGCGTTGCCGAGCCGAAGAGCACAAGCGCGCGCTCCTTCGCGCCGCGATAGAGCGCGATCTCCCGCGCGTGATAGCGCGGGGCGTTTTCGGATTTATAGGTATGCTCTTGCTCCTCGTCGAGGATCAGCAGGCCGGGATTTTGAAGCGGTGCGAAGACCGCCGAGCGCGTGCCGACCACGACGCGGGCTTCGCCGCGCGCGATGCGCCGCCATTCGTCATAGCGTTCGCCCACGCGCAGGCTCGAGTGGAGCACCGCGACGGTTTTTCCGAAGTGCGCGGTCATTTTATGCAGCAGCTGCGGCGTCAGCGCGATCTCCGGCACGAGCAGCATGGCGGAACGGCCCGCGTCCAGCGCACTTCGGATCAGCGCGAGATATACAGAGGTCTTGCCGCTGCCCGTCACGCCGTAGAGAAGTGCCGCGCCGGGCTTTTCCTGCGTCATCTGCCGGTTCAGACCGTCGAAGGCGATCTGCTGCTCCGCGTTCAGCGTCAGCAGCCCGGCGGGCGGGACGTCCTCGCGCTTCGGGCTGCGCAGCTGCTCCTGCTCATATGTCTCGATCAAGCCGAGCTTTGCGAGGCGGGAGACGGTCTGCATACTGGCGCCGGTCAGCTCGCATAATTCGCGGCAGGGGCCTGCGCCGACGGTGCACAGCAGGCGCAGCAGCGCCGCCTGCAGGGGGGCGGAGAACTGCTTTTTTGCGGCAAACTGCTCCGCTTCCTCCGCGCTGACAGCAAGTGCGGCGACCTTGATGGTCTTCTCGCTGGCCTTCTGCGTGAGCGAAGCGTCTGCGCGCAGCAGCCGACGCTTGCGCAGCGCCTGCACAGCGGCGTCGAACGCCTGCGGCGATTCAAACTGCTGCCGGAGCGTCCGCTCCGGCGCGCTGCCGCCGAGATCGGTCAGCAGCTGCACGAGCCTTGCCGCGCCGGAGTTTGCCATGCCGGGCGGCAGCTTGTCCTGCGCGCCGGATACGAGCGTCAGCGTCCGCTTTTCGTCGAACCAGAATCCGGCAGGAAGGATGGCCTTGACCGCGTCATAAAACGTGCAGAAATAGCGCTCCTTCATAAACGCGGCAAGGCGGAGCTGTCCGCCGGTAAGGATCGACGCGTCGTCCAGCATCTGCTCGACGGCCTTCAGTCCGGCAGCGACTCCCTCCTGCACGGATAAAACAATGCCCTCCGTCCGCCGGTTGCCGTGCCCGAACGGCACAAGCACCCGCATCCCGGCTGCCAGCGGCATATCCTCCGGCACACGGTAGGAATAGGGCCTGTCAATGGCATAAACCGCCGCCGCAACAGCCAGCTGTGCAACTCTGGACATGACCTGTTCCTCCTTTGTCTGGTGAAAGTTTGGACGCGCTTATGTCTCCGACGGCCCTGTCTTTTCTCTTGCAAGAGAAAAGACAGGGGAGAAAAGAGTGCTTGGACGCGTTTGGTGCATCCTGCGCGTGCAGTTTAGGCAAGCACTTGTTTTACAGTCTCTGCGAACACACATACTCACCTCACGGGCGCTTTGGTACGCGCCGCCTGTTACGGGACAACAGATTTGCAAGCAGTTGCCTTTGAATGGCTGCTATAAATCAGATTTGCGCTCAAAATTTGCAGGGAAGTACGGATTCGCCGCAAATTTTTGAAAAAACGGTGTAATCTGCCGGGCGGACAGAGTCGTCCGTCCCTACGAACAGCGTCGGAAATTTTGAGCGCTATCAAGCTTCGCGGGAAAAGACCCGGCGCAGGCCAGCTGCCTGCGCCGGGATGGGTGCTCAGTGTCTGTATTTATCGTCAAGCTCGGCCTTGAGCTGGCCGGCAGCGACCTCGCGGATGGCGAGCGTGACAGGCTTTTCCTCAAGCGGCTCGTGCGTGAGCTCGGACTCAATGGACAGCTGACGGGCGCGGTGCGCGACGACGTTGACGAGCAGATAGCGGCTGTCAACATTCTTAAGAAGTTCCGACATTGCGGGGTAAAGCATTAGAGTTCCTCCTTTATGCAATGGATGCGATCCATCATTTTACACTTTTCTGCGGTCATGATCGCCAGCAGCTCCGCTGCGGCATGGCCGACTGTATCGTTGACGACGAGATAGTCGTACTGGTATGCCTGGCTGTATTCCCATTTTGCCCGTTCCATGCGCTTTTCCATCGCTTCGGGGCTCACATCGCCGCGTTTTTCGAGCCTGCGGCGGATCTCGGCGAGCGAGGGAGCCGTCAGGAAAACGAGCACGGCCTCGGGCAGGCGCTTTTTGATGTTCAGCGCGCCGACGACATCGACGTCCATGACGACATCGGTCCCGGCCTCGAGCGCCTCGCGGATGGGGGCCAGCGGGGTGCCGTAGTAGTTGCCGACGTACTCCGCGTGCTCGAGCAGCTCGCCGTTTTCGATCATGGTCTCAAACTGGGCGCGGGTCACGAAGTAATAGCTCTTGCCGTCGACCTCGCCCGGGCGCATGGGCCGGGAGGTCGCGGATATGGAATACTGCACCCGCTCGCGCTGCTGCACGACGCTGTTCAGGACGGTATTTTTTCCGACGCCCGAGGGGCCGGAAACCGCAAACAGTTTTCCCTTCATGGCTGTACGCTCGTCTCCTCTGCATTCTTTTCTTCCATGCGCGCGGCAATGGTCTCCGGCGTGACGGACGAGAGGATGACATGATCCGTGTCCATCAGCAGAACGGATTTCGTCCTGCGGCCGAACGACGCGTCGAGCAGCATCCCGCGCTCGCGCGCCTCCTGCACGACGCGCTTGATGGGTGCCGAGTCCGGGCTGACGACAGCCAAAATCCGCCCCGCCGCGACGGCGTTGCCGAAGCCGATCGAGATCAGTTTCATAGCTTCCTCCGCTTACTCGATGTTCTGCGTCTGCTCGCGGATCTTTTCCAGCTCCGCCTTGAGCTCGACGACGGTCCGGGCCTGCTCGAGATCGTTGCCCTTGGAACCGATGGTGTTCGATTCGCGGTTGAATTCCTGCAGCAGGAAATCGAGCTTGCGGCCGATGGGGCCGCCGGATGTCAGCATCTGATTGAGCTGATCGAGATGGCTGCGCAGGCGGACGGTCTCCTCATCCACGGCGATCTTGTCGGCGTAGATGGCGGCCTCCTGCAGGATGCGGCCTTCGTCGATATTCGTCTGGCCGAGGACCTCCTGCATCTTCTCCGTCAGCCGCGCGCGGTACTCTGCGAGCGTGACGGGGCTTCTGGTCTCGACCTTCTCGACGAGGGACAAAACGGTCTTCGCGCGGCTGCGGAGGTCTGCCTCCATGGCCGCGCCCTCTTTTTCGCGCATGGCGTTGAACTTCGCCAGCGCCTCTTTGACGACGGACAGGATATCGTCCGTCAGCTTCTGCTCGTCCTCCTCCTGCTTCTCCACGACGAAGACGTCGGGCATGCGGGACAGGGCGGTGACGGAAATATCATCGCGCACGCCGTAATCGGCGGCGATGGACTTGAGTGCGGCGAGATACCCTTCGAGCACGGGCTTATTGAGCAAGATCTGCAGGCTGGTGTCGGCCGTCACGTTGACGGTGATGAACAGATCCAGCTTGCCGCGGTTCACGTTTGCCTTGATGAGGGACTTGACCGCGTCCTCGGCAAAGCCGTAGACGCGCGGGAGCTTGACGTTCAGATCCAGATAGCGGTTGTTGACCGCCCGCATCTCGACGGTGATCTCCCGGCCGTCGATGGTTTTTTCCGCGCGGCCGTAGCCGGTCATACTTCTGATCACGTTGCGTTCCTTCCTTTCTATTCTTCCGCTGTGGCCGGTGCGAGGTTGGCGGCGATGGAATACTGGCCGATGGCGCCCGCGGAGTCATAGCCGTCGACATACACGCTGACCGGCACCTGATAGGTGCCCTCCTGCGTGTAGCCGCTCATATCCGCGACGATGCGGATATTGCCCGCGAGGATCTTCTGCGCGTCCGCAGCGTCGGCACGGATGGTGACCTGCACCTGCTGGGAAAGGCTCGTGGCCTTGAATTTTTCTTCGTTGACGCCGATGAAGACGATGTTGGTCGTCCGCAGCGTCTTGATCTGCTTGCCGTGGATGATGACGTGGATGGAGACCTCCTCCTGCCCGGAGACGTTCTTCACGTCGTTGGGGATGAGGATGGTGCGCGTGATGGTCTCGTCGTTGCTCGAGAGGGTGGAAAGGTCGATGGGTTCGAGCTGGATAGAGTTGAGCCCGTCGAGCACGGTCACGTCGCCGGAGAGCGTGACAGCCTGGATGTCCGCCGTGTAGGTCACGTCGGTCTCGGCCTTTGCGCCGCCGCCGTCGATGAACTCCACCTCGAGCGGCACGACCTTGTACTTGACGATCTTCATCGTCACCTCGACCGCGTCGGCGCTGAGCGTCAGCTCGGAGGTGTCGACCTGATTGCCGTCCTTGTCGAGCAGGACGTAGGAGACGGTCTCGGTGATGGTCTTATCGACGTTGCTGCGGTCGAGCGTGACCTGGGCGCAGTCGATGGTAGCCACGATGGATTCCGGGCCTTCGACGGTGATGGAGTCATAGTCGAAGCTCGTGCTGTCGAGCATGAAGCCCTCGGCGATGCGGACGTTGGAGAAATCGCCCTTGACCTCGACCGATTTGCGGATCTGCCGCTCGACGGTAAAGGTGATGCTGGTGGGGGTCTTGTCCGCCCGGGTGATGGAGGAGGCGGAGACGGCGCTGGGGAGCGTGATGTCGTAGGTCATGGTGTATTCCTTGGTGCTGCGCACCTTGGACACGTCGACGACGGCCTTGATCTCGTCCTTATGCTGGTCGAGCGTCTTGAGATCGGCGTTTTTGCCGTAGAAATGCACGGAGACGAACTCCTGATAGTCGCCGGTGATGACCAGCCCGTGGTCCTCCTGCAAAACCTCCGCGCCGGAGAACGTCACGGGGATGTTGCCGATGACAAGATCGACGTCCGGATTGACGACGGTCATGACGTAGACCCACAGGCACATGGCCGCAAGGACGGAGACGATCAGGGAGAAGAGTTTGCTTTTCATTTGGGACCGTCCTTCCTTGTGAGGCTTGCTGCGAGCTTTTTGAAGAGAGACTTCTTCTCGGTCTCATCCGCGATCAGCTCGTTGGACAGCAGCTTCTGCAGCGTCTGGGGGGCCAGATGGCGCTTGAGCATGCCGCCGATGGCGACGGAGATCGTGCCGTTTTCCTCCGACACGATGACGACCACGGCGTCGGAGACCTCGCTGGTGCCGACGCCCGCGCGGTGGCGCGTGCCGAGGTCGCCGGGCAGGTGCGGATTGTCGCTCAGGGGCATCACGCAGCCTGCGGCCGCGACGCGCCCGCCGCGGACGATGACCGCGCCGTCATGCAGGGGGGAATTTTTGAAAAACAGGTTGCGCAGCAGCTGCTCGGACAGCTGCGCGTCGACGATGGTGCCGGTTTTAAAGTATTCGTCGAGCGGTGTCTCGCGTTCGAACACGAGCAGCACGCCGACGCGCTCGCGCGACATGATCTCGCAGGCCTGCACGGTGGCGTTGACGGCGCTCTGCTCGATCGAGGCGGCGGATTCGGTGGAAAGCAGGTGGAAATGCAGCTGCGCGCCGACCCGCTCGAGCGCGCGGCGCAGCTCGGGCTGGAAGACGATGATGAGGGCGATCGCGCCGACCTCAAGGATCTTGTTGAGCAGCCAATTTAATGTATAGAGATTCAGAACGTCTGTCAGCAGCGTGATGGCGAGCAGGAGCAGGATCGCGCGGGCCACGCGGGCCGCGCTGGTCGAGCGGATCAGACGCAGGAGCGAATAGAAGATGATAGAAACGACCAGGATATCGACAATATCTGTGATCCCGATCGCCGGGACCTGATACAGAAGATTCCGGAAGAATTCTCGGATCGTAGCCATAGGGTCATTCTCCCACTGATACTTATAGATAGTCTAAATTATACTCCATCTTCTCCCCCGGCGCAAGCCCGGGACGGAAGAAAGTTTTGGGGAAGTTTGGCGGCGGGCCGGCGTGAAAAAATAATCCCACGATTTTTCAGAAAAGGCTTGCTATTTGGCCGGATATCTGATATGCTTGGCACAAGAGCCAAGTAATTGGCATGCAAGCTTATCTGCAATGGGGTACCCCATTGCACCGGGGGGTCCCCTCCCGGTGCGATCCCCGTCCGTCTGCCCGCCGGGTACGGGATACAGACGCAGGAGGAAACCGCATGAAAAGACGACTCTTCGCGCTCGCCCTCGCCCTGCTGCTGGCAGTCTCCCTGCCGGTCTCGGCGCTGGCAGGAGAATGGTTTATTGATGGTGGAGATATCATCATCAATGCGACCGCAGACGGAAAACAGACTGTAAAACAGGGTAATAATGGCGCCGTAGAAGACGCTGCGCCGGTCATCAAGCAGAAGGACAGCAACGAGTCGACCAGCAACACGATCACCATCGATGCGGATGAAAACGTAACGGCCAACGTCACGCTGGGCGGGGTGAATATCGACGCGAGCAGCCGCGGAGACAACACGGCTGGGATCCGCACCACGGGTGATGGCAATGTGACCATTGAACTCGACGGCAACAACTCGGTGAAAAGTGCTGCCGATGCCGCTGGTCTGCAGAAGGAAAACGGCGGAAATCTGACGATCAAGGACGGTAACACCACTGCTGGCAGGTTGGAAGCTACCGGCGGAAGAGGCGGTGCCGGTATTGGCGGCGGTGCGAATAAAAGTGCCAGCAATATTACGATCACCGGCGGTGAGATCATCGCAACGGGTGGTAACGGCGGCGCAGGGATCGGCGGCGGCCGCGACAGCGGCCCAAACAGCGCCAGCGGCATTCTTATCTCCGGCGGTAAAGTCACTGCCACAGGCGGTGATTTCGGCGGCGCTGGTATCGGCGGCGGCAACTGGTCGAGTGCGTCCGACATTACGATCACCGGCGGCGAGGTTACCGCAAAGGGCGGCACAAATGGCGCTGGCATTGGCGGCGGTTGGAATGGCAGCGGAGGTAATCTCTCCGTCTCCATCTCCGGTGACGCACAGGTAAAGGTACAGGGCGGTGACAGCGATTATTGGGCTGGTGCAGGCGCTGGTATTGGTAACGGCGGCAGCGGCGGCGGTAGCCTATCTACGGCTAACGGCGACGAAGTCGAGCCGGATACTTCCGGGCTGACGGAAAACGGGAAGCTCGAGTATTACGCGCCCGGCAAGAATATGGCTACGGATGCGCCGGAGAAGGTCATTGAGAACAAGCCGGAGACCGAACCCGAACCTTCGGGCGATCATGCGCAGCCCGGCGCGTCTGCGCCCGTCTATAGCGTGACGGACAAGGACGGGAACGCAGTCTCTTATACCGCGGCCCGGGAGGGCGGCGTGCTGACCATCCGGGTGGACGCGGCGTACGCGCGGCTGACGCTCACGGCAGACGAAGCGCAGGCGCTGACGGCGCAGGGCGTGGAGAAGGTCGTGTTCGTGACGACCGGCGCCACCTCCGCCTTCCGCCCCGCCGACCTCACCGCCTACAAGGACGAAGCCCCGTTCGTCCTGACCCACGACGGCGAAACGGTCACCTTCACCGCGGGCGAGACCGACCTCGCGTCCCTGCTGCTGCAGGCGTGACATTTTAATAGACAAAAGCCTTCCCCGGATGGGGAAGGCTTTTTGCTTTAGCGGCGAACACCCAAAGCCTCCCCTTCCAGGGGAGGTGGCTCGGCGAAGCCGAGACGGAGAGGTT
>ERZ827440.3773-NODE-3773-length-11087-cov-3.185007_pt1 | contig 11087 bp, 16 predicted proteins | sample MGYA00519774_ERZ827440 | MGnify/ENA primary metagenome ERZ827440 (study PRJEB31778, sample SAMEA3449302) | human gut metagenome | biome: human gut; feature: human-associated habitat; material: faeces | place: United Kingdom | collected 2010/2012 ... | reverse complement strand
CGCGAAGTAACGTATCGCTCATAAGTTAATCTCTCTTTCGTGCTGTAAAGTAAATGCGGTCCTCGCCGCCCTGTACGGGCGCAAAGGACTGGTCGCCATAGGTTTTGATCTCGGTAAAGCCGGCCTGTTCCAGCATGGCGGTCAGCTGTGCAGGCTCGTAGATGCGCTCCTCGTGCGTTTCCTGTGCGCGCGACCAACTGTCCCCATCCTGTTCAAAAATATCGAACTGATAAGCGCACAGGCCGTCCTCGACTGCCGCCTGCCAGACGCAGAACACGCCGTCGTCCTCGCGGACATAGCTTTCCCCGTCGATGCGGGAGAATTTCGCGGGCGTATTGATGTCAAAGACGAACAGGCCGTCCGGATTGAGGAACAGGTGCACGCGGCGGAACGCCTCGGCGAGGTCGTCCGGGTCGGTGACATAGTTCACGCTGTCCAGACAGCACAGGCAGGCGTCCACGTTGCCGTAAAGGTCAAGCTCCTCCATGCGCTGATTGATGAGCAGCGGTCTCGGAGAGCAGTCCATCGTATTCTGCATGGCCTGCATGAGCATTTCGGGCGACGCGTCCGCGCCGATCATGTCGTAGCCGCGTTTCGCGAGCAGGCGCGTCAGGCTGCCCGTGCCGCAGGCCAGATCGAGCACCAGCTGCGGCCGGATGTCCTCCCGTGCAAAAAGCTGCTCGAAAAAATCCGCCCACTGCCCGTAGCCGACGTCGTCGGTAAAACGATCATAGTAGGCCGAAAGTGTCTGATAGCTATTCATTGTCCTCCTTCAGCCGGTCGAGCATTCTGCGGTAGCCGTCCGAGCCGTAAACAAGGCATTTGTTGACGCGGCTGATCGTCGCAGTGGATGCACCGGTCTCCTGTACGATGTCGCTGTAAATGCGGCCCTCGTCGAGCATGCGGGCTACCTGAAAACGCTGCACCATGGCGCGAAGCTCGGAAATCGTGCAGAGATCCTCGAAAAAGTCGTAGCATTCCTCCACGGTCGAAAGCTTGAGAATGCCGCGAAACAGGATATCCATATCTTCATCCTTTAACTTCCGGTTCAAGTTTTTCCCTCCTTTTACGATTTATTTACGAAAAACGGGGTTGTTCCCCGTGGTGGTTTTCCTCCGCATATGCGTTCAAACCTCTTGTGTTGTTTTCATTATAGCACGATGCTTTCATATTGTAAAGCGTGAAAAGCATTCTTTCCCGACAGCTGTCCCTCTCTCGGCGCGGTGACTCTCCGCAGCGCAGGTTGCCCTTCTCGCGTGCTCCTGTTATGCTGTGATCAGAGAAAAAAATCAACACGAAAAGGAGCATGAATATGGACAATTATGTTACCGGCACGGCGATCCGCACGCTGCGCGAAAAGCAGCATCTGACACAGCTTCAGCTCGCCGAGCAGATCAGCGTCAGCGACAAAACAGTTTCCAAATGGGAGACCGGGCGCGGTTTTCCGGACATTTCGCTTCTCGAGCCGCTTGCAGCCGCGCTGCGCGTTTCCGTGCCCGAGCTGCTTTCCGGCGAGCAGGTCATCAACGTCAACCGCGCGGCCAATATGCGCCGCTCCAGGCTGTATGTGTGTCCGGTGTGCGGCAATGTGCTGCACGCGGCCGGCAGCGCGATGATCTCGTGCTGCGGCGTCACCCTGCCCCCGCTCGAAGCCGAGCAGCCCGACGAGGCGCACGACGTCCGCATTGAGGATATTGAGCACGAGCTTTATATCTTCTCCGCGCATCCGATGAACAAATCGCACTATCTTTCGTTCGCCGCCTGCTGTACGGACGACCGCTTCGAGCTTGTGCGCTTCTATCCCGAAGGAAACGCAGAGGCGCGCTTTTTCCGACGCGGCCACGGTATTCTTTACTGGTACTGCAACCGCCACGGACTGTTTTTTAAGCAATTTTAACTTTTTCTGGCGAAACCGCTCTGTTTTTTTCGAAGCCGGAGCGGTTTTTGTATTATTTTTCAGCATTTTAAAATTTCTTTGATTTTTCCAAAAAAACTTTCAAAAAAACCGTTGACAAAACCGGCTTCCGTATGTATAATAATTCTTGTCGCTGACAGTGAGGCGACTCGACAAGAGGAAAATGCGAGTGTGCTGGAACTGGTAGACAGGCACGTTTGAGGGGCGTGTGTCGAACGACGTACGGGTTCAAGTCCCGTCACTCGCACCATTTCCTTTCAGTGCAGGAGTAAATACCACATGCGGATGTGGCGGAATGGCAGACGCGCTAGCTTCAGGTGCTAGTGTTCGCAAGGACGTGGGGGTTCAAGTCCCCCCATCCGCACCAAGAATTGTGCTGAAATCGTTGAATTTCAGCACTTTTTCTTTATCTGTGTTGTTCTAGTTTTTAACTGACGACACTTTGACGACAAAAGGAGCAAAAAAATATGTTTACCGTTGAAGAATTTGCAAGTGGAATTACAAACACCACTCCAAATTTAAGTGCAACTGTTGAAGGCGATTTACTCAGCGTTACCAGAACAAGATATATTCCCGGAATACGAGAACCTCAATCAGATGTCATCGCTCAAATTCCATTAGAACTATTCTGTACACTCTCCCAACACCTTCAAACCGATTATAATTACTTCAACACATCTCTTTTTACATCAGCTCAAAATTATCTTGAAGTCGCTATACAGCAGCAAGATCATAACAGACCTACATTTTATCTCATGCACTCAGAGCAAAACGGTTTTGAGATACAAGACCACGACTATCAGCTGTCAATTTCTCACGCAAGCCCTCAATACCTTTTTTTCTCTTTTGTTCCTTTGCTAATAGCACGAATGAATCTTATGTCAGTCCAATTCATTTACACTCAGATGAAGTTTTGACAAATATGGAAGATTTCTTTGAGGCTTTCCGCATATATACAGTCAAAATAGCATCTCCTCGCAAGTGTTCTTTAACTGAATTTAAACATATGTTAGATGCGTATATTTTTAATATTGCATACAACTATAATATATCGCTTGCGGTAGCAGAGTTCACAAACGAACGCATTTTTCGGAGAATTAGTACACGCCGTGGCGGTCAACTTTTTCCTTACAGGAAGTATAAACAAGACTTAACAAAGTATTATCAGCAGGCTGTTTCTAGCAATATTCCATTTATGCAGTACTTGGCTTTCTATCATGTCGCTGAATTTTTCTTTGAAAAGATTTCAGAAGACGAAACCTTCCAAGTAATTCGCAATCTTATTACACGTCCTTCTTTTTCTCCATACAGACACGAAGATATTCGTAACTTCTACAATACCATCAAAAAGAAAATGCGAGATCAACGTGATGACGGAGTTTGGAACGAAAAAAACGGTTTGTTATTATGTCTAAAACAATATGTGCCTGATTTATCCGTACTCAAAGACTCTATTGATCGTATTGATCGCTACGCCATTGACTATTATCAAACTACTGCTGTTGCTTTTGCCGATGATGGAAAAATTATAGATTTTTCCGAAGAAACGGAAAAAGTTTATTCTGCGATTCGTAATCGAATCTATGCTACGCGCAACGCTATTGTGCACAGCAAGGAAGGTGAAAAATTAAAATATGAACCTTTTAAGCATGATAAACAACTTGCCAAGGAACTCCCTTTAATTCGAGCAGTAGCTGAAGAAATTATTATCAACTCTGCCGAGCCTATCAACTACAATTTCACCAAGTAAAACTGCCCCTCAGTGTCCTAACAGAACACCGAGGGGCTTTGCTTTACTTCTGCATAACCTTAGCCAGCTTCTCGATCAGCTGCTCACCGTACTGGTACCGCAGCAGATACTCAATGGTCTGCTCCTCCAGACCGGCAACCTCCTGCACAGTGTCGACGGCCTCCTGCACTTCGGCAGTGCAATCCGGCACGAACGTGCGGCACTGCGGTGCGGTGACAGACGGCAGCTTACGCACGGCATCGTAGCCGACCGTGAAGCCTGCCTGTTCCAGAGAGCGCATCTTGATGTAGTTTACCTCGTCCTTGGTGATGCACTCGCAGGTGTACGTTTTGCCGTTGAGCAGAACGTTCTTCTTTTCTACCACTTCGGTTTCCTCCTTCTTCGGTTCGGGTTCAACCGGCGCGGTCAGTCGCGCCTTAAACTTGCGCCACAGGCTCTCATCACGCACCCACGGTTCGGGACAGTCTTTGCCCGTTACGTCGTAATGGCGCACAACATGATCTACGTCAATACCGTACTTGTCCATCAGCCAACGCACCAACTCCACCGTGCGGTCTACCGTCTGAGCGGTAATGACATACTTGCCGTTTACCTTGTCCGAGCACATCTCCACACCCAGGCTGTTGCGGTTCATGCAGATATTGTGGAGCGGGTGATGCGAACTTTCCAGAGGCCCGCCGCAGTGCCATGCACCGTCTGTATCGCGGACAGACTGCACAACGCTGTGCTCATCGACAAAATAATGCGCCGATGCCTGCAAGCCGCTGTTGTTGTGGAAATACTGTGCATTGTTCATCGCCGTATCGCCGTTACCTGCGGTGTAATGGACAACAATATACTTGATACTGTTGCCGCCACGCCCCGAATAGAAGTTGCTCGAATCAGCCTGCACAAACGGAATGTTCATCATAGCAACCTCACTTTCCCGGCTCAGTGTAGGACTTCGCGCGTTCGCTGTCCCCTACGCCTGCCGTGGTCGGGTCGTTGATCGCGTTCCACACGCTGGTCAGCACCAACAGCAGGCAATACGGGTTGCTTGCCGCGCCGCGGAGCAGCTGCCACACGCTGTCCCAGGTAGTGAGATCAGCGGCGGTCAGACCGGCATAGGCCAGTACGGCCGCGAACGCGCTCACGATGATCTGCACCCAAAACACCGGGTTCTTCAGGCGAATTTTCCAGTTCATGTATAGTCCTCCTTATCGTGTAATTTGATCAAGAGCAATTCCTTCAAGAAACTGCTCATACTCGTGCTGCGTTCTCTTGATCGCCGCCAGACCTTGCTCGACTTCACCATTACAATGTCCTCGCTTGAGGGCCATAGCAACGCCTACGGTCAAACGACAATTCGCGTCAAGCATAGCGAGCTGGAGTCTACCTTCCTTTGCACGCTGTTCGGCACGTCGGTCGATGCGTTCCTGCTCCGCCTGCTCACGCTTTTCTCGCTTAGACGATTGAGCTGCCATCGCTGCACAGATAATAGCTGCGACGGCAGCAATAAACGCGCATAAAATCTCTACCATCCAGATGCCTCCTTCAGATATGCGAAAAGGGCGATCTCTCGCCCCTTTCACACACCATCTTCAGATCAGATACCCAGCAGCTTGCGGTCGGCGACACTCATCAGCTCCGGCACGCCGGTCTCAACCGAACGCCAGTGCTTATACTGTGCGCGGGCAAGATCGTCATGCTTCAGGTGATGGATGTTATCGAACTTATCCATCTGCACGCCGATATCGCCGTGATACTTCTTAACCTCATTGTAGTTCTTGATGTAGATATTGTTGGGATACATAATTTTGTCCTTTCCGGCCTTGCGGCCTGTCAAATTTACTCAGCCTTGAGCATCCCCAGCAGCTCATTGTACTCTGCCTCGGTCAGCTTGCCCGCCGCGAAAAAGATGTCCAGCTTGTCCTCCAAGCCGTCCGTCTGGCCGCGCTCGATCATGCGCTTCAAGGTGCGATACAGCATAATTTTTCACCTCCTCTCATTCGTTGAGACCCAGTTCAAGCAGGGTTAACCTGTATTCGTGGTCTACCATCATAGCGTTCGTGTCGTCCTCTGCGGTTGTCTCAGGCTTAGGCAACGCCGCCTTGTCCGCCTCGATTTCCTCAGTGGTTCGCGCTACAACCTTTTCGGCTACGAGTTTGTAGCGCGGGACCGCGCCGTCATAGAGCGGCGCCTCAAGATAGTGGCTTTGCGCGAGCGAAAATTTATCTCCATAGCCTTCATCGATTTTCGTCCAGCCGTCGAGGCTTGCGGGGAGAGAATACTCTCCCTCAAGCCGCAAAACACGGCTTTCACTGTCGCAGAGGACGTATACACGGGATTTTTGGTTCATGGTGTGTCACCTCCTTATAGGTCGGCGGATGCGAAATATATCACAGAGCAGGCTTTTCCGATAAAATTGTTCATGCTTGACAAATCCTTGATGGCAATAAAAAAACCATTGGCGTCACACCAAGTAATTTCAGCATTAGAGATAGGAAGTGCGCCCCAGCCTATTGCAGATATTTCTTTCAGAGTAATAACAGGTGGCGTTCTCATTACACAAGGGAACTGGACAGAAATAAAGTATGAATCTCCATCATAATTGAGTTGTCCAACAGTAGTGTGATAATTGTCGTCAACCGCATACCTCTGGCACCTTCTCAGCTGCTCCCCAAAATCCGGGATTTCGTTCAGCACCCACTTTTCGTTTTCCTTGTGCGCAAGGGTCTGCTCGTCGCCGAGCTCGAGCTTGACGGCTGCGAGTTTAATTTTCGCACCAGCACCAAGATATATGGAAAATTTATGATTGCCACCCATAAGGTTGCCGGATTCCGAAACGAAGCCAGTTTGTAAAGGAATGAAGTCGATAGGGTGTCCCCACGGACTATTGGACTGCGACAAAAACAAACGCGCATCTCCTGATGTGGATTTTACTATAGCGCTAATACATAATAGAGTTCCTTCGGGAGAAAAATCAGGAAGAAGCTCTTGCTTGAATTGTCCGGCTTCATCTCCAACATTCTCAATGGATATACCATCACTCTCTAATGTTACAACAATATTTCCTTCGACGCTCCAGCGATCAATAGTATAGGAATAGCCAACACAATAGCCGGGGACGACGTACGAATAATCCACATAATAAGTCACGTCGTCTTTCGTGAATACATACGAACCGCTGTCGTATACCTTTGCGGGATAATACTTGTCCGTGACGCCACTCGTTGCACCGCCTGGAGAGACTAAGTAGGTTACTCCCGGCGGAACCATCATTCCACCTCTCCGGTTCACCGGTCTCCCGAAGTACCAGTTATCCAGCAGGTTCGGGTTGACACGGTATTTTAAGGCACCGGAGATCGGAGTGGAGTCCGTGGTGGAGACCGCGATATTCTCGCCCGTCAGCGTGACGTCCTCCGTCAGCGTCTTCCCGTTGATCTTTCTCGCCAGCGGTACGAACAGCTTGCCGAGCGCCGTCTTAATGCTCGACCACGGCAGCCGCTTGGCCTTGCTGCCGTCCGCGCTGTCCGCGATCATCACGCCGTCACCGTCGGCCGGTTCTGCCTTGGCGGTGACCTTGGTCGGGTCGGTTGCGGCAAGGACTTTGTCGATCTTCTCAAAGTTTTCGTTCAGCGTGTCAACGTCGCCGAAATCCTCGTAGCCAGGCTTGTTCAGATTATAGTTAGGTGTCTTCTGCGCCATCTGGCAAAACCTCCTCCTTAATTTCTCGCCAGGTGAGTTTTTTCAGCTCACCCCACGTCAGTCGCTTGATCTGCTCCCAAGTGTTGTACAGCAACGATGTTGTGCAGACCATATTCGCGGGCACAATGTCGGCAAGCAGCTCCTCGACCGCCTGCTGATTACGCTTTGCGGTCAGCGCGACTTTGACCGTCAGTGTGTACCTGTCGCCGTCCAGTTCCAGCTTGTACCCATCCTCGCCGCAGAGTGTCGCGAGCTGCTGCCGCAGGCGGCGCACCGAAAACGGCAGCTGCGTGTTGATTCTGGTCAGCACCTTAAACCGGCGCTCGTCGAGCGTGTCGGTGTCCTGCGGCACAACGCCGAAGATCTTCTCGTACCTCTGAATGGCGTACTCCCCTGCTGTGCTTAGAAACTGCGCATCGAGCACCGCATCAGCGGCATCATGCAGACGGTCAATCTCCGGCTGCTCGGTCTCGCACAGCAGCGGGAACTCGTAGGTCTTGAGCAGGATTGGCGGCAGGTAGTCCTGTAATTTCTTCCTCACGGCGCACCTCCGATACTGCCAAGCCGCGGAATTTCGTCCGCTGCCAGCTCGATGTTCTTCACACTGCCGTTGATGGTCGTGTCCTCCACGTCCACCACGCAGTCGAGCGCGAGCAGGTGCGTCTCGATCTGTGAGATACGCACAACGGTCGTCGCACTGTCCGCCCAGACCTTCGCAAGCTCGGCAAAGTACATCTTGACCGCGCTCTCCACCTGCGACTGTGCGCTCGACCACGCCCAGCCGGTCGCAAAGGTGATATTGGTTGTGATAGCAATATCGGCATACCTCGCACCGGCGACAGTCACGGTGTGCCCGATCGGCGCAAGGCCTAAGCCTTCGCCCTGATTACCCTCGGGGTCGATGGCGGTCTGTACCTTGCTGATAAGCTCGGTGCTCGGTGCGGTGTAATCAGACGCGATAATAGTCAACTTGACCGTACCACCGCCGTTCCAGACTGGATAGACCTTGACACCGCCCACGCCGGTAATCGCGTTGACCTTCTCGCTGTAGTCGGCCACGTTGCCGCCGAACGCTTCACCGTCGATACTGGCGTAATACTTCTCGCGCAGCGTGTCGGTCGTGTCGCCGTCCTCGGCCGGGATGAGCACCGCCGCAATCTGAGCGGTTTCCAGACCGTTCACCGTCTGGATCGGCAGCAGCAGGCCGGTGTACTTGTTGCCGACCGTACCGAGCGTTTCCGCCTCCAGCTTGTAGTGACCTGCCGATATCTTTTCTGTGATGGTGTAGTTCACTTCGTCGCAGTTGAACCGCAAGCCCGCGGTCAGTTCCACACTGGACGGCGTGAACACGCCCTCGATAACAGCCGCCGTTTCGCCTTGAATAGCTACGCCGCGCTCTTTGCAGCGCAGCATAAGGTACTGGAGCGACGCCGTATCAACAAAGGTTTCGTCCATGACAACATCAAGTTCCATGTACGCCTTTGCAAGTTCTGCGGCCGCCGGTGCAAGCGCGTCATAGATGATACTGCCCTCTCGCTTGTCCACCGTATCCGGCACGGATTCCAGCATACGGTTCATAATGTAGTCAAACGTCATTTCATCGGAATACTTTCCGATCATGCCGCCTCACCTCCAAACTCAAATTCGCTTTCCACGTCGCCCTCGGTCGTGGTTACGGTAAATTTCACAAGCAGGCTGCGCTTGCCCTTGGTGAACGAGAACTGCTCAACCGAGAGCACACGATCATCCGCCATGAGCGCATCTTCAATCGCCTTGGCAACCTTGGCCTGCAGATACGGCGTCATGGTCTGACCGAGCAGGGCGTTCAGCTCGATACCGTAATTCCAGCTGTAAATCGCGTACTGAAACCGTTCGGTCTGAAGAATCAGGAAGATGGCCTGCTTCATGGCTTCCAGTCCGTCCAGCTTGCCGCCGGAACACGGGTAACCGTCAAACCGCAGCGCATAGGTGCGCGTAGGCTGTGTTTCAATCTCGAAATCCTGCACGAGATCGTCATTATACTCTGTCGGCAGCATTACAGCGCCCCTTTCTTGTCTAAAATGAGATATTCCTGACCGCCCTGTTTCCTTAGCAGAATGAGCTTGTCCCCTACCTTAAACGAGGACGCGCTCATGCCAGTACGGACGGCCAGAAACTCTTTTTTGAGCGGCAGTTTCTGGTCAATCTGCACCTGAAACGGGTCAAGCGAGATGACCTTTCCGTAACACCAGTCAGCAGGCCGCCTTGCTTCAAAGACGTTTTCTGCAATCTGTTTCATAGCGGTAAACATATCAGGCACTAAACTCACCTCGGATTCCGCTCAAATACAGGTCCATCGTGTACAGGCCATTGCTGAACGTGTGCTTAGCCTTCTCCACGCACATATAGTTCTTGATATTGATGTCACCCAGGCCCATGCCGACGCAGACCGAAGTACCGGCACGCGCTCGAACATCACCGAAAACCTTCTGCATGGTCAGTTCGCGGTGAATAACGTTGTAGTATTTCATCAGCGCCTTGGCCTTGGTCTGCAAATCGGCGGTGTTGAGGGCGTTGTCCAGCTTTTCGTAATACTGGAGCGTGCCCCATTTGCTCTGGCTGGCGGTATTGTTCATCACATGAACCTCACGCACGCCTGTTTCGTCATTATCCCATGCCAGCTTGATGCGGTTGTACACATCACTGTCGATGGACGAGGTGTAGCTGTATCCCTGGGCGGTGTCCTCGTCGATGTAGAGCGGCAGGAGCAGGCTCTCGTAGGGTTTGAGGCACAACTTGCCGAAATCGTCATACAAGACGTACACCTTACCGGTGTTGATGATGGTCAGGTCACTGGCGTTACCTAACATGTCAAAGAGCGTGCCCTCCTCAATCCTCTGCGGGATTTTGTACTTGGTGTCGGTCACGGTACCGACCTTGAGGCCGTAGTCCGCAGCCAGCATTTTCAGCACATCGGCGTAGGTCTTGTTCGTGTACGAAATCGTGTCCTTGTTCTTGAAGTACCGCAGCTGGTCGTAGGCCGTGACCTTAATCAGCCGGTTATCCGAACGCGACTTCTTAAAGACGTAGCCGTAAAAGACATTGGAGCCATCGAACCGGAACGACACCGGATTGCCCTCATGAAAGTTGAGGGTATCGTCCTTGACCACCGTAAACGTCAGCGAGGACGCCGCGCCACTGCGGGTGGTTTCCCACACGATGTCGCCCTCGATCATCGGCTGCTGAAGCTGACCGTTTTTGTTCTGGATGATCAGCTCGGCGCCCGGCATCTGGCAGGACGGCACATCCCGCAGGATTTCCTTGCGCGTACCTGCTGCACCTGTGACAGACTTAACAACAACGGTCGTGATATCCTTCTTTTTCTTCTCGGTACTCGAACCGGATGAACCGGACGAACTTGAAGAACCAGAACCGCCGATGATGGCGGTACCTTTTCGCCTGCCCCAGTTGTTACATTCGGCGTTCGAGGACATCAAGAGGTCGAAGTGGTACACGCCGTTTTCGATTTGAATCATGCCGCCGCGGTCATTGACGGTGTAGGTCACGCCGTCAAGCGCTGTACCTGTACCCTGCACGGTGATTTTCGTCCCGAACGGTACAGACGGCGGTGCAGCGCAGGTGTGCTTGCTTGGGTCTAACCTGTTGCCGAGCGCATCAAGGAAACCGCCCTCCATTGCATTATTCGCCGGATAGTATGCCGTGAACAACGCCTTTACAGTGTTCGTTGCCGTGCCG
>ERZ827440.3772-NODE-3772-length-11089-cov-2.373573_pt1 | contig 11089 bp, 8 predicted proteins | sample MGYA00519774_ERZ827440 | MGnify/ENA primary metagenome ERZ827440 (study PRJEB31778, sample SAMEA3449302) | human gut metagenome | biome: human gut; feature: human-associated habitat; material: faeces | place: United Kingdom | collected 2010/2012 ... | reverse complement strand
TAACGGTTTCGGCAACTTCGGGTTCCCAGCCGAGGAAAACATAGCCTTCACGGGTGGGTTCACCCTCGAATGCAGGGGTCGGGTCGTTTTCCTTGACGGTGTAGGTCTGGTCAACGAATGCAGCGCCGTCAACGCCGTCTTTGTAGGTAACGGTGTATTCTGTCACTTCAGGGGTGGGGGCAGTGTGGGTGATGTCGATGTAAATGGGAGCTTCGGAGCTGCGGAACTGCCACTTGGAGAGGTCTGCATTCCAGTACCACGTTGCAGTCTCTGTTGCGGCCTGACCGTCCTTCAGATAGTGTGTACCCCACTCATCGTCAAATTCATAGTTATAGGCATCCAGATACTTGTTAGCATCGAGGGTCATGACGCAAACCCACGGATAGGTGTACTTAGACAGAACCGAGCCGTCATTGGCAACGACATCACCAAGAGTATATGCGTCATCAACCTCGGTGATATAATCGAACCATGCCTGATGGTCATAGGTATCACACCACATGTAGACAGCGCCCAAGGATGAGCTGGTCGTGTTGACATAGTTGCGGAAGCGCTTTACGTCATCGACGGTAGGCTTGCTGGGCTTGTTGATATCGCCATCGTTGACATTGATGGTAAAGGTTGCAGTCTCTTCATACCAGGTACGACCGCCCTGAATGTTAATCAGGCCATAATTGTAGTAATACTTAACAGTAACCGTCGTGGAACCAACTGCAAGTGCCGTGTAGTTGAATTGCAGACAAGGCGGATTGGTCGTGAATTCATTGCCTGCCCACGGTTCAAGCGAGAACGAGAAGTCGCCAATGACGCCTTCGTTTGAAACCGTGACGCTGCCTTCCTTGGGAACAGCATAGTTCACAGGCGTGACCGTGCCATATCCAACAACAGTGTTTCTCGGGAGTCTCTGCCAAAAGCCAGTCTCACCGACGCCTTTTGCTGCACTGCCGTCCTTCATATCGCGGAGATGCGAAAAACTGGACGGAGTTCCCTTTTCCAAAATGGCATCGTCAAGTTTGGTCCTACCGAGATTAACTGTTGTTTCCGCAGCCATGGCCATCGGAATGATGCCGAGGAGCATGGTCAGGGCGAGGAGCAGGGAAATGAGTTTTTTGGATTTCTTCATGTTCGTTCTCCAATCTATCTCCTGTAATAAGCAAGCACTTTTTTAATCGCAGTGATGACGCTTTCCACGTCCTCGTCTGTCATGCTGTAAAAGAGCGGGATGCTCATCACATGCTCATACAGGTACTCCGCATTCGGGCACAGTCCCTTGGGATAGCCCAGCTTTTCATAATAGGAATGCCAGTAAACCGGCAGATAGTGCACCTGTACATGCACATTTTCCGCATACAACGCATCGAAAAACTCTCTTCTGGTGCAGGTCAGCAGCTCAGGGTTTAACTGAATGACATACAAATGGCGTGCCGTCTTTGACTCCGGGATCTCCCGCTGCAGCACAAGCTCCGGGCACTCTGCAAATGCTTCGTTGTAGCGTTTTACAATCTGAGTTCTTCTTTCGATAAAACGGTCCAGCTTGTCTAACTGGCTGAGCAAAAGCGCCGCCTGAAAATCTGTCATCCGATAGTTATAGCCGAGCTCAACCTGTTCATTGTACCACTTCGCATCGGTCGGATGTACCATCTCATCCGGATTTCTCGTAATTCCGTGAGAGCGCAGCCGAAGCAGCCTGTGATACAGCTTCTCATCGTTGGTCGCAATCGCGCCGCCTTCTCCGGCTGTTACGGTTTTGACCGGATGAAAACTGAAGGTTGTAAAATCTGCGATGCTGCCTACTTTTTTATTTTTATACTGTGTGCCGATCGCATGCGCCGCATCCTCGATCAGCATCAGATTATGCTCCTTGCAGATCTGACGGATCTCATCCAGCTCCACTGCCTGACCGGTGAAATCTACCGCAACGATTGCTTTCGTCCTGGGTGTGATCAGCTTGCGGATGGACGCCGGATCGATATTGTAGGTCTCCGGATCAATATCTGCGAAAACAGGCTTCGCTCCCGCATATAATACACAGTTGGAGGATGCAGCAAAAGTGATCGAGCTTACGATAACCTCATCTCCCTCTCCAAAGCCTGCTGCCAGCGCCGCCAGATGCAGTGCGGCGGTTCCGTTACATACCACAACGGCGTATTTTGCATGGGTCAGTTCACACAGATGCTGCTCCAGCTCCTTCACCTTAGGTCCGCAGGTAATGTAGTCGCTGGTCATGACTGCTGCCACCGCATCCACATCTGCCTGGTCAATATATTGCCGTCCGTAGAAAATTTTATTCTCTCGTACAGGTTTTCCTCCAAAAATAGCTAATTCTTCCATTCCAAATCCTCCCGTCTGATTTTTACTGTATCTATGGTCATAACTTCTCAATTCGTCAGCTAATTTACTAATTTTATCATATCATCATGAGAAAAACAACAATGGTGTTGGCATTGCCCCGCCTGCTGGGGTATAATGAAGCCAGCCGGATCCGCCTGCCTCTACGGCCACCCGGCGATTTACAGAAAGGATCCCCTATCTTATGCGTTCAAATACAACCAAGAAAAAAAATCCATGGAAGCTCTTTACTGCCATCATTATGGTGATACTGATACTCGTTGCGCTCGCTGCGGGAATACTTTATATGAAAATATACGAGCCTGGGAAGCGTTCCTCCGACTTTGGCAGATTACAACAGGAATCCTATCAGGGCATATTTTTGTCCATGTCCACGCCGGAAGCTTTCCCCGAAGACATCTATCCCACCTATATGGGATACGACGCGGTATGCGGTTCCCACCGGATTGCATCCTTCTCCGACCTGTCCGATTATCTGGAAACGGCCTTCTCCTCCGGAAACGAGGTAACTCATGTCTTCCTCGTGCTGGATCCGCTCTCCCTGTGGAACAGCAGCCTGCACAGCGATGCACGGTTCTCTGCCTCCCTGGACGAAGACCTGCTGTGCTATGTGGATACCTACGCCGGTGCCGAATTCACGGTCATTTTCTCTGCGCCTTCCCTGGAATACTGGCAGGCACATGCCAATGGAGATCTGGCCACTTACTGCAATGTGTTCCGGGTACTGGCTTCCCCTCTGTCCGCCAGAGAGAACGTGACCCTCTGCTTCCCCGGCCAGGAAGAATGGCTGATCTCAAATCCGGATGCCTATGACACTCCCACGAAATTAACTGCCGAAGCCGCACGTTCCGTAATGCTGCTGGTGCTGAGCGGCTCTCTGCAATACCGGAGCACAGAAAGCTATAACAGCCTGGATCATTTTTGCACACTGGTGCAGGATGCCGTAGATTCTCCGGCCGATCATCCTGATCTGACCGACTGCGAGCTTGTATTTTTCGGCGACAGTGTCATGGGAAATTATCATGATTTTGCTTCCATCCCCGGAGTCGTCCACGCTCTGACCGGTGCCACCGTGCATAATCTGGCAGTCGGCGGTTCCTCCGCTACCCGGAATAGCGATGACGATAAGTCCTTCCCGAATGTCGTACAGGACTTTTTAGACCATAATACGGAAGAACTCTCCGGTGATAAAAAACTCTGTTTTCTCATCAATTACGGCTTAAATGATTATTTTGGGGGATTTCCCATCGATGATTACCAAAACGGCCTCCGCACCGGCATCCGGGCTCTGCGGGAATCCTATCCGGACGCCCGGATCATAGTCATATCCTCCAATTATATTCTGTCTTTTGAAAAGGGAATGGCACGCACCGGTGACGAAGAAAATGTATTAGAAGACTATATTGCCGCGGCTGAAGAAACCGCCGCGGCTGAAAATGTTGATTTTCTGAATATCAATAATGCTCTGCAGTGGAATGAAAATAATGCCGCAGAATACCTGGTGGATTCCATTCATCCCAACGAGGAAGGACGCTTCCTGTTCGGTGTGGAGGTGACTAGGGCCTGGAGATAATCCCTGTCCTTCTTAGAACTTTGCTGTTACCAGTGAATAGCTTCCCACCGTGTCGATCACTTCATAGGGGAATTGCAGATACTGCAGTTCGTCCTCGTAGAGTACCATCAGACCGTCTCCAACGAACTCCTCCAGTTCCGCTCCGGATCTCTCAGGATAAATGTAGTGATAACGCTGTGCGTAGTCCTCGCTCTGATAGTACCGGGCATCTATTCTGCAGGCGTACTGGGTCAGGATCTCCGTAGCCAACTGGTTAAACTGCCAGCCCAGGTTACCTGTAATATACAAACTGTCATATTCTTCCATGCTGTCAGCTTCGGATACGGCATCTAAGAAATCCCTGTTGTAATAGTATCTGCTCTCTTCCGCATACTCTGTAAAATACGTTGCGAAAAACAGCACACTGCTGACTGCATACGCAGCTACAATGACCGGGAAAAGCTTTCCGAATTTATCCACCACCAGTGAAATACCGTAAGCACACAGCAGGATCACCGGGTAGAAGATAATGTTCACACGGTTAATGTTCACTTCAAAGGTGATCAGGCCCACCCAGATCCCGGTAATGAGGAATCCCCACAGAGCCAGCATCTGCGTCTGTTTTTCAATCTGTTTCTCCTTAAAAAGGCGGATCGTAAATACAATGATCCCGATCAATACAAATGGTATCGACACATGGTATAAGGGTCCGAACGCCGGAATCGAATTAAAGAAAATGTCCGGCAGCTGCAGGAACACCCTGCTGAATAATGCCCAGGCATTCCTGCCCAGCTGTGCAAAGGAAAAATTCAAAAACAGTATGTCTGCACTTCTGATACTATCCGGGAAAAATTGCATGGTGAAAAAAGGCGTTTCAATGCTTTTACCATAATGCAACGCATTGATCGCCAGCACGATCACCTCCGGCAAAACCACCAGCGTAAATATTACCGCACACAGCAGCCCCTCCCGGAATTTCAGCTGCTTTTTCCACAGACACCATATAAAAAGCACAAACAAAAATGCCGTGACGGAGTACGCCGCTATTCCATAACAATAAAATGTCAGACCGAAAAAGAGCATGGATACATACAAATACCGCCTTTTCTCCAGTCCCAACAGTAACAAATAAAATGCCAATAAGAATACATGTGGGAACAGATTGCAGTCCAACGACCAGCGACTCTGCATGAACTGCCAGGGGTTCACCGCCGTCAGCGCCATCGCTACTAGCGCAATCCTCTCATCAAACAGCTTTTCCGACACTAAATATACCAGTGCAACCGCCCCACAGGATACCAGCAGCATCGGCAGCCTCACCGTCACGGTGCTAAAGCCAAACACCTTGATAAACGGAACCATACAATAGGATAGCAGAACACTCATCTGACTGTATTTCCAGGCCTCAAAATGAACCGGCAGAAACGTGCCATAACGGTCAGTACCGTATTTTGATAGTGCCCATGCATCCATGGCTCCCATGGCTTCATCCTGGTTGATCCCATCCGGCACTGAGCCAAACCGGATACACCGCAGAATGATCGCCAGCATCAACACGGACCAGAACAGTATTTTTTTCTTCTTCGCAGTCATAGTCATCGTAATATTTAATCCTTCCGGTATTCATACTTGTGCTTATCATCCACGCTGATCTCTGCACCGATCTGCACTTCGATCACCTGCAGTTCCGTATCCGCAAGGATCGTATGCTTACAGCCTGCTTTCATAGTCAGGACATCGCCCGGCTTCACCGGCCGCTCCACACCGTCCAAAATTGCCCGGCCTTCTCCGGCAATGACCGTCCATACTTCATCGCGGAAATCATGACTATGATAATTCATCCCATGTCCCGGATTCAATGTCACCTTGATCGTCATACTGTGATCCTTCACATCCAGAACGCGGAAACTCCCCCAGGATTTTTCGGCGAACATTACCCGCTGAACAAATTGATTCACGTAAGGTTTGATATAGCTCGACTGCTCCTTATCCGATACCAGGATTCCCTCCGGACTGGCCGCCACGACCATATTTTTCAGTCCCATGCACAGAATCGGTACATTCAGTTCATTCACCACATGCACATTTTCACAGGTATCGTTCAGAACCCCCTGTCCGACGCACTGACTGTCCATGGCCTCCGTCAGCGTATTCCAGGTACCCAGATCCTTCCAGGTCCCTGCGAAACGCATCACTTCTATGGCAGGCTCTTTTTCCACCACGGCATAGTCAAAGCTGATCTTCTGCAACGTATCATACTTCTGAAATAAGTCTTCATAATCCGTAAAATCTATGAGTTCATGGGCGCGTTTCAGCACATAGCCTAACCGGAAAGCAAACACACCGCCGTTCCACAGAGCACCTTTTGCAATATATTCCTCTGCGGCTTCTTTCGTCGGTTTCTCCCGGAACATCGTTACACGGCTCAGATCGTCCGCCGTCTCCGGTATGATATAACCGTATTTTTCACTGGGATACGTGGGTTCGATCCCCATGAGCACAAGATTCGCCTCAGACTCTCCCGCGCGATCGCACAATGCCTGCAGCGCCTGAAAATAAGCCGTCTCCACATAAGGATCCACCGGGCAGATCACGATCGGTTCGTCTTCCGCTACCCCCAGCACATCCTTCAGATAAGCTACGGACAGTACGATCGCCGGGAAGGTGTCCCGTCTGCAGGGTTCCACACTGACCCCTACATCCTGCCCCAGCTGACTGTAAATAGCTGACACCTGGGACTTGGAAGTGGCGATCGTCACCTGTGCCTCCGGGTCTACTTCCCGTATCTGACGGCATACCCGCTGTACCATGGATTCCAGACCGCCGTCTGCTGTATGAAATATCTTAATAAACTGTTTGGATCTTATCTCATTGGACAAAGGCCACAGACGCTGCCCGGAGCCACCTGACAAAAGTATAATATTCATAGCTTGTCCTCTCTGCTTTTTACTATCTCATCATACCACATTATTTAATATTTGCGAATCTTCATATAGGTATTGCCCCAGGCCTTCCAATCTTCCAGCCACACGACATCCTCTCCCTCCGGCAGGATATCATAACTCGGATTCACACATCCGAGTACCAGTTTCCCCTGGTCCATGGCAGCCTGTATCTCCTCCTGTGAAGATACCAGCCGGATCTTCTCCCGGTATTCTGCCGGCAACACATAATAATTCACGATCGTGGCCCCACAGCCGTCCGATCTGATCCAGATCTCACCATACCGGTCCACAAGGCTTTTGAGAACCTTCTTCGCCGTCACACCATAATAATCCATCTCGTACCGTCCACAGGCATCACCACCTGCCAAAATATTCGTATAAGCGCTGGAGCTCTGCCCCGTCAGTGCAATTCCCACTCCGTTACATCCTATGAACACCACCAGCATAGCAGTTGCAATCCTTCTCGCACGGATTCCCGGTTGCTGCAACAGATATCTCACTGCATAAGCCATCATCACGATCATCGGTCCATAGATAAAATACATATGCCGCCACCCGTTGTACAGATTCGGATCGCACAGCATTGCGGCCAGCACCGGAATCCCGGAGGTCAGTGCGAACAGCGGATAGATACGATCCGCAAAATCCCATTGATGCTTTCTGCCTTTATAGATCCAGATGCCGATACTGCTCCACAGCAGAACACTGAGATAGACCGGAATCGTCAGGGCGATCAGTTTCGGCAGATAATACCATGGCAGAGGATTCGTGGAATGCACATACCATGTTCCGTCAAACAATACTTTACCGTCCATTCTGGAAAAGTTCGTACTGTTTGAAAGGTTCCACAGCAGAAATTCCCACAAATGAAATCCCTGCCCCCAGATAGCCGGAGTCAATGCCAAATAACTCAGAAAGCCGACAACTGTTGCCGCAAATCCCACGAAAAAAGTTTTCCCGCTCCACTTTTTCTCTTTCGTCAGGATCAGCAGATAAAAGCCGCCAATCATTGCAAAAACATAGATCCCGCTGATCTTCAGATTCCCACAGAATCCGGCGCAGATTCCCAGCAGACATGCATTTTTGAAATCCTTACGCTCCAAAAAGCGGATTCCGTAAAATAACATCACAATGATCAGGGACATCAATACGGAATCTTTATTGTTGTATAATCCATCCGCAAATATCCTGGGTGTCAGAAACAGCATAAGTGTTCCCAACAGTGCTGTCCTTCTGTCCCGGAACAGCTCCCACAACAACCGGTACATATAAATCACACCCAGGAAAAACAGTGCATACGTATACGCATGCCATACATCACTCTGCAGCCTGGCCGCTTCCGGATGCTGCTCCAGCTTCATTAATAACGGTGCACACAGATAATACGGCGCGCTGCCATGATCTCTTTCTATAGATTCGCAGATCGGGCGAGACCCATCCTTCCATTGAAACCAATTTGTGATCTTCGAAATCTGTAACGTCTCACCATACTGCAAGATATTCATATACAGAATCTCTTCTTCCGAATGCTCATCAAAATAAACACCTGTCTCCCGCAGGAAAAAAGCTCCAAAAAGGAACATTGCCACAAATATGCCCAGGATCGTATACCTTTTTTTCTGTTCTGTCATGGTCTGCATGTCTCCCATCCTACCGGATAATAATAACTTTTCTCTTTATTTTTTAAGCGTTTGTTATGATTCAATATAACATTTCAGATAACTGATTTCAAGGTATCCAAATGTTTTAGAAAAATAACAACTCAAAAAAGAACTCAAAAATTTGAGTTCCTTCAGGAAATCCTGTATTATCTTTTCTATGATCCTAACATATTGCTCCCGGGTAATTTCTATTGTCAGCTGTTCCCTGGATCTGTCACAGCGCTGCCCAGAGCCATAAGTAATTCTATAAGTATAATTGAAGCGCATTTTCATTCCTCCGGTCAAGCTACTGTATCCAATCTACTCTTACTATTTACTAAAATCAATATTTTTCCAAAGATATTCTTGAAAATGCTTTATATTTAGGATAAATATCCCATTTTAATTATATATAAGTAATTTGGGAGTTTGTTCTATGGAACCTTATCATTTTGATAAAATACCGGAAACAAAGATCCGGATCATTTAAATGCTCTGTACAACAAAAAATACCCTAAAAATCCGCTTTCCTCGAAATCTTTTAAAAAGCACCTTGAATATTATCAGCTTCAAAACCCTGTCTACCTGGATCAATATTCTCCGGAATTACTGCAGTATGCGGTGAAGTCCGATTGCGACTCTGTATGGCAGAGCATTGATGACCAGGCCACCTATACTATCATCAAAAATTATATCAAAAAAAAAGAAGGAAACGATCGTCTCCTTCTGCTTTTTCTGTTTAACTTTATTTCCTACATAGAAATAGATGGTTATACCTATTTCCGCAATGAAAACCCTCATCCAGTCAAGCCATTGCGCAATGCCTGCCTGGCTCTCTTCCCTGAGCTGTCCAGGTATCTATATGTCAATGATTGCATTCCGGACATGCAGGATAAAACGCTATTGCGTTTCCTCTGCCGCTTCATTGCTCTTAAGTTTTAAAGTATATCCATCCCTCCCGGTAAAATAGAACATAACCGCCATTAACGTAACCGTAATCTGTCCGCTGACCAACACCATCTCTGCCATACCAAAGCACAGGATTGCCAGAAGGAATACGATGCAAGTCCAATTACCTTTCAAACATAACCGAAAAGCTCTGTACAGGCTATACATGTATATCAGCAAAAACAGGATTCCCGGTATGATTCCGTAATCATAGGCTATCTGCAGGAACATATTGTGTGCATGACCATAATATGTAGCTTCTGATATCCAAAAGCCCGAATGCTCCTTATCATGCCCTCTAAAATTCAGATGATTCCAATAGTAGGTATATATAACCTTCCTGGCATCCGTGGACGAAGACAATCCATTCAGCTCTTCTATATTAAACGGATTATCCGGCCTGCTTCCGGCTTCATTTTCTGCTATCTCCTGTCTGTTCAGTTCTTCCGCATGTACCGGCAACGCCTGCATGAGTTGCTGAAACTGCACTATCCATTTATCAGGACCAATCCCTATAGACTGCAGCAATCTGTTAACATCATTATAAACTACATCCTCAAAAGATATATACTTTGTACTATTCCATGGATCAAAAGAGCACACGCTCTCCCCCTCTACATACTCGCCCTCAAACCATACAGGATGATGAAGAATCGTGGGTAAATACCGTATGCTTAAATAGCATACAGGGAATGTCAAAACGACGCATACTGCCAGTGTCACCGAATGTAGCAGCACTCCGTAAAAGGTCTTCCGTTTAAAAATATTATAACCTAAAATAACAAATGCCGTCACTGCAGCGATTCCTAAAATCGGTGCCTTTCCCCCGGTAAGAACAGTAAAGCTTATCATTACAGCACTCATTAAAAAATAGAAAAAACGAACAAACCATTTTTTATTCTTTTCTCTGCTGTAAACCCACTTTAACAGGAATGCACAAAACACAATCATATAGTGCATACCGTTCTGTGTTTCTCCGGAATATAACCCCCTGTATCTGACGTAATCATAAGGGCGGAATCCGAAAGCTATGATCTGTTGTCCGAAGAACCACAGAATGATCCCCGTCAGCATTCCATCGAAGAAATCCTCTGTTCTCTCCTTCGGGATCCCTATCACTGCAAAGCCACCATAGATTAACAAGTACCATAATGGTACGATCCCTTCATGCACAGACAATTGCATTAACACAAGGCACAGGCATGTACACCAAAATACCGGTTGCTTTATCCTGGTAAAAAACTCAGTGTAGCTTTTCTTCTGATACACATAAATCATCAAATAACTCCACACTGCGATATTCAACACTGCTGTGATCCATTGTCCCTTATATTGCCAGCAATTATCCCCTATGATGCAGGCAATGATTACAAGTATCGCACATACCGGAGTCCATAATAAATAGGGCTTTGCTTTTCCTTTTTCAAATTTAATCGAAGGAAGGAGTAGTAATACCATTACTACTCCTGTCAGATTGGTAAAAGTCATCTAGATTGTGCCAAGGGCACTTCCCCGTCTCTGGTCAATGATCCCCAGAAAGACAAAGCATAACGCATACCACCATTTATACAGCTTCTCTTTGGTCATACTATGCATACCTATAACTCTCCTTGCATGAACTTACTCTACTATAATGCCTCCCAGTACTCTGATGT
>ERZ827440.3770-NODE-3770-length-11092-cov-11.275347_pt1 | contig 11092 bp, 8 predicted proteins | sample MGYA00519774_ERZ827440 | MGnify/ENA primary metagenome ERZ827440 (study PRJEB31778, sample SAMEA3449302) | human gut metagenome | biome: human gut; feature: human-associated habitat; material: faeces | place: United Kingdom | collected 2010/2012 ... | reverse complement strand
GGGCCGATTCCCCCTATCAGGGGGAAATGTCCCGAAGGGACAAAAGGGGTAGGGACGCTGTCACCGAAGGTGGCTGAGAGGTCGTCGCAAATTTGCAGCAACCTCTCCGTCTCGGCGTTCCGCCGAGCCACCTCCCCTGAAAGGGGAGGCTTTTTTGCCATTCCCGCAAATTTTTTGTATAAATTCCATAAAAATCCCATCCAGACCTTGCAACCTCATACAGTCCATGGTACAATAACGCTGTATTTTCCAGAAATGGCGAAAAAGCGGGTACCCGCTTTTCTTCTGCAAGTTTGCAGAAGATGATTGTTTGAAAAAATACGTGTAAGGAGAGAGTTACGATGAAAAAACGGATTCTGAGCCTGCTGCTGGCACTGGTGATGGTTCTCACGATCCTGCCGACCGTCGCGCTGGCGGAGGGTGCACCGACCATGTCCGGCACTTGCGGCGCAAGCGGCAATGAAAACAACGTTAAATGGGAACTGACCGACGTGGATGGCGACGGCAAATATACGCTGACCATCTCCGGCACCGGGGCAATGAAAAATTTTACTGTAAATAGTAAAAATGACGACCGCCCTTGGAAAGATTTTATTAGTAGTATCACCAAAGGCGTTGTTGCACAGGGTGTAACAAATGTGGGTGACCGGAGCTTTTATAATTGTTCGAGTATGACATCCGTGGAATTGACAGACGGAATTATTTTGATCACCGGCGGAGCATTCGAAAATTGTACATCTTTGACATCATTAACTTTACCTAAAGGTTTGGAAAAGTTTGGTGGAAATGCATTTAAAGGCTGCACAGGACTAACGGGGGAACTTGTCATTCCTGATAGTGTTCGTGAAATAAGAAACTGGGCTTTTATGAATTGTACATCCATTTCAAGTGTTTCCATTGGAAAAAATGTGGAGAGTATTTCTGCATCTGCATTTGAGAATTGCAAGAGTCTTGAACACATCACTTTTAGGGGGAAAACAAAGACAATCGATTCAAGAGCTTTTAGGGAGACAGGACTGAAAAGTTTGAACCTCCCCGATGGCCTGGAAACAATTGGAGATAACGCGTTTTATGGTATCGAGACATTGTCGGGTGTGCTTGTAATCCCAGAAAGTGTGACAAAAATTGGTGAACATGCTTTTTGGACAGGTAAGAATGCTAACAATGGGGTATCGGCCAATATTTCCGGAATTAGAGTTGACAGTTCAGCAATCTCTATCAGCAAGGGTGCGTTTAAAGCAACGGGAGCAGATTACATTGACTTAACAAGAGTTGATGATTTGCGCTCCTGGGGTGATTGGGTTCTTGATGAAAACGAAAATTGTATTTGTATTTATGCAAAGTCTAACAGTGTGCTCGATAAGGTAACGGGTTCTCAGCATGCAGCAAAAAATATATATGCGCTTACATCGGGCGGCATCTTTGCTGAGAATACAGCATTCTCCGAAGCTACTTTGGCCACTCCTATCCAAGACGGCTACAAGTTTGATGGCTGGTACAGCGACGAAGCATGCACGCAGGAGCTTACGGGTACGCCCAACGTTGGAGATACGTATTACGCCAAGTGGAGCAAAGACGAGATCGACAGCATCTACGGCACTGGCAAGAACGTGGACCTCGGCATCATCGCGGAAGGCGGAAGCACCAGCGCGACCGTCGGCTTCACCGGCACGATTGCACTTGATCGTGCGGAGTCTGACCACAACTACTTTACCGCCGACATCAGCGGCATGACCGTGACCGTTGCTCCGGCCGACGGCCTGAAACCCGGCACGTACAAGGATACCATCTACGTCTATACCGAGACCGGCGCGACGCATTTCATCTATGTCACGCTGACCGTCACGGAAAAATCCGCCGACGCGGACCAGCCGCAGGGTGACCTGCCCTTCTGGCTCCCGGCGGCGATCGGGTCGAACCCGTTCTCGGATGTCGCTGGCGGCGCGTATTACAACGAAGCTGTCCGTTGGGCCGTTAAAAACGGCATCGCGTCCGGCACGGATGCGAAGCATTTCTTGCCCGACGCGGCCTGCACGCGCGGGCAGGCGGTGACCTTCCTCTGGCGCGCGGCTGGCTGCCCGGCGCCCGCGCTGGCGGAGAACCCGTTCGCGGACGTGAAGTCCACGGATTACTGCTATGACGCCGTCCTCTGGGCCGTCCAGACCGGCGTGGCGAAGGGCACGAGCGCTTCGACCTTCTCCCCGGACGCCCCCTGCACCCGCGGCCAGATCGTGACCTTCCTCTACCGTGCGGCAGGCTCGCCCTCCGGCTACGCGAACAGCGGCTACACGGACGTCCCCGAGACCAGCTACTGCGCCGCCCCCGTCGCCTGGGCCGTCGCCCTCCGCGTCACCAGCGGAACGAGCGCAATCACCTTCTCCCCGGATGCCCTCTGCACCCGCGCCCAGATCGTGACGTTCCTGTATCGCGCGAACGCGTAAATACAAACCAGACGCCCGGCTCCCCGATAGGGAGCCGGGCGTTTTTATGCCTTCCCCTCATAGGGGAAGCCGTTGGGGTGCGCAGCAAAGCCTCCCCTTCCAGGGGAGGTGGCTCGGCGGAGCCGAGACGGAGAGGTTGCAGCAGATTTGTGACGACCTCTCAGGCGCTGCGCGCCAGCTCCCCTGAGAGGGGAGCCTTTTCTTCACTCCGCCAGTGCCTGCAGGCAGGGGAGGAGGTCCTGTTCGGCGTGGGCGGTCAGGGTCGGCGAGGCGGTGGGGGACTCGCCGGTGCGGCTGAGCCAGATGGTCTGCCAGCCGCAGGCGGAGGCCCCGGCGATGTCCTGCGAGCACGAATCGCCGACGAAGACGCACGGCCCGCCGCCCGCGGCCGCCTGCGCCAGACGGAAGATCTCCGGCGCGGGCTTCATGACGCCGCAGGCGTCGGAGATGAACACGAGCTTCGCCTCGGCCCAATGCTCCAGACCGAGGCTGCGGAGCTTGCCCTGCTGCGGGCTGACGCTGCCGTTGGTGATGACGCCGACGGCGCGGTACGCCTCCCGGCAGTAGTCCAGCGCGGCGCGGACGGCGGCGGACAGCGTGATCCGCTGCTGCTGCGCGGCATAGACGGCCTGCAGCTGTAGCGCCTGCGCCGCCGTGATGCGGATGCCGACGTCGAGCAGACCGATCTGGTGGCGGTAGATGTGCATGGCGTCCATGCTGATCTTGCCGGTGTGGGCGGCGGTAAAGACCTCGTAGCCGCGGTGCATGACGGCCTGATAGGCCTGCGCGGCTTTGTCTTCATACCGCCCGCCGAAAAACTGGCGGAACGCGGCCAGATACGGGCCGGAACGGTCATACAGGGTATCGTCGAGATCGAAAAAGACGGTTTTTTCTTTCATGGGCGTTCTCTTTTCGTTTTTTCTTTAGTATAGCGGGCGGCGGGGCGGAGCGTCAAGTGCGGTTTTGGTTGACGCGGCGCGGCGGATGGACTATACTGGAGCGTAACAGCACGGCCCGCGGGCCGGAAGGAACAGGAGCGTCGACAATGGAAAGCTATCAGGAGATCGAACTGCAGGAATGCCCCATCTGCGGGGGCGCGGGACTGATGGAGGAGGAAAACGGCTGGTGCTTTTACGTGGCCTGCCTCGACTGCGGCTCGCACACGGCGGAGATCCGCTATGAGCGCCCGGCCGAGCGGCTGGACGCCGCGCAGCGCGCGGCCCATCTGTGGAACATCGGCAAGGTCCTGACCGATACCCCCAACGACTGAAAAACCGGCCCAAAACAGCCCCGGCAGAGCATCCGTTTCCAGATGTCCTGCCGGGGCTGTTTTTCGACTGTCTTTCCGGGGTGCGGGTGGTATAATCCTGCACGAAAAAGAAAGTCTGGAAAATCTGAATCTTGTATCCATATCAACCATAACCTGCGCTATACTGGAAAAGGCATGGGTGTCCACAGGGCACAAACGCCGCAGAACAGACCTATTGAAAAAACAGGAGGAACTGAACATGAAACGCAAATTCCGTACACGCATCAGCTGTTTATTGATCGCCAGCCTGTGCATCGGACTGCTCAGCGCCACCGCCCTCGCCGCCGACCCACCGGCAGGTACAGTGGAAGACCCAACCGTGATCGAGACCGTCACCACCGATACCAAGCAAGATACCCCCGCCCCCGGCCAGACCACGACGACCACGACGACGGAGAAGAAGTGGGAGGGCCGCGACGGCACAGAGGAAAACGGAACGACCGTCAAGGGCAGCGAGACGACAACGGAAACGACGGTCACCGGCCCGGACGGCTCCCGGGATACGACCGGGACGCAGACCGGCAGCGAACTGACGACGGAAACAAAAACGACAACGGAGACGAAAGAAAAACAGCCCTCCGATAAAAAGACCACCGAGACGATCACCCGGACAGGTATCGAAGAAGGCGAAGAGAACCCGGCAGGGACCGAGACCGTGAAGTCCGAGGAAACAGCACAGACAGAAACCCCGACCGGGGTTACGCCTGACTACACCGGCGTGGAAGCGACGGTGACGCCCGGAGGGAAGGCTGATGCCGCAATTTCCGGCACGGCAGATCCGAAGGATGCACTGGCAGCGCTCGGGGGCAGTAGAGATATGACCTTCGATGAAAACGGAAAGCATACGGAAACGACCACGGGAAAAACGACAGACGGTAAGGATGTGGAGATCACGACCGTCTATGAGGAAATCAAAGATGAAACTGGTAAGGTGATCTCCTACGCCAAGACCGTCACGACCCGGGAACTGACGCCGGAATCGACGACCACAAAAGAAACCGGCCGCACCGATGTGGAAGGGGCAGAAAAGCCGACAGGAGAACGGGAGACGGACGGCAACGCGACGACGACCATATCCGCCGTCGTGACGCCGCCGCAGAAGCCGGACCCTGCCGCGCCGGTAACGGATGAGAGCGGCGTGACTACGGGAACGACGGTAGATGAGATCCGGGAAGTCGTTGAGAACTCCGGCAGTACGGAGCCGCAGGTCGTGGGCTACCGCGTGACGACGACGCGGAAGGGAGCAGACGGCCAGCTGCTTTCCAGCAAGAGCGACAGCGTCTACGGCACGATCACCATCACGAAGACCGTGACCCAGCCCATGCAGCAGGATACGACCGACAGCGTACAGACCGTCTCGGAGACCGTCACGCGGGTCTACAGGCAGACCGTACATACCGAGACCGCAACCGTGACGGTCACAAACGGGACGCTTCACGCGGAAATGGGAAATGTGAGGAAGGGCGAAGGACACGGGGAAACCAATATGAGTTCCCTGCGGCCGACTGTCCGAAAACCCAGAGACGGACAGTTTGACGGAAATGATCTGTATGGTCGACCGAATAATGCCGAGGGGATCAGCTCCAGTAACCTTCCTTACCAGTGGAAGGGCAAATACTGGCTGGAAAGCCGCTATCGCGTCAACGATACCAATCATACAAAAGAGAATCCAAATACATGGCAGGCGCATCAGTTCGTTTTGGAAGATAAAAACGGAAACAAGTATTACACATACTGTGCGGATTTCCAGACAGATGCAAAGGAAGGCTGGAAATACGCAATGGAAAATGTAGAAGACGCCGATTATTACAATGATGAGGCAGCAAAGCATATCCGCGCGATCGCGTATGAGGGCTATTGGGGCACGAGCGAAGGCATTGGGAGTTTGCAGAACCTGAAAGATATTCTGCTTGAAAAGCTGGGCAAAAATGATGATGTATATGGCCTGACCGCTAAAGAAATCAATGCACTGACCGACGGGCAGGCGTTGACGGCCACACAGGCTGCAATTTGGAAATTCGGCAACTGCAGGAAAGATACGAAAGTCAATGATGGTGCAATTTGTGGAAAAAACTATTTGGGTGGTGATGCTTTTGACCTTGCTTCGGATCCGGCCAAGAGCACGATCCAAAAGCTGTACAACTACCTGATCGCACAGACGAAAGACCCGACGCCGCGCACGACGCTGCTGGACGAAAAGACGATCCAGGGCGCAAAGGCCAAGGTGGCAAGCAAAAATACGGATGGGACCTACAATGTGTCACTGGATTTTGTGCTTGCAGTGACGCCGGATGCAAGAAATGAAGATTTGGTGATCAACGTTTATCAGGGTAACGAGGTGATCGGCACAAAAAGGCTGTCTGAACTGACTGGAACGTCGACAAATGGCACTTATACGATCGATGGGCTGAAGCTTTCCAACGGCGCGAGCGTTGAGCTGCGGCTGGAGGGGACGCATCAGCTGGAGACGGGCGTCTATCTGTATTCGTCGGAAGTACGGGAGAATGAAAAACAGAAGACGGCGCAGACGTTTGTTGGCATTGCGTCCGGAACGCAGAAGGTCGATCTGCGGGTGCTGGTCAATCTGGCGATCACGGACCCGGTCGCAAAGATCATCCGCTCCGGGTCGGAGCAGGAGCAGCTGGTCACGACCACACAGGACCGGACCTGCACCGAGACAAAAACGCTGACCCGCTACTCCAACGACGTTCAGATCACAACGACGCAGGTCGACCGCAGCGGCCGGAGCTGGGAAAACCACTGGCAGTCGCATTGGGAACCGACCACTCCCCCCGACCAGCCGCCCGAGGAGCCGGAGACTCCCGAAACGCCAGAGACTCCCGAAACCCCGGAAACCCCGGCTGCTCCCGGCTATGACGTGCCGAAGACCGGCGACGCGAGCGGGCTGTACTACGTCCTCACCATCTTCAGCGCCCTCGGTCTCGCCCTCGTGACCCTCACGGGCAGAAAGCGCCGCACGGCGTGAGATCCAGGCGGCTCTGCCAACGGCAGAGCCGCTTTTGCGTGCGCCGTGGCCTTCCCCTCATAGTGGAAGCCTTGGGGTGCGCGCGTCCAAAGCCTCCCCTCCCAGGGGAGGTGGCTCGGCGAAGCCGAGACGGAGAGGTCGCAGCAAATTTGTGACGACCTCTCAGTCTGCTTCGCAGACAGCGCCCCTTCCAGGGGAGCCTTTGGTGCGCTTCCGACAAGAAAGGGCTGGAAGCGGGGGGAGGAATGTGATAGAATGGAAAAAACAAATGAAGAAAAGGGAGGAAACTGCTTATGAAGCGCTGGGTGCGGATCGTGCTGATCGTGGTGCTGGCGGCGGGGCTGGCCGTCGGGCTGTTCGGCATGCTCCGGCGGCAGACGGAGGACCGGAAGGGCGCGGAGAGCTACGCCGAGGCCGCGGCCATCGCCGGGGCAGAGCTGCCCGCGGCCGAGTCTGCCGCGCAGACGCCCGCGGAAGAGCAGGAGACGCAGGACCCGTATCTGCAGATGTTCGCGCGGATGGACGTGGAGGCCCTGCAGGAGGTCAACCCGGAGGTGCTCGGCTGGCTGTGGCTGCCGAACACGCAGATCTCCTACCCCCTCATGCAGGGGACCGACAACGAATACTACCTCCACAACACCTGGAAAAACGAGCCGAACGAGCTGGGCGCGATCTTCCTGGATCACCGCTCCGCGCCGGATTTTTCGGATTTCAACACGCTGATCTACGGCCACCGGATGCAGAGCGACGCCATGTTCGCCACGCTCCGCTTCTACGCCGAGCAGGCGCATTGGGAGTCCGCGCCGCTGGTCTACGTGCGCGCGGGCGATACGGTCTACACCTTCACGATCTTCGCCGCCTATGAGGCACCGGTCACGCAGCCGCTCTATCTGCCCGCGCTGACCGACGCGGCGCAGATCGACGCCGTTCTGCAGTACGCGCAGGAAGCTTCCGTGCTCGATACCGGGCTTACGCCGGGCGCGGAGGATCACATCCTCACCCTCGTCACCTGCACCGGCCACGGCCACGCCTCGCGCTGGATCGTGCAGGCGGTGCGCACGGCCGTCACGCCGCTGGACGCATGACGGGTGTGACGATCTATGCCGCGCCGCTGCCGGAGGGGCCGGAGGCCTCGCACCGGCTGCTGCGCCGGGCCGCGGCGCTGGCCGCGCCGCAGCTGACGGACTGCACGCTCGCCCGGCAGGCGCAGGGAAAGCCCTGGTTCCCCGCCGCGCCGGAGCTGCACTTCAGCATCTCGCACAGCGGCGGGCGCTGGGTCTGCGCGTTCGCGGACGCGCCGGTCGGGCTCGACCTGCAGGCGCACCGGCCCTGCCGGGCGCTGGCGCTCGCGCGGCGGTTTTTCGCGCCGGAGGAGGCCGAATGGCTGCGCTCGCGCGGCGAAGCGGCGTTTTTTGACCTCTGGTGCGCGAAGGAAAGCTGGCTCAAATACACCGGCCGCGGCCTTTCCGCCCTGCCGGAGGCGATCGTCCTTGCGCCGGACGGCCAGTTTCCCGCCCGCCCGGACGCGCGGCTGCAGCTGCTGCCGGTCTTCGACGGGTATTCGCTGTGCGTGTGTACGAAGGATGCCGCGCGGGTCGCGTTGCGAGAACTGTAAGGCAACACCGCACAATTGCGTCTTCGCGCTTCGGCGGATCTTTTCCGTCAATCCTGCGGTTTGAAACGTTTGAAATACATACAGTATTCCTTCACGTTTCAAATCTTGGCTTGACGAAAAATCTCTCGCCGAATCTGCTTGCCGAATTGCGCGGTGCTGCCATAAAAGCCTTCCTTGCGGAAGGCTTTTCCTCTGTATGAAAATCGAACAAATATTCGAAAAATTCTTGACCGGAGACCGCTGCCGGTGGTATGATAGCCGCAGAAAGGGGGCGGCGCGGATGCCGGACAGGACCTATCTTGCCATCGATCTCAAATCCTTCTATGCGTCGGTGGAATGCGCGGCGCGGGGGCTTGACCCGCTGAAGACGAATCTCGTCGTGGCCGATGAGGAGCGGACGGAGAAGACGATCTGCCTGGCGGTCTCGCCGCCGCTGAAGGCGTATGGGATCGGGGGCCGGGCGCGGCTGTTTGAGGTGAACGAGCGCGTGCGGCAGGTGAACGCCGAGCGGCGGCAGCGCGCACCCGGCCGGACGCTGACCGGCAGCAGCTGCGACGCCGACGCGCTCGCGGCGCAGCCGGAGCTGGCGCTGGACTTCATCATCGCCCGGCCGCGGATGGCGCTGTATATGCAGGTCTCCACGCAGATCTACCGGATCTACCTCAAATATATCGCGCCGGAGGACATCCATGTCTACTCCATCGACGAGGTCTTCATCGACGTGACGCCCTACCGCAGTCTCTACGGCCGGGACGCGCAGGCGCTGGCCCGGACGATGATCCTCGACGTGCTCCGCACGACCGGCATCACCGCGACCGCCGGGATCGGAACGAACCTGTATCTGGCCAAGATCGCCATGGACATCGGCGCCAAGCATGCCCCGCCGGATGAAAACGGCGTGCGCATCGCCGCGCTCGACGAGCGCAGCTACCGGCAGACGCTCTGGAGCCACCGGCCGCTGACCGATTTCTGGCGCGTCGGCCGCGGATACGCCCGGAAGCTCGAGGCGAAGGGCCTCTATACGATGGGTGATATCGCCCGCTGCTCGCTCGGCGGGCCGGACGAATTTTATAACGAAGATCTGCTCTACCGGATGTTCGGCGTGCAGGCGGAGCTGCTGATCGACCACGCGTGGGGCTGGGAGCCGTGCACGATCGCCGATATCAAGGCCTACCGCCCGCAGTCGCACAGCCTCAGCTCCGGGCAGGTGCTGCAGGAGCCGTATGTCTTTGACAAGGCCAGGCTCGTGCTGCTGGAGATGGCCGACGCGCTGGCGCTGGATCTGGTGGGAAAGAGGCTCGTGACCGACCAGCTCGTGCTGAGCGTCGGCTACGACCGCGAGAGCCTGACCCGGCCGGAGCTGCGCGGGGCCTATCACGGCCCGGTCACGACCGACCCGTACGGGCGGCCGGTCCCGAAGGCTGCGCACGGCTCGCAGCGGCTGGGCGTGCACACCGCCTCGACCCGGCAGCTGCTGCGCGCGGCGGGCGAGCTGTTTGACCGCATCGTGGACCGGCGGCTGCTCGTGCGCCGGATGTATCTCGTCGCGGAGCACGTCCTGCCGGAGCAGGACGCGCAGCCGGCGGAAGAATTCTGCCAGCTGAGCCTCTTTTCCGATGACCCGGAAACGCAGCCCGCGCAGCCGCCGGAGGAGGCCGCCCGCGAGCGCAGCATGCAGCAGACGCTGCTCGCCATCCGTGAAAAATACGGCAAAGACGCCGTCCTGAAAGCCATGAGCCTCCAGGACGGCGCCACCGCCCGCACCCGCTTCCACCAGATCGGCGGCCACCGGGCATGAAAAGGGGACAGGCCTACGCCTGTCCCTTTAGGATTTCCAGGGCCTGTTTGGTGTCGCAGTCGGAGAGCTCGGGTTCGGCGGCTTCGACGAGGCGGAGGGCGTCTTCGTGCCGGCGGATGACGGAGGAGCCGCCGCGGTCGCCCTCGAGCGCGCACAGCTCCGGGAAAAACCGCGCCGGGAACAGGCAGGGGTTGCCGCGATGGCCGTTGTGGGCCGCGCCGACGATGCAGCCCGGGTGCTGCCGCCAGTCCTGCACGATGCGCAGGACCGTTTCCTGCCGCAGAAGCGGCTGGTCGGCGACCATGTAGAGGATCCCGGCGCAGTCCGCCATGGCCTCGGTGCCGAGGCGGATGGTCCGGCTGATGCCGTCGTCCGGGCGGTCATTCCGGATGGCATGAAACCCGGCCTGCTCCGCCTCCTGCAAAAGCGCCGGATACTGGGAAACGATGGTGACGCGGGCAAACGTGTCCGCGGGGATCGCAGCCAGCGCGAGCGAAAACAGGCTCTTGCCGGCAAAGCTCGCCGTCAGCTTGTTTTCCCCGAAGCGGGACGCATTTCCTGCCGCCATGATGAGGCAGCCGATGGGAGCAGCGGTAAATTCAGACATGGCCAGACTCCTTGTGATTTTCCACAAATCAGTATAGGGATTTTTGCCGTTTTCCGCAAGAAGTATGCAAAATTTTCGACATTCACGAAAAAAGTCGTTATTCATGAAGTAAGATAATGAATCCACTTTCTCTTCGAAAAACTGTATGCTACAATATGAGCAATAACATCGGAAAACTGGCAGGATCCGGGGCCAAAGCCCGGGTTTTGCCGATCACCCGGCAAAATGGAGGTACCCGAATGAACATCGTAGGCAGAAGTGAGGTCCGCGTCGACGCCTTCGACAAGGCGACCGGCCGGACAAAATACTATGATGATCTGGCCCCGAAGGATGCGC